>ERZ1645187.135-NODE-135-length-69381-cov-174.135000_pt1 | contig 69381 bp, 66 predicted proteins | sample MGYA00575352_ERZ1645187 | MGnify/ENA primary metagenome ERZ1645187 (study PRJEB40837, sample SAMN11349314) | freshwater sediment metagenome | isolation source: river sediment | host: Sediment | place: India: Wazaribad , New Delhi | collected 2017-02-21 ... | reverse complement strand
GCGGCTTTCGGCGTTTCGGGACAGGAGCCGCCCTCGGGCGGCTTTCGGCGTTTCGAGGCCCGAGCCGGGTACGGCGGCGGCGATCGGGGCGACGCAGTCGGCGCCGGAACACCGGTGGCTGGGTACCGGCGGGTCGTGGGTCTGAAATTCCTTTGCGCGGCATCGCGACGACGGGCACTCTCCGTCGGCGGTGCCCGGGGGCGGGAAGGCTGCCGGTGCATCGTCGTCGGGTCCTTGGTCGAGCCCGGGAGGTGCCGATGATCGCGCGTCTTCTCGTCGTCCCGTCGGTCGCCGTCTGGTGGGTCGTCGCCGCGACACTCGCCGCCGCCGCGTGCCGGCCGGCGCCGGGTGCCGATCTCAGCGGCTGCGACTTCGCCAAGGCCAAGCTCGAGAGCCTCGACCTCCGCGGCGTGCGGCTCGACGGCGCGGATCTCAGCGAGGCCAATCTCAAATGGGCCAACCTCACCGGGGCCAGTCTGAAGCGCGCGAAACTCGGCGGCGCCGACCTCTTCCACACCATCTTCGATCGTGCCGATCTCGACGGGGCCGACCTCTCGGGGACCTACCTGTTCGGCGCCAATCTGATCGGCACCTCGGCGGTCGGCGCCAATTTCCGCGGTGCCTATCTCAAGGACGTGCTGATGGAGCGGGCCGATCTCAGTCGCGCCGTCCTCGAAGGGGTCTACATGCTGCGCGGCGTGGTCAGCGGCGGCAAACTCGTCGAGGCGAAGCTCGCCGGCGCGGTGATGGTGGGGGCCGACGCCGAGGATGCCGACTTCTCCGGAGCCGACCTGAAGCGGGTGGTGCTGACCGGGGCGACGCTGCACGGGGCGCGGCTCGACGGGGCCGATCTCGATGGGGCCGATCTCTCGAACGCGGTCGGCGCCGACTGGTCTCGTGCGGTGCGACCGCCGTTGACCGAGGCCGACACGTTGGAGCGCGGCCTCAACCGGATCCTGCTCGATCCGGAACGGACACGCTGAAGCGCCACCACATGGCGACCGTTCCGCGGGATCGGCACCGTTCCGGCGCCTCCCGCGTCAGGTCGCGGCGCGGCGGTGGCGGGCGTCGGCGGCATGGAAGTCGGCGAAGCCGTGGGCCCGATGGACGACGGCATGGTCGCGGGCGGCCTCACCGAGCGGCGCCAGTGTCCATTCCCAGTCGTCGTCGGCCGGGGGCAGGGTGATCCCCTCGAGCAGATCGTAGCGCTCGAGGATCTCGCCGCGCGCCCCGACGTCGAGGCCCTCGTCGTCGGTGAGCAGGCAGACGCGGGCGGAGAAGCGGCGCAGCGCATCGAGATGGCCTTCGACGATGCGGCGGCCGAGGTCGGGGAAGCGGATGAGGGGCAGACCGCCGCGCCGGCGGACGCGCTCGACCGGGGTCAGTGCCAATTGGCTGAGGCAGTTGGCCGAGATCACCAGATCGATGGTCGGATCGGCGCGGAAGCGGGCGAGCGGGTCGGCGAGACCGGTGGCGCGGCCGAGCAACAGGTCGGTGGTGCCGGTGACGTCGAGGTCGACGAGGCGGACGTTCGGAAAACGCCGGGCGGTGAGGCGGATCGGCCAGAGATGGACGACATCGACCAGGATCACCTTGTCGAAGCTCTCGGCGAGACGGGCGAGCGAGACGTCGCGCATCAGGCCGGAGCCGAGCACCAGACAGGTGCGGCGCGCCGGCAGTCCGTCGAGGGCGCGCTCGACGACGGCGCCGCAGCGGGCTTCGTGGCTCGCCCAGTCGGTGCGGCAGCGCCTCGCCCGCGACCACAGCGACACGGCGGCGGTGAGATGGCCGGTGCGGCGGGCATCGAGGGTGGCCGGGGTGAAAAGCCAGGCGAGCACTTCGGCGAGCATGGACGCGCCCTGTTGGTGATCCTCGGCGGATCGGTGTCATGCCGCCGCTCAGGGACGCTGACGCGTCCGAGCGTCGAAGGGGCGCGAATTCCTCATCTGCATCAAAGGCATGAGAAATTCGCGTATGGCACACCATCGATCATTTCCTATGATCGATGGTGTCAGCGGATCTGCGTCGACCCGAACCATCCCGAATCGACGATCACCGAGAAGACCACGGCGAGGAACAGGAACGCCATGGAGAGCATCAGCAGCCGTCGTGTCCGGTGATACTCGACCAAGCGGCTGTCGGCCGGATCGAGCGATCGCCACATGACGAAGATCTGCAGGACGATCGACAAGGCCAGCACCAGCACGGCGACGACCCCCTGGGCACTCCAGCTCCCGGAGGAATCGAAGGTCCAGAACTTCATGAACGACAGACTGAAGCCGAAGACGATGGTCTCGACGGCCAGGACGCCCTGGCGATAGCCGGCCGGCAATTCGTCGAGCGGCTTCGATCCGGCGGCGGTTCGGCGGAGGTCCTCGGCGCTTTCCATGGTCGGCATCGTCCTCTATGTATGCCGCGGTTCCTGCCGATCCGGGCGGCCGGGATCGGTGACAGCCTACTTCCGATGGTTGCGAGAAAGAAGAGGTGGCCGTGTCCGACGCCGACCAGAGCAAGCCCATCCGCGGCCACGACTGGCGCAAGCTGGTCATCGAGCTCGGGCCGCTCGGAATCTTCTTCGCGGTCAACGCCGTCTTCGGCAAGAGCCACGGTCTCTATCCGGCGACGGCGGCGTTGATGGTGGCGACGGTGGTGGCGCTCGCGGTGTCGTGGCGGCTGATGCACCGGCTGCCGATCATGCCGTTGGTCTCTGGCGTGGTGGTGCTGGTGTTCGGTGCGCTGACGCTGATCCTGCAGGACGAGCTCTTCATCAAGTTGAAGCCGACCATCGTCAACACGCTGTTCGGCACGGTGCTGATCGGCGGTCTCGCCTTCGGCAAGCCGTTGCTCGGGGTGGTGTTCGATTCGGTCTTCGATCTCGACGCCGAGGGCTGGCGCAAGCTGACGCTGCGCTGGGGCCTGTTCTTCTTCGTGCTCGCCGGCCTCAACGAGGTGGTCTGGCGCAACTTTCCGACCGACACCTGGGTGACCTTCAAGGTGTTCGGCATCATGCCGCTGACCTTCCTCTTCGCCCTCGCCCAGGTGCCGTTGATCCAGCGTCATGCAGTGGAGACGGACGAGGGCGAGACGCAGGGCTGAGGCCTCAGTTGCGCGACAGCGCCAGACGCAGGGCGAAGGCGCCGAAGAGGCCGGCGGTGGCGACATCGAGGCCGCGGCGCAGGCGGGCCGAGCGGGCGAAGGCGCCGGAGACGCGTTCGGCACCGAGGATCAGCAGGACGCAGATCGGGAAGCCGATGACGCCGTAGAGGCCGCCGAGCACGGCGAGCTTCGTCGTCGCGTGCGGATCGGCGGCGGCGACGAACTGCGGCAGGAAGGTCACGAAGAACAGCACGATCTTCGGATTGAGGATGTTGACGCCGAGGCCGACGAGGAAGGCGCGGCCGAGCGACATGGTCTCGGCGGCTTCACGAACCTCGAAGGCCGAGCCGTGGCGCAGCGTCTCGACCGCGAGGTAGACGAGATAGGCGGCGCCCGCCCATTTCAGCACGGCGTAGGCCATCGGCGAGGCGGCGATGAGCGCCGAGAGTCCGAGGGCGGCGAAGGCGGTGTGGACGTAGAGGCCGGCGGTGGTGCCGAGGAGCGCCGCGAGGCCGGGGCCGCGGCCGGAGGCCAGTGTGCGGCCGAGGAAGAGCGCCATGTCCGGCCCGGGGGTCAGGACGAGGACGATCACCGCGGCGCCATAGGCGACGACGGTCGAAAGATCGGGCAGACGGTCGGCGAGGTCGACGAACAAGAGCGGTCCTCCGATCGATCGGTGGCGCCACCTGCCGGCGACGCCCGGGCAGGGCGCCGGCGGCGGATCTCGCCGGTGGGCTTTCGCCGCATCGCCGCCGAGGTTACATGTCGGGGCAGGAAACGAGGAGAGCGAATGACGGACGTCAGCCGTGCGGGAGAGATCGCCGCGACGCTGCGCGCGCACATCGGCCGCGCCGTGGCGGCGATCGGCGTGCGACCGGGCGCGAGCGTCGCGGCGGCGACGGCGGTTGTCTCCGGGTTGGCGCTCGCTTTTCCCGGTCTCGACATCGCCGTGGCCGGGCTCTTCCATCACGGCGCCGCGGGCTTCCCGGCCGATCGCAACGGGTTCCTCCTCGACTTGCGCCACGCCGGTATGGGGGTGACGCGGATCGTCGTCGTCGGCCTCGTCGTCGCCGGTCTCGCCAAGCTCTTCGTGCCGATGCTCGCCCGAGCGATCCCGTCGCGGGCGTTGCTCTTCCTCGCCACCTCGATGGCGCTCGGGCCGGGGATCCTGGTCAACACCGTTCTCAAGGAATATTGGGGCCGGCCGCGACCGCGGCAGATCACCGAGTTCGGCGGGACGATGGAGTTCTTCCCGGCGTGGGTGCCGGGCGGGGCATGTCCGACCAACTGTTCCTTCCCGTCGGGCGAAGCGTCGAGTGCGATGTGGCTCGTCGCCTTCGCCTTCGTCGTGCCGGAGCGTTGGCGCCGGGCCGTCCTCGTCGCCGCGCTCGGGTGGGCACTCGTCATCTCGATGAACCGCATCGCCTTCGGGGCGCACTTCCTCTCCGACGTGGTGGTCGGTTGGGGGCTCACGGCGACGATCGTGCTCGCCTGCCGCCGCTTCTTCCTGGAGCTGATCGGCCCGATGACGGCGACGCGCATCGACGACGGGCTGGCGTGGGCGGGGGAGCGGGCGCTCGCCGGGATGCGGGCGCCGTTCGCATGGTTCGGTCGACGGTCGTGACAGCGCTTCCGACCAAGGTGTGCCTTTCCGGCGCTTGACTTTCCCCGGTCTTTCGGGCTTCTCGACACCGAGCCGGCGAAGCGCGGCTCACAACTGTTCGGGACCACGCGTCATCATGTCGTTCGTCACCACGACGAAAACCAAAACGACCATGGCGACGGCGACCACCACGGTCGCCGGCTGACGCAGGCTCTCGACCTCCCGCAGCCCTCTCCCGGCGGGTGACGAGGGCAGCGGAGGACCGAACGGTTCCCTTCTTCGATCCCTCGAAAAAGCGATCCTCAGGTCCTATCCGTGACACGGGAGAGACGTCGATGATCGGGAGAATTTTCGAGATGGGTTACAAGGTCGCTGTCGTCGGTGCCACCGGCAACGTGGGTCGCGAGATGCTCGACATCCTGGCCGAGCGCGGATTTCCGGTGTCGGAAGTCGTGCCGCTCGCCTCGAGCCGCTCGCTCGGGACCGAGGTCTCCTTCGGCGACAAGACGCTGAAGACCAAGGTGCTCGACACCTACGACTTCTCGGACACCGACATCTGCCTGATGTCGGCCGGTGGCTCGGTGTCGAAGGAGTGGTCGCCGAAGATCGGGGCCCAGGGCTGCGTCGTCATCGACAACTCCTCGGCCTGGCGCTACGACGCCGAGGTGCCGCTGATCGTTCCGGAAGTGAACGCCGACGCGATCGTCGGCTTCTCCAAGAAGAACATCATCGCCAATCCGAACTGCTCGACCGCCCAGCTCGTCGTGGCGCTGAAGCCGCTGCACGACGAGTACAAGATCAAGCGCGTCGTCGTCTCGACCTATCAGTCGGTGTCGGGCGCCGGCAAGGAGGGCATGGACGAGCTCTTCAACCAGACCCGCGCCGTCTTCGTCACCGATCCGATCGAGCCGAAGAAGTTCCCCAAGCGGATCGCCTTCAACCTCATCCCCCACATCGACGTGTTCATGGAGGACGGGTTCACGAAGGAAGAGTGGAAGATGATGGCCGAGACCAAGAAGATTCTCGACCCGAAGATCAAGCTGACCGCGACCTGCGTGCGCGTGCCGGTGTTCATCGCCCACTCCGAGTCGGTCAACGTCGAGTTCGAGAACCCGGTGACGGCGGAAGAGGCGCGCGACATCCTGCGCGAGGCGCCGGGCATCCTGGTCGTCGACAAGCACGAGCCGGGTGGCTACATCACCCCGCACGAGGCGGCCGGCGAGGACGCGACCTACATCTCCCGTATCCGCGAGGACAACACGGTGGAGAACGGCCTCGCCTTCTGGTGCGTCTCCGACAACCTGCGCAAGGGCGCGGCGCTCAACGCGGTGCAGATCGCCGAGGTGCTGGTCAACCGCGGTCTGATCAAGCCGAAGGCGTCGAAGGCGGCGTGAGTGGTCCACCTCCGGTGTGAGAAAATTCGAACGGCGCCCCTCGGGGCGCCGTTCGCGTCTTCGATGCGCTTGGGAGCCGGTCGGATCAGCAGCCGGCCTCCCACTCGATCGCGAGTTTGCCACCGGTCCCCGGCCCGCCCCATTCGATCGACCCGACGCCGCCGATGCTGCCGCCATCGTTGATCGGCCCCTTGCCGGCCTTGCCTTCGACGATGCGGAGCTCCTGTCCGCCGAGCACGCCGGTCCACACGCCGAGGTGCTGGTCGTTCGGCTTGGTCCGCACCGACTTGCCTTTGACTTCGACGAGCTTGCCGTCGAGCTTGAACCAGAACGACCGGACGATCGTCTTGTTCGCGCTGGGAATGTCGTCGATGGAGATCGCGATCAGATCCTTGCCGCGGGTCGCCGAGAACGAGCAGCCCGACGGAATGCGCTCGAGGTCGGCGGATTGCAGCCCCTTCAGGCGTGACGCGTCGAATCCGACCGCGGATGCGGCCGCGCCGGGCGCCGGTTGAGCCGAGAGCGATGCGGCCGAGCCGATGAAGAGCGCCGAGATGAGGACTGCGGCGGTGAAACGGCGAACGAGCATGCGGCTCTCTCCGGATGGGGTCTGGGTGGAGGTCCTGGAGACGGCTTCGCCGGACCAGCGACGGAACATCCACCATCGACTGTCCTCACGTGCCGCGCCTCGGTCAAGACCGATGCGTCGGTCGTGACACTCCCCCGGGGGGAGCCCGTCTCGATCCGTATCGGCCGTACCCGGGTCGATTTCGGCGGCGGGCCGTCGTTCACGTTCGCTCGGCCGTCACCCAGAAGCCGTGGAGCAGCAGGGCGGCGCCGAGGATGGTCGGCAATGAGAACAGCGCCTGCAGCGCGATGTTGCCGGTGAGGTTCTGGACCAGGGTGCCGAGGTTGAGGCCGAGGACGCCGATCTCCATCGTCCAGAGGTGGAGCCGGGCGTAGCGCCAGTGCTCCATTTCCGGCCAGAGCCGGAAAATCGCGCCGACGGCGGCCAACATGAGGAAGCCGCCGAGCATCATGCCGATGTGGAAGGGGCGGAACTGCGGCGTCTCCGCCGCCCCCATCCACAGGCCGAAGAGCATGCCGAAGACCATCCAGCCGAGAGCGGCGAGCGTGTGGACGCGTGCGATCGACATCATGGCCGTGGTCCCCCCCTGTCACGCCCGGCAGTGTCCGCCGTCCGTGGAAGAATAGAGCCATCTCACCGATCGACCAGGGGCGCCGACGGTGGTGTGCCCCGAGGCGGAGAGGTCGTCGGAGACGGAGCCGGACGACCGCCGTCGGTGGCGCTCCCGGTCCTCGGCGCGGGCTTGTGCGATCCCCGCTCTCCGCTCCACAGTGGCCCGACGAGGAGATCGCCATGGCCGATTGGAACCCCGAACTCTATGCCCGCTTCGCCGACGAACGCGCTCGGCCGGTCGCCGATCTTCTGGCGCGGGTGCCGCTCGCGGCACCGGCGAGGATCGTCGATCTCGGTTGCGGGGCGGGGGCCTCGACGGCGCCGCTTCTCGCCCGTTGGCCGGGGGTGGAGGTTCTCGGCATCGACACCTCGCCGGCGATGATCGCCGAGGCCGAGGCCAAGGTGCCCGGCGCGCGCTACGAGATCGCCGACGGTGCGACCTGGGTGCCGGAGGCGCCGGTCGACCTCGTCTTCTCCAATGCGACGCTGCAGTGGATCCCCGATCACCAGACCCTGTTGCCGCGGCTGATGGGGTGGCTGAAACCCGGCGGGGTGCTGGCGGTGCAGATGCCGGACAATCTCGACGAGCCGAGCCACGCCTCGATGCGGGCGGTGGCGGAGGAGGCGCCGTTCGCCGACCGGCTGAAGGAGGCGGCGGGAGCGCGGACCCGACTGCTCGGATACGAGGCGACCTGGGACGTGCTCGCCCCTCATGCGGTCGCGGTCGACATGTGGCGGACGACCTATGTCCATCCGCTCACCGGCGCCGCCAAGATCGTCGAGATGGTGCGCTCGACCGGATTGAAGCCCTTCGTCGATCCGCTCGACGAAGGGCTCGGAGCCGAGTTCCTCGCCCGCTACACCGCCCGAATCGCCGCCGCCTATCCGGCGTGCCACGACGGCCGGGTGATGTTCCGCTTCCCGCGGTTGTTCTTCGTCGCGGTGAAGCGCTGAGGGGACGGCCGAGCGGGTTCGGTTTCGCGTTTCGGCGACCGTCCGAGGCGACGCCGTGTCGGATCGGGAAGCTCGGCGTGGCAACGATGTCTCCTTCTCCCCTCGCGGGAAAAGGTGCCCCGAAGGGGCAGATGAGGGGGGCCGCGGAGCGGCAACCGGGTGAATGCGGCGGTCTCCGTGGCCGGTGGAGAGGTCCAGACCCCTCATCCGGCCTTCGGCCACCTTCTCCCGCAAGGGGAGAAGGGACGGCCTACGGCCGTCGGGGACGAAGCCGTCAGTCCTTCTCGAGCCGCTTGGCCGTCACCTCGATCTCGATCTTCATCTCGGGCTTGACCAGTCCGCAGACGATCATCGTCGCGGCGGGGCGGACGTCGGCGAAGTACTCGCCGACGATGGGGAAGACCACGTCCATCATCGACGCCTCGGTGACGTAGTAGGTGGCGCGGACCACGTCGGCGAGGTGGAAGCCGGCCTCGTTCAGCGCCTTGGTGATGGTCGCCATGGCGTTGCGGGTCTGGGCTTCGACACTCTCGGGCATCTGCATGGCGGCGTAGTCGTAGCCGGTGGTGCCGGAGACCCAGCACCATTCGCCCTGCACCACGGCGCGGGAATAGCCGGCGACCTTCTCGAAAGGCGAGCCGGTGGAGATCAGGCGGCGCTTGGTCATGGGGTCATCCTTCTGCTCGAGGTCAGATACTCGCCGGGCGGCGAGCGAAGAGGAGGGCGATGCCGGCGGCGATCAGCGCGCCACCGGAGACACGGTCGATCCAGACGAGCGCCGCGGTCGAACGGGTGAAGCGGCCGATCCGGCTGCCGGCGAAGGCGTAGATCGCCACCGCGACCAGTTCGAGGGCGAGCGCCACGCCGCCGAGCGCCAGGATCTGGCCGAAGGCGGGGCGGGTCGGGTCGAGGAAGGGAGCGAAGAAGGCGGTGAAGACCAGCATCGCCTTCGGGTTGGTCGCCGCCGTCCAGAATTCGCGGGCGACGAGGGTCGGAAGTGCGCCCTCGGCCCGGTCCGTCGGCGCGTCGGCGGGACGGGCGCGGATCATCTGGAAGCCGAGCCAGACGAGGTAGAGCGCACCGACGATCTTCAGAGCGCCGAAGAGTTCCGCCGAGGTCGCCAGCACCGCGCCGAGGCCGATCGCCGCGCCGAGGACGAAACCGGCGAAGGGCGGGAAGCGGCCGGCGGAGGCGATCAGTGCGGTGGTGAAACCGTGGCGCGCCGCGTTCGACATGGCGAGCACGTTGTTCGGCCCGGGGAACATGTTGAGGGCGAAGGCGGCGGGAACGAAGATCGGCCAGACGTCGAGATTCATGGGATCACCGAGGACGTTCACCGCGGCGGTTCGCCGGCCAGCGAAACGACGAAAGGGACGGCTCGTGCCGCCCCCTCCCGACGGGGTGGATCTTCCGACCGTCGGTCCGCCGCGTCAAGCCCAGGGGCGAGCGGCGGCGATCTTCGTTTCGAACGCCGTGATGGCGTCGGCCTTCTGGAGGGTGAGGCCGATGTCGTCGAGGCCCTCGAGCAGGCAGTGCTTGCGGAAGGGATCGATGTCGAACTTCACCACGCCGCCGTCGGGGCCGCGGATCTCCTGCGCCGCGAGGTCGACGGTCAGCGTCGCGTTCGAACCGCGGTTGGCGTCGTCCATCAGCTTGTCGAGGTCTTCCTGCGGCACGCGGATCGGCAGGATGCCGTTCTTGAAGCAGTTATTGTAGAAGATGTCGGCGAAACTCGTCGAGATGACGCAGCGGATACCGTAGTCGAGCAGCGCCCACGGTGCGTGCTCGCGGCTCGAGCCACAGCCGAAATTGTCGCCGGCGACGATGATCTGGGCCTTACGATAGGCCGGCTGATTGAGCACGAACGCCGGCTTCTCCGAACCGTCCTCGTCGAACCTCAGCTCGAAGAACAGACCACGGGCGAGGCCGGTGCGCTCGATCGTCTTCAGGAACTGCTTGGGGATGATCATGTCCGTGTCGATGTTGACGATCGGCAGCGGCGCGGCGACACCGGTCAGCGTCGTGAACTTGTCCATGAGATCTCTCCGAAAATGCCTCTCGGCCGCGTCTCTAGCGCGTTTTCGCCGCCGAACAAAGCCCTTCTCGGGGATGAGGCGAGGATGTCAGTTGCAGGTGGTGACCTGATTGCCGCACAGGTCGGTCACCCAGCCGCGCACCGCCCGGCCGGGTTTGTCCTTGTCGATGCGGAATTCGCCTTCCATCTCCACCCAGCGGTCACGGCAGGCGAGAATGCGGCGGAGCGACAGGAAGTCGTAGGTGCCGTCGCCGACGGGGCGCGGTTCGTCGACGATGCCCGCGTCGCTGTTCGGGCCGAGGCGGACCTTCTCGTCCTGGGGTGAGACCTCGACGAGGCTCGCCGCCACCCAGCCACGGCCGGTGAAGACGCGTTTCGCACCGTTGCCGTAGTCGCCGAACTCGGCGTTCTCGATCAGCAGCCAGGCTCCGGTGCCGCCGACGACGCGGAACTCGACCGCCAGTTTCTCGCCGTCGACGACGCGGGGTTGCGGCAGACGGCCGATCACCGGCGCATCGGCGCGCGGGGCGGCGCGGACGTTGAGCCCGGCGGGGTCAGGATCCTTCGACCAGGCGCGGAAGTCGCATCGCTCCGCCGGCGGGGCGATCGTCGCGGCGAGGGCGGGGACCGTGAGCGCCAACAGCGCGGCGAGGGCGAGGCGGATCGGCATGACCATGGAGTGGGCACCTCGTCATTCGTTGTCGCGGGCGAGTCGCTCGATCGCTTCCATGTCGGTATCGGAGAAGCCGAAGTGATGGCCGATCTCGTGGATGAGCACATGGGTGACGATGGCGCCGAGCGTCTCGTCGTGCTCGGCCCAGAAGTCGAGGATCGGCCGGCGGTAGAGGACGATGCGGTTCGGCAGGCTGCCGGTCTGGGGCACCGCACCGCGATGCGGCAGGCCGGTACCCTGGAAGAGGCCGAGCAGATCGAACTCGCTGTCGAGTTCCATGTCGTCGATCACCTCGTCCTCGGGGAAGTCGGCGATCGAGATCATCACCTCGCCGGTGAAATGCAGGAACTCCGGCGGCAGGGCGCGATAGGCGGCGTGTGCCAGCACCTCGAAGGCGTCGAGGTCGGGTGCCTTGGTGTGGGACCAGTCGATCGGCGCGGGCGTCGTCATCGGGCGTCCTTCGAGTGGGCGGCGCGGAAGGCGCGCATCAGGAAACGGATCTCGTCGTCGCCGTAGCGCCGGCCGCGACCGACGGGACAGGCGTCGCGGGCGCGGCAGCCGTCGGTGCGGCACAGCGCCCCGCGCGGGCTCGCGAGATGGGCGAGGCAGCGGCCGGTGTCGTAGCCCGACGCCGAGAAGGCGTCGACCGGGCAGGTGGTGAGGCAGGGGCGCGGTCCGCAGTCGGCGCAGGGGTTCGCCGCGGCCGGCGCCGGGCGGATCGGGCCGAGATCGTCGGCGAAGGCGACGGCGCCGCGAAAGGCGTGCCACAGGCCGAACTCGGGATGGATCAGAAGACCGAGCGGCGAGCGGGCGAGCCCCTCGGCACGGACCGCCCAGTTCTGGAAGGGCGACCACGGCGGTCCGGCGAAGGGGAAGAGGGCACGACCGCCGAGGTGGGCGGCGAGGTCGCCGACGATGCGGGTCGACCAGCGGTCGAGCGGATCGGGGAGCCGGTCGCGCGCCTCGGGGGAGGCGGCGAAGGCGCTCCATCCGGCGCGGCCGAGGCGGCCGATCAGGACGAGGGCGCGTACCGGTCGGCCGTCGGCGAGGGGAGGAAGCCCGTCTTCGCGGGTCGGGACCAGCCAACCGCGCGCGTCGAGCCCGGTTGCGGCGATCTCGGCCTCGATCCGGGCGCGGAGATCCTCGGGATGCGGCGTATGGGGCGGCACCGGGGTCACCCGATCACGTAGGTGCGCAACAGGTGGACGGCGAGGACGGCGGCGACGATCAGCGCCAGACCGCGGCCGATGCGCCGGCCCCAGACCTCGGCGCGGTCTTGCGGGTCGGCATCGGCGGCGCCGAAATGGGCCTCCAGCCGTTCGCCGGTGTGGCGGGCCACGCGGGCGAAGGCCGAGGTGCCGACCACCTCGGCGTCGCGCACCACACCGGCGAGCGCATCTTCCGACGCCCGCTTGCGTTCGGCCTCGATCTCGTCGCGTCTGTTCATCGCCCGTCTCCTCGGGGCGAGAGGATGGGGTGCGGGTGAGCACGGTGCAAGGGCGGGCTCACTTCTTCAGCGTGGCGATGTAGGCGGTGACGTCGTCGATTTCGACGCGGGAGAGCGCGAGGTCCGGCATCCGCGAATGGGTGGTTCCGGGCAGCGTCAGGAAATCGGCGAGGCCGTCGGCGGTGCGTCCGGGCGCGTTGGCCAGCGCCTGGAAAGAGGGCGCGTCGGCGGAGGCCGCCTTCTGGTCGGCGGAGACGAGGTGACAGGTGGCGCACCAACGTTCGGCGAGGCGCCGGCCCTTGGCCGGATCGGCGGGGACCGGAGGGGCGGCGAGCGCCGTGGCGGCGAGCGTGACGGCGGTGACGAGACCGAGGCTCGCGCCGAGGAACGTCGATCGTGATGCCTTCTGCATGGCGCGGTCCTCTCCCCGATTTCCCGATCGTCCGGTGACGTCGATCGCGAGCATAGGCCGTGGCAGGTCACGGCGGAATCGGGAAAATCGCGCGCCGGTGCGTGCCGGGCGGGATCGGAGAAGGCGACGGCCGGCCCGTGGGCCGGCCGCGAAGGGCTCGTGGAGCGGCTGCGTCTCAGCGCTGCACCACCACCGGCGTGCCGACGCCGACGCGATCGAAGAGTTCGACCACATCCTCGTTGAACATGCGGATGCAGCCGTAGCTCGCCCGCGTGCCGATCGAATCGCGGCGGTTGGTGCCGTGGATGGCGTATTGGCCGTGGGCGAGCACCATGGCGCGCGGCCCGAGCGGATTCGACGGACCGGGCGGCACCAGGAAGGGCAGGCTCGGCTTGTCGCGGCGGACCTCGTCCGGCGGCTGCCAGACCGGGTTCACCTCCTTACGGGCGACGTGGGTCGATCCAGCCCATTCCTTGCCGGGACGGCCGACGGCGACCGGATAGCGGACCGCCTGGCCACCGCCGAGCACATAATAGAGCCGGCGCTCGGACGTCTTCACCACGATGGTACCGGCCTGGTAGCCGCCGTCGATGGCCACCAGCTCACGCGCCGCGGCGTGTCCGAGACCGGCGATGGTCATGATCGCCGTGGCGAGCCCCGCCGCCACGACGTATTTCCCCAGTTTCCCCATGCACGATACTCCCGACTGACGATGGGAATTGTCGATCGGGCGGCATGATGACTCGGAAAGCTTGAGATATCGCGAGGAGACGTGGTTTTCGTGAAGTTGAAGAAGATGATTGACGGGGAGTTATTACGAGCCCCCGGGTGCAGCGAGCGAAGCGAATTGCACCAGCGGCGATCGCGGTGGAATAGCCCGACGTGCGGTCGACCGCGACCGTGCGGTGCGCCCGAGGCGCCGTGTCCGCTCCGGCGGTGCCTCGAAAATGAAAGGCCCCGGGGATCGCTCCCCGGGGCCTTCCGTTTCCTCCCTGCGACAGGGGTGTCGCGCCGTCTTCAGCGGCGATTCTGACGGTTCTCGATGAGGTCGTCGACGACGGTCGGATCGGCCAGCGTCGAGGTGTCGCCGAGGCTGTCGAACGAGTCCTCGGCGATCTTGCGCAGGATGCGGCGCATGATCTTGCCCGAACGGGTCTTCGGCAGACCCGGCGAGAACTGGATCAGGTCCGGCGAGGCGATCGGGCCGATCTCCTTGCGCACCCAGGCGACCAGTTCCTTGCGCAGCGCTTCGGTCGGCTCTTCGCCGGTCATCAGCGTGACGTAGGCGTAGATGCCCTGGCCCTTGAGGTCGTGCGGATAGCCGACGACCGCGGCCTCGGCGACCTTCGGGTGGGCGACCAGCGCCGACTCGACTTCCGCCGTGCCCATGCGGTGGCCGGAGACGTTGATGACGTCGTCGACGCGGCCGGTGATCCAGTAGTAGCCGTCGGCGTCGCGGCGGCAGCCGTCACCGGTGAAGTACATGCCCTTGTAGGTCGAGAAGTAGGTCTGCACGAAGCGCTCGTGGTCACCGTAGACGGTGCGCATCTGGCCCGGCCACGAGTCGGTGATGACGAGGTTGCCCTCGGTCGCGCCCTCGAGGATCTTGCCTTCGGCATCGACGACCGCCGGCTGCACGCCGAAGAACGGACGGGTGGCCGAACCCGGCTTGAGGGCGGTGGCGCCCGGCAGCGGGGTGATCAGGATGCCGCCGGTCTCGGTCTGCCACCAGGTGTCGACGATCGGGCAACGGCCCTCACCGACGACGGTGTGATACCAGATCCAGGCTTCCGGATTGATCGGCTCGCCGACCGAACCGAGGATGCGCAGCGACTTGCGCGAGGTCTTCTTCACCAGCTCCTCGCCGGCGCCCATCAGCGAGCGGATGGCGGTCGGCGCGGTGTAGAAGATGTTGACCTGGTGCTTGTCGACGACGTCCCAGAAGCGCGAGGCCGACGGGTAGGTCGGGATGCCCTCGAACATCAGCGAGGTGGCGCCGTTGGCGAGCGGGCCGTAGACGATGTAGCTGTGGCCGGTGACCCAACCCACGTCCGCGGTGCACCAGTAGATCTCACCGGGGTGATAGTCGAAGACGTACTGGTGGGTGATCGAGGCGTAGAGCAGGTAGCCGCCGGTGCAGTGCTGCACGCCCTTCGGCTTGCCGGTCGAGCCCGAGGTGTAGAGGATGAACAGCGGATCTTCGGCGTTCATCGGCTCCGGCGGGCAGTCGGCGGAGACCTTGGCGGCCTCTTCGTCGTAATAGAAGTCGCGGCCGGCCTTCATGTCGACGGCGCCGCCGGTGCGGCGGACGACGAGGACCGAATTGACCGAGACGTTGGCGAGGGCGGCGTCGACGTTGGCCTTGAGCGGAACCTTACGGCCGCCGCGCAGGCCCTCGTCGGCGCAGATGACGACGGTCGAGCCGCAGTCCTCGATGCGGCCGGCGAGGCTGTCCGGGGAGAAGCCGCCGAAGACGATCGAGTGGATGGCGCCGACGCGGGCGCAGGCGAGCATCGCGTAGGCCGCTTCCGGGATCATCGGCAGGTAGATGGTGACGCGGTCGCCCTTCTTGACGCCGTGGGCCTTGAGCACGTTGGCGAAGCGCGAAACGTGATCCTTGAGCTCGCCGTAGGTGATCTTGGCGTCGTCCTTCGGATCGTCGCCTTCCCAGATGATCGCCACCTTGTCCGGCGTGGCGGCGGCGTGACGGTCGACGCAGTTGTAGGAGACGTTGAGCTCGCCGTCCTCGAACCACTTGATCGACACGTTGTGCGGATCATAGGAGGTGTTCTTCACCTTGGTGAACGGCTTGGACCAGTCGAGGCGCTTGGCCTGCTCGCCCCAGAAGCCGTCCGGATCCTTCACCGACTGCTCGTACATCGCCTTGTACTTGGCATCGTCGATGAGCGCGTTGGCCGCGACCTCCGCCGGAACCGGGTAAACGCTATCGGACATGAGTTTCCTCCCTCGGTACTGATCCCTCACCGGTAACGATCCCCGTGCCCCTTCGACCGAAGGGGGCGCGAGGGCCTCCGGAATTTTCGGCGGGCATTATGCGACAACCGACGCCGCCGTCCACATGAACCACGACAGACTTTGGTCGAGATCACCGCCGTAATTGGTCGTAGACCAGTCGTCGAAGACGGACGAAAGTCACATTGCACTGCGGCGAAGAAGTTTTTCCGCCACGGAGCGGCCGTTCGCCGGAGTTCGACACCGGATGCCGCCATTTTCTCTCGCAGTTGCGAAATCGACAGCCTGATGGCCGTCGTCGACGTCATCCGCATAACGTATGGGTGAAGGTTCGCCGCCGCCGCTCGATGGCGGATACCGGCCGCCGCGAAAGCGGGGAGGGCTCCCGGGTCGAGCCGACGCGCGCGATGAGATGAAGGGAAATTCATTTGGCCGCATCTGGGGATCTCGGGTAACGTCCGGCGGTTTCCGCGAACCGTCCGGCCGCTCCCCGAGGGCCCGTGGCGGGGCGGCGGACGAGATGCGGCGTCGACGGCCGCGCTCCGTCCGACCTCTCCACCCGAAGGTGATCGGCGTATGCGCAGTCCTTCTCCCCGCCCCGCGAGCGACGGCCGGCCGCGACCTCTGTCGCGGTTCGGTGTCGGGCTCGCCCTGGTGGCGGGGTTGGCCGGCTGTGGCGAGGGCGTGACGATGCCGGACGTGGCGGCGGATCTGCCGTCACATTGGCGGGCGGCGCCGCGCGCTTCGGCCGCCGAGATCAGCGGCGACTGGGTCGCCGGTTTCGGCTCGGCCGAACTGTCCCGCCTCGTCGCACTCGCCGATCTCGACAATCTCGACATCGCCGCCGCTCGTGCCCGCATCGAACAGGCGGAAGCGCAACTGTCGGTGACCTCGGCCGGTCTCGCGCCGACCGTCTCCGGCTCGGGCGAAGCCGCGCATTCGGTGTCACCGGGGACCAACTCGAGTGCGTCGCCGCCGTTCAAGTCGCGGGTCGGCAACTCTTTTCAGCTCGGGCTCGGCGCCTCGTGGGCGGTCGACCTGTGGGGGCGGGTGCGCGCGAACGTGGCGGCGGGCGAGGCGAACGTCGCGGCGGCGCGCATCGATCTCGACGCGGTGCGGTCGGCCACCGCCACCGCCCTGGTCGACACCTATCTTCAGGCCGCCGCCGCCGAGGACCGACTGCGGTTGGCGCGCGAGGACGTCGCCATCGCCGAGCGGACCTACGGTGCCATCCGCCGGCGCTTCGACGTCGGTACGGTGACGGCGCTCGACCTCGCCCAGCAGGAGGGTGTGCTCGCCACCCAGCGCGCGGCGATCCCCGATCTCGAAATCACCCTGCGCCAGACCCGCAACGCCGTCGTCGTGCTGACCGGGCGGGCGCCGGAGGCGGCGGCGATCCGCGGCGGCGGGCTCGGGCGCCTGCATCTGCCCAAGGTGGCGCCGGGACTGCCGTCGCGGCTTCTCGTCCGCCGTCCCGATCTGGCGGCGGCGGAGTTGCGGTTGGTGGCGGCGGCGGCGAACGTCGAGGCGGCACGCGCCGCCTTCCTGCCGGAGGTGGCGCTGACCGGTTCGGGTGGGCTCTCCAGCGCCTTCCTCGAGAATCTGTTGCGTCCGGAGGCCTTCGCCGGATCGATCGCCGGAAGCGTCACCGAGTCGATCTTCGACGGTGGAGCGCGCGAGGGGCGGCTCGCCCTCGGGCACGCCCAACACGCCGAACTCGTCGCGGGCTATCGCAAGGCGGTGCACGAGGCGCTCGCCGACGTCGAGAACGCTCTGGTCGCGGTCGAGCAGAATCGCCGGCGCGAGGCGTTGCAGACGGCGGTGGTGGAGGCGGCGCGGAAAGCGCAGCGCCTCACCGAGCAGCGCCTGTCCGAAGGCACGATCGCGATCACGACGGTTCTCGACGCGCAACGCACGCTGTTCCAGGCGGAGGAGACGCTGGTGGCGGTACGGGCGGCGCGGTTCCGAGCCACGGTCGCGCTGGTGGCGGCGCTCGGCGGCGGTTGGACGAAGGCGCCGGAGACGAAGGTGGTCGAGACGAAGGTGGTCGAGACGAAGGCGGCGGCCGGGCCGATGGTGCTCGGCGGAACGGAAGCACGATGAGCAAGACACGCGTCCTCTTCCTCCTCCTCGGACTCGCGGCCGTCGCCGGGGCGGTCGCTTGGCAGCAAGGGCTGTTGCCGCCGCTGCCGGGGGAGACGAAGCCGTCGACGAGCGTCGGTCCGGGTGCGGGAGGCGGACCGGGCGGTCCGGGCGGCGGGCGCGGTCCCGGTGGCGGCGGGCGCCGCGGTGGGGCGGCGGGGCCGAGCGAGGGGCCGACGCCGGTGGTGGTGACCAAGGTCGGCCGCGACGACGTGCCGGTGATCTTCGACGGCATCGGTACGGTACAGGCCTTCGCCCAGGTGACGGTGAAGGCGCAGGTGGAGGGGCGGATCGTCGAGATCGGCTTCCGCGAGGGCGAGGAGGTCGAGGCCGGTGCGGTGCTCGCCCGCATCGATCCGGCGAGCTACAAGGCGGTCCACGATCAGGCGGTGGCGCGACGCGAGCAGGACGAGGCGGAACTGCGCAACGCCCGCATCGATCTCGATCGCTACGATCGCCTCGCCCGGTCGGAATCGGGTTCGCGCCAACAGGCCGACACCCAGCGGGCGGTGGTCGCCAAGCTCGAGGCGCAACTGAAGATCGACCAGGGCATCATCGATGCGGCCCGGGTCAATCTCGACAACACCACCATCGTCGCACCGATCTCGGGCCGCACCGGCATCCGTGCCGTCGACGTCGGCACCCTGGTGCGCACCTCGGACACCGCCGGCATCGTGTCGATCGCCCGGCTGCGACCGATCGCGGTCACCTTCACCCTGCCGCAGCAGCAACTCGGCACCCTGCTCGCAGCCGAGGCGCGCGGCGAGGTGCCGGTCGAGGTGATCGGCGGCGAGGCGCGCGAAGTGCTCGATCGCGGCCGGGTCGAGGTGATCGACAACCAGGTCGACGTCACCACCGGCACGGTCAAGATCAAGGCGAGCCTACCCAACGACCGGACCCGACTGTGGCCGGGTCAATTCGTCGACGTGCGCGTTCTGGTCGACACGTTGCGCCAGGCGATGGTGGTGCCGACGGCGGCGGTGCAGCGTGGGACCGAGGGCGCCTTCGTCTATGTCCTCTCCGCGGAGGAGACGGTGACAAGGCGGCCGGTGACCGTCGTCCGCCAGGACGAGCGCCGTGCCGTGATCGGCAGCGGGGTCGAGGTCGGCGAGACGGTGGTGACCACCGGCTTCGCCCGCCTGACCGACGGAGCGAAGGTCAAGCCGACGCCGGTCGGCGGCGAGGCGGAGGCCGGCACGACGTCGTCCGCCACCGCGACGCCGGCAGCCGCCGCGCCCGACAAGTCGGAGCCCGCCGCCGGCGAGCGGCGCGGTCCCGGCGGTGGGGGCGGTGAAGGACGGCGGCGGCCGCCGGGCGAAGGTCGTGGCGAAGGTCGTGGCGAAGGCCGAGGCGCTGGCCCCGGCGGCGGTGCCGGAGGGCCGCGACCGGGGGTGACGCCATGAGCGTGTCGCGGCCCTTCATCGACCGACCGATCGCCACGTCGCTGATCGCGGCGGCGATCCTGATCGTCGGCGTGTTGGGCTTCCTGAGACTGCCGGTGTCGTCGCTGCCGCAGGTCGATTTCCCGACCCTGCAGATCACCACCCGCCTGCCGGGGGCCAACCCCGAGACCGTCGCCGACATCGTCACGGCACCGCTCGAGCGTCAGTTCGGCCGCATCCCGTCGCTGACCTCGATGACCTCGGAGAGTTCCTTCGGCCTCTCCCGCGTCACGCTGCAGTTCACCCTCGACCGCGACATCGACGCGGCGGCGCAGGACGTCCAGGCGGCGATCGCCGCCGCCGGCTCGACTCTCCCGTCGAGCCTGCCCTATCCACCGGTCTACTCGAAGGTCAATCCGGCCGACACGCCGATCCTGACCCTTGCGCTGACCTCTCCGACCGCGCCGCTCCGGCTCCTCTCCGATCTCGCCGACACGTTGATCACGCCACGCCTGTCGGAGGTGTCGGGGGTCGGCCGGGTGACGCTCGCCGGCGGCGTGCGCCCGGCGATCCGCGTCCGCGCCGATCTCGCCCGGCTCGCCTCCTACGGCCTCGGGCTGGAGGACATCCGCACCGCGATCGTCGCCGGCAACGTCGCCGGGTCGAAGGGGGCGCTCGACGGGCCGACCCAGTCCTACACCATCGGTGCCAACGACCAGATCGCCGCGGTGGAGGGGTTCACCCGGCTGGTGGTGGCCAAGAAGAACGGCGTTCCGGTTCTGCTCGGCGATGTGGCGCAGGTGGTCGAGGGCCTCGAAGACACTTTCGTCGGCGGCTGGTACCGGGGCGAGCCGGCGGTGATCCTCGACATCCAGAAGCAGCCGGGCGCCAACATCGTCGAGACGGTCGAGCGGCTGATGGCCGAGGTGCCGCGCCTGCAGCGATCGATGCCGGCCGGGGTGACGCTGAAGGTCGTCCACGATCGCACCGACATCATCCGCGCCTCGATCGCCGAGGTGCAGTTCACCCTGGTGCTGTCGGCGGCACTGGTGGTGATGGTGGTGTTGATCTTCCTGCGCTCGGTCCGGGCGACGATCATCGCCGGAGTGACGTTGCCGCTCTCCATCGTCGCCACCTTCGCGGTGATGTGGGCGGTCGGCTTCGGGCTCGACAACCTGTCGCTGATGGCGCTGACCATCGGCACCGGCTTCGTCGTCGACGACGCCATCGTCATGATCGAGAACATCGTGCGGCGCCAGGAGAGCGGCCTCGGTCCGCTCGAGGCGGCGCGCCAGGGCGCGGCGGAGATCGGCTTCACCGTGATCTCGCTCACGCTGTCGCTGATCGCGGTGTTCATTCCGCTCCTGTTCATGACCGGCCTGGTCGGCCGCATGTTCCGCGAATTCGCGCTGACCCTGTCCTTCGCCGTCGTCGTTTCGGCGGCGGTGTCGCTGACGTTGACGCCGATGATGTGCGGACGGCTCTTGAAAGGGCCGGAGCAGCACGATCGCAAGACCGCGATCGGCCGCCTGCTCGCCGTCTTCGAATGGCCGATCACGGCGATGGCGCGCGGCTACGAGCGCTCGCTCGGTTGGGCGCTCGATCGCCGTGGCGCGGTGTTGGCGATCACCGTCGCCACCCTCGGGCTCACCGGTTGGCTCTACGTGGTGGCGCCGAAGGGCTTCCTCCCCGAACAGGACACCGGTCTCGTCTCGGTGGTGTTGGAAGGCGCGCCGCAGTCCTCCTTCTCCGAGATGGTGCGGCTGCAGAATCGGGTGGCGGCGGCCTACGGCGCCGATCCGGACGTCGCCGGCGTCATCTCGGTGCTCGGCGTCGGTTCGCTCAACGCCACCGGCAACACGGCGCGCATGACCATCGACCTGAAGCCGCGCGAGGCCGGGCGGGCGCGTGCCGAGGAGATCGCCGAGCGCCTGCGGCGGCTCGGTGCCGCGGTCCCCGGCGCCACCGTCCATGTCCAACCGGTCCAGGACGTCCGCATCGGCACCCGCACCTCGCGGTCGCAATACCAGTACACCCTCACCGGTACCGACGGCGACCTCGTGGCGACGAGCGGCCGGATGTTGGCCGAGGTGCTGTCGGCGCGACCGCAGTTCCGGCACGTGGCGCTGGAGAATCAGGAGGGCGGCCTCCGAGCCCATGTCGAGATCGACCGCGACCGGGCGGGACGTTTCGGCGTCAGCGTCCAGGCACTCGACGACACACTGTCGAACGCCTTCGCCCAGCGCCAGATCTCGACCATCTACGCCCAGTCGAACCAGTACCGCGTGGTGCTCGAGGCCGATCCGGGGCAAGCGCGCGACGTCTCGGTGTTGGACAGGCTCCATGTCACCGGAACCGCCGGCGTGCCGGTGCCGCTCTCCTCCTTCGCCCGCATCGTCCGGCGTACCGCGCCGCTCACGGTGACGCGCTCCGACCAGTTCCCCTCCGCCACCCTCTCCTTCGACACCGCGCCGGGCGTGTCGCTCGAGGAGGCGCTCGCGACGATCGAGACGCTCCGCACCGAGATCGGCATTTCCGATGCGGTCGCCGGCCAGCCGGATGCCGACGCGGCGGAGTTCTCGCGTTCGCTGGAGAGCCAGCCGTGGCTGATCCTGGCGGCGATCGTCACCATCTACGTGGTGCTCGGCGTGCTCTACGAGAGTTTCGCCCATCCCTTCACCATCCTGACGACGCTGCCCTCGGCCGGCGTCGGGGCGCTGATCGCGCTGCGGGTGACCGGCCACGAGCTGTCGATCGTGGCGCTGATCGGCATCGTGCTGCTGATGGGCATCGTCAAGAAGAACGCCATCATGATGATCGATTTCGCCATCGTGGCGGAACGCTCGCGCCGGCTCTCGCCCGAAGCGGCGATCGTCGAGGCCTCGCTGAAGCGCTTCCGGCCGATCATGATGACGACGCTCGCCGCCCTCCTCGGTGCGGTGCCGCTGGCGTTCGCCCACGGGCCGGGAGCGGAGTTGCGCGTGCCGCTCGGGGTCACCATCGTCGGCGGACTGCTGCTCAGCCAGCTCCTCACCCTCTACACCACGCCGGTCGTCTATCTCGCGGTCGAGCGCCTGGCGACGCGTCTGCGCGGGCGCGGTGCGGCGACGGCCGGCGAAGCGGCCGCGGAGACCGGGGAGGGGACACCATGATCGACCTCTCCGGCCCGTTCATCCGTCGCCCGGTGGGAACCATCCTCATCGCCGTCGGACTGTTCCTGGCCGGAATGGTCGCCTACGGTCAACTGCCGGTGGCGAGCCTACCGGCGGTCGATTTTCCGACCATCCGCGTTTCGGCGAACCGGCCCGGCGCGGATCCGGAGACCATGGCGGCGAGCGTCGCCGCGCCGCTCGAGCGGCATCTCGGTGCCATCGCCGGGGTCAGCGAGATCACCTCCTATTCGCTGCTCGGGGCGACCAGCATCACCGTGCAGTTCGATCCCTCGCGCAAGATCGACGGGGCGGCACGCGACGTTCAGGCGGCGATCAACGCCGCCGCTTCGGATCTGCCGAGCGACCTGACCAACGCACCCTCGTTGCGCAAGTTCAACCCGGCGGCGATGCCGGTGCTGATCCTGGCGCTGACCTCGGACACGCTGTCGGTGGCGGAGATCTACGACATCGCCGACACGGTGGTCGCGCAGCGTCTGTCGCAGGTGGAAGGCGTCGCCGATGTCACCATCACCGGCGGCGAGCAGCCGGCGATCCGGGTCAGGGCCGATCCGGCGCGTCTCGCCGCCGCCGGCATCGGCCTCGACGAACTCCGTAAGGCGATCGCCACCGCCAACGTGCGCGGGGCGCTCGGCGCCATCCAGGGCGAAGAGATCGTCGAGACCCTGTCGGCCGACGACGAGATGTCGCGACCGGAGGAGTTCGAGCGCGTCGTGGTGAAGAACGCCGGCGGGGCGATCGTGCGGGTCAAGGACGTCGCCACGGTCTCGGCCGGGGTGCGCAACACCCGCGCCGCCGGCTGGTACAATCGGCGACCGGCGGTGATCCTCAACATCACCCGGCAGGTCGACGCCAACGTCATCGACACCGTCGATCGGGTGAAGGCGCTGATCCCGGACCTGAAGCGCTGGATCCCGGCGGAGGTGCAGTTCTCGGTGGTCAACGATCGCACCGTGACCATCCGTGCCGGTGTCGCCGACACGCAGCGGACGCTGGTCATCTCGATCGCTCTGGTGATGGTGGTGGTGGTGGCCTTCCTCGGGCGGCTGACCCCGACGGTGGCGGCCGGCGTCACCGTGCCGCTGGCACTCGCCGGCACCTTCGCGGCGATGTGGGCGGCCGGCTTCTCGATCGACAACCTGTCGCTGATGGCGCTGACCATCGCCGTCGGCTTCGTCGTCGACGACGCCATCGTGATGATCGAGAACATCCACCGCCGCCGCGTGGCGGGGGCACCACCGCTCGAGGCGGCGGTGACGGGAGCTCGGCAGATCGCCTTCACCGTGGTGGCGATCGGCCTGTCGCTGATCGCCGCCTTCATCCCGCTGATGTTCACCGGCGGCATGATCGGCAAGTTCTTCGCCGAATTCTCCTTCACCATGACCTTCGCCATCCTGGTGTCGACGGCGGTGTCGCTCACCGTGACGCCGATGATCTGCGCCCGCTTCATCCCGGTCGGACCACCGACGCGGGCCGAACTGGCGATCGACCGCGCCACCGCACGAGTCGCGAGGCTCTACGGGCGATCGCTCGGCTTCACCCTGCGCCATCCCTGGTCGATGGCGGTGCTGGCGAGTGCCACGGTGGCGGCGACGGTGTGGCTCTACGCCGCCGTGCCCAAGGGCATGGTGCCGCAGGACGACACGTCCCTCGTCTTCGGGTGGACCGAGGCCGCACCCGACGTCTCCTTTCCGGCGATGGTCGAGTTGCAACAGCGGGCGGCCGAGATCGTCCTCGCCGATCCGATGGTCAAGGGCATGGCCTCGTCGGTCGGCAGCGGCATGGGGGCGGTGAACAGCGGCCGCATGTTCCTGTCGCTGAAGACGGTGAAGGAGGGGGGAGAGCCGTCGCGGACGGTGATCACGCGGCTCCGGCGGTCGCTCACCGCCGTGCCCGGCATCCGGGTCTACATGAGCCCGATGCAGGATCTGCACGTCGGCGGCCGGGTCGGCAAGTCACCCTTCCAATTCACGCTCTGGGATCCGGATTTCGGCGAGCTGGTCGAGTGGACGCCGAAGGTGGTGGAGGCGCTGAAGAAGCTGCCGGAACTCGTCGACGTGTCGAGCGACCGCATGACCGCCGGGCTGCAGGCCGACGTGGTGATCGATCGGATGGCGGCATCGCGGCTCGGCGTGGGGATCCGCGACATCGACACCGCTCTCGCCGACGCCTATGCCCAGCGCCTGATCTCGGTGATCCACCGCCCGCACAACCAGTATCGCGTGGTGCTCGAAGTGGAGGGGCGCCGGGCGCGCGATCCATCCGACATCGAGGGCCTGTGGGTGCCGGCGTCGGGCGGCCGGCAGGTGCCGCTCGCCGCGGTGGCCCGGGTCGAGCGGCGGACGGCGCCGCTGGCGGTCAACCACCAGGGCCAGTTCCCGGCGGTGACCGTGACCTTCGATGCGGCACCGGACGTGACCCTCGACGAGGCGACGGCGAAAGTGCGTGCCGCGTTCGCGGAGCTGCATCCCCCCGACACGCTCCACGCCGACTTCGCCGGCGACGCCAAGGAGTTCACCAGGTCGTCGCGCAGCACCTGGGTGCTGGTGGTCACCGCGCTGTTCGCCGTCTACATCATCCTCGGAGTGCTCTACGAGAGTCTGATCCACCCGCTGACCATCATCTCGACCCTGCCACCGGCCGGGCTCGGGGCGCTGATCGCGCTCCAGGCCTTCGGAATGCAGCTCGATCTGGTCGGCATCATCGGCATCATCCTCCTGATCGGCATCGTCAAGAAAAACGGCATCCTGCTCGTCGACTTCGCGTTGATGGAGAGCCGTGACCACGGTCTGGCGACGGTGGAGGCGGTGCGGCGGGCGGCGGTCGAACGCTTCCGGCCGATCCTGATGACGACGCTCGCGGCGCTTTTCGGGGCGCTGCCGCTGGTGTTGGCGAGCGGTGCCGGGGCGGAGATGCGCCGCCCCCTCGGCGTCACCATCGTCGGCGGCCTGGTCGTCTCGCAGGTGCTGACCCTCTACACCACGCCGGCGATCTATCTGCTGATGGATCGGCTCGGCACTCGAATCCGCCGGTGGCGCGGTCTCGCGGAACCCGCGGCGGTGGCGGCGGCGTGAGTCCGCTCAGTCGGCCGACTCGTCGTCGAACGGCGTGCGGGCGGCGATGTGGCCGAGCCAGAAACAGACGAGGGCGGCCACCACGGTGATCACCGCCAGGGTGGTGGCGAGGGTGCGACCGACCCAGAGGCCGTCGAACCACTCCGTGATGCGCGCCGCCTCCACCGCGAAGCGGCCGCCGATCATCTGCAACTGGTGTTCCTGCAGCTTGAGCCGTTGCAGCGGCACGGAGCTCACCGGGAGATCGGGGGTGGTCGCCCGGATCCAGGCGGCCACGGCGAGGCCGACGACGGCGACGATCGTCCCGGCGAGGTGGAAGCGGTGCGACGACGACAGGCGGGTGAGAGACCATCGCGGCGGGATGTGCATCGGAAGCCGACCTCTCGGGCTGACGGAACCGCAGCGATCGCGACTTACGACGGCGATGCGGCGGCCACAAGTCCGGGCGCGGTCGGGTTGCCCGACGAGGCCACTCCGCCCTATCTAGAGGCGAGCCTTCCGACCCCGAGAGACGCCATGACCGTTCCGCTCCCGCTTCCCGACCTCCTCGACCGCCTGCGTGCCATCGTCGGGCCGGCGGACGTGTTGACCGAGCCGTTCGACGTCGAGCCGCATCTCATCGAGCTGCGCGGCCTCTATCACGGCGCAACGCCGGCGGTGGTGAGGCCGAAGACGACGGCGGAGGTGGCGGCGGTGCTCGCCGTGGCGAACGAATTCGGCGTCGCGATCGTGCCGCAGGGGGGCAACACCGGCCTCGTCGGCGGGCAGACGCCGTCGGAATCGGGCGACGAGATCGTCCTCTCGCTCAAGCGACTCGACCGCGTTCGCGAGGTCGATCCGGTCACCGACACCCTGACGGTGGAGGCCGGTGTCACTCTTCTAACGGCTCAGGAGGCGGCGGAAGCAGTCGATCGGCTGTTCCCTTTGTCGCTGGCAGCGGAAGGCTCGTGTACAATAGGTGGAAACTTGGCTACCAATGCCGGCGGCACTCAGGTGATCGCTTACGGCAATGCCCGCGATCTGGTGTTGGGTCTCGAGGTGGTGTTGGCCGACGGTCGGGTGCTGAACGGGCTCGGCAAGCTCAGGAAGGACAACACCGGCTACGATCTCAAGCACTTGTTCATGGGCTCGGAGGGTACGCTCGGCATCATCACCGCCGCTGTGCTGAAGCTGTGGCCGCGGCCGAAGGCACAGGCGACCGCCTTCGTGGCCACTTCGTCGCCGGCGAGCGCGGTGGCGCTGCTCGGCCGGGCCAAGGCGGCCTTCGGGGCGGCACTCACCGGTTTCGAACTGATGCCGCGCTTCGGTATCGATCTGGTGCTGAAGCACCTGCCGGGCACGCGCGATCCGATCGCCGACCGCCATCCCTGGTACGTGCTGATCGAGGTCTCCTCGGCGGCCGAGGGCGGGGCCGAAGAGGTCTTCGAAGCGCTGCTCGGCGAGGCGATGGAGGCCGGTGAGGTCGACGACGCGGTGATCGCCGGCTCGCTCGACCAGCGTGCCCAGCTGTGGCGGATGCGCGAGGGCATGTCGGAGGTGCAGGGCATCGAGGGCGGTTCGATCAAGCACGACATCTCGGTGCCGATCGCGGCGGTGCCGGAGGTGATCGACGAGGGCATCCGGGTGGCGGAGGCCTTCATTCCGGGGATCCGGCCGGTGCCCTTCGGCCATCTCGGCGACGGCAACATCCACTTCAACTTCTCCCAGCCGGTCGGCGCCGACAAGGCGGCCTATCTGGCGCAATGGGACGAGCTCAATGCCCGCGTCCACGCGGTGGTGCTCGCCCACGGCGGCTCGGTGTCGGCCGAACACGGCATCGGCCGGCTCAAGAAGCACCTGCTCGAAGAGGTGAAGGATCCGGTGGCGCTCGCCACGATGCGGGCGATCAAGGCGACACTCGATCCGAAAGGCATCCTCAACCCCGGAAAGGTGTTGTGACGGGTCGTCACAGGCTGCGACCGGTCGTCGCGGCCAAGTGACACGATTCCGGTGAGCCATGCATTTCTGCATTGCTGTCCCGCGGTGCATTCCATATTGCGGTGCCGAAAAGGAAGGATTAGATTTCCTCTCGTGACGCGGCCACTTCGGCCGTTTCACATGCCCTCCTTGGGCGTTTCCTCCCTAGACTTGGGCCGCCGTGAGGCGGCCTTTTTTCTTTCAAGGTCTTGGTTCGGGGGGATCGAACGGAAAGGCCACTTGATCGGGCACGCGGCGCGTGCTTTGCCGTGATCGGAGCCGGCGGCGGCAGCCACGACGGATCGGTCGCCGCCATGCGTTCGAAGAGGCCCTCATGCGAACCCTCACCTTCCGCCGACCGGACGATTGGCACGTGCACTTCCGCGACGGCGCGGCGATGCGGGCGGTGGTGCCCTACACGACGCGCGCCTTCGGCCGCGCCATCGTGATGCCCAACCTGACGCCGCCGGTGACCACCACGGCACTCGCCGCGGCCTATCGCGAGCGCATCCGCGCCGCGGTGCCCGAGGGCATGACCTTCACGCCGCTGATGACCGCCTATCTCACCGACGGCAGCGATCCCACCGACATCGTGAGCGGCTTCGGCGACGGGGTGCTGACCGCGGTCAAGCTCTATCCGGCGCACGCCACCACCAATTCGCAGTTCGGCGTCACCTCGATGGCGGCGGTGGCGAAGGTATTGGCGGCGATGGAGAAGGCGGGGATGCCGCTGCTCGTCCACGGCGAGGTGACACGGACCGAGGTCGACGTCTTCGATCGCGAGGCGCGTTTCGTCGAGGAGGTGCTGGCGCCGTTGCTCGCCGATTTTCCCGCCCTGAAGATCGTGCTCGAGCACGTGACGACGGCGGAGGGCGTCGCCATCGTCCGGGAGAACGCGTCGCGCATGGCCGGGACGATGACGCCGCAGCATCTGCTCTTCGACCGCAACGAGATCTTCCGCGGCGGCATCCGGCCGCACATGTACTGCCTGCCGATCCTCAAGCGCTCGACCCACAAGCAGGCGCTGCGCGCCGCGGCGACGAGCGGCGAGAGCTGCTTCTTCCTCGGCACCGATACGGCGCCGCACCTGCGCCACCTCAAGGAGAACGCCTGTGGCTGTGCCGGGGTGTTCTCGGCGCCGACGGCGATCGAGGCCTATCTCAAGGTCTTCGCCGAGGAGAACGCCCTCGATCGGTTCGAGGCCTTCGCCTCGCTCAACGGCCCGGCCTTCTACGGCTTGCCGGCGAACGACGAGCGGGTCACCTGGGTCGAGCAGCCGCGGCTGGTCGCGGAGGCGGTCGAGGTCGAGGGGCAGGGCGAGATCGTCTCGCTCTTCGCCGGCGAGACGGTGGGCTGGTCGCCGGCCACGGCGTGAGCGGCGGGCGCCGTCCGGGTTCGTATACGTGAGGTGCCGATCATGCGTCCGTCGACGGCTCTGGTGGTGTTCGCGGCCCTGCTCGGGGCATTCGGCGTGGCCGATGCGGCGATCGCGGCGCATGTCACCGGCGGGGCGACGCTCGAACGGGCGGCCGAGATCCTGATGGTGCACGGGGCGGCGCTGCTCGGACTCGCGGCACTGGTGGCGCGCTCGGGTGAACGCCGGACGCTCGCCACCGCGGCCGGGTTCCTGGGGGGTGGGGCGGCACTCTTCGGCACCGACGTGACGCTCCTGACGTTGCAGGGCCACCGCCTGTTCCCCTACGCGGCTCCGATCGGCGGCTCGACCATGATCTCGGCCTGGCTGGTCGTCGGCCTGCTGGCGATCGCCGGTCATCTCGAGCCGCGCCGACGCGACTGATACTCGGCTCGTGTAATTCGGACTCGTCCGAATTTCACGAGTGTCACGGCCTGACCGGCCGACGCCCATTCGGGCTTGCCTTCGCGCCCGAAGTTTCGAAAGGGTCGAGACTTCGTGCGCTCGGTTCGCGCGCGTCAGCCGATCGACCGATTGCAGCGCAGCACGGGCTTCGCTAGGGTCCCGGCCGTCGATTTCTCGTCTCACCGGAGTGAGCCCCATGACCATTCGTCCGCGCCGCAGCGTCCTCTACATGCCGGGGTCCAACGCCCGGGCGCTGGAGAAGGCGAAGACCCTTCCGACCGACGCGGTGATCCTCGACCTCGAGGATTCCGTCGCGCCCGACGCCAAGGAGACGGCGCGCGACCAGGTGATCGCCGTCGCCAAGGCCGGTGGCTTCGGCCCGCGCGAGGTGGTGATCCGGGTCAATTCGCTCGCCGGCCCGTGGGGCCTGGCCGATCTCGAGGCGGCGGCGGGTGTCGCGCCCGACGCGGTGTTGATCCCCAAGGTCTCCAGGCCCGAAGACGTGTTCGAGGCGAGCGCGGTGCTCGACCGCATGGGCGCGCCGGAGAGCGTCAAGATCTGGGCGATGTTCGAGACGCCGCTGGCGGTGTTGAACGCGGGCGCCATCGCCGCGGCGGCGTCGGTGCAGGAAGGCCGGCGCCTCGCCGTCTTCATCCTCGGTACCAACGATCTCGCCAAGGAGACGCGGGCGCGCTTCGTCGCCGGCCGGGCACCGATGGTGGCGTGGCTGACCACCGCGGTCGCCGCCGGCCGGGCCTACGGGCTCGACGTCATCGACGGCGTCTACAACAACCTCTCGGATGCCGAGGGCTTCGTCGCCGAGTGCGAGCAGGGCCGCGATCTCGGCATGGACGGCAAGACGCTGATCCATCCCAACCAGCTCGAGGGCGCCAACCGCATCTTCTCGCCGAGCGAGGCGGAAGTGGCGCAGGCGGAGAAGATCCTCGCCGCCTTCGCCCTGCCGGAGAACGCCTCGAAGGGGGTGATCAGCCTCGACGGCCGCATGGTCGAGCGGTTGCACGCCGAGATGGCCGAGCGTACCGTCGCCATCGCCCGCGCCATCGCCGCGGCGGGGGCCTGAGGAGATCCATGAAGCTCTACCGCTATCTCACCGGTCCCGACGACGCCGCCTTCTGCAAGCGCGTTTCCGCCGCCCTCAACAAGGGATGGCTGCTCCACGGCGATCCGACGTTGACCTTCGATCCGGTACAGGGCCGGGTGATCTGCGGTCAGGCGGTCACCAAGGAGGTGATGGGGGTCGCCTGGAACGACGACGTGGTCCTCTCCGACTGGTGAGCCACGGTGGGTCGATCTCGTCGAGGGGCGCGGGCCGTATGGCTCGCGCCTTCTGCGTTCCGGGGTGGAGCTGTCGGCAACGGTTGGTGGCCCGCTCTATGCGTTGTCACCCGGTCGGCGAGATCCGCCCGATCATTGTGCAGCATCGCGCTCTTTGCCGCTCGACTCACTCCGGGTGAACCGCCATTCTCCGCCGCCGTCGATCGCGCCAAATCAGGGTGGCGCGATCGCTTCCGAGTTTCCCTTCCCCTGTCGGAACATCGACATATGGTCAGGACTTCTCTCGCCTCGCTCGCCCTCGTGTTCGGGCTCGTCTTCTCCGGCCCGGTCTTCGCCGAGACCGTCGAAATCCCGACCGCGGGCGGTTCGCTCTCCGTCGAGGTGCCCGACAGCTGGGAAACGGAAGACGTCGCTCGTGGCGTCCAGCTCAGCACCGAGGACGAGGAGGTTTTCCTCTGGATCGAGGCCTATGCCGCGCCGGATTTCGAGACGGTCAAGAAGGAGCTCGTGGCCTACCTCGCCGAGCAGGGGATCGAGATCAAGGGCGAGCCGAAGATGAGCGCGCACGACTACCCCAAGCACGGGGTGGCGACGCTCGACTTCCCGGCGACCTGGAAGGGTGGGCCGACCGTTCTGCGCTATCTGATCATCGAACCGAAGAACCCGAAGAAGTCGCGGCTGATCGTCAGCTACTGGGCGACCCCGGCGGGCGACAAGAAGTACGACGCCGAAACCCAGAGCATCGTCGACAGCTTCGCGGCGGCGCTCGACGCCGACTGACGTCGGTGCCGGAAATTCCCGACGGGTTCGATCGTCGCCTCGCCGAGGCCGAGCGGAGAAACAGAGGCGCGCTCCATGAGGGCGCGCCTTCGTCGTCTCACCGGGATGCGGACGTGCCGGTCTGCGGTGCAGACGCCAGAGCGGTGGCGTGGACGGGGGGCTCGGGTGTCGGCGTCATCGACACCGGGCAGGGCACGTCGAGGATCTTCCACGACGTGATGTTGAGATCCATGACGCAGAGGGCGAGGCGGGGGCCGTTCGGGGTCGGCAGGCAGAGGGTGCCGCCGAGTTCGATGCGTCGACCGGGCGCTCGACAGGTGCATTCGGCGGCGTCGGCCGAGGACGGGACGCCGATCGGCACGGCCGCGAGCGCGGCTGCGCCGAAGATCGCAATGTCGAAGACGCGTGCCATCGCGTGATGATGCCACCACTTCGGGTGGGCGGTGATCACATGAACGTGCGCGCCCGGCCACCGCGGCTGCGGCGGTTCACCCCGGCTTGCGGAAGACCTCGTCGACCGGGACCTGCAGGGCGGTGACGAGGCGGTTGGTCTCGGCCGCCATGCCGACCACCGCGACCAGTTCCATGTGCTGCTCGGCGGTCATCCCCTTGGCGCGGGCCGAGGCGGTGTGGGAGGCGACGCAGTATTCGCAGCCGTGGGCGATCGACACCGCGACGTAGAGCATCTCCTTCACCAGCGGGTCGAGGGCGCCGGGCGCCATCACTTGGCGGATGCTCTCCCAGGTGCGCTTCAGCGTCACCGGATCGTTGGCCAGAGCCCGCCAGAAGTCGTTGACGTAGTCCGTCCTACGCGTCGCGCGGATGTCGTCGAAGACGGCGCGAGCCTCGGTCGAGAGTTCGTCGTCGGTGAGCAGACGGACGGTCGGCATCTCAGGGCCTCGCACGGTCACGGCGGCAGAGGAGGGGCGGCGGCACCGCCCGGCGGGATCACCGCGACAACGAGATCGGCAGCTTCGTAGCGGTCGACCCGGAAAAGCGCTCGCCGCCCTGGCTGTTGAGAGTGGCGACCACCGAGCCGTCCGAGCCCTTGAGCGTGACCTGCTTGCCCTGAAGGTCCCAGGCGGAGATCTTGGCCAGTTCCGGCGAGTTGCAGCCCTTGGAGATGGCACGATAGCCACCGGCCCAGCTCGTCAGATTCATGAACAGCTGGCAGTTGTCGGATCCGGAGGCGACGCGCCAGCCGCCGAGGAGATCGGTGCGGCCGACCGGTTGGCCCTTGTCGGGGGCGGCTTCGGCGACCTTGCTCGGAGCGGCGGGCGGCGGCGTGCCGGGTGCGCCCGGGGCGGGGGCGGCCGGCGGGGCGTTCGGATCGACCGGTTGGGTCGTTCCGGAGACGCCGGGCGCGGTCGGCAACGGCTGGAGCGTGCCCTGGGTCACCGGTGCTGTCGGAGCGGCGGGCAGGGGCTCGTATTGGGGAACCGTCGGGCCGTCGTTGAGACCGAGCCGGCCGCAGCCGGCGACCGTGCCGGCGACGAGAACCGCGAGCGCCACACGATATCCGCGAATCATCGCTTCGAACTCCCGAAAAGATCTGCTTTCGGCGTTTCTACCGCGAACCGTCGAAGAGAGCGACTCTTCCGCGTCTCCAACTCCTTTCGATCATCGCAAGGCGGCGAAAACAGGGATGAGTCGGGATCTCTCGAACGGCCGCAGACGGCGCGGGTCGGGCGGAGACAGGGCCGTCATAAGTGTTTTGCCGGAGCGCCGCATTCTCGTCATACTGCATTGCACAATAACATTTCAGGAAATGCTGCGGTGCAACCTACCGTAGCCGACACGAGGAGACCGATCATGATCGATCCATTCGACGGCGGCGCGATCCGCAAGTTGTGGGCGACGGACCTCGCCGCCTTTCGTGACCATCTTCTGCGCCTCGACTCGTCGACCCGGCGCAACCGCTTCGGTATGGCGGCGGGCGACGAGTTCGTCGCGCGCTATGCCGAGACCGGATTCACCCTCGACACCGTGATTCACGGAGCCTTCGTCGACGGGCGCCTCGTCGGTGTCGGCGAATTGCGGCGTATCGCCGGAGATCGGGGTGCGGCGGAAGCGGCCTTTTCGGTCGAGCCGGCGCACCAGGGGCGCGGCTTCGGGTCGCGCCTGATGGAGGCGGTGATCCTCACCGCCCGCAACCGCGGCATCCGCCGCCTGTTCATGAACTGCCTCGCGTCGAACTCGCAGATGCAGCGGCTCGCCCGCCGACACGGGGCCGAGCTCGAATTCGAATCGGGCGACGTCGTCGGTCTGGTGCTGCCGGAAGATCCGTCACCGGTCACGTGGTTGCGCGAGGCGGTCGGCGACGCATCGGGATGGACGACGGCGGTGATGGAACTGCAACGCCGGTCGGTGATCGGCGGGTGGTTCGGCCGGGCGTGAGGAGCCGACGATCCCGTGGAGTGCGCCGAGCGAGAGCGAGGGGCACCGGCGGTGCCGTCAAGGGACGTGCGAGAGGTGCGGAGATCGCGAGCGATGAAACTCGCTTCGCCCGATGCACCCTGACCCCCGCAAGACGAGAGCCCCGGTGGATCGCTCCACCGGGGCTCTGTCTTTCCATCCGGAGACGTCGATCAGAGACGGCGCTCGATCATCATCTTCTTGATCTCGGCGATCGCCTTGGCCGGGTTCAGACCCTTCGGGCAGGTGTTCGCGCAGTTCATGATGGTGTGGCAGCGATAGAGGCGGAACGGATCCTCGAGGTTGTCGAGGCGTTCGCCGGTCGCTTCGTCGCGGCTGTCGATCAGCCAGCGATAGGCCTGGAGCAGCACCGCCGGGCCGAGGTAGCGGTCGCCGTTCCACCAGTAGCTCGGGCACGAGGTCGAGCACGAGGCGCAGAGAATGCACTCGTAGAGACCGTCGAGCTTGGCGCGGTCCTCGTGGGACTGACGCCACTCGGTCTGCGGCACCGGGGTCACCGTCTTCAGCCAGGGCTCGATCGAGCGATGCTGAGCATAGAAGTTGGTGAGATCCGGGATCAGGTCCTTGACCACCGGCATGTGCGGCAGCGGATAGACCTTCACCGCGCCCTTGATCTCGTCCATGCCCTTGGTGCAGGCCAGGGTGTTGAGACCGTCGATGTTCATGGCGCAGGAGCCGCAGATGCCTTCACGGCAGGAGCGGCGGAAGGTCAGCGTCGGGTCGATCTTGTTCTTGATGTAGAGAAGACCGTCCAGAACCATCGGCCCGCAATCGTCGAGGTCGACGAAATAGGTGTCGATGCGCGGGTTCTTGCCGTCGTCCGGGTTCCAGCGATAGACGCGGTATTCGCGGAGCTTGCTGGCTCCGGCCGGCTTCGGCCAGGTCTTGCCGGTACCGACCACGGAATTCTTGGGGAGGGTAAACTCGACCATCTCGGTCTCACCTCTTCGCAATCTGTCGATCGGATCGTCGGCCCGGAGGCCGACGAAGGGGATCGGCGCGTGATCAGTACACGCGAGCCTTGGGCTCGATGTAGGCGATGTCGTCGGTCATGGTGTAGGTGTGCACCGGACGGTCGTCGAGCGTGACCTTCTTGGTCGCGCCGTCGGCCCAGGCCAGCGTGTGCTTCATCCAGTTGACGTCGTCGCGGTTCGGATAGTCCTCGCGGGCGTGGGCACCACGGGACTCCTTGCGGGCTTCCGCGGAGTTCATGGTGACGACCGCCTGCTCGATGAGGTTCTCGAACTCGAGCGTCTCGACGAGATCGGAGTTCCACACCAGCGACCGGTCGGTGACCTTGACGTCCGGCAGGCCTTCCCAGACCTTCTGGATCAGGCCGACGCCCTCCTCGAGCACCTCGCCGGTGCGGAACACCGCGCAGTTGTTCTGCATGGTGCGCTGCATGGCGTTGCGCAGCTCGGCCGTGGCGGTCGAGCCGGAGGCGTGGCGGTACTTGTCGAGGCGGGTGACGGCGAGTTCGCCGGCGTTCGCCGGGAGTTCCGGCTGACGGCCGTTCGGCACCACCGTCTCCTTGCAGCGCAGGCCGGCGGCGCGGCCGAACACCACGAGGTCGGTGAGCGAGTTGGAGCCGAGACGGTTGGCGCCGTGGACCGACACGCAGGCCGCCTCGCCGATCGCCATCAGACCGGGGACCACCGAGTCGGGGTCGCCGTTCTTCTTGGTCAGGACCTCGCCGTGATAGTTCGTCGGGATGCCGCCCATGTTGTAGTGGACGGTCGGCAGCACCGGGATCGGCTCCTTGGTGAGGTCGACGCCGGCGAAGATCTTCGCCGATTCGGTGATGCCGGGCAGACGCTCGGCGAGGATCGCTGGGTCGAGGTGATCGAGGTGCAGGTAGATGTGGTCGCCGCTCTTGCCGACGCCGCGACCTTCGCGGATCTCCATGGTCATGGAGCGCGAAACGACGTCACGCGAGGCGAGGTCCTTGGCCGACGGAGCGTAGCGCTCCATGAAGCGCTCGCCGGCGGAGTTGGTGAGATAGCCACCCTCGCCGCGGGCACCTTCGGTGATCAGCACGCCGGCGCCGTAGATGCCGGTCGGGTGGAACTGCACGAACTCCATGTCCTGCATCGGCAGGCCGGCGCGCAGCACCATGCCGCCGCCGTCACCGGTGCAGGTGTGGGCGGAGGTGCAGGAGAAGTAGGCGCGGCCGTAGCCACCGGTGGCCAGAATGGTCTTCTGGGCGCGGAAGCGATGCAGCGTGCCGTCTTCGAGGCAGAGCGCCACGACACCGCGGCAGGCGCCGGCGGCATCCATGATCAGGTCGATGGCGAAGTACTCGATGAAGAACTCCGCCGAGTGACGCAGCGACTGACCGTAGAGCGTGTGCAGGATGGCGTGACCGGTCCGGTCGGCCGCCGCGCAGGTGCGCTGGGCGATGCCCTTGCCGTAGTTGGTGGTCATGCCGCCGAACGGACGCTGGTAGATCTTGCCCTCTTCCGTGCGGGAGAAGGGCACGCCCCAGTGCTCGAGCTCGTAGACGGCGTCCGGCGCGTTGCGCACCAGATACTCGATGGCGTCCTGGTCGCCCAGCCAGTCCGACCCCTTGACGGTGTCGTACATGTGGAAGCGCCAGCTGTCCTCGCCCATGTTGGCGAGAGCCGCCGAGATGCCGCCCTGGGCCGCCACGGTGTGGGAGCGGGTGGGGAACACCTTGGTGACGCAGGCGGTCTTGAGACCCGCCTCGGAGGCGCCGACGACGGCACGCAGGCCGGCGCCACCGGCACCGACGACCACCACGTCGAAGGTGTGGTCGATGAAGGAATAGGCCTTGCCGGACGCGCCGGTGACCTGATTGGCGTTGTTTTCGGCCATGTCGTTCACATCCCGAAGGAGAGCTTGGCGACCGCCCAGATCGAACCGAGGGCGATCAGGGCCGCGAAGAACCAGTTGAGGACGATGGCCAGAACCGACCAGGGCTGCGCGTGGACGTAGTCCTCGATGATCACCTGCATACCGACCCGCATGTGCAGGACACCGGCGATGATCGCGGCAGCCAGCAGGATGGCGCAGATCGGATTGGCGAGGGCGGCGCGGACGTCGGCGTGAGAGGCCGCGCCGTTGCGCACCAGGAAGATGATCAACACGATCGACAGCGGCACCAGCACGGCGGCGGTCAGCCGCTGCAGCCAGTAGTCTTCGGTGCCGAACTTGGCCGAACCGCGGCCACGGACCTGGGAAAGGGGGGTGCGCATGGTCGTCACCTCACTTGACGGCGTAGGCGACGATCCACAGCAGGATCGTCAGCGGCACGGAGAGGACGATGTTCAGCTTGGACAGCATGAACCGCGGCTTCTCGTCGAAGCACCGGCCGAAGTCCCAGATCAGGAAGCGGATGCCGCCGATCAGGTGATGGACCAGGGCCCAGGTGTAGCCGAAGAGGACGAGGCGCCCGATCCACGAGCCGAAGACCCATTGCGCCGTGGCGAAGGCGTTCGGGCCGGCCGCGGCGGCGATCAGCCACCAGGCCAGCAGGAGGGTGCCGAAATAGAGCGCGGCGCCGGTGATGCGGTGAACGATGGACATGACCATCGTCCAGGAGGGCGCATAGATCTGGAGATGCGGCGAAAGGGGGCGCTCGACCCCGCCCGCGGCCTTGGCTTTGCTCGTCGACATCGTCTGTCTTCGATCCCTCGGGGGTTGAACCGGCCCGGCGGCGCGCGCATGTCTGGCGGTCTCGCCGGCGAATGGTCGCAAACGTCGAAGCCTTCTAACCCGTTTTTCGGCAGTGCGTCAAAACGTCCAAAGGGATGATCCACCATGCAGATGCGCATGGCTCGCCTCATCCGTCGCTGCGGTGCAAGATCTTCGTACGATCGAATGAATTTCAGCGCGGCAGGACGACCCAGTAGTCGAGGTCGAGAATCACCGCCGGGTCGTAGTCGCCGTTCTCGAGCTTGAAGGGCAGCTCGGTGCAGGGCTTGTCCTTGGTCGCCACGGTGCGGATGCGCAGCGCACCGACGTCGTCGCGGCCGGGCAGCGTCGCGGTGTCGAGCACCTCCGACCAGGCGAAGACGGTCAGGCCGGCGAAGAGGGGCGCGACATGGCGGCCGCCGTTGATGGCGGCGACGTGGAAGGCGTTGCCGAGGCCGTTGAAGGACAGGGCGCGGGCGAGCGAGATGACGTGACCACCGTAGATCAGGCGACGGCCGAAGCGGCCCTGGCCCTCGGTCCACTGGTTGAAATGGACCTTGGCGGTGTTCTGGTAGAGGCGGGTGGCGAGCATGTGCTCGGCCTCTTCCACCGTCATACCGTCGACATGGTCGATCCGTTCGCCGGCGCGATAGTCGGCGAAGCGATGGGCGGAGCCGGCCAGCACCGCGTCGTAGGCCTGCGGATCGATCACCGGCACGGCCGAGCCGATCTGCTCGGGGGTCAGCGCAGCGGGGAGTTCCGGCACCTTCTGATCCGGGACGATCGCCTTCTCGTCGGCCTTGCGCACCATCACCCAACGCACGTAATCGAGGACCTCGACCCCGTGCTGGTTGTAGCCGGTGGAGCGGACGTAGACGACGCCGGTCTTGCCGTTGGAGTTCTCCTTGAGGCCGATCACCTCGGAGACGGTGGAGAGCGTGTCTCCGGGATAGACCGGGGCGAGGAAGCGGCAGCCGGCATAGCCGAGGTTGGCCACCGCGTTCAGCGACACGTCCGGCACGGTCTTGCCGAAGACGACGTGGAAGACGAGGAGATCGTCGACCGGAGCCTGCGGGTAGCCGATCGCGTGGGCGAAGGCGTCCGAGGACTGGACGGCGAAGCGCGGCCCGTAGAGAGCGGTGTAGAGGGCGACGTCGCCATCGGTGACGGTACGCGGGGTGGCGTGGCGGATCACCTGACCGATACGGAAGTCCTCGAAGAAGTTGCCGGAATTGGTCTTGGTCATCGCCGTTCTCTCCGGATGGCACGCACACGTGGCCCACGTGATGCCGGAAGCTCTCGCAGACGTAAAGCCCTCGTGGCTCCGACCTTCGCTGCATCGCACCACCATATCACGACGCCGTCGCGCGGCGGGGTGTCGCAGGAGGGGCGCCCTCATGCGGTGATGGCGATCGGCAGACCACGGGTGTCACGGGGTGGCCGCGCCGGATACGACACCGCTTCTCCGCGCATCACCCGACCGGCGACCAGCGCCAACACACAGGCGTCGATCAGGTCGTCGGGGCCGGCGCCGCGCGGAGGGCGGGCGGCGGTGATCTCACGGGGGATGCCGAGACGCGCGAGCAGGGCGCGGCGTTCCTCGAGCCCGGCGGGATTCGGCCGGCTCTTCACCTTCTTCGGCAGGCTCATCGGAGCGCCGCCGTTCAGTACGGTGAAGGCGACCTCCGGGTGGCTCTCGATCACACAGGAGGCGAGGTCGGCGGTGAGGAGGCGATCGAGCTCGCGGATCTTGGGGAAGAGGTGGAAGCCTTGTTTCGATACTTTCTTCGGTGGCTCCGAGGTGGCGAGGGCCACTTCGCAGACCGCCGTCCAGGCGGCCGGCTCGTCGAGCCCTTCGCCGGCGTAGACGGCAGCGCGCGAGGGGATCGAGAAGACCGAGGATTGACGCTCGCCGAGCATCGGTCTGACCAGGCGTTCCGGGCCGCGTCCGCCCGGACCGATACGGTCCGGTAGGCCGATCGGCATGTCGACGGCGACGATCGACGGTCCGTCCGCGAGAAGGTCGGCGAAGCGGGGGAAGAGGCGGACCTCGGGTGGGCGCCTGCCGCTCGGATCGATCAGGCAGGCGAGCCAGCCGGCGGGGCAGCCGTCGACACCGGCGAGGAGCGGAGGAGTGGCCGGCATCGCGGGCTCAGTCGAAGGCGACGGGTCGCGCCACCGGCCGTGGGCCGGAGCGGGTCGCGCCGATACGCCGTACGGAGACCTGCGCCATGGGATGGAGCAGGACATCCTGTTCGGCGGCGAGGCGCAATTCTTCGGCCTGTGCGCGGGCGGTGCGGGCGACGACCTCGAAGACCGAGGTCACCGCTCGGGTCACCGCCGCTTCGAGAGGTGAACCGAGGGCGAGCCGGCCGGCGATCAACGCGGCGAGCAGGTCGCCGGTGCCGTGTGCGGCGGCGTCGATCTTCGGGTGTTCGATCTGGGTGGCGGTGTCGGTGGTCACCAACAAGGTGGCGACGGATCGGGTCATCAGTGCCGGTGCCGAGGTGACGACCACCGTCGGGGCGGGAAGGGCGCGGGCGGCGGCGACGGTCTCGGTCGTGGTCGAGACCGGCTGCCCGGTGAGCCAGCCGGCTTCGAAGAGGTTGGGCGTGGCGAGATCGGCGAGCGGCACCAGACGGTCGCGCATCGCCTCGGCCACCGCCGTCGGCACGTAGAGGGTTTCTCCGTCGCCGATCACCGGGTCGACGATCAGGCGCAGGCCGGGGGTGAGGAGGCGCAGGCGCTCGACCGCCCGCGCGGTCGCCTCGATCTGGGCGGGGTCGGCGAACCAGCCGGTGACGACGGTGCCGATGTCGCGGGCCGCCGGGCTCTCGGCGATCTCGGCAAGCGCCATGGCGAAGTCGTCGGGGTCGGGGACGAAGCGGGTGGAGCGGCCGTGGCCGGGATGCCAGGGCATCCACACGGTCGGCACCGTCCAGCAGTCGAGACCGAGGCGTTCGAGCGCGAAGACCATCGCCCGCGCCCCGATCGCGCCATGCCCGACCTGGGAGGCGACGACTAGGACGGAGGCGGGGTCGGGCTGTTCCGGCATGACGGGGGCTCTCGTCGGGGTCCACGGAGGTCGTCACCGGGCCGTGCGGGTCGGTTCGAGACGGCGCGTTTCCCCCGCCTCCTCCGCTCGAGGCGTTCGAAATCGCGCAGAAAACCCGGCGCCACATGGTGAAGCGGCCGCTGGAGCGGCCGTCTCGAACCCTCGCGCACCGAGCCGAACCGAACGCCTTCCTCGCATCCTCAGATGACGTTCAACTCGACCACCTTGCGGCCGGCGACGAGGCGATCGTAGCCGAAGACCGAGAGGTCGAGCGAGCGGAAACCGCCGTGGGCGATCAGTTCGGCGACGGCGCGGCCGGCGGCCGGGCCCTGCTGGATGCCGTGGCCGGAGAAGCCGTTGCAGAAGACGAAGTTCGACACTTCCGGGTGGCGGCCGATGACGGCGTTGTGGTCGAAGGTGTTGAAGTCGTAGTGACCGGCCCAGGCGCGGATCAGCTTGAGGCTCTCGAAGGTGGGGATGCGGGTGGCGAGCGCCGGCCAGATCACCTCGTCGTAGAGCGAATAGTCGACGTCGAAATCGTCGTCGCCACAGCGCCCGTCCTCCTCGTCCGACGGCGACACCCCGCAGATGTGGTACTGGCCCTCGGGTCGAACGTAGACGCCGGAGGCGACGACGGTGCCGTCGATCAGCATCGGCAGGCCGGGGACCGCCTCGCGGCAATGGACGACGTAGACGAAGCGCTTGCGCGGCTCGACCGGCAGGTCGAGGCCGGCGAGGGCGGCGACATCGCCCGCGGCCGGACCGGCGGCGTCGACGAAGGTGTCGCAGGTGACGCGCCGACCGTCGGAGAGGGTGACGCCGGTGATGCGGGCGCCGGCGCGGTCGATGCCGACGACGGCGGCGTGGAGGTAGGTGGCGCCGCGGGCCCGCGCCCCCTTGCGCAGGAGATCGAGCCACATGTAGGCGTCGAACCAGCCCTCGCCGGTGCGGCCGTAGGCGGCGAGCGCGATGCCGTCGAGCGACATCCATGGGAAACGCCGGGCGAGCTCGTCCGGGTCGATCAGTTCGATGTCGGCGCCCTCGGCGATCTGGATGGCATGGTTCGCCCGGAGAACCGGCACGCCGGTGTCGGAGGCGAGGGTCAGGTAGCCCTTCTCGTGGAAGCCGATGTCGGCGTCGGCGCCGAACTCCGCCTTCAGATTGCGGATCATGTCGATGCCGAAGCGGGAGAGGCGGATGTTCTCGGGCGTCGAGAACTGCTGGCGGATCGAGGCGGCGGAGAGGGTCGTCGCCGAACGGGCGTAGGTCGGATCCTTCTCGACCACCAGGATGCGGGCGTTCGGCCCGAGTTCGTGGGTGAGGAACCAAGCGGTGGAGGATCCCATGATCGCCCCGCCGGCGATCACCACGTCCCAATGTTCGACCACGTCCGGTCTCCTCGTCCGGGCGCGGAGGTCGCCCGCGCCGATCCTCCAGGACTAACCCGAAATCGCGCCGTCAGGCATGCGGCGGTCGCGGGTCTCCCGTGGGCGGGTTCTGCGTTCGGCGCAGGGCGAACCCGGCATTGCGGCCGGCGATCAGCCAATGGGCGAAACCGGCGACGAAGCCGGCAGCGGCCGTAGCCCGGAAGATCTCGCCCGGCACCTGCGACCGGGCCGCGGTCACGGCGAGCAGGGCGACCCCGGCGAAGGTGGCGAGTTGGACGAGGAGCGAGCGCCGCGCCGCGGCTTCGATCGCCAGGATCAGGACGAGCCAGGTCGGATAGACGAACCGGGTGAACAGGTCCAACAGGGCGCCGGCCAGATCGGCGCGGTCGACGTAACGGGCGAGCGATCGGCCGAAGGCGCCGTCGGCGACGGAGCCGAGCGCCGGGATCAGCTCCGAGATCGCGACCACGACCACGAGACTCGCCGCGACCGCGGCGATGAACCCGAGGGAGGCGACGAGGAGGCGCCAGAGCACGTGGGAGAGCGGTGGCATGACTCCTCACGAAATCGGCGTCAGAGATGCGGTTCGTCGCGGCGCCAGGTGTCGAGCCGCGGCGGGGCGGGCGGCGCGGCGCGCACCGCCACCGTCCAATAGACCCAGCCGGCGATGGCACCGGCGAAGACGTCGAGACCGTAGAGCCCGAGACTGGTCGTGGCGGCCGAGCCGAACAGGCCGATGAGAAGTTGCGCGGCGGGGCCGATGACGGCACCGGCGAGGACGTGGATCCAGGCGGCGCGGGCGCCGCTCGCCTCGGCGAAGACCAGGAAGGCGGTGACGAAGGGGGCGGCGGCGAGGAAGGCGACGACGCCGGAGAACAACGGTACGACGACGAGGGCGCCGATGCCGTTGGTCTCGATCATCGCGCCGAAACCGCGCACCGCCGTCTCCTGGGCGATCAGGCCGAAGGTGCGGGCGATGGCGCCGGCGAAGGCGGCGAGCGCATAGGCGACGACGATGCGTCCGAGCCGGCCACCGGCGACGGAGGTGCGATCGCGATCGAGGACGCTCTCTCGGGGGGACATGGTTCGACCCTGCTCGTCACCGAGTCGCCCCGACGCGGTGCGTCGGCCGAGCGAATCGGTCGGTCGATCTTGACCCCAGGTCCGGTGATCTGTCGAGAGTCGGCGGAATTCCGGGAAATTCCGATGGGGCTCATGCCGGGCCTACGACGTTTCGACTCATCCGAAGCTCCGTACGCGGCGGCGAGCCCGGATGGGAGTCGGCCGGTCGGGTCGTGATGCTCATGACAGTCGGACGGGTCCCGATGTCACGAGCCCGAGATCACTCGTCGTCGTCGCGGCCGCCGATCATCGCCTCGAGGGCGAGACGCTCGCGCACCCGGAGCTTCTCGGAGGTCGACTTCAACTGGCCGCAGGCGGCGAGGATGTCACGGCCGCGCGGGGTGCGGATCGGGCTGGCGTAGCCGGCGCGATTGACGATCTCGGCGAAGGTCTCGATCGTCTCCCAGTCGGAACAGGCATAGGCCGACCCCGGCCAGGGATTGAACGGGATGAGGTTGATCTTGGCCGGGATGCCGCGCAGCAGGCGCACCAGTTCGCGAGCGTCGGCGGGACTGTCGTTCACGCCCTTCAGCATCACGTATTCGAAGGTGATGCGGCGGGCGTTGGAGAGGCCGGGATAGGCCCGGCAGGCGTCGAGCAGTTCGGCGATCGGATACCTCTTGTTGATCGGCACCAGCACGTCGCGCAGGTCGTCGCGGACGGCGTGGAGCGAGATCGCCAGCATGACGCCGGTCTCGGCGCCGATCTTCGGGATCGCCGGCACGACGCCGGAGGTCGAGAGCGTGATGCGCCGCTTGGACAGCGACAGGCCTTCGCCGTCGGCGAAGATCAGCATGGCGTCGCGCACCGCCTCGTAGTTCATCAGCGGCTCGCCCATGCCCATCATGACGATGTTGGTGACGAGACGGCCCTCGGCGGGAAGGATGCCCTCGGCCTTCTCGGAGGCCGGGAAATCGCCGAGACGCTCGCGAGCGACCACCACCTGGGCGACGATCTCCTCCGCCGTGAGATTGCGCACCATCACCTGGGTGCCGGTGTGGCAGAACGAGCAGGTGAGCGAGCAGCCGACCTGGGAGGAGACGCAGAGCGTGCCGCGCCCCTCCTCCGGGATGTAGACCGTCTCGACCTCGACCGGCTTGCCGGCCCCGCGGGCCGGGAAGCGGAACAGCCACTTGCGGGTGCCGTCGACCGAGATCTGCTCGGTGACCAGTTCCGGCCGGCCGACGACGAAGTGCTCGGCGAGTTCGGCGCGCAGGCCCTTGGCTATGTTGGTCATGGCGGCGAAGTCGTCGACGCCGCGCCAGTAGATCCAGTGCCAGAGCTGGGCGACCCGCATCCGGATCTGCTTCTCGTCGATGCCGATCGAGCGCAACGCGTCGGCGAGCCCGGCGCGGGTGAGGCCGAGCAGCGACGGCTTGTCGTCCCGGGTGGCGACGGCGACCTGCGCCGCCTTCACGATCGAGCCGAGCGGATCGGTCGCGGAAAGGGGCTCGGCGCGGGCGGGCGAGGTCATCGAACGATCCTTCGGAAACGGTGGCGCGCCGGCGTAGAGTTCGACGCAATGCGAAACGGCGGACGGGTCGCCCCGTCCGCCTCGCGAAATCTCGTGGCAGATATAGTGCGGAATACGCCGTCTTCCAAGCCGGCGGGGCTCACCCCGTCACTTGCATTCCTTGGCGGCGCCGTCGAGCGCGGCGGAGACGCCGGCGAGCGAGAAGGCGTAGGAGGTCGGGTTGCCGCGTGCCGAGGCGCCGGTCGCCGACATCTTCTTGCCCTTCTTGAGCGCATCGAGGAAGGCGGCGTAATCGTTCGATTTCTCGAACCAGGCGCCGTCGCCACGGGTGAAGAAATCGAACTTCTTGCCGTCGATGTCGACGGTGACCTTCGAATCCGCCTTGAGCGGGTAGCCGAACTGCAGGCTCGGCTCGTTGCGCACCTTCTCGGCCGGACGGGTGGCGATGAAGAAATAGACGTCGCCGTGCTTGAGGCTCGGCGGTTCCTTCTTGGTCGGTTGGGTCATGGCGTAGCAGACCTTGCCGGCATCGCTCTTGCCGGTGACGACCTTCCAGTCCTTCGATTCCAGCATCAGCGCCGGCATTTCGGCGGCCTGTGCCGGCTTGGGGGCCTCGGCCGGCTTGGCGGCGGCGGGTTTTGTCGATGCCGGGGTGGTGGCCGCGGGTTTGGCGGTTGCCGGCTTGCCGGTCGCGGCCTTCTCGGCCTCGGGTTTGGGCTTCTTGGTTTCGGCGAGCGCATTGCCGGAAACCACGACGAGCGCCGCGGCGACCATCCAGGGGAGAGGAGCGATCCTCATGTTCTTCTTTCGCCTCTTCACGCCGACGCGCCGTCGATCGATGCGAGCCGCGCGGCCTGGGAACCTCGTATCAGAAACCACGCGGATGGTTACCAAGTGGTTGCCGCTCGCGCCGCGGGCGGATCGGAGGACGGGACACGTGACCACGCCCCGAGTCGACCCGTCTCGTCGGGAACGCGGCGTGACGTTGATCGTCGAACACGGCGAAAGTCGGGACGCCGCGGATCCGCCGCGACGTCGCATACTCCGACGTCTCCGGCGCCGCGCGCAGCCGACGCCGAACCGGGTTCGACGGAAAGGCGTCTGGACGGCGGCGGCGTGGCATGGTTCTCGTCGGGCCGAGAGTCGACGCGGGAGGCGGTGGCATGAAGGCGGTGATCAGTCGTGTGGTGGGTGGTCCGGAGACCCTGACGATCGAGGACGTCGCCGAACCGGCCGCCGGGCCCGGAGAGGTGGTCGTGGCGATGCGTGCCTGCGCGCTCAATTTCTTCGACACACTGATCACCGCCGACCGCTACCAGTTCAAGCCCGCGCGGCCGTTCTCGCCGGGAGGTGAGATCGCCGGGGTGGTCGAGAGCCTGGGCGAGGGTGTTTCGGGCATCGCCGTCGGCGATCGGGTGATCGCCTATCTCAAATGGGGCGGGGCGCGGGAGAAGGTGGTGGTGCCGGTCGGCGATCTCGTCGCCATGCCGGCGGGCCTCGACTTCGTCGCGGCGGCGACGCTGTCGGTGACCTACGGCACCGCGATGCACGGTCTCGCCGATCGCGGCGAGGTGAAGCCGGGTGAGTGGGTGGCCGTGCTCGGCGCTTCGGGCGGGGCGGGGCAGGCGGCGGTGGAGATCGCCAAGATGCTCGGGGCGCGGGTGATCGCCTGCGCGAGCGGGGCGGAGAAGCTCGCGTTCTGCCGCTCGATCGGCGCCGACGAGGTGGTCGACTACGAGAGCGAAGACCTCAAGGCGCGGCTCAAGGCTCTGACCGGCGGGCGTGGCGTCGACGTCGTCTACGATACGGTCGGCGATCGCTTCGCCGATCCGGCGATCCGGGCGACCGCCTGGCGTGGGCGCCACCTCGTCGTCGGCTTCGCCGCCGGCGAGATCCCGAAGATCCCGCTCAACCTGTTGCTGCTCAAGGGATGTGACCTCAGAGGTGTGTTCTGGGGCGACCACGTGGTGCGCGAGCCCGCCGCCTTCGCCGACGAGATGCGGCGAATCATGGACGCGGTGGTCGAGGGCCGGCTGAAGCCGCACGTCCACGCCACCTATCCGCTCACCGAGACGCCTGCCGCCATCGCCGAGATCGCGGCGCGCCGGGTCAAGGGCAAAGTCGTGGTGGTGGCGGGGTGAGCCTCAATGCTCCGCCATCGCCTTCCGTGCCGCCCTGCGGTGGTCGTCGGTGATGTGGGCGCGGACGAGCGCGATCGCCGCCATCAGCACGCCGGCGTCGTCGGTGAAGCCGACCAGCGGCAGGAGATCCGGCACCACGTCGATCGGCGCGACGAAATAGGCGAGCGCAGCGAGCAGCGTGAGGCGCACCCGGTTCGGTGTCGCCGGGTCGAGGGCGCAGTACCACGCCGCCACCACCTCCTCGATGAAGGGAATCGAGCGGGCGGCCCGCTTCACCGTCGACCACAGGCGCTCGCGGATGCGTTCCTCGCGGCTGTCCTCGGGGCCGAGGATCTCCGGATCGAGATGGATGCGGCGATCGTTCGAAGCGGTCATGGGGAAGCCTCCCGCGGTCGCCGGATCCGCCCGGCGCACGACGCCACAGATCGTGAAGTGGCCGTCGATTTTCAAGATCGGCGAGACGCGCGACGGGGCGTCACCGACGGTCGATCATATAAGGGAAAATCCGCACACCCCCCCTTTCGGTCGGGACGCGGCGGAGTTACCCTGACGTCATGAGACTGGGTGAGATCGGGGTCAGGCGCGCCCTGAGCGCCGATGCTTCGCGGATCGCGGCCGTGCACGACGCGGCGTGGGCCGGGGCTTATCGCGGCATCATTCCCGGCCGCGAACTCGAGCGGATGATCGCCCGGCGCGGCCCGGTGTGGTGGAAGCGGGCGCTCGATCGACACACCGCGGTGCTGGTGCTGGAGTTCGGCGGCGAGGTCGTCGGCTATGCCACGGTCGGCCCCAATCGGATGCGGATGTTGCCTTTCGCCGGAGAGATCTACGAGCTCTATCTGAAGCCGGAGGCCCAGGGGCTCGGCCTCGGGCGGCTGCTGTTCGCGGCGGCGCGACGCGAGCTGCGGCGCTACGGCCTCGCCTCTTTCGCGGTGCGGGTGCTCGCCGACAACGCCGGTGGGCGGGCCTTCTACGAGCGTCGCGGCGGCACGGTCGCGGCGGAGACGGGCGAGCGTATCGGCGAAGCGACGCTGGCGATCGTCGTCTACGGCTTTGCGGCGGAATGATCGCGACGGAGACCGCCGCCGCGCGCGAGCGTTCCTCCGAAGGACTGCATTTCCCCGGATGTCGTGATCGGTTAGAAGGACCGGGACCTGCGCCGACCGCCTCGGCGCGTGCCATGATCCGACCCGGGTGCTCGAGGGGCTCCCCGGCGACGACCGCGATCCGACCCGCGCCGCGGTGCGAGGGATCGGGCGCGCAAGACCAGCTTCAGGAGTGATCCCATGCGCATCGACGCCATCGCCATCGGCAAGAACCCGCCGGAAGACATCAACGTCATCATCGAGGTGCCGATCGGCGGCGAGCCGATCAAGTACGAACTCGACAAGGCCTCGGGCACGCTGGTGGTCGACCGCTTCCTCTACACCTCGATGCGTTACCCGGGGAACTACGGCTTCGTGCCGCACACCCTCTCCGACGACGGCGATCCGATCGACGTGGTGGTGATCAACACCCGCGCCATCGTGCCGGGCGCCATCATCAACTGCCGGCCGATCGGCGTTCTCCACATGACCGACGAGGCCGGGCACGACGAGAAGATCGTCGCGGTGCCGAGCCACAAGCTGACCAAGCGCTACGACAGCGTGCAGAACTATTCCGACCTGCCGCAGATCACCATCGACCAGATCCAGCACTTCTTCGAACACTACAAGGATCTGGAACCGGGCAAGTGGGTCAAGGTGGTGAACTGGGGTGATGCCGCTGACGCCAAGCAGTACATCTTGGACGCGGTCGAGCGCTGCAAGGCCGACAAGGCGAAGGGCTGATCCGCCACTGCGCCGTCGCCGAAGCACTTCGGCGGACCGATCGATCGACAGGGCGCGGCCGCCACGGCCGCGCCCTCGTCGTTTCGAGCCGGCCTTCGACGTCGACAGGGGGCGTCAACCGGCCCTGTGCGAGACCCGGGGATCGCGTCACGGGCCGGTTCGGGTCTCCGCCACTGCGCCGAAGAGTCGCGCTCGGTCGGTTCGCGATACGGGCATTCGGTGTTCCGCGGCGACGGCGGCGGCGCGACCGGGCACGGCGTATCGCCTCGGAAGCGCCGGCGACGAGGCGACGAGCTCCCGTCGACCGCGACGTGCGGAAGGGTGCCGAGCCCGCCGATCGCGACGTGCGACGTGTTCGGCCTGGCGTCGCCTCGCCGGCCAGCGCCGCCCCACCGGCGAAGGTGCCGGCCATCCGAGATCGGATCGAATTTCCCGACCGTCGCACCTCGCCTTGCCGAACCGGGGCGACAACACGTTCGCGCGAGGGGCGTCCGGGGATGGCGGTCGCCTCCGCGCCACGGATTGCCTCCGCGCCGAAGTCGGCTCATGGTTCCGGCGGGACGGATTCATCAGAAACATCCGCCCGACCGGGAGTGTATGATGCATACGACCGACAACGCTCCGACACCCGTGCCGGGCGACACGGGTGCTTCTTCCGACCGTACGGGTGCGGCGGTTCTCCACGAGATGCGGACGAGCCTGGAGGGTCGCGGCGGGGGGGTGGTCGTCGACTTCGCCGAGCGGCTCTTCGCCGGAGCGCCGAGCGAGGATCTCGCGGCCTATGGTGGCGGCGAACTCGCCGGTCTCGCCGAGACCGCGGTCGCCGCCTTCGTCGAACGGCCGGCCGGGCGCCATCGTATCCGGGTCTTCGATCGCGACTTCGGGGTGGGCGATACGGCGCGCACCCTCACCGTCGTCGAGGTCGACAACGACGACATGCCGTTCCTGTTCGTCTCGGTGCTCGGGCAACTGACCGATCTCGGCTGCGACATCCGTCTGGCGCTGCACCCGATCCTTCTCGTCGAACGCGACGCGGCCGGGGGTGCGACGGCGCTCGTCGCCGCGGAGACGCCGAATTCGCGACGGGAGAGCCTCATCCACATCCACGTCGGGCGCATCGTCGATCCGGAGCTGCGAGCGGAACTCGTCGCCGGGCTCGACGCCACGCTCGCCGACGTGCGCGCCGCCGTCGCCGACTGGCGGCCGATGCTCAATCGTATCGAACGGTTGATCGCCGCCTACAACCGCGGTCCGACGCCGCTCGCCATCGCGGTGCGCGACGAGACGGTGGAGTTCCTCACCTGGCTCTGCCAGGACAATTTCGCCTTCCTCGGCCTGCGCGAATACCGGTTCGAGGAGACCGAGGGCGGTGCCTTCGTCGAGCCGCTGGCCGAAACCGGGCTCGGCACCTTGCGCGATCCGGAGGTGCGGGTGCTGAAGCGCGGGGCGGAGAGCCTCAACGCGGCGACCGCCATCGGCGCTTTCGCGCGCTCGCCCGACGCGCTGATGATCACCAAGTCGAACGTCCGTTCGCGGGTCCACCGCCGCGTCCACATGGACTACATCGGGGTGAAGCTGTGGGATGGGGAGGGGCGGATGAGCGGCGAGATCCGCATCCTCGGCCTGTTCACCGCCACCGCCTACACCCGATCGGCGCGCAACATCCCGTTCGTGCGCCGCCGCTTCGATGCGGTGGTGGAGCGGGCCGGGTTCCGACGCGACAGCCATTCCGGCAAGGCGCTCAACGCGGTACTCGAGAACTTCCCGCGCGACGAGTTGCTGCAGATCGACGCCGACACGCTCCACGACTACGCCCTCGCCATCCTGGCGCTCGGCGAGCATCCGCGCATCCGGGTGCTGGCGCGGCGTGATCCGTTCGATCGCTTCGTCTCGGTCATCGTCTACGTGCCGCGCGATCGCTACACCACCGACCTCAGGGCCCGCATCGGCGACATGCTGGAGAGCCGCTTCGACGGCAAGGTGGTGTCCTTCATGCCGTCCTTCCCCGAAGGCGTGCTCACCCGCATCCATTACATCCTCGGCCGCTACCGCGGTGTCACACCGGTCATCGCGCAGTCCGAACTGGAAGCCGAGGTGGCGCGGTTGGTGCGTACCTGGGGTGACGACTTCGCCGCGGCGGCGGCGGTCGGGCGCGACGCGGCGGTGACGCGGGACCTGCTGGTGCGGTGGAGCGACGCGTTCGATCCTGGCTATCGGGCAGCAGTCGGGCCGCAGGCGGCGGTGGTCGACGTCGCGGCGATGTCGCGGCTCTCGGCCGAGCAGCCGCTCGCCGTCGACTTCTACCGCCGGCCGGGGGCGACAGCGGAGCGCCTCGCCCTCAAGCTCTTCCACGTCGGCACGCCGATCGCGCTGTCGCAACGTGTGCCGTTGCTCGAGAACATGGGACTTTCGGTGATCGACGAGAGCACCTGGCAGATCACGCCGAAGGGTGGCGAGCCGGTCCACGTGCACGACATGGCGCTCGCCCACGGCGAGGGCAGGCCGATCGAGCTCTCCGCCGATCTCGATGCCCGCCTCGAAGACATGCTGATGGCGGCGTGGCGCGGACGCGCCGAGAACGACGGCTACAACGCTCTGGTGCTCGCCGCCGGGCTCGACCGGCGCGAGGTGGCGCTGATGCGGGCGATCGGCCACTACCTGCGCCAGATCCGCCTGCCGCAGGTCCAGGACGTGATGTGGGGGGCGCTGCGCCGCCATCCGGCGATCACCGTCGATCTCGTCGCGCTGTTCCGCGCTCGCTTCGACCCCGATGCGGTCGGGGATCGCGCGGCGGCGCAGGCCGAAATCGTGACGCGTATCGAGGCGGCGCTCGGCGCGGTCGCCTCGCTCGACGACGACACGGTGCTGCGTCGCTTCATGCAGGTGATCCGGGCGATGGTGCGCACCGACCATTTCCGTCCCGACGCGGACGGGGCGGCGCGCGACACGCTCGCCTTCAAGCTCGATCCGTCGGCGGTGCCCGGCCTGCCGGAACCGAAGCCGCATCGCGAGATCTGGGTGTGCGGGCCGACGGTGGAAGGTGTCCACCTGCGCTTCGGGCCGGTGGCGCGTGGCGGCCTCAGATGGTCGGATCGCGCGACGGATTTCCGCACCGAGGTGCTCGGGCTGGTCAAGGCCCAGCAGGTGAAGAACGCGGTGATCGTGCCGGTGGGCGCCAAGGGCGGCTTCTTCCCCAAGCGGCTGGCGCCGGGCATGAGCCGCGATGCCTTCCTCGCCGAGGGCACCGCGGCCTATCGCACCTTCGTCGGCCGGCTCCTCGACCTCACCGACGACATCCGTGGCGGAGCCATCGTGCCGCCGCCACGGGTGGTGCGCCACGACGGCGACGACGCCTATCTGGTGGTCGCCGCCGACAAGGGCACCGCGACCTTCTCGGACACGGCGAACGGCATCGCGAGCGACCACGGCTTCTGGCTCGGCGACGCCTTCGCCTCGGGCGGCTCGGCCGGTTACGACCACAAGAAGATGGGCATCACGGCGCGTGGCGCCTTCGAAGCGGTGAAGCGGCACTTCCGCGAGATGGATCGCGACATCCTCGTCGAACCGTTCACGGTGGCCGGCGTCGGCGACATGTCGGGCGACGTCTTCGGCAACGGCATGTTGCTGTCGAAGGCGATCCGGTTGGTCGCCGCCTTCGATCATCGCGACATCTTCCTCGATCCCGATCCCGACCCGGGGTCGAGTTTCGCCGAACGCGCCCGGATGTTCGCCCTGCCGCGGTCGAGCTGGGCCGATTACGACGCGACCAGGATCTCGGCCGGCGGCGGGGTGTTCTCGCGCGCGGCCAAGACCGTGCCGCTGTCGCCGCAGGTGCGGACGCTGCTCGGCCTCGCCGGCGACCACGCCACCCCGGTCGAGGTGATGCGGGCGATCCTGAAGGCGAAGGTCGATCTCCTGTGGTTCGGCGGCATCGGCACCTATGTGCGTGCCGCGAGCGAGAGCGACGGCGAGGTCGGCGACAAGGGCAACGACGCGCTGCGCATCACCGGGACGGAGATCGGCGCCGCGGTGGTGGGCGAGGGCGCCAATCTCGGCATGACCCAGCGGGCGCGCATCGAGTACGGCGCGGCAGGTGGACACTGCAATTCCGATGCGATCGACAATTCGGCCGGGGTCAACTGCTCCGACGTCGAGGTCAACATCAAGATCGCTCTCACCCCGGCGGTCATCTCCGGCCGGCTCGACCGGGCGGCACGCGATGCGCTCCTCGCCGACATGACCGACGAGGTCGCCGGGCTGGTGCTCGCCAACAACCATTCGCAGACGTTGGCGCTCTCGCTCTGCGAGCGGCTCGGCGTCGCCGATCTGCCGTTCCAGCGCCGTATGGTGGCGGCGCTGGAGCGGATGGGCCGGCTCGATCGCAAGGTCGAGACGCTGCCCGACGACGCCGGGTTCTCGGTTCGCGAGAAGGCCGGGCGGGCGCTGACCCGCTCGGAGATCGGGGTGCTCCTCGCCTATGCGAAGATGTCGGGCAAGGTCGATCTCCTCGCCTCCGACGTACCGGACGATCCGCTGTTCGCCGGGGAGCTCCACGCCTACTTTCCCGCACGGCTCGCCCGCGACTTCACCGACGGCATCGACGGGCACCGGCTGAAGCGGGAGATCGTGGCGACGCGGCTCGCCAACGTGGTGGTCGACCGCGGTGGGCCGACCTTCCTCACGCGGGTCGCCGATCGGACCGGCGCCGGTGTGCCGGCGATCGTGCGGGCCTTCGTCGCGGCGCGGGGCGTCTTCGGCCTCGCCGACCTGGAACGCGGCCTCGACGATCTCGATGGCCGCCTCTCCGGAGCGCTGCAGCTCGAGCTCTACGGCCGGGTGCGGGACCTGGCCACGACCGGGACGGTGTGGTTCCTACGCCACGTGTCGTTCCGCGACGGCGTCGGTGCGGTGATCGAGCGGTTCGGCGCGGCGGTCGCGGCGCTGGAGCCGGAACTCGAGGCGCTGCTGCCGACGGCTTCGTTGGCGGTGGTCGAGGCGGAGCGGGCGCGGCTGGTCGCGGCCGGGGTGCCGGCCGATCTCGCCGACCGTCTCGCCCATCTCGACGTGGTGGTCGAGATCCCCGACATCGCCCTCATCACCGAACGGACCACCAGAAGGTTGGCCGAGGTGGCGATCGCCCATTTCGCCGTCGCCGATCGGCTGTCTATCGACCGGCTCGAAGCGATGGTACGGGGGCTGCCGGTCGCCGACTACTACGACGGCCTCGCTCTCGACCGAGCGGCGCGGTCGCTCGACGACGCCCATCGCGGCATCGTCGCCGAGGCGCTGGCCTGCGGCGGGGTCGAGGCGTGGGAGGCCCGGTTCGGGCCGGAGATCCGGCGGGCACTGGCGGTGGTCGACGAGACGCTGGGCGAAAACGGCACGCCGAGCGTTTCGCGCTTCACCGTCGCCGCCTCGCTCCTCGCCGATCTGGCGGAGAAGGGGTGAGCGGCGGTTCGGCTTCGCCATCGGTGACGTCGGACGAGGACGTTCCGGGGAGCGCCTTCGAGCCGCGAACACCTCGGCCACGTCGATGGCCGACACCAGCGCTCCGGCGTCGGCGCGCTCACCCTCTCGCGACGGCGAGTGCCGCTTCGAGCACGCGGCGCAGCACCGCGACGAGCGGGGCGGCGAATTCCTGATCGAAGGCCGGCGGCCAGTCGGTCTCGTCGATCTTCCCCGGTTCGCGGAGATAACCGCGGATCGCCAGTTCCATCTGGACGGCGTGGACGCCGTCGGTCGGCCGGCCGTAGTGGCGGGTGATCCAGCCGCCCTTGAAACGACCGTCGACGACGTGACCGAGGCCGCTCGCCGCGCAGGTCTCGGCGATCGCGGCGGTCAGCGCCGGATCGCAGGCGGCGCCGGAGTTGGTGCCGATGTTGAACTGCGGTAGTCGCCCCTCGAACAGGCGCGGGATCACCGAGCGGATCGAATGGCAATCGTAGAGGACGACCCGGGGGTGGATCGCGCGGAGCCGGGCGATTTCGCCGGCGAGGGCGTCGTGGAAGGGTGCGAACCAGCGGGCGCGCCGTTCGGCGATCTCGCCGGCGCCGGGCTCGGCGCCGGGCCGATAGAGTTCCTCGCCGTCGAAGGTCTCGGTCGGACAGAGGCCGGTGGTCGCCTGCCCCGGATAGAGCGACGCGCCGGACGGGGCGCGGTTGAGATCGATCACCGAACGCGACACGGTCGAACGCACCAGGGTGGCGCCGAGGTCGCGGGCGAAGCCGTAGAGGCGCTCGACGTACCAGTCGGCGTCGCGCCGCGCCGCCCAGGGCGAGACGAAGCGATCGTCGAGGCCGACGAGGTCGGTGCCGGTGTGGGGAAAGCTCAGGATCAGCGGCGCGGCGCCGCGTTCGACCACCAGGAAGTCGGAAGCACTCATGCCGTCGGGTCCAGTCCGGGCAGGGCGAGCGGGGCGACCGCCGCCTCGATCTCGCCGGAGAGTACCATGTCGGCGACCGCGGCGATGTCGGGAGCGAAGAAGCGGTCGTCGGCGAGGGCGGGAACCCTGGCGCGGATGGCGCCGCGCACCCGCTCCAGCGCCGGGCTGGAGGCGAGCGGAGCATGGAAGTCGCAGCCCTGGGTGGCGGCGAGCAGCTCGATCGCCAGGACATGGGCGACGTTGCGCACCATGCGGTGGAGCCGGTAGGCGCCGTGCGCCGCCATCGACACGTGGTCCTCCTGGTTGGCGGAGGTCGGGATCGAGTCGACGCTCGCCGGATGGGCCATCTGCTTGTTCTCGGAGACCAGCGCGGCGGCGGTCACCTGCGGGATCATGAAGCCGGAATTCAGCCCCGGCCGCGGTGTCAGGAAGGCCGGCAGGCGCGACAGCGACGGATCGACCAGCAGCGAGATCCGCCGCTCGGCGAGCGAGCCGATCTCGCACAGCGCCAGCGCGGTGATGTCGGCGGCGAAGGCGACCGGCTCGGCGTGGAAGTTGCCGCCCGAGATCGCCTCGGGAGCGCGACCGTCCTCGTGGAAGATCAGTGGGTTGTCGGTGACGCCGTTGGCCTCGTGGGCGAGGGTGACGGCGACCGAACGCAGGATGTCGAGCGCCGCGCCCATCACCTGGGGCTGGCAGCGCAGACAGTAGGGATCCTGGATGCGGTCGTCGCCGGAGGTGTGGCTCGCCCGGATGGGGCTCGCGGCCATGAGTTCGCGCAGCGCCGCGGCGGCCTCGATCTGGCCGGGATGACGGCGCAGCCGCTGGATGCGGGCGTCGAAGGGGCCGTCCGAGCCCATGGCGGCATCGGTGGTGAGCGCCCCGGCGACGAGAGCGGTCCGAAACACGCGTTCGGCGGCGAAGAGAGCGGCGAGCGCGTTGGCGGTGGAGAACTGGGTGCCGTTGAGGAGGGCGAGGCCCTCCTTCGGCCCGAGGGTCGCCGGGGTGAGGCCGGCGCGGGCGAGCGCCTCGGTCGCGGTCATGAGTTCACCGCGGAAGAAGGCTTCGCCGACGCCGATCATCGTCGCGGTCATGTGAGAGAGCGGCGCGAGATCGCCGGAGGCGCCGACCGAACCCTGGGCCGGGACGAACGGTACGACGCCGCGCGCCAGCATCGCCTCGAGGAGACGGGCGGTGGCGACCCGCACCCCCGAGGCGCCCTGGCCGAGATTGGCGAGCTTCAGCGCCATCATCAGCCGCACGATCGCCGGATCGAGCGGTTCGCCGACGCCGGAGGCGTGGGAGATGACGAGGTTGTGCTGCAGCTTCTCGAGGTCGGCGTCGTCGATGCGGACCGAGGCGAGCTTTCCGAACCCGGTGTTGATGCCGTAGACCGGCGCGCCCTCGGCGACGATGGCCGCGACCGCCGCCGCACCGGCGGCGATGGCCCGCTCGGCGGACGGATCGAGGACCACCTCGGCGCCGCGGGCGATGGCCCGCCAGTGGTGGAGAGGGGCGTCGCCGGGAGTGAGGGTGACCGTCATGTGCGTCGTCCGTTTCGAATACGTGCGTGGAGGGGCAGGGCGCCGAGCGATTCGACGAGTTCGGCGAGGGTGTCGACCGACCAGACGGCGAGGTCGCAGGCCCTGCCGGGCTCGAGCGTGCCGATTTCGGCGTCGCGGCCCAGCGCACGGGCCGCGTGGCGGGTGACACCGAGGAGGCATTCCTCGACGGTGAGGCCGAAGCGCACCGCGGCGAAATTCATGGCGAGGAGCAGCGAGGTCATCGGCGAGGTGCCGGGATTGCAGTCGGTCGAGACCGCCATGGCGACGCCGTGGCGACGGAGGAAGCCGATCGGCGGCAACCGCGTCTCGCGCAACATGTGGAAGGCGCCGGGCAGCAGCACCGCCACGGTCCCGGCCTTCGCCATCGCCGCGACGCCGGCCTCGTCGGTCCATTCCAGGTGGTCGGCGGAGAGCGCGTCGTAGCGGGCGGCGAGCGCCGCGCCGCCGAGGTTCGACAGTTGATCGGCGTGCAGCTTCACCGGCAGGTGCAGGGCATGTGCCGCGGCGAAGACGCGGGCCACCTGTTCCGGCGAGAAGGCCAGCCCCTCGCAGAAGGCGTCGACCGCATCGATCAGCCCTTCGCCGGCGAGTCCCGGCAACATGGCGAGGACGGCGGCGATATGGGCGTCGCGGTCGCCCTTCGCCTCGGGCGGCAGGGCGTGGGCGCCGAGGAAGGTGGTGACGACACCGACGTCGCATTCGGTGCCGAGGCGACGAGCGGCGGTGAGCATGCGTCGCTCGGAGGCGAGGTCGAGGCCGTAGCCCGACTTGATCTCGACGGTGGTGACGCCGTCGGCGATCAACCGGTCGAGACGCGGCCGGCTAGCGGCGACGAGGTCGTCCTCGGAAGCGGTGCGGGTGGCACGGACGGTCGCGGCGATGCCGCCACCGGCGGCGGCGATCTCGGCATAGGTCGCGCCGGCGAGGCGCGCCTCGAATTCGGCGGCGCGATTGCCGGCATGGACGAGATGGGTGTGGCAGTCGATCAGACCGGGGGTGATCCAGCGGCCGTCGCAGATGATCGTCTCACCCGCCACGAGATCGCTCGGTAGATCCCGCCGCCGGCCGACGTGTACGATGCGACCACCGACGGCCGCCACCGCCGCGTCCTCGACGATGCCGGTGCCGGGGTGTCCCGGCGCCATGGTGGCGAGGCGGCAGTCGGTCCACAGGGTATCGACGGCGAGTGCCATGACTGCGGTCTCCGGCGCGAAGGCGCCCACGAAATCGGACTGGCGGGACCTTGCGGGAAGTCTCCATGCCTGTCAATATGTATAGACATAAATGTCGGCGAGAGGACGCGAGAGAAGATGGACCGGGCGATCTTCGAGCGGGCACTGACGCCCGAAGGCTGGCGTGACGAGGTGCTCGTCGCCTGGGTCGACGGGCGGATCGTCGAGGTGACGGCGCGTGTCGATGCGATGCGGCGGCGCGAGGTGCCACGCATCGCCGGGGCTGCGATTCCGGGGATCGGCAATCTCCATTCCCATGCCTTCCAGCGCGGCTTCGCCGGGCTCACCGAGCGGCGCGGCGAGGGCGCGGCGGATCATTTCTGGACCTGGCGTGACGCGATGTACCGCTTCGCCGCGGCGATGACGCCGGCGCGGCTCGAGGCGATCGCCGCGATGGCGCAGGTGGAGATGCTGGAGAGCGGCTTCACCGGCGTCGCCGAGTTCCACTACGTCCATCATGCGCCCGACGGGCGGCCCTACGACGAGCCGGCGGAGATGGCCTTCGCGGTCGCGGCGGCGGCGGCGGAGACCGGGATCGGGCTGACGTTGTTGCCGGTGTTCTACGCCCACGGCGGCTTCGGCGACCGGCCGACCGGGCCGGGTCAGCGCCGCTTCGTCTCGGATCTCGATCTCTTCGCGCGCCTGCACGAGGGGGCGGGGCGGGCGGTCGCCGGGCTCCCGGCGGCCCGCATCGGCATCGCGCCGCATTCGCTCAGGGCGGTGAACGGGGCCGAACTCGCCGAACTCGTCCGGCGCCACGGCGACGGGCCGATCCACATCCACATCGCCGAGCAGGTCGCCGAGGTCGAGGACTGCCTCGCGGCCACCGGCGCCCGGCCGGTCGATCGGCTCTTCGATCTCGTCGCCGTCGATCGGCGTTGGTGCCTCGTCCACGCCACCCACGTGACCGCGGCGGAGATCGCGCGGACGGCGGGCTCGGGCGCGGTCGTCGGGCTGTGCCCGATCACCGAGGGCGATCTCGGCGACGGCATCTTCCCGGCGGTGGCCTTCCAGGAGGCCGGTGGACGCTGGGGGATCGGCAGCGATTCGAACGTGCTGATCTCGGCGGCGCAGGAACTGCGGTTGCTGGAACAGTCGCAGCGTTTCGTCGACCGGGCGCGCAACCGTCTGGCGCGGCCGCCGCGCTCGACCGGGCGGGCGATCTTCGACGCGGCCGTCGCCGGCGGGGCGCAGGCGCTGGGGCGCGATGGACACGGCCTCGCGGTCGGTGCGCCGGCCGATCTCGTCGTCCTCGATGTCGATCATGCCGCGCTCGCCGGCCGTCGCGACGATGCCCTGCTCGATGCCTGGATCTTCGCCGCGGCGTCGAGCCCGGTTCGCCACGTCTGGGCTGCCGGGCGGCAGGTCGTCGCCGACGGGCGCCATGTCGCCCGCGACCGCGTCGAGACGACGTTCCGCCGAGTGGTCGGCGAACTGGGCGAGGCGTGAGAGGGTACCCGTGCAATCCGTCCGGTGTACGGCCGGCGGCATCGGGCTCGGCCTCTGCGGGTGCCCGAGGGCATCGGTTTCGACGTGAGGCCGACGCGTCGATCGGTGTAGACCTCGCCGCCCATTTCGCCACGATCCGGTATATGACTGGCGTGCCGCGTGTCGCGGCGGAGGAGGGAATCGCATGGCGAACACGCACTCGGCCGCCACGCCGCCGCGCGCTTCGCGCGCCGGGATCTTCGGCTGGGTGATGTTCGACTGGTCGATGCAGCCCTTCTTCACCCTGGTGACGACCTTCGTCTTCGCGCCGTGGTTCGCCGCGCATCTCGCCCGCGATCCGGCGGCCGGTCAGGCGCAGTGGGGCTACGCCACCGCCGCCGCGGGGCTGGTGATCGCGGTGTTGTCGCCGGTGCTGGGCTCGATCGCCGACGCGCTCGGCCGCCACAAGCCGTGGGTGGCGGCGTTCGGGGTGCTGATGATGCTCGGCTCGTCGGTGCTGTGGCTCGCGACGCCGCACCATCCGGCGGCCGTCGTCCTGGCACTCGCCGGCTTCGTCATCGGGACGATCGGCGCCGAGTTCGCCACCGTCTTCAACAACGCCATGATGCCGCGGCTGGTGCCGCCTTCCGAACTCGGCCGGCTGTCGGGCACCGGTTGGGCGGTCGGCTACGTCGGCGGGCTGGTCAGCTTGGTCTTCGTCCTCGGCTTCCTCGCCGGCGACGCCGAGACGGGCAAGACCCTCCTCGGTCTCACGCCGCTCTTCGGCCTCGATCCGGCGACCGGGGCGGGGGCGCGGGCGACCGGGCCGCTCTCGGCCCTGTGGTTCGTCGTCTTCGCCCTGCCGATGTTCCTCTTCACCCCCGACAGTCACCATGGCGGCAAGGCGGCGGAGACGATCGGGACCGGCCTCGCCCGGCTCGCCGACACCGCCCGCGACCTCAGGGCGGTGCCGGGGCTCGGGCGCTTCCTCGTCGCCAACATGATCTACACCGACGGGCTCGTGGCGCTGTTCGCCTTCGGTGGCATCTATGCGGCGGGTGTCTTCGGCTGGTCGACCATCGAACTCGGCATCTTCGGCATCCTCCTCACCGTCACCGGATCGATCGGGGCCTATGCCGGCGGCCGGCTCGACGATCGCTTCGGCTCGCGGATCGTGGTGCTCGGGGCGTTGACGCTCCTCTTCGCCATGCTGGTGCTGGTGGTGTCGATCGATCGCGCCCACATCTTCTTCGTGGTACCGGTGGCAGCGGCGGCGGGCGGACTCTTCGCCGGCACCGCGGCCAAGGTCTATCTCCTCGCCGGGGCGATCATCGGGCTCGCCGCCGGGCCGCTGCAGGCCGCTTCGCGCACCCAACTCGCCCGCATGGCGCCGCCGGGGGCGATCGCCCGCTTCTACGGCTTCTTCGCTCTTTCGGGGAAGGTGACGAGCTTCATGGGACCGCTCGCCGTGGCGGTGGTCACCGACTGGACCGACAGCCAGCGCGCCGGTGCGGGTGTGCTGGCGCTGTTCCTGGTGACCGGTTTCGTGCTGATGGCCGGGGTGAAACCGCCGCGGCGGTGAGACCGGCACGGGCTCGTCGGCGGACTTCGGCTTCGTCGATTCCGCCCGGCGTTCCGCCATCCCGAAACGACGACGGGGGACGCGACGCCGCGCCCCCCGTGCCATCCGTCGAGGTGTTCCGCCGTCAGTGACGGAAGTGGCGCATACCGGTCGTCACCATGGCGATGCCGGCCTTGTTCGCCGCATCGATGACCTCCTGGTCGCGCATCGAGCCGCCCGGCTGGACGACGGCGGTGGCACCCGCCTCGACCACGACCTCGAGGCCGTCGGCGAAGGGGAAGAAGGCATCGGAGGCGGCGACCGAGCCCTTGGTCAGCGGCTCGCTCTCACCCGCCGCTGCGGCGGCGTCGGCGGCCTTGCGGAAGGCGATGCGGGCACTGTCGACGCGGCTCATCTGGCCGGCGCCGATACCGACGGTGGCGAGGTTCTTCACATAGACGATGGCGTTCGACTTGACGTGCTTGCAGACACGGAAGGCGAAGGCGAGGTCGGCGGCTTCCGCCGCGGTCGGGGCGCGTTCGGTGACGGTCTTCAGTTCCACGGCGTCGACGGTGCCGCTGTCGCGGGTCTGGACCAGCATGCCGCCGGCCACCGTCTTGGCGGTGAGGCCCGCGGCATCCGGCTTCGGCAGACCACCGGCCAGCAGCAGACGCAGGTTCTTCTTCGAAGCGACGATCGCCTTGGCCTCGTCCGTCGCGTCGGGGGCGATGATCACCTCGGTGAAGATCTTCACGATCTCGGTGGCGGCCTCGTCGTCGAGGGTGCGGTTGAAGGCGATGATGCCGCCGAAGGCGGACACGGGATCGCAGCGCAGCGCCTTGGCGTAGGCCTCGGCGAGGGTGGCGCCCTCCGCCACGCCGCAGGGGTTGGCGTGCTTGATGATGGCGCAGGCGGCGGTGCGGGCGGGGTCGAACTCGGCGACGAGTTCGTAGGCCGCGTCGGTGTCGTTGATGTTGTTGTAGGAGAGCTGCTTGCCCTGCACCTGGGTCGCGGTGGCGACGCCGAGGCGGACCTCGGCGGTCCTGTAGAAGGCGGCGGCCTGATGCGGGTTCTCGCCGTAGCGCATCGGCTCGACGAGCGTGCCGCCGAAGGCACGGTACTTCGGGTTCTGTTCACCGATCGCCGCGGCCATCCAGTTGGAGATGGCGGCGTCGTAGGTGGCGGTGCGGCCGAAGGCCTCGAGGGCGAGGGCCTTGCGCAGCTCCAGCGTGGTGGCGCCGTCGTTGGCGTCGAGGGCGGCGAGGACGTCCGAATAGCGGGCCGGGTCGACGACGACCGCGACGTAGGCGTGGTTCTTGGCCGAGGCGCGGATCATCGCCGGGCCGCCGATGTCGATGTTCTCGATGCCGGTCGCCCAGTCGGCGCCCGTCGCCACGGTCGCCTCGAACGGATAGAGGTTGACCACCAGGAGGTCGATGCCCTGGATGCCATGGGCCTCCATCGCCGCGACGTGCTCGGGATCGTTGCGCACCGCGAGGAGGCCGCCGTGGACCTTGGGATGCAGCGTCTTGACGCGGCCGTCCATGATCTCGGGGAAGCCGGTGACCTCCGAGACGTCCTTCACCGCGATGCCGGCTTCGGCGATCGACCTACAGGTGCCGCCGGTCGACAGCAGTTCGACGCCGCGCGCGGCGAGCGCCCGGGCGAAGTCGATCAGCCCGGTCTTGTCGGAGACCGAGAGGAGCGCCCGCTTCAGCGGAACACGATCGGGCGGGGTGATGTTCTTGACGGTGATCGACATGGGTGCGGCTTCGCCTCTTGCGAAAAGGATCGCGAGATCGCGGAACGGGGTGGCGTTCGGCTCGGGGGCTCTCGGGATCCGGAGGATTTCGGCGCGGCGATAGCACGAATCCGCCGCCGGGCAAACCCGACGGAGGGGGGAGGCGGGGGCCGGGATGTCGCGGCGGCGGGCTCACCGCCCCTTGGCATGGCTGCGGGCGGTGCGTGTGAAGCGCCAACGGAGCTCCCGCGGACCGCCGTCGTCGCTCGCCAGGACGATCTGCGAGGTGCGGCGCAGGCCGTGGAGATCGGCGAGGTGGACCGATTCCTCGATCGCCGGAACGACGTCGTCGCTGTGGAACTCCCAGCCCTCGCCGGCCTGGCCGATGAGTACGACGTCGTGCTCGCCGAGGCGGCCGACCTTGACCGAGGGGTGGAGGTGAAAGCGGACGGTGAAGGGTGCCTCGCCGGTGCCGCCCTCGAAGGGTACCACCCGGTCGCGGCCATCGAGGGTGTCGCCGGTCGCCGAGAGTTTCAGCGTGCGTTCGTGGACGAGGCCGAAGGCGGCGGCGTAGCCGTCGTGCGAGGCGGTGACGGCGACGGCACCGTCGGCCTCGGCGCGGTCGACCGTCACCTCGCTCGGGCCGGCGAGCAACAGGGGGCCGAGAAGATCGGCGAAGAGGCCGGTGTCGCGGATGTGCGCCGAGGAATGGTCGTCGACCACCAGGGTGGAATGGGCGGCGGTGGTGCGGGCGACGCGGCGCCAGTCCTTCACCGGGCGGAAAGGGGCGCCGCAGTTGACGACGAAACGGGCGTTGCCGGACGACAGTTCGAAGGCCAGCGTCCCGGCATGAGCGGTGCGGGCGAACTCGGGCGGTGGTGGCGCGCCGGTGTCGATCACCACCACGGTCTTCTCCGCCTCGAGGCGCTGATAGCCGGAATGGGGGGCGTTGCCGTGGGGCCGACCCTGGGCGTCGTCGTAGGCGAGCACGGTGGCGACGAGGTCGGTCGGCGTCGTCGTGGCGCCGTTGAAGAGGGCGAAGGCGCCGTCGCCGTGGCGGAAGAAGCGCAGCATCGGCATCATCCGGTCGATGGCGCTCATCATCACCGGCGAGACCGGATGGCCGCGGGCGGCGAGCGCCTGACGGACCGGCAGGAGATCGATCAGCACCTCGAGGATGGTCACCGGATTGCGGCCGACGTGACCGCCGTCGGGGAGGATCTGACGCCTGAGCTCGTCGTCGAGGCGGCGCGTGGCGGCGCGGATGTGGCGGCGGAAGCCGTCGACGGCGATGGCGGTGGCGAGAACGGCGAGTGCCACCTTGAGCCGCGGCAGACCCGGCGGCTCCTCGCCCCAACGGGTGCGCAGCCAGCGGAACTGGCGGGTCAGGCCGGCGAGAAAGCGGTGATAGAAGCCCTGATCGGCCTCCGCCAGGATCATCGGCGACTGGGCGAGCCAGGCCATGGTGCGGCGGGCCACCACCTCGGCTTCCCAGGCGATCGGCGGGTGATCGGAGATGCGCAGCCAGTCGTCGACCAGGATGCGGGCGTTGGAGCGGGCGGTGGCGGTGTCGGCGGCGCGCAGATGGCGCAGCCAGCCGAAACCGTGCAGCACCCGCGCCCAGTCTTCGCCGGGGGGTGGCATCTCGAAGGGCGAACGGCCGTTGCATTCGACGATCTGACCGGAGAAGACGAAGACGCCGGCGTAGATGTCGGTGGCGACCGTCGCGTCGGCGGTGCGCAGGTCCTGGGGCGCGATGATCAGGCGATCGGCGGCGGGCTCGACGAAGGCGCGGGCGGAGCGGACGACACGACGGAAGGGCGCGCCGGCGCGGTCCGCGAGCGCCCGGCCGATCAGTTTCCACTCCTGGAGCCTTTCGGCCATGCTCCGTGTCGCCATGCGCCCCCATCACCTCCCGCGCCGGCCTCGCGGCGCGGGGGCGAGCCTCGCCCATCCTCCAAGGCACCCCATCACGGTTAACGGCGGGTTAAGCCGGCGCTGGGATTCCAGAGTGCGACGTCGCTTCCGGCGCCACTCGTGGTCGCGGAGCGTCACTCACGACGACGCAGACGCGCAGCGAAGAAGCCGTCGAGGCCGGCGAGCCGCGGCTCGGGATCGGGTAGCATGTCGGGCCGGGTGCGCAGATCGCCGTCCGCCGTGATCGCCGGCGTGAGGCCGCCGATCTCGGCCGCGGTGACCGGCACGCGCTCGAAGTCCACGTGCTCGGCGAGGAAGCGGGCGATCTGGTCCTCGCCTTCCACCCGCTGCAGCGAACAGGTGCAGTAGACGACGAGGCCGCCGGGTTTCACCCAGCGGCTCGCCCGGTCGAGCAGGCGATGCTGCAACGCGGCCAGCTCCTCGACCTGCGCGGCCTTCTTCAGGCGGCCGACGTCGGGATTGCGGCGCAGCGTGCCGGTGGCCGAGCAGGGGGCGTCGAGCAGGACGGCGTCGAAGGGGGCCTTCGGTTCCCAGGTCTCGAGATCGGCGGCGACGGTGGTGACGCCACCGAGGCGCAGCCGGGCGAGGTTCTGCTTCAGCCGGTCGAGGCGGTGCGGCGACAGGTCGACGGCGGTGACTTCGGCGCCGGCGGCGGCGAGCTGCGCCGTCTTGCCGCCCGGGGCGGCACAGAGGTCGGCGACGCGCGCGCCCGTGACGTCGCCGAGAAGGCGGGCGGGGAGTGCCGCGGCGGCATCCTGCACCCACCAGTCGCCGGCCTCGAAGCCGGGCATCTCGGGCACGGCGCCGTGCGGCAGAAGGCGGACCGACCCGGTCGGCAGGACGCGGCCACCGAGGCGCTCGGCCCACCCGGCGGGATCCGACTTCACCGTGAGGTCGAGGGCAGGTTCGACCATGTGGGCGCCGGCGAAGGCGCGCGCGGCGTCCTCGCCCCAGGTCTCGACCCAGTCGCGCCACAGCCACAGCGGCGTGACCAGGCGGGTGGCATCCTGGCTCGCCAGGATCTCGTCACGGGAGCGGGCGACGGCGCGCAGAACGCCGTTGACCATCGCCTTCCACGGCCGGGTCACGCGGTCGCGCTCGGCGAGTTCGGTCGCCAGCGACACCGCGGCGTGGTCGGGGATGTCCATGAAGAGGAGTTGCGTCGCGCCGACGCGCAGGATCTCGCGGACCTTCGCCGCCTTGCCCGGCAGCGGGCGTTTCATCTGCCGCTTCAATGCGTCGTCGACGAGGCCGAGGCGGCGCAGGGTGGTCGAGACGATGGCGCGCACCAGGGCGCGATCGGCCGGCGCGAGCGCCCGCCACGCCGGCATCGAGGCGCGATGATCGAGCACCTGATCGAGCGGGCGGCCTTCGTCGAGGACGTTGCCGAGGATGTCGACGGCGAAGCGGCGGGCGGCGAGTCCGGGCTCGTCGCGACGCTCGGGTGCGGTGGCCACCGCTGCGCGCGACTTGGGCGCCACGTCACCATCCGCCGCGGTGGCACGCGGGCCGCGCTCCGGGGAGCGGCGGGCGGGTCGATCGCGGCGCGGCGGGCGTTCGCCGGAGCTTCGGGTGGTCATACGTCTCCTCACCGGCGCGACGGCCGGAGTTCGGTTGGTTCGACGCGGCAGGGCTTATCATGCTAGAAGGCGGCGCGGGAGACGCCCCGGCGTCGTCCTGCCGTTTCCCTACCGCGGACCGCGCCATGATCGCCGACGAGACCCGTCCCGAACCCGCCGACGGCGAAATCGCCGAGGCTCCGGCCACCGAGCCGCCACGCCGTCGCTTCGAGGACCTGCCGCCGGCGGCGCAGCGGGCGCTGCTCGAGGCCGAGGACCGGCGCAAGGCCGCCGACGCGGTGAAGGTCGTGGCACCGAAGGAGATCGCCGGCCGCGACGGCCCCGAACCGGTGCGCTACGGCGACTGGGAGAAGAGGGGCATCATCTCGGATTTCTGAGAGTGGTTTGGGCAACTTGTAATTGTTGCGATTATATTTTACAAGAGTAGACCTGTGGGGCAAGCGATAATTTTTAGATCTGGATTAATTCGATGACCAAAGAAGACACTTCAACAAAAATGTCAGATGACAAATCTTATCATGCTTTAGATTCAAATTCTACTTCTGCAGAGCGTGTTTTTGAATTAAATTTTTGGATGATTGCTGCTATTATAGTTATTTTGTTTCTGTATATAGGTGGGAAATTATCTTTTAATTATGTCAATACATCCGAAAATATATCAGCTGTATTTCAGACCTTTATAATTATTTTGTTTTTTCTTGCTATTCCAGTGTTTTGGAGGTTGGTTTTCGGTGAATATCCGTTGCTTATGCTAAGAAATTCATTAAAGTACAGACAAAAATATGATATAGATAATATAATACTTGATCGCCTGCGATCTGATATGGTTTTATCTGAAGATAAAACTGAGAGCGTAGCTTTGAGTGGCCAGCCATATCGTGGCGGCGGAGCAATATCGACGGATCCTAGGTTATTGCTAAGCAAGTATATAATTGAATCTACCGATCTTTCAAGAAAAGTGTATACAAGGGCCGGTGCCAATTTGTTGGCAGGGGTTATAATAGCTTTTTTCGGGCTCAATTTTTTTTATTATAGATCCTTATCGATGCGACCAAATTTTGACATAATGAATCACTTTTTAGAATTAATCCCTGGTTTCGGAATATTATTCTTTATCGAGTTTATAGCGGTATTCTTTTTAAAACAGTATCGCATAGCGATGGACGACTTTCGTTACTATGAATCCGTTAGGCGACACAGACAAGAAAATCTAATTATTCTAAATATGTTTGCAGAATATAGAACGATAGTTTCTCCGCAAGAAGTTCTTTCTTGCATGGGTATATATTCAGAGGTTGGTCGTTTGAAAAAAGACGAATCAACGGAAACTATCGAAGCAAGAAAGCTGCATCGGGATGAAATCTTACTGCTGGAGAAAATGATAGATTCTCTGGGAATTTCTCGTAGCGGTTCCAAATGAAATTGCTCATCTCGTAAACCTCCTTCAGCCGAAGAGCCGCTTGTTCAGCGCCGTGAAGAAGTCCGGCGGGGTGAGGCCGCGGCGGCGGTGCGCGGCGATGAGGGTGTTGGCGAGGAGCGTCGCCACCGTCATCAGACCGACGCCGCCGGGGACGGGCGTGATGGCGCCGGCGACCTTCACGGCGGTGTCGAAATCGACGTCGCCGACGAGGCGGGTCTTGCCCTCGCCCTTCTCCGGCGCCGGGATGCGGTTGATGCCGACGTCGATCACCGTCGCGCCGGGCTTCACCCAGTCGCCGGGGATCATCAGCGGCCGGCCGACGGCGGCGACCAGCACGTCGGCGCGGCGGCAGACCTCGGCGAGATCGCGGGTGCGGGAATGGGCGATGGTGACGGTGCAGTTCGCCATCACGAGGAGTTGGGCCATCGGTCGGCCGACCAGTTCGGAGCGGCCGACGACGACGGCTTCCAGGCCGGAGAGCGGGCGGCCGACCCAGTCGAGCATCATCATCGAGCCGTAGGGCGTGCAGGGCACGAGACCGGGACGGCCGGCGGCGAGGCGGCCGGCGTTGACCTCGGTGAGGCCGTCGACGTCCTTCATCGGATCGATGGCCGAGATCACCCGCCCGGTGTCGATGTGCTTGGGCAGCGGCAACTGGACGAGGATGCCGTCGACGGCATCGTCGGCGTTGAGCTTGGCGATCAGCGCCAGCAGCTCGGCCTCCGGCGTCGCCGCGTCGAGGCGATACTCGAAGGAGCGCATGCCGACTTCGACGGTCTGCTTGGTCTTGGAGGCGACATAGACGCGGCTCGCCGGATCTTCGCCGACCAGCACCACGGCGAGGCCGGGGGCGATACCGTGGGCGGCGGTGAAGCGGGCGACGTCTGCGGCGACTTCCTGGCGCAGGGCTTCGGATCTGGCTTTGCCGTCGATGATGCGCGCCGTCATGGGATCACCCCCTCGTCGTCCGAGAAATCCGCCGGCGGCTGCGTAGCATCACTTCGCCGCCACCGCCAGTGTCGCGAGGCGCGTCGCCAGCGCCGATCCGTCGCCGGAGATCTTCAACGTCTTCACCCGCGCCGTGTGGCCGGAGACGAGGTCGACCTTCGACTTCGCGACGTCGAGGACATCGGCGAGGAGACGGGTGAGGGCGGCGTTGGCGGCGCCCTCGGAAGGGGCGGCGCGGACGTGGACGATCAGCACTTCGGTGCCGTCGGCGAGGCGCTCGAGCCGGCCGACCGCATCGCGCGACGCTTTCGGGGTCAGGCGGACGCGCAGACGCAGACCGTCGGCCTGCGGTCGGATGGCGGGGGGAGGACCACCGGTGGCGCTCACCAGCGGACGAGCATGCGCAGGTACTGACGGATGATGAAGATCGCCAGGAAGACGACGATCGGCGACAGATCGAGCCCGCCGAGGTTCGGCATGAAGCGGCGGATCGGCCTGAGCACCGGCTCGGTCATCCGGTAGAGCACGTCGCCGATGGTGGCCACCGCATGGTTGCGCGGATTGACCACGCCGAAGGCATGGAGCCAGGAGAAGACGATCATGGCGATCAGTACCCACCCGTAGAGCTCGAGCACGAGATCTGCGGCGATGATGATCGGGGAGGCCAGGGACATGGGGTCATCCGCTCGAAAGGTCGTGTGCTTCCATGTAGACACGCCCCGCCGAAATGCCAAGGGTGAGGCGACGCACACCCCTGGCCATGGTTTCCGGCGGTCGGGAGGCGGACGGAACGTCCTCGCGCCGGACCATCGTCCCGGCAGGACCCGAGGGGGGCGCCGACCATGCGATCGGGCGGCTGCGGCGAGGGCGAGAGGGGTGGTCGAGTGTGCTTGACAGAGGGGGGAGGCCTCCCCTAAATGGCGCCCATCCGACGCGGGGGCCCCACCCCCGCCGCGACCGGTCGGGGCTGTAGCTCAGATGGGAGAGCGCTGCAATCGCACTGCAGAGGTCAGGGGTTCGATTCCCCTCAGCTCCACCAATCCACCCCAAGCCTTTGATATTGGGTAAGTTCCGGAGCTT
>ERZ1645187.134-NODE-134-length-69391-cov-124.231741_pt1 | contig 69391 bp, 75 predicted proteins | sample MGYA00575352_ERZ1645187 | MGnify/ENA primary metagenome ERZ1645187 (study PRJEB40837, sample SAMN11349314) | freshwater sediment metagenome | isolation source: river sediment | host: Sediment | place: India: Wazaribad , New Delhi | collected 2017-02-21 ... | reverse complement strand
CGGACCAGGCGAGACCGGCGGCCAGAACCAGGCCGGACAACCACATCTTCTGCATGGGACTACTCCTCTCCATCGTTCGATCTCGAACGTCTGTACACATGCGGCCCGGTGGAGCGCCGTCGAGGCGGCTCCGCCGATGGCCCGATCCTGGGCCCCTCCCCAGGGCGAGGAGGGCTCCGGCGATCTCGATCCGAAGGGATTCGACCACCGGATGAAAGCGCTCGCGGTCGTCATGGGCACGACCGGGCCGCCTCCGATGGGCGTACTCTCACCCGCTTCCGCGCCGTTGTCATCCCCCTTGTTGCGTAATATTTGTACGCTCGAAGAAGATGGTGACCGAGGGGGCGATCGGTGCCTGCTTATTGTGCAGCGCAGAAAGAATAAAGGGCTCGAGGACGACAAGACCCGTCGCTCGAAAACGCGCGAAATGCGCCGAGCGGCGGGTCTCTTGGTCGAGTGTCTTTCGTCTGCGACGTCGACGACTTCGCAGACGCGAGATCAGATGCGTTCCTTCCAGAACAACGGGCCGTTGGGGAGATAGAGCCAACGGTACTTCGCGGTCATCTGGTCGACGCGGGTCATGCGGTAGCCGACCGCCCCGATGATCTGCACGACGAGCAGATCGACGACGTAGTAGTGCAGCGACAGCAGCGTGCCGCCGAACAGGGCGAAGTGGATGAACCGCACCGCCAGCGCCAGGATGGCGAGATAGGCGACCAGCACCGGATAGCGCCGCCAGGTCGAGGCCATGGCGCGTCCGGTCATCCAGGCGGCCCAGCCGCCCATGATGCAGGTGACCAGCAGGAACAGCCAGATCGAGGATTCCTCGTGGATGATGCCTTGCAGCATGTCGGCTTCCCCGATCAGTGGTGGCCGCCCTCGAGGTAGGCCGCACGGACCTCCTCGCTGGCCAGCAGTTCCTTGCCCGTGCCCGACATGGTGATGACGCCGTTGACCATGACGTAGCCGCGGTGGGCGAGCTTGAGGGCGTGGAAGGCGTTCTGTTCGACCAGGAACACCGTCAGGCCCTGCGAGCGGTTGAGTTCGCGGATGGCGTCGAAGATGCCCTTGACCACCAGCGGCGCGAGGCCGAGGGAGGGTTCGTCGAGGAGCAGCATCTTCGGCCGCGACATCAGGGCGCGGGCGATGGCCAGCATCTGCTGCTCGCCGCCCGAGAGCGTTCCACCGCGTTGGCCGATGCGCTCCTTGAGGCGGGGGAAGAGGTCGAAGACCTTCTCGAGATCCTCGGCGAAATGGGCGAAGCCGTCGATCGAGGCGCCCATCTGCAGGTTTTCGAGCACGGTCATGCGCGGGAAGATGCGGCGACCTTCCGGCGACTGGGCGATGCGCAGGCGGGCGATCTCGTGGGTCGGCATCCGAGTGATGTCGGTGCCGGCGTAGACGATCTTGCCGGTCTTGGCGCGCGGGCTGCCGAAGATGGTCATCATCAGCGTCGACTTGCCGGCGCCGTTGGCGCCGATCAGCGTGACGATCTCGCCTTCGTGGACGTCGAGATCGACTCCCTTCAGCGCGATGATGTTGCCGTAGTAGGTCTCGACGCCGCGGACGGAGAGCAGGAGTTCGGTCACGACGCCACCTCCGCTTCCGCAGCCTCGACCTCGTCGTCGGCGACGCCGAGGTAGGCGGCGATGACCTTCGGGTCGTTCTTCACCTCGGCCGGCGAACCGTCGGAGATCTTGGTGCCGTAGTCGAGCACCACGACGTGGTCGGAAATCTCCATCACCACCGACATGTCGTGTTCGATGAGGAGCACGGAGCATCCTTCCTTGTCGCGGACGGCGCGCAGCAGCTTGTTGAGCTCGAGGCTCTCGCGCGGGTTGAGACCGGCCGCCGGCTCGTCGAGGCACAGGAGCTTGGGCTCGGTACACATGGCGCGGGCGATCTCCAGCCGGCGCTGGTCGCCGTAGGGCAGATCACCGGCCGGGTCGTCGGCGCGATCGGTGAGGCCGATCATCTCCAGCCAGTGCTCGGCCTTGGCGATCGCCGCCTTCTGAGCCTTGTTGTAGACCGGCAGTCCGAGGACGCCGGCGACCGAGAAGCCGGAGGCGACCATCAGATTGTTGTGCTGGGCCACCAGCAGGTTCTCGAGCACGGTCATGCCGGAGAACAGGCGGATGTTCTGGAAGGTGCGGGCCACCTTGGCTTCCGCCGAGACGCGGAAGTCGGGCATGCGCTCGAGCAGCCACAGCGAGTCGCCACCCTTCTTCCAAGTCTGGCCGGACGAGGCGGTGGCGGCGGGGAGTTCGGACCAGATCGACTGTTCGCCGTGGCGCAGCGCGATGCGGCCCTCGGTCGGCTTGTAGAAGCCGGTGATGCAGTTGAAGACGGTGGTCTTGCCGGCGCCGTTGGGGCCGATGAGGGCGGTGATGTCGCCCTCGCCGACGGTGAAGGAGAGGTCGTTGATCGCCACCAGACCGCCGAAGCGCATGGTGAGATGCTCGACCTCGAGCAGGGGAGAGGTCTGCCAGCGGTTCATCAGCCGTGACCCTCCTTGACGTGGGAACCGGACACGGACTTGGCTTCCTTCAAGAAGGCGGTCGGCTCGCGGGTCGAGATCAGGCCGCGCGGCTTCCACAGCATGATGATGACCATCGCCAGTCCGAACAACAGAGTGCGGTACTGGGTCGGGTCGAAGTCGGCGCCGAAGACGAGCTTGAGGAAGTCCATCTCGCGCATCAGCTCGAAGCCGCCGACCAGCGCCATCGCGGCGATGACCACGCCCCACAGGGAGCCCATGCCGCCGAGCACGACGATCGCCAGGATGTTGGCCGACTCCATGAAGGTGAAGCTCTCGGGCGAGATGAAGCCCTGACGAGCGGCGAAGAACGACCCGGCGAAGCCGCCGAACATCGCGCCGGTGGCGAAGGCCGTCAGCTTGGTGTTGGTGGTGTTGATGCCGAGCGAACGACAGGCGATCTCGTCTTCACGTAGTGCTTCCCAGGCGCGGCCGATCGGCAGGCGGCGCAGTCGCATCGTCACCCAGGCGGTCAGGAGCGCCAGCGCCAGAATGACGTAGTAGAGGAAGATCGTTCGGTGGATCGGAGAATATTCGATGCCGAATGTCGCGGCGAAGCCGCTGTCGGAGGCATTGAACGGGATGCCCAGCAGCGTCGGCCGGGGGATGCCCGAGATGCCGGCGTAGCCGCCCGAGAAATCCACCCAGTTGATCAGGATCAGGCGGATGATCTCGCCGAAGGCCAGCGTCACGATGGCGAGGTAGTCGCCCCTGAGACGCAGCACCGGGAAGCCGAGGATGACGCCCCAGGTGGCGGCCAGGATGCCGGCGAGCGGCAACAGGATCCAGAACGAGAACCCGAAGGTCTTGGCGAGCAGCGCGTAGGAGTAGGCGCCGACCGCATAGAAGGCGACGTAGCCGAGGTCGAGCAGGCCGGCGAGGCCGACGACGACGTTCAGGCCCCAGCCGAGCATGATGTAGATCAGGATCTGGATGCCGAAGTTGTCGATCCACTTGATCGAGCCGCCGGCGCCGAGCGAGGCGAGGATGAACAGCGGGAAGGCGAAGAGCAGGCCGATGAAGAAGGGTGCGGCGATGCGCTCCATCTTCGGCGACAGGGCGAAGGGCGCCTTCTTGGCCTTCGCCGGCCGGCTCCAGACGAAGGCCTTCAGCAGGAAGCGGATGCCGACGATGATCGCGACGAAGGCGACGAGCAGCGGCCAGCGGGTGATCAACGCCAGTTGACTCGCCGAATTCTGGACGGTCAGCAGGCCGAGGAAGGGGCCGAGGATCGCGGTGGTGATCACCGTGGTCCAGAAGGCGTCCTTCAGAGCGCCGGCGAGATCGACCCGCGAGGCGGGGGCGGGGGTGGCGACATCGGACATGGCGTCACACCTTCTCGACTTCGGGTTTGCCGAGGATGCCCTGCGGCATGAAGATCAGCACCACGACGAGGATCGAGAACGCCGCGACGTCCTTGTAGTCGATGGTGAAATAGGCCGACCAGAAGACCTCGATGAGGCCGATCAGCAGGCCGCCGATGACCGCGCCGGGCAGCGAGCCGATGCCGCCGAGCACCGCGGCGGTGAAGGCCTTCACGCCGGGGGTGAAGCCGTCGGAGAAGCTCACCACGCCGTAGTAGACCATGTACATGACGCCGGCGACGGCGGCGAGCGCGGCGCCCATGACGAAGGTCAGCGAGATGGTGCGGTCGACGTCGATGCCGAGCAGCGAGGCCATCTTGCGGTCCTGCTCGCAGGCGCGCTGAGCCCGACCCAGCGAGGTCTTCTGAACGAGATACCAGAAGCCGGCGAGGAGGATCGCGGTCACCGCCCAGATCATGAGCTGCTTGTAGGAAATGGTGACCGGGTAGACGTCCGAATGGACCACCGTGATCACGTCCTTGAGGATCGGCGGCACCGGCTTGTTGCGCGGGCCCTGGGTCACCTGCACGAAGTTCGACAGGAAGATCGACATGCCGATGGCGCTGATCAGGGGTGCGAGGCGGAAGGAGCCGCGCAAAGGCCGGTAGGCCACGCGCTCGATCGTCCAGTTCCAGACCGACGTGAGCAACATCGCGACGATGAGGCAGATCACCAGTACGACCGCAATCGACCCGATGCCGAGCCAAGTCGTGAGCAGGAGAAACGTGATCACCGCGATGAAGGCAGACACCATGAACACGTCGCCGTGGGCGAAGTTCACCATGCCGATGATGCCGAAGACCATCGTGTAACCGATGGCGATCAGCCCGTAGATCGATCCGAGGGTGATCCCGTTGATCAGCTGTTGGAGAAAGACTTCCATCAGGGGACGTACGCTCCCACTCGAGGATGCCGACGACCGGCGGAGCGCCGACCGGGTGAAAAGTACCGAGGGCCACGCGGCCATGCGCCGCAGGTCGTCCACCGGTGCCTCATTTGTGCCAAGGTCTTAACAAGCGATCGGAAAAGAGGCAATTCCCATCGTCCGATCGGCTCGACAAAAGTGTTTTCTTTCTGTGGATGGCCCGGGAACGGAATAACTTCCCGATTTCGCGAATGGACCCGACTTTGGTGAAAGATTGTCATTTTCGCATGGCTCCCGTGCCCCCAATGCACGGATTGCGACGACCGGTGGGCGCATCGTGTCGCATTCGAGCCATTCGCGGCTCCGGGTGTTTTTTCCGCTCGACGCCGGACCGGCGCCCGATCCATCCCGAAGCCGTGGTCATGGTGCGCTGCGAAGGCGCCGGAGAGCGACGGAGGCGGATGGATTCTCCCGAGAGAGGGCGAATGCGGATGCGAATTGGTCGCAACGGTAGGATTTCCTATATGACTGGTGTGCGAGAACGGTTCGGACCACGCCGGATCGCGGGCAGGTCACCGGAGCGAGCCGGATGGATCCGGGTGCGCGACGGCAGTACGAGGTGTGGGGAATGACGGGTGTGGTGAAGAAGGTGCGTGAGGTCGTCGACGCGGCCGCAGCGGTGGATGGCGGTGTGTTCCGCGAGGCGATGAGCCGGATCGGGGCGGCGGTTCACGTGGTGACCACGGCGGGGGCGGCCGGTCGTGCCGGGGCCACCATGACGGCGGTCACTTCGGTCTCCGACGCGCCGCCGACGTTGCTCGTCTGCATCAACCGCAGCGGTCGGCTGGCGTCGATCCTGCGCGGCAACGGCGTCTTCTGCGTCAACACGCTGGTGGCCGGCGACGAGGACCTCGCCGGGATCTTCGCCGGACAGGGTGGGCTCGATCACGAGGCACGCTTCGATCACGGTGTCTGGCGCGACGGATCGATCGGCACGCCGGTGCTCGCCGGTGCGCGCGCGTCGCTCGAGTGCCGGGTGAGCGAGGTGAACGAGGTCGGCTCGCACGCCGTCGTCTTCGGCCGGGTCGAAGCGGTGCATCTCGGCGAGGCGCGGCCGGCCCTCCTCTACGTCGATCGCGGCTATCGCTCCCTGCCGACGCCGGAGACCCCCTGACGAGTGGAGGACGCGGCGGCGGCGTTCGACACCACGGCGATCGTGTCGGGGTGTGCGCGGCCTACCCCTCAGTCGAGGTAGGCGACTTCGTGGGTGGCGTGGGCGAGCGCCAGATCGAGGAAGGCGAACTTGGTGAGCGCCGTCCGCAGGTCGGCGCGCTCCGCCGAGGGGATCTCCGCCGTCTCGTCGACGATGCGGCCGAGTTCGACCACGAACCAGTTGGTCGCCACGATGAAGATGCGCATCGGGAAGCCGGCATCCAACGGCCGTCGGCCGAAGCGTTCGGCGTAATCGGCGGCGGCGAAATCGCCGCGCAGCATCGGCCGCCAATGGGCGACGTGCGCCGCGAGCAGGCGGTCGATGCGATCGTCGGTGAGCAAACGGCCGACTTCGGTCGTCTTCAGATGATCGTAGTAGCGGCGGGCGACGGCTTCGATCTCGCGCTCGAGATGGGGCGCCCAGGTCGCGACGAGGGCGCGCTCTTCGGCACCGAGATCGATCTCGGCCAGGCACTCCTTCAGCCTCTTCTCGATGGCCTGCATGGGGTCGCCTTCCTCGTCCGGAGCGAACGATCCGCCGGCCTCGCGCCGGATCTCGGCCGGGGCGCGGGACGATTCGATCCGTCCCGATGATGTCATCAATTCGCGACACCGGGTGCTATTTCAGATTGTATTCGTCGGTGCGGCTCTGCGCGCTCGGCGCCGCGTCGGGCGGGGCGCCGCGTGGTCGTGTCGCGGTGTGATTCGGACGGTTCGGCGCGGGTTCTCTTGCCAGTCCGGGCGATTCGGGTCCACTCAGGGTCGTCATCCGAGGAGAGGACCGATGATCCGGGCTCTGGTGTCGGCGGCATCGGTCGCGATGCTCGTCGTGGTCGCGTCACGGGGACCGGCGGGGGCGGCGGAGGAACCGGCGGTGGGGCGCGGTCGGGAGATCGCGCGGAGCGGCTGCGCCGATTGCCATGCCGTCGGGCCGAGCGGGGCGAGCCCCAAGGTCGAGGCGCCGCCGTTCCGTGAACTCGGGCGCAAGTATCCGGTCGAGAGCCTCGAAGAGGCTCTGGCGGAAGGGGTGGTCGTCGGCCACCCGGGCATGCCGCAAGTCAAGATGAACGAGGCCGAAATCGGCGCATTCATCGCTTGGCTGAAGACGATCCAGGTTCCGTGAACGCGCACTCGGCCGGTCGAGCCGAAGGTCCGTCACCGGTCGGCCGAGCCGTCGTCATTCGACGGTGAAGGCGCCCATCATGCCGCCGTCCTCGTGCTCGAGCAGGTGGCAGTGATAGAGGAACGGGGCGTCGGAGCCGGCCGGGCGGGTGAAGGTCACCAAGATCTCGGCACTGTTCTCCACCAGCACGGTGTCCTTGAGGCCGCGGTTCCATGACTTCGGCTTGTCGCCGTCCTCGGAGAGGACGCGGAAGTGGGCGCCGTGGACATGGAACGGGTGGGACATGTCGGGGGAGACGATTTCCCAGACCTCGGTCGCCCCGAGGGGAACCTTTTCGTCGATGCGGCCCATGGCGAAGGGCTTGCCGTTGATGGTGAGGAGCACCGGCGGCTCGCTCGAAGCCGTCATGCCGCCGTCGAGAGCGATCTGACCATTGGTGGTCGAGCCGTGCGACATGGCGTGATGATCGTGGGCTCCGACCTGCGCGACCATCGCCGGGTTGGGGCGGACGCGCAGTTCGAAGCGCCGTCGCTTCAGACCGCTGGTCGAGCGCGGCGGGGCCGGCAGCTCGGCGAGGGTCGCGGGAACCACGGCGCTCGGTCGCTCGTCCTTGACGGGCTCGAAGGCGACGACCTTGACCGGCGCGTCGACGACGTCGGGCAGGAGGGTGGTCTGTGCGCCGGCGCGATGCTCGTGCGGATCGGGGGCGGTGAAGAGGGTGGCCGCACCCTCGGCGAAATCGACCAGGATTTCGGCGCGCTCGCCCGGCGCCAAGACGAGGCGCGTCAGTTCGATCGGCTCGGCGACGAGGCCGGCGTCGGTGGCGATCAGGCGGAAGGAACGCTGGTCCTCGAAGAACAGGCGGAAATTGCGGGCGCCGGTCGCGTTGAGGAGACGCAGGCGCACGAGGCGGGCCGGCACGCGCGCGACCGCGTCGGCGACGCCGTTGACGATCATCGTCGCGCCGAGGAGACCGTGTTCGACGGTCGTCGGGGTCGGCGCTCGGACGGGCCGGCCGGCGGCGTCGAAGGTGCGGTCTTGGAGCACGAGGGGGATGTCGTCGACGCCCCAGGCGGAGGGCAGGCCGAGGCCGGCCGAGGTCTCGTCCTCGATCAGCATCAGGCCGCAGAGGCCGTCGTGGACATCCTGCGCGGTGCGGCCGTGGACATGGGCGTGATACCAGAGCGTGGCGGCCGGCTGGTCGACGGCGAGTTCGGTCTCCCAAGTCGCGCCCGGCGCGACGCCGGGATGGGTGCCGCCGTCGGAGCGGCCGGCGACGAGCAGGCCGTGCCAATGGACGTTGGTCGGCCGGGCGAGCCGGTTGGTGAGGCGCACCTTCGGCTTCGTGCCGCGCTTCAGGCGCAGCGCCGGACCCATGTAGCCGCCGCCGTAGCCGACGACCGCGACCGGCTTGTCCTTGAGGAACGCATGGGTGGCGGCCTCGGCGACGAGGTCGAAGGTCTCGCCGTCGACGAGGTCGACGAGGCGGGGGATGGGGAGGAGCGTGCCGTCGACCTCGGGCTCGGCGGGCTTGGCCGAGCGGGTCTTCTTCTTCGCTGCGGACGCCGGGCCGATGCCCAGGGGCGCGCTCGCCAGGAGGCCGAGACCGGCTCCGGCGAGAACCGCGCGGCGGGTGGGGCGGTGGGGTCGATCGGTCATCGCGTCGTGATCCTCGGCGGCCGGGGTGGGCGAATCGCCGCAGCCGCGTTCCGCTCCTGTCTATCTGCCTCCCCCATCCCACGACAGAGGCGGGGCGAGAATCGGGCGGGCCCCGGCGTCCGCCGATGGAGAGAACGAAAGAGGCGGCCTTTCGGCCGCCTCTCGTGTCTTCTCGACTTTTCGATCTCTCGATCAGTCGTCCATGCCGCCTCGCGAAGTCGGGCTCGCCCGACTTCGCCGGTTTCCACCATGGGCGGCATTCATGGACTTCCGATCTCTCGATCAGTAGTCCATGCCGCCCATGCCGCCCATGCCGCCGGCGGGCATCGCCGGGGCGTCCTTCTTGGGCTTGTCGGCGATCATCGCCTCGGTGGTGATGAGGAGACCCGCGACCGAGGCGGCGTCCTGGAGGGCGCAGCGCACCACCTTGGCCGGATCGATGACGCCGAAGGCGTACATGTCGCCGTACTGGCCGGTCTGGGCGTTCCAGCCGAAGGCCGGGTCGGCGTTCTCGAGGATCTTGCCGACGACGATCGAGCCGTCGTCACCGGCGTTGAGGGCGATCTGACGGGCCGGGGCGGTGATCGCCTTGCGGACGATCTCGACACCGGTCTTCTGATCGGCATTGGCCGGGATGACCCAGTCGAGGGCCTTGATGGCGCGCAGCAGGGCGACGCCGCCGCCCGGCAGGATGCCTTCCTCGACCGCGGCGCGGGTGGCGTGCATGGCGTCGTCCACCCGGTCCTTCTTCTCCTTGACCTCGATCTCGGTGGCGCCGCCGACGCGGATCACCGCGACGCCGCCGGCGAGCTTGGCGAGGCGCTCCTGGAGCTTCTCGCGATCGTAGTCGGAGGTGGTCTCCTCGATCTGCGCCTTGATCTGGGCGACGCGGGCGTCGATGTCGGCGCGGGCGCCGGTGCCGTCGACGATGGTGGTGTTCTCCTTCTCGATCGTCACCTTCTTGGCGCGGCCGAGCATGTCGAGGGTGACGTTCTCGAGCTTGATGCCGAGATCCTCGGAGATCACCTGACCGTTGGTCAGGATGGCGATGTCCTCGAGCATGGCCTTGCGGCGATCACCGAAGCCCGGGGCCTTCACCGCCGCGACCTTGAGGCCGCCGCGCAGCTTGTTGACCACCAGGGTGGCGAGCGCCTCGCCCTCGATGTCCTCGGCGATGATGACCAGCGGACGCGAGGTCTGCACCACGGCCTCGAGCACCGGCAGCATCGCCTGGAGGCCGGAGAGCTTCTTCTCGTGGATGAGGATGTAGGGATCCTCGAGCTCGGCGCGCATCTTCTCGGCGTTGGTGACGAAGTAGGGCGAGAGATAGCCGCGATCGAACTGCATGCCCTCGACGACGTCGAGTTCGGTGGTCAGCGACTTCGCCTCTTCCACCGTGATGACGCCCTCGTTGCCGACCTTCTGCATCGCCTCGGCGAGGAAGCCGCCGATCTCGGTGTCGCCGTTGGCGGAGATGGTGCCGACCTGGGCGATCTCCTCGTTGGAGGTGATCGGCTTCGACATCGCCTTGATGGCGCCGACGACCGCCTCGACGGCGAGATCGACGCCGCGCTTCAGGTCCATCGGGTTCATGCCGGCGGTGACCGCCTTGGCGCCTTCCTTGACGATCGCCTGGGCGAGAACCGTCGCGGTGGTGGTGCCGTCACCGGCGAGGTCGTTGGTCTTCGAGGCCACTTCGCGCACCATCTGGGCGCCCATGTTCTCGAACTTGTCCTCGAGCTCGATCTCCTTGGCGACCGACACACCGTCCTTGGTGATGCGCGGCGCGCCGTAGGACTTCTCGATGACGACGTTGCGGCCCTTGGGGCCGAGGGTGACCTTCACCGCGTTGGCGAGGATGTCGACGCCGCGCAGCATCTTCTCGCGCGCATCGATGGAAAACTTGACGTCCTTGGCAGCCATGGAAGCTTGCTCCTGGTTCTTCGGTATCGGTGTCTGGAAGGGAAGGGGCTCGGTCGATCGAGCCGGGACGTCAGGCGACGACGCCGAGGATGTCCGATTCCTTCATGATCAGCAGGTCCTGGCCGTCGATCTTGACCTCGGTGCCGGACCACTTGCCGAAGAGGACCTTGTCGCCGGGCTTCACGGTGAGGGCGACGAGGGCGCCCTTGTCGTCGCGGGCGCCGGGGCCGACGGCGACGATCTCGCCTTCCTGCGGCTTCTCCTGGGCGGTGCCGGGGATGATGATGCCACCGGCGGTCTTCTCGACCGCTTCGATGCGCTTGACGACGACCCGATCGTGCAGCGGGCGGAACTTCATGAGGCTCTTCCTCCAGGTGATGGACAGAGAGGGGAGGGACCCGAAGGCTCCCTGATCCGGTTCGGTCCCCCATGGGACCACGGACGAACGTCCGCGATCGAGGGCGCGTCGGCCGGTGACGCTCATCTGGGCGATGTCGCCGACGGGATCAAGGGGGGCGAGACAAAAATTTGGCACTCCCCGAGCGGGAGTGCCAGCAGGGTGAACGATCGGCGACGGCGTTGCGTGCCGTCGAACGTCGAACGGCCGGGCAGAGGCCCGGCCGTCGGGTCGTTCACTGTGGCGCGGCCCGGATCACTTGCTGCGAGTGATGCGGACGCGATAGCCGGTGGTGTACTTCTCCAGGACTTCGACCTTGATGCCGTAGCCGGTGGTGTTGAACACCTTGCCCTTGGTGAACTGTGCGTTGAACAGCGCGTAGTTCGGGTAGACGCGGGTGCCCGGGCCGCAAGCGGTCGAGTCGTAGTCGTTGGGCGTGGCGTCCACCGGCAGAACCCAACCACTCTGCGAATTGAAGAAGCAGGGGTTGCCGGCGCCGATCGGGCCGCGGGCCATGTTGACGTGGTTGATGATCACGCCGTCGCCGGGCAGACCCTTCTGGTACTGCGCCAACTTCATGCGCGCTTCGACGGTGTAGAAGACGGCATTCGAGCCGGTGCAGGCCAGACCGGCGATGCAGATCTTGACCATCTTGACGGCGGTGCCGAGCGGCATCGCGTCGGCCTCGATCGTCAGCGTGGTGGTGCCGATCGCGGAGATCACGCGCTTGTTGGCGGTGGGGATCCAGCCCTTGTAGTCCTTGTGGGCGGCGATGTAGCCGGCGCCGGGCTCGGTGCAGTAGATGCTGCGGGTCGTGCCGGAATTGGCGGAGGTGTAGGTTCCGCAGTTCACGTAGGAGGCGGCCGAGCCGTTGCTCATGTCGTCCCACGGGCTGTCGTAGGCATAGTACTTCCAGCCGGAGTGGGGCAGGCCGATGGAATGGCCGTACTCGTGGATGTAGGTCCCGGTCTCCTGACCCCACGGCGGCTCCCAAGTGGCGCCGTAGAGCTTGCCGCCGTAGTAGTAGGAGCCGCCCCAGGCGCAGCAGTCGAGGTCGTTGTTCACGACGAAGCTGAGGTTGTCGTAGGCCGCGACGTCGATGCCGGCCGCCTTGACCAACGCGATGGCGTCGGCGGCGAGACCGTCGAGATCGGCGCAGGCGTCATTCCAGCCGCAGGGAGCGTACTGGGCCTTGGTCTTCGGCAGCGTGAACCACTTGTTGCCGGCCACCACGCCTTGCCACTGGAGATTGTTCCACGACGTCTTGGCGAAATAGCCGTTGATGGTCGCCGGGATCTTCAGCGCGGTGTTCGGGATGGTCGGGTTGGTCAGCTTGTCGAAGAAGATCGGGGCGTGCGGCGTCTGGGTGTCGCCCTTGAACTTGACCAGGATGTAGAGAACCTTGCGGACGGTCGCGGCGGCGGGGGCCTCGGTCGCGGAGGCATCCGGCCCGGCCGATGCGGCGATCGACGCGGCGACGAAGGGGCCGGTCCCGGCCTCGCTCGCTTCGTGCCGGCCGGTGGCGACGACCTTCTTGCCGAAGGCGGCGAAGGCCGCCGGATGGTCGGCCGGGTCGAGCTTCATCGGAACCTTGGTGCCGTCGGCCCGGACGATCTCGAACCGGGTCTCACCGCCCTCGACGCCGGGAGCGGGGTCGCCCCAGACGATCGACAGGGTGCCTTCGAGGGCCGCGGTCGGGTCCTCGGCGCGGGCCGGCGGCCCGGAGGAAGCGAGGGCGCTCAGAACGAGCGCGAATGCAGCGGCTCCGGTGGAGCCGAACCATCGAAATGCCTTCATCGACAATCTCTCCCTTCACCGCGGCGGCGGCCGGACCCCTCGGGATCCGCGCGGCGGGCGGCGGCGAGTTTCGGAAACGAGGCGCGACACGCTCCGCGCGAGTCGGGCCGCGAAACAGGGCTTCGAACCCCGCGGCGAGTGTTCCCGCAGTCGCTCGGAAAGTCAACGAAACCGCCGGGTCCGCGCGGGATGTCGCGTGGATCGCAGGGCGTCCTCACTGACCGCCGTAGGGCGGGCGCGGGATGTTCTGGTGGGCGAGACGGAGTGCGGCGGACCAGCGTTCGCGCAGGTCGTGGAAGTAGGGCTCGCCCTGTTCGATGCGGTAATTGAGTTCGGCGCGGGCCTCGTCGCGGCGGATCACGGCGAGGTCGATCGGCATGCCGACGCCGAGGTTCGACCGCATGGTCGAATCCATCGAGATCAGGCCGAGCTTGAGAGCGTCCTGGAGGTCGTAGTCGTACTTCACGGCGCGGTCGAGGATCGGCTTGCCGTACTTGTGCTCGCCGATCTGCAGGTAGGGCGTGTCGACCGTCGCCTCGATGAAGTTGCCGGCGGCGTAGATCATGAACAGGCGCAGGCGGCCGCCGGCGATCTGGCCGCCGAGCAGCATGGTGACGTCGAAGGAGAGGTTCTTCTTCTCGAGCATGGCGCCGTCGAGGCGATAGACCTCGCGGATGGCGCGGCCGACGAGCTGGGCCGAGCGGAACATCGACGTCTGATTCCAGATCGTGTCGATCTCCCCGGTCTCGGGATTCTCGAGGCCTTCCTGGAGGATCGAGACCACCGCCTGGGAGATCGACAGATTGCCGGCGGTGGCGATGGCGACGACGCGGTCGCCCGGCTTCTCGAAGACGTTGAGCTTGCGGAAGGTGGCGATGTTGTCGAGGCCGGCGTTGGTGCGGGTGTCGGCGATCATCACCAGGCCCTCGCGCACCAGGATCCCCACGCAATAGGTCATCGTTCCGTCCTCGTTCCTTCCCCAAGGGCACAGCCGCAGTGCGGCGGCGGGACCTTAAGAGGTCCGCCCCGATGGTGCAATCGTTCGTGTTCGGGGGAAGATGTTTCTTCGAAAGCTGCGGAAACCCTGCGGTTTCGGATCGAGCGCGGGCTTCCCGGCGGTCGTGTTCCGCCAAAATGGCAGGGACCGGCTCGCGGCGGCCGTATCGACGACCACCGCTGCAGAGTCGCCGCTCAGGCGCCGGCCTTGCGGCGCACGGTGACCCGCGTCGTTTCGGTCTCTTCACCGAGGTGTTGGCGGACACCGCGGATGGGTGCGGCATCGAGGGAATCGAGGCCGACGGCGAGGCGGACCCAGGCGTCGGTGGGGCAGGAGTCCTCGACGGCGTCGAAGCCGACCCATCCGAGCGAGGGGCCGAGATGGGCCTCGATCCAATGATGGTGGATGCCGCGCTCCAGCCAGCCGGCGGCGAGGCGGGCGGGGATGTCGAGGGAGCGGGCGAGGGCGGCGAAGAGATGGGCGACGTCCTCGACGCGGGCGGCGCGGGCGGTGAGTACCGCATCGGGCGTCGCCGGCGCGGCTTCCGCATCGACGGCGATCGTCTCGTGGAGGCGGCCCATCAGGGTGTGGAGAGCGGCGAGGGGATCGCGGCCGGCGGCGGCGAAGGCGTCCGCGGCGAAGGCGCGCACCGCCGGTTCGATGCGGGTGCGCTCGGTTTCGCGCCGATAGGCCATCAGCGGCAGGCGGTCGCGGGTGGCGTGGAGCACGCCGTTGGTGTCCTCGGTCACCACTTCACCGGAGGCGGTGATGACCAGTTCGTCGATCGGTCCGTCGATCGAGAAGGTGTGGGTGAGGTTGCCGAAGGCGTCTTCGACAGGGGCGAGGTGGCAATCCTGCGACACGTCGATGCGCCAGCGGTCGACGAGTTGAGCCTCGGTGTTGCGCGGCGTCAGCCGCAGCGTCTGGATGGCACGGGAGGCGGGCTTCTCGAAGCGGAAGATCGTCTCGTGGAGGATGGCGAGGCGCATGGCGATCAGACCAGATACTGTTCCGTGATCAGCGAACCGAGACGGATGTTTTCGGCGATGAACTCGGAGATGAACTCGTGCAGCCCGGCGGAGATCACTTCGTCGATGTCGGCCGATTCGAGCCGGGTGAACATCGCGCGGGCCTGACGCTGGGCGGCGCCCTGGCGGCCGTAGCCCTGGGCGATCTGGTCGAGGTTGCGGGTGATGTTCTCGTAGCAGGCGGCGAGCGAGCGCGGCATCTGCGGGTTGAGGATCATCAGGTCGGCGACCAGCCAGGGCTTCAGCGCCTGCCGGTAGACCCAGTGATAGGAGGTCTGGGCGGAGACGGCGCGCAGGATCGACGACCACTGGAAATAGTCGAGGCTACCGCCGACCTGCGCCTCGGGGGGCAGGAGGACGTGATACTTCACGTCGAGCAGGCGGGCGGTGGCGTCGGCGCGTTCGATGAAGACGCCGACCCGGGTGAACCAATAGGCGTCGTTCCTGAGCATCGTCCGATAGGCCGAGCCGTCGAAGGCGAGCGAGGTGCGTTTGACGAAGCGCAGGAAGTCGGCGAGCTGGGTCAGGTCGAGTTCGCCGCTGCCGTACTGCTTGAGCTCGAGCCAGGCCGAGTTGATCGTCTCCCACATCTCGGCGGTCAGCGCGGTGCGCACGGCGCGGGCGTTGAAGCGGGCGACCTCGAGACAGTTCTTGATCGACGAGGGATTGGCGGGCGAGAAGGCCAGGAAGTCGACGGCGGCGTCGGCGGTGGCCTCTTCACCGTAGATCTCGGTGAAGGCGGCGAGGCAGCCGGTGGCGGCGAGCGCCGATTCCCATTCGTTGCCGGAGGCGCCGTAGCCGGTGGGCAGGGCGGCGAGGCGGGACGCGGCGTCGATGATGCGGGCGGTGTTCTCCGCCCGCTCGATGTAGCGGGAGAGCCAGAAGAGACTGTCGGCGGTGCGGCTGAGCATGGGCATCTTCCTCGGGAGGGCGCGGGGGGATCGCGCGCGTCCCGTCGAGGGGTCAGGCGAGGGCGGCGGAGGACTGCTGCTGTTGTTGGGCCTGCTGAATCTGCTGCGGCGTCGGCACGTCGACCACCCAGGTGTCCTTGGTGCCGCCGCCCTGGCTCGAGTTGACCACCAGCGATCCCGCCTCGAGCGCGACGCGGGTCAGGCCGCCGGGCACGATGCGGACGCCGTCGGCGCCGGTCAGGACGTAGGGACGCAGGTCGACGTGGCGCGGCGCCACGCCCTCGTCGACGAAGGTCGGGCAGGTGGAGAGCGCCAGCGTCGGCTGGGCGATGAACTTCTCCGGGTGAGCCTCGAGCTTCTTGCGGAAGGTCTCGATCTTGGCCTTGTCGGCCTTGGGGCCGACCAGCATGCCGTAGCCGCCGGAGCCGTCGACCTCCTTGACCACCAGCTCGGGCAGGTGGTCGAGGACGTATTTCAGCGCGTCGGGTTCGCGGCAGCGCCAGGTCGGGACGTTCTTCAGGATGGCGTCCTTGCCGGTGTAGAAGCGGATGATCTCCGGCATGTAGCTGTAGACCGCCTTGTCGTCGGAGACGCCGGTGCCGACCGCATTGGCCAGCGTGACGTTGCCGGCGCGATAGGCGGCCATCAGACCGGGGACGCCGAGGATCGAATCCGGACGGAAGGCGAGGGGGTCGATGAAGTCGTCGTCGAGGCGGCGATAGATGACGTCGACGCGCTTCGGCCCCTCGGTGGTGCGCATGTAGACGACGTTCTCGCGGACATAGAGATCCGAGCCCTCGACCAGTTCGGCGCCGAGTTTGTCGGCGAGGAAGGAGTGCTCGTAATAGGCCGAGTTGAACGGGCCGGGGGTGAGGAGGGCGACCACCGGATCGGCGGTGGCGGTGCGCGGCGCCATCGACTTCAGCGTGGCGAGCAGCTCGTCGCCGTAGTTCTCGACCGGGGCGATGCGGTGGCGGGCGCAGAGGTCGGGGAAGAGGCGCAGCATCACCTCGCGGTTCTCCAGCATGTAGGAGACGCCGGAGGGGGTGCGGGCGTTGTCTTCCAGGACATAGAAGGTGTCGGCGTCGACGCGGACGATGTCGATGCCGGCGATCGACACCCAGATGTCGTGCGGCAGTGCCACGCCCTGCATCTCGGGGCGGTAGTAGGGATTCTTGTAGACGAGGTCCTCGGGGATGATCCCGGCGCGGACGATCTCGCCCTTGCCGTAGACGTCCTGGAGGAACATGTTGAGCGCCGTGACGCGCTGGACGAGACCGGCGGACAGGCGATCCCACTCGGGGCGGGTGATGACCCGCGGCACGATGTCGAAGGGGATCAGGCGCTCCTCGCCCTCGGCATCGCCGTAGACGGCGAAGGTGATGCCGATGCGGCGGAAGAGCAGTTCGGCCTCGTGCCGGCGTTGGCGCAGGAGTTCGGGCGGTGTGTTCTTCAGCCAGGCGTCGACGATCTCATATCCCTGCCGGCAGTCGGCACCGAGACCCGTCATCTCATCGAAGGCTCGTCCCACCATCGCTCTCGCGTCTCCCTCGCAGAGCACTTCGTCGTGCTTCGTGATGCATCATCGGTCCGCAGATGGGGCCGCGCAAGCGAATTGGAGCAGCAGAAAAATCCGCATAAATGCTTGGATTTGCTCATGTGCGAGGCTGGCTGCACAAGAAGTCGGCAAATCACTCTCGGCGAATGCCGTGCGTCCGGCGCCGCGCCGCGTCCTTTCCCGGCCGTCTCTCGGCTCTGCCACAGCGGAGGTTCGCTTCATGACACGCCTCGCCTTCGCCCTGATCGAGGGGTTCGCCGACTGGGAACCGGCGTTGCTCGCCGCGCTGGCGCGGGAGAGTTTCGGCGCCGAGATCGTCCACGCCGCGCCCGGTGGGCGGGCGGTGACGTCGATCGGTGGGCTCGAGGCGCGGCCGGCGGTGGCGCTCGAGAGCCTGCGCGTCGACGATTTCGACGCATTGATCGTCGTGGGATCCGAGGGCTGGCAACGGCCGGAGGTGCGGGCGGCGGTCGTGCCGCTGGTTGCGGCGGCCGAGGCGGCGGGACGGGTGGTCGGCGGCATCTGCGGCGGGACGTTGGTACTCGCCGAGGCCGGCTTGCTGGGCGCGCGGCCGCACACCTCGAACAGCCTCGGGTTTCTCCAGACTCACGTCGCGGGTTATGATGGAGCCGCGACTTACGTCGACCGTCCGAGCGCGGTGGCGGGCGGGCGGGTGGTCACCGCGGCGGGGACGGCGCCGGCGACCTTCGCGGTGGAGGTGTCGCGTCTCCTGTGGCCGGAGCGGACGGCCGAGATCGACGGGTTCGCGGCGATGCTGGCGGCCGAGCATCGGGGCGGCGCGGCTGTGGGGTGAGAGGGCGAGCGGAAGGGGGGCACGATGCATCGGATCGTCGTCGACGTCGCCTACGAGCGCGAGATCGATCTCGACGTCTGGATGTTCGCCGAGGACGTGGCGCGGACCTGCGCCCGCGACGGCCATGCGCGGCTCGATCTGGCGACGGTGCGCCGGCCGATCGATCGGCTCCTGGTCGAGGTTCATTCCGCCTCGCACGTCCGCCGTCTGGTCAAGGCGATCGAGGTGGTCGCCGAAAAGCACCACCTCTCGGACCGAACGCTGGTCTTCGACGAGAAATACGCGCCGTGACGCGGGGAAGGTGGCGGGCAGGCTCGGCGCGCTCCGTCACATCAGCCTGAGACCCTTGAAGCTCGCGTGGCCGTCGCGGCCGATGACGATGTGGTCGTGGACGGCGATGCCGAGCGACTTGGCGATGTCGACGATCTGACGGGTCATGGCGATGTCGGCGGGCGAGGGGGTCGGGTCGCCGGAGGGGTGGTTGTGGACCAGGATGATCGCCGAGGCGGAGAGCTCGAGCGCCCGCTTGACGATCTCGCGCGGATAGACCGGCGTGTGGTCGACGGTGCCGGTCTGCTGCACCTCGTCGGCGATCAGGCCGTTCTTCTTGTCGAGGAAGAGGATGCGGAACTGCTCGCGGGTCTCGAAGGCCATGGCGGAGCGGCAGTAGTCGATCACCTGGCTCCACGAGCCGAGCACCGCCTTCTTCTTCACTTCGCCGCGCGCCATCCGGAGCCCGGCGGCGCGGACCACCTTCAGATCGGTCGCCACCGATTCGCCGATGCCGGGGATCTCGCGCAGCCGTTCCTCCGGCGCACCCAACACCTCGGCGAAGGAGCCGAAGCGGGCGATCAGCGCCTTGGCCAGCGCCTTGACGTCACGGCGCGGGATGGAGCGGAAGAGCAGGAGCTCGAGCAGCTCGTAGTCGGGCAGAGCCTCGGCGCCGGCGTCGCGGAAACGCGCCTTCAGGCGCTCGCGGTGACCGTGACGGTGATCGGCCGGCTCGAGAGCGCCTTCGCGCCCGAGCTTGCCGCCGTCGGAGATGTCGTCGAACCCGCTCATCGCCCACCGCCCCGTTCGACCACGATTCCACCCGTGGTCGCGAAGCCACATCTTCAGATGGCATAGGGCGGCTTGTGAAGCCCCTTCGGCGACAGCGTGAAGATCTCGCAGCCGGTCTCGGTCACGCCGACCATGTGTTCGAACTGGGCGGAGAGGGAGCGGTCGCGGGTGACGGCGGTCCAGCCGTCGGAGAGCACCTTCACCGCCGGGCGGCCGAGGTTCACCATCGGCTCGATGGTGAAGACCATGCCGGGGCGCAGCTCGACGCCCTGGCCGGGCTCGCCGTAGTGCAGGATGTTCGGGGTGTCGTGGAACAGGAGGCCGATGCCGTGGCCGCAGAAGTCGCGCACCACCGAGCAGCGCTCCGCCTCGACGTAGGTCTGGATGGCGTGGCCGATGTCGCCGGTGGTGTTGCCGGGCTTCACCTGGGCGATGCCGCGCAGCAGGCTCTCGTAGGTGACGTCGACGAGGCGGGCGGCGGCGCGCTTGACGTCGCCGACGAGGTACATGCGCGAGGAGTCGCCGTGCCAGCCGTCGACGACGAAGGTGACGTCGATGTTGACGATGTCGCCGTCCTTGAGCGGGCGGTCGTCGGGGATGCCGTGGCAGACGACGTGGTTGATCGAGGTGCAGACGCTCTTGTTGTAGCCGCGATAGTTCAACGTCGCCGGCAGGGCGCCGCCCTTCAGGGCGAAGTCGTAGACGAAGTCGTCGATCTCCTGCGTCGTCACGCCGGGGCGGGCGAGGGGGGCGACGGCATCGAGGCATTCGGCGGCGAAGCGGCCGGCACGCCGCAGGCTTTCGAAGGCCGAGGGCCCGTAGAGACGAATGGCGCCGGTGTTCTTGAGCGGCGCGGTGGCGGCGTCGACGTAGGTGACCATCTCGGATCCGGAAGGGTGGGCGCGGATCAGTCCGCGCATCTGAAGTTCTATTTATAGGCTTTGCGCGCGGATTCCAGGGCGAAAAGCGTGTTCTCGATCCGCATCGCTTCAACTCGTCTCGATCCGCCGCTCCACCACGATCTCCTCGGTGGTCACGCGGGTCGCCCAGACCTCGATCTCGACGCCGCGGGCGCGAGCGGTCTCGAAGCCTTTCGCGTAGGTCGGGTCGATGTCGGCGGCGAGGGCGAAGCGGTCGCCGTCGGGGCGGTTCACCAGATAGACCATCACGGCGCGGTGGCCCTCGGCCACCATGTCCGCCAGTTCCTCGAGATGCTTGGCGCCGCGCGACGTCACCGCGTCGGGGAATTCGGCGAGGCCGGGGGTGCGCATCAGGGTGACGTTCTTCACCTCGACATAGACGCGGCCGCGCGCTTCGTCGTCGAGCAGGATGTCGATGCGGGAGTTCTTGCCGTACTTCACCTCGCGACGCAGGGTCGCCCAGCCGGCGAGGGAGGGGATCGCTCCGGCTGCGATCGCCTCGGCGACGATGGCGTTGGGGTGGCCGGTATCGATGCAGACGAGGTGGCCCTCGACCTCCTCGAGCTTCCAGCTCCAGGCGAGTTTGCGCTTCGGGTCGTCGGACTTCTGCAGCCACACCCGCGCGCCGGGCCGCGCCAGCGACAGCATCGAGCCGGAGTTGGCGCAGTGGGCGGTGACTGCTTCGCCGCCGTCGAGGACGACCTCGGCGAGGAAGCGCTTGTGGCGCTTCACCAGACGGGCGGGGACGAGGGGGGCGGAGAAGCGCATCGGTGGGATCCTCTCGGGGGACACGGCGGCGCGAAGCGCGGTCCAGGCGGGAGATTTACGGGAACGCGATCATGCCCGGGGGGCTCTCGCCGGGGCGAGGGCGATCGCGTCACGTGTCGAGAGGGGGGCCGAAACGCGACCGCCGCGCTCCCGAGGGGCGCGGCGGCAAAGAACGATCGGCAAACGAGCGTCAGAGGACGATCGGCAGGCCGTGCATGCGCCAAGCGCCGATGCCGCCACCCATGTGGCTGTCGTGCGGCAGGCCCATCTTGCTGCAGAGCTCGACCGCCTTGGCCGAGCGGCCGCCCATCATGCAGTAGAACACCACCGGCTTGTCGCGCGGAATGGCGGTGGCGGTGGTGTGGAGCGACGACAGCGGGGCGCTGTAGGCGCCGGGCGCATGGCCCTGGGCGAACTCGTGCGCCTCGCGCACGTCGACGAGCAGGACCTGACCGTCCTTCGCGAGGCGATGGGCGTCCTGCGGGGTGAGGGTCTTGATCGGCGTGGACTTGCCGAAGCTGAAACCGAACATTCGCATCTCCTCGAAGCGTCGCGTCGTCCGTCCCGACCCGAGCCGACATATCGGACGCTCCTCATAGACCGAGCGGCGTCTCTTCGCAACTGCGAGACGATATGGGGTGAGTTGCGGGAATGTCCAGGCGGCGCGTCGTCATCGCCGCATCAGGGGCCGGCGCCGATGGTGCCGGCGAGGACGTCGACGGTGACCGGGCTCTCGAAGACCTCGATGATCGGTTCGGCGCCGTAGAGGGCGGCGACGCGGGCGCGCCATTCGCCGGAATAGACCGCCTCCGCCGCGGCGCGGCTCTCCCACAGATAGACGCCGCCGGCGAAACGGCCATCCTCGGAGAGGACGTAGTGTTTGCGCAGCAGGCCGGGCAGGCCGACGTATTTCGGTGCGGAGGAGAGGAAGCGGCGTTCGGCCTCGGCGAGATCGATGGGCTCGGGGAGGGCGAAGCGGACGAGAGTGAGGATCATCGGTGGCCTCCGGGGAGGGTGGGCAGGGGTGTCGCGCTCCGGGAGAAATACCACGGCGTCGACCGGGGGGCATCCGCGTTCCAGGGCTATCGCATATGAACAACATGACGGGCACGATGTGCTCACCAAGCAGACGAACCGGAATCGAAAGCGAAATTCCGATCCCGCTTCGGAGTCTTGCCGGGGGCCGTTTTGCTCAGCGACCTCCAAATGCGATTCCCCTGATCCGCGTTCGCACGCCGCGAGGGCGCCGTGGCGATGCGTCGGCGGATCGACCCGAAAGGCGGACGCGGCAGCGGGGATGCGCCCGTGCGCCGCTTCGCGGTCGGGAGGTCGTCGCCGTCCTCAGTAGGTCTTCACGCAGCCCGACGCGGCGTAATTGTTGCCGATGTTCTGCACCAGATTGGCCGTCGGGATCGAGATTTCCGAATTGGCCATGCAGGCGAGGCTGTCATAGGGCGCCTTGTTCACGTCGGGCAGCGCATTGGGTGTCGGTCCCCAACCCAACAGGACCTGCGAGCCGTATCCGACGGCGATGTCGTTGACGCCGCTGCCGTAGATCTTCGAGGCGACGAGCAGCAGGTTGGATTCCACCAGGACGACACCACTCGTCGTGTTGGACATGATCCGAGCGCCGAGGAAGGACAGGCGGCTGTTGCGGGCATGGATGCCGTTCTGGGCCATGCCCGAGATGGTGACGTTGTCGGCGACGCCGGTCTTGTTCTGGATCTCGGCGGTGCAGCCGCTGGCATCGATGCCGTTCATGCTGTTGGTGAGGCGGATGACGCCGGCGACGGTGCCGGCGAGCGCCCGCAGGCGGACGCCGGAGGTGACGCCGCACCAGATCGCCGGGGCGGTGGTGTTGCCGGACGAAATCGTGGTCAGCGGCGACCCGTTGTAGGGCAGCGAGGCGTCGGAGACGATGACGCCGGTGGCTCCGCTGGCCAGAGAGACGGTCGTCGCGGCGCCGCCGGTGATCGACGAATTGGCGATGCGCAGCGAAGCGCTGTTGCTGGTGTCGAGCAGATCGGTGACCTTCGGCGCGGCGATGGTCGAGGCGGTGATCTCGGTGCGGCCGAACAGCGTCTGGATCAGGGTCGCGGCCGAGCCGGCGCTCTGGACGTTCATCTTCAACAGCGTGAGCCAGCCGTTGTTGACGATCGCCGGCAAGGTCGCGTCCTTCGGCTTCAGTGACGACCCGCTCTGGCCGACGAGCTTGACCTGCTTGCCATAGGGAATGGTCAGATTCTCGAGGCAGGCGCCGGTGACGTTGACGACGAGCGGGGTTCCCGCCGGCGCGGTGTCGATGGCCGCCTGGATCTTGGCGGAGGCGCAGTTGACCGAGACCGTTCCGGCGAAGGCCGGCGTGACGGCGATACCGGCGATGAAGAGCGTGATGGTGGTGGTGGATCTGATCATGGCGCGTTCCTCCCCAGAAAGACGACATGGGGCGACACGATCGAGCGAAATTCGTCGAGAATCAATCGGAAGGCGCAGGCGAGCCGCGACGGCTCGAACGGCCGACGCCCGTTCGGGCTCGCCTTCGCACACGTAGTTTCGAAAGGGTCGAAACTACGTGTGGTCGGTATCAGGCGAAGATGTCGACCAGGGTTCCGTAGTTGCTGGAGGTCGACTTCGATTTGGAGGCGAGGAGCGAGGCCTGCCAGGCGAGACCGGTCAGCGCGTCGTCGAGCATCGAGGCCGACGAGTTGCGCTTGATGGCGAGGAGGTTCGTCGCGGCGAAGCGATAGGAATCGCCGGCCGACTTGGCGGTCAGATAGCTGTAGTTCTTTCCGAACACGGCTCCGAGCATGTCGTACGACGCCCCCTTCTCACTCGACACAGGATGAACCTTCATGGTGAAGGAATCCTTGCCGGGCGTCCGCCTGAACCGAACGCCGGGGCACTCACCCGCATGGCCGGCGCGTCGCGGATTCGACGGCGAACCGAAGTCCCGCGAACGCCCGGAGTTCCTCGCCGGTCGGGTCGACCCGGTGATCCGGCCCAATGAACGCATCGCGTCGACCGAGGCCGCCGACTTCACCCACCGCATCGCGCCGAAAGCGGCCGTCTACGACCCGCCTTCGTCGGTGGATCGGATCGCATTGCCGTTCGTCGAATCGCGTTCTCGCCGATGAACTTCGTCCCGCAGGTGAGTGATGAAGGCCTGCGTCGCCGGCGCGAGGGAGGCGCCGGCGCGATGGACGACGCCCAGCGACCGCCGCAGAGTCGGCTCGACCAATGGGCGCCAGACCAATCCCGTTTCCGCCATCAGCGGCACCGTCAATCCCGGTAGGGCGGTGATGCCGAGGCCGGAGTCGACGAGCGCTCGCGCCGTCGCCAGGAAGCCGCACTCGAACAGCGGGGAAACGGCCATTCCGGATTGGAGAAAGGCCGCATCGGTGATGGCGCGGACGCTGGAGCCGCTCGACATCGCGATGAAGGGACGGTCGGCGAAGATCTGCCAGGATACCGTCTCACGCGTGGCGAGCGCATCGTCCTTGCGGCAGACGAGCCCGAATTCGTCGCTGAGGAGTGGACGGTAGACGAGATCGCGATCCGGCGGCGGCTGCGCGGTCAGGCCGATTTCGGCCAGACCGTCGGCGACGGCGGATTGCACGGACCCGGAATGGGCGTCGAGAATCTGAAAGTCGACATCGGGGCGGGTATCGCGGAAGCGGGCGACGGCGCCCGGCAGCAGGACCGCCGCCATCGACGGCAGCGTGGCGATCACCACGCGACCGCGCCGTCCGCTGACGAAGCGGGAGAACTCGCTGAAGCTCGAATCGAACTCGCGCACGATCCGGAGCGCGATCGGACGCAGTTCGTGACCCGCCGGTGTCAGGGAGACGTTGCGCGTGTCTCGGTCGAACAGCCGGATGTCGAGCGCTTCTTCGATCGACTTGATCGTCCGGCTCAAGGCCGGCTGCGACAGCGCGAGCCGCACCGCCGCCTCGGAGAAGCTGCCGGTCTCCGCGACCTCCAGGAAGGCCTTGAGTTGATGGGGCGTGACATTGATACGCATGATGCATCAAATACTTCGATTATGTTCGATTGTATACGCCATCTCATCCCGGGCGTCCACGATCCGGGCCGCGTCGCCGACACGTCTCGCGGGCTCTGGTCTGCCGGTGGCCGAGGAACGCGGCGATCCGGTCGACCACGCATGGACGGGTTCGGCAACGGTTATTCATGCGAGAGGCGCATTTATATATCCAAAAATTGTCTTGGACGTATCAAATCAACGAAGGCACCTTCTTTCGCGCTCGGGGGCTCGGACGTCCGGGGAACGCTCCTCGCGTTCGGACGGGTCGGCCAGCGGAGCGGATCGGCGGTAGAACGCCGCTTCGACGACCGCGACCACGCCGCCACCGACGTCAGGAGGAAAAGAAATGCTCGCCTTGATTGGCCTATTGACGATCGCCACGGTCCTCACGGGGATTCTGACCAAGAAACTGTCGCCGATGGCGGCGCTGATCATCGTCCCGCTCGCCGCCGCGCTGATCGCCGGCTTCTCCGTCGCCGACACCGGCAAGTTCGCGGTGAACGGCGTCAAGAACATCGCCCCGGTCGTGGGCATGTTCGTCTTCGCCATCCTGTTCTTCGGGATCATCAAGGATGCCGGAACGCTCGATCCGATCATCAACGGCATCCTGCGGATGGTCGGTATGCGCCCGTCGCGCATCGTCTTCGGCGCGGCACTGCTCGCCATGATCGTCCATCTCGACGGTTCGGGAGCGGTGACCTTCCTCGTCACCATCCCCGCGATGCTGCCGTTGTTCGACCGACTGCAGATGGACAAACGCATCCTGGCCTGCGTCGTCGCGATGGCCGCCGGCACCGCCAACATGCTGCCGTGGGGCGGACCGACCCTGCGCGCGGCGACCTCGCTGCACGTGCCGATCGGCGATCTCTTCATGCCGGTGTTGCCGGTGCAGATCGTCGGTCTCGCCTTCGTGCTCTTCGTCGCCTGGATGCTCGGCCGGCGTGAAGAGAAGCGTCTCGTCGCCGCCGGTGTCGCCGGCATCGGCATGGGCGCCGGCGAATTCGTTCGCCCGACCCCGACCGAGACCGAACAGAAGCTGGCCCGGCCGCACCTGTTCCTGGTCAACGTCGCCCTGGCGATCGCCGTGCTCGCGGCGATGATCACCGAAGTGGCGGCGCCCGTCGTCTGCTTCATGGTCGGGACCGTCGTGGCGCTGCTGATCAACTACCCGAAGGTCGCCGATCAGCGTGATCGCATCGACGCCCATGCCAAGGCCGCTCTGCTGATGGCCTCGATCCTTCTCGCCGCCGGCGTCTTCACCGGCGTGATGAAGGACACCAAGATGCTGACCGAGATGGCCAAGTTCGCCGCCGCCAACGTGCCGGCCGCCTACGCCCAGCACATGCCGGTCGTCCTCGGCATCCTGTCGATGCCGCTGTCGATGGTGTTCGATCCGGACAGCTTCTACTTCGGCGTTCTGCCGGTGTTGGCCGAAGCCGGCAACGTGCTCGGCGTCGCGCCGGTCAAGATGGGGCAGGCCGCCATCCTCGGCCAGATGACCGTCGGCTTCCCGATCAGCCCGCTCACCCCGGCGACTTTCCTGCTCGTCGGTCTGACCGGCATCGATCTCGGCGAACATCAGAAGTTCACCTTCGGCTTCCTCTGGGCCACCTCGATCGTGATGACCGTCGCGGCCGTCGTCCTCGGCATCCTGCCGCTGTGACGCCCTCGGACCCACGTCCCTTCGAAGGACATTCGGAAATGAAGACCATCCGCATCGGATCCGGCGCCGGCTATTCCGGCGACCGTATCGAACCCGCCGTCGAACTGGTGGAGAAGGGCGACATCGCCTACCTCTGCTACGAATGCCTCGCCGAGCGCACCATCGCCATCGGCCAACAGGCCAAACTCGCGAACCCGAAGGCGGGCTACGACGCCCTGCTGGAGGCGCGCATGCGCTCGGTGCTGCGGCAGGCCAAGGAAAAGGGCATCAGGATCGTCACCAACATGGGCGCGGCCAACCCGGAGGCCGCGGCCGCCGAGGTCGCCGAGATCGCTCGCGACATGGGGATCGGTTCGCTCGTCGTCGCCGCGGTGCGCGGCGCCGACGTCCGCGCCGCGCTCCTCGCCCGCGCCGTCCCGCTACCCGAGGCGGGCCGCCCCGCCGCCACGCAGGAGGGCGTCCTCGTCTCGGCCACCCCCTATCTCGGCGTCGCGCCGATCGTCGAGGCGCTCGCGGCCGGAGCCGACGTCGTCGTCACCGGCCGCGTCGCCGACCCGGCCCTCTTCCTTGCGCCGCTCGTCCACGAGTTCGGTTGGAAGATGGACGATTGGGAGAAACTCGGCGTCGGCACCGCCGTCGGGCATCTCCTGGAATGCGCCGGTCAGGTGACCGGCGGCTATTTCGCCGATCCCGGCGTCAAGGACGTCGCCGATCTCGCCCGTCTCGGCTTCCCGATCGCCGAGGTCTCGGAAGACGGTGGCTTCGTGATCACCAAGGTCGCCGGTTCCGGCGGCCGCGTCACCACCGCCACCTGTTCCGAGCAGATCCTCTACGAGATCCACGATCCGACGAGCTACTTCACGCCCGACGTCGTCGCCGACTTCTCGAAGATCGTCTTCCAGGAGGAGGATGTCGATCGCGTCCGGGTAACGGGGGTCTCGGGTCGAGCGCGGCCGGACACGCTCAAGGTGTCGGTCGGCTACAAAGACGGCTTCATCGGCGAAGGTCAGATCTCCTACGCCGGCACCAATGCGGTGGCGCGAGGTCGTCTGGCGCTCGCGATCGTCGAGGAGCGGCTGAAGCTCACGGGGGTGAAGACCTCCGAACTGCGCTTCGACCTGATCGGCGTCGACGCGATCCACGGCGCGGTGCTGGCGCAGGGCCGGGCCGAGCCCTCCGAAGTGCGCATCCGCGTCACCGGCCGCACCGATACGATGGCGGAGGCGGTACGGGTCGGCAACGAGGTGGAGACGCTCTACACCAATGGCCCGGCCGGTGGCGGCGGGGCCTGGAAATCGGCCCGGCCGGTCGTCGCCATGCTGTCGGCTCTGATCGATCGCGACGTCGTGGTTCCCGCCGTCGACTACATCGAGGTGTGAGATGAAACTTCGTGACCTCGCGCATTCGCGCACCGGCGACAAGGGAGACATTTCCAACATCTCCGTCATCGCCTACGACCGCCGAAACTACGCCGCCCTCAAGGCGTGGATCACGCCGGAACGCGTCAAACAGCACTTCACCGGCATCGTCCGAGGCGAGGTGGTCCGCTACGAGATCGAAACCCTGGGCGCGCTCAACTTCGTGATGCAGCAGGCACTCGGCGGCGGCGTGACCCGGTCGCTCGCCCTCGACGCGCACGGCAAATGCCTCGCCTCGGCGCTCCTCGACATGGAGATGCCGGACGGAGTCGTCGTTCGCTGAAATCGAAACCCGGCGATCGCGGATCCGACGTTCCGCGATCGCCGAACGATCTGGCCGATGCGCCGCACCGCGCGGCGGCCCACCGGAGTTGCAGCACCGACCGTTTCGGCAGCCGCAGTTCCGAGCGGCCGCTCCGGGCCGAGAGGCGACGCGGAATCGGTCGGCGAGACGGGTCCGCGCCGCTCGGTGAAATCGTTCCGACATCGGCAACCGTTGCGATCGATCTCGACGACGACAGAGGCGGGATGTCCTTGATCGGGCAACGAAAAAGGCATGGTTCCCTGCTTATTGCCCGGCGGCCTCGGACCCCGCGATCTCGGTCGCGGGCGCGTCACAACGGTGTCGCGGCGGAGCATGACGGCACCGAATGCGGGAGCCCCGTAGCGGAGATGACCATCTCGTCGTTGGTGAGAGCGGGCGTCGTCGAGACGTCGACGAGGCCTTGCCGAGGAGGCGAGCGCGGTCGAGACGTGGCGAGTGTTCGGGCCACCGGAATTCCCTGCACGTGGTTCCCCGAGTTCGAGTTGCCCGCGAGCGGGTTCGATCGGGTATGAACCGAGTACCTGTCTCAATTGGTGGTGCGGACGGGGGGGCTCGAACCCCCACGCCTTGCGGCGCAAGATTTTAAGTCTCGTGCGTCTACCGGTTTCGCCACGTCCGCATCGCGACGAAGAGGGGTAACGGGGGGCGGCGCCGAGATCAAGGGCTTGGATCCGGTCGTCCGAGACGGTCGCGACACGAGCCGGGGCCGGCGTGACGCCCTCGGCTCGGACCCCGCAGTGTGATCGAGCCTCGCCCGGGGGGCAGGGGAGCCGAGGCGTGTGGCGCTTCGACGTCGTACCGACCGTCCGCTCTCGCGGCATTCAGCCCGCGACCGGGTGTTCGCCGGCGGAGGGACGGGCGAGGCCGGGGCGCGGGTCGGGCGAGGGGAGGTCGCGGGTCGCCTCGGTGCGCGGCGGCTCGAGGTCGGCGTCGCGGCAGATGCCGAGGTGGCGCAGGGCGCGGAAGATCGGATTGAGGAGCGGATTGGTCCAGCCGGTGATGATGGCGAAGTCGCGATCGAGCGTGTCGTGGTGGATCCGGTGGGCCGCCGGCGTCATCAGCAGACCGAGGCGCCGCAACACCAGGACGTGGCGGGCGGGCGGCTCACGGTGCATCTGGCCATGGAGATACTGGGCGAAGGCGCCGCCGATGGCGAGGGTGGTGCCGACGGCGATCCACCCGGCCGACAGCGATCCGGCGATCGCGGCGAGGTTCACCAGGATCGACAGCGGCAGGCCGAACATCGGCAGCGTTTCTCGGCACAGCGTCGCGGTGCTGCGCCGGCCGAGGCCGTCGGGCCAGGGATGGTGGATCTTGAAGTCGAAGGCGAGCCTGTAGAAGGCGCTGCGACCGGCCATCACTTCGCGCTTCAGGGCCGCGTAGGTCTGGTCCCGATAGCCCTGGTGGAAATAGAGCCGATCGAACCCGAGCTCCTTGGGGCAATGGACGTAGTCCATCAGCATGTGCAGCAGACCGGAGCCGAAGTCGGCGAGGATCCAGCCGAACAGCAGGCCGGGCACGATCCACCCGTCCGCCCGCATCGCCATGAGGACGAGGTTCAGGACGATCGACGAAGCGAAGACGACCGCGGCGATCCGAAACCACATCTGCCGAGTCCCCCCGTGAGATGCCGCCGGGGGCGGATGTCCCGACGGAGCCATGTACCGCAGCCGCACCGCGTTCCGGCGACGTCCGGGGCGAGCCGGACGACCGCCGCCGTTTCCGGTCGTCGACGCGATCAGGCCTCGTCTTCGCCTTCCAGCGCCGCCTTGGTCTCGGTGAGGAAGTCCTCGGCGCCCTTCTTGGCTTCGCGGACGAGGTCGGCGATGTCCTTGCCGAGCCGATCGAGGGCCATGCGCAGGCCGCCGACGGAGGGTTTGTCGACGCTCATGACGTAGCCCGACATGGCGATCGACAGGGCGATCTCGACCAGACCGAAGACGGCCGTGCCCTCGTCGACCTGATGTTCGTCGAGATAGTCGAGCACCATCTCGCGGATCGCTTCGGCGTGGGCTTCCTGTTCGTCGTCCCAGCTCTCGTGATCGGTTTCGTCGTCGCCGTTGACCATGGGGTGCCTCTCAATCGGGTTCGGGTTCGGGCACACGCGGGCGCCGGGCGGGTGGGGGGAGAGAAACGGCTCAGGCGCCGCCTTCGCGGATCGGCGGCTGGAACTGCCAACCCATGTCCCAGGGGAAGTAGATCCAGGTGTCCTGCGACACCTCGGTGACGAAGGTGTCGACCAGCGGACGGCCCTGCGGCTTGGCGTAGACGGTGGCGAAATGGGCCTTGGGCATCATCTCGCGGACGACGCGGGCGGTCTTGCCGGTGTCGACGAGGTCGTCGATGATCAGGATGCCGGCGCCGTCGCCGCCGCCGAGCTCGAGCAGATGCGGCTGCACGGTCTTCATCACCCGGAGTTCTCCCTGGGTGGTGTAGTCGTGATAGGAGGCGACGCAGATCGACTCGATCAGGCGGATGTCGAGTTCGCGCGCCACGATCGCCGCCGGGACGAGGCCGCCGCGGGTGATGGCGACGATCGCCTGCCACTGACCCTGGCCGGAGAGGCGCCAAGCGAGCGCCCGGGCGTCGCGGTGGAACTGATCCCAGGAAACCGGGAACGCCTTGGGTTGGGGACCACTCATCTCGACCTCACGGATACAGGGCGCGCACTTCGGCGAGCATCGCCTCGACCGCCGCACCGGCGGCGTCGAGGTCTCGGGGATCGCGGGCGCGCACCACGATGTTGGTGGCATAGCGGCCGTCGCGTTCATAGGGGTAGGAGCCGATCACGGTGGCCGGGTGGGCCTTCTGGACGGCGGCGAGCGGGGTGGCGATCAGGCCTTCGCCGCGCTCGGCGTCGAAGGTGCGCGAGAGCATCGGCCGTCCGCCCTCGAGGGTGCGGCAGACCACGTCGACCATCGCTTCGAACACCGCCGGCACCCCGGCCATGACGTGGACGTTGCCGATACGGAAGCCCGGCATGCCGTTCGCGGTCTCGATCAGCTCGGCGCCGAAGGGAATGCGGGCCATGCGCAGGCGCGCCTCGTTGATCTCGGCGCGGCCGGCGAGCCGGGCCTTCAGGATCTCGACGGCGCGGGGGTGGTGATCGATGCCGACCCCGAAGGCGGCGGCGATCGCGTCGGCGGTGATGTCGTCGTGGGTCGGGCCGATGCCGCCGGAGGTGAAGACGTGGGTCCAGCGGGCGGAGAGGGCGCGGACGGCCTCGATGATCCGGTCGGCCTCGTCGGGGACGATGCGCACTTCGCCGAGGTCGACGCCGATCTCAGTCAGACGATCGGCGAGGTGGCCGATGTTCTTGTCCTTGGTGCGGCCGGAGAGGATCTCGTCGCCGATCACCAGCATGCCTGCGGTGACGATGCGGTCTTCGGGCCTGTCGTCGGGCCGGTCGGTGGGGGAGGCGTCGTCGGCTGCCATGTCGTCCCTCCTCGCGGTCTCGGGGTCGCCTCCGGGTCAATAGATCAATCCGGCCCGGCCCTCAAGGCGAGCCGTCGCGGCGGCGGTGGACAGGCGGTTCGTCCGGTCGGCCTCACTCCGACCGATCGGCGCGCCAGCGGTAGATCCAGTCCATGCGGTCGAGCATCTTGTCGCCGACGCCCCACTTCAGAGCCGTGTCGCGGAAGAACGCGAAGGCGTGGGGCAGATGATAGATGCGGCCGTTGGACACCGCCTGCTCGACGATGGCGCGGGTGCGCGGCTTGCGCAGCGTTTCGTAGGCGCGGAAGGCGGCGGGCAGGTTGGGGGCGGCCTCGAGCACCCGCGCGATCACCGCGGCGTCCTCGATCGCCATGCCGCCGCCCTGGGCGGCGAAGGGGAGGGTGGCATGGGCGGCGTCGCCCAGCAGGGTCACGGCGCCTGCGGACCATTCGAAGTCGGCGTCGAAGCCGCACAGCGCCCATTTGGTCCAGGTTTCGGGCAGGTCGAGCAGGCGGCGGGCCTCCTCGGGCCAGCGCGAGCGGCCGGTGAGGCCGAAATGGGCGGCGAACTCGGACTTGGTGGCCGGCACCGACCAACTCTCGTCCTGCCAGGTGTCCTCGACCACGGCGACGATGTTGAACTCGCGCCCGGCGCGGATCGGATAATGGACGAGGTGGGCGCGCGGCGACAGCCACATGCCGGTCACCCGGCGCAGATCCTCGGGCACGAGGGCGATGGGGACGGTGGCGCGATAGGCGGTGCGGCCGGTGTAGCGGGCCGGCGGGCCGTGGCGCAGGGTGGTGCGCACCCGCGAGCGGACGCCGTCGGCACCGATCAGGCCGTCGACGTGGAAGTCGCGGGCGAGGCCGGCGACGGTCGCATGGACGCAGAGACGATCGGGGTCGGGGCTGGCGTCGCGGAAGCGGGCGTCGAGGACGAGATCGATGTTCTTCTCGGCCGCGACGGCGCGGGCGAGCACGGCGAGCAGGTCGGCGCGGTGGACGACCCAGAAGGGGGTACCCCAGCGCCGCTCGGCCTCGTCGCCGACCGGCGTGCGCGCGACTTCGCCGCCGCTGCGGGAGGAATGGACGCGAATCTCGCGCGGAACGACGGCCACCGCGGCGAGTGCCTCGCCGAGGCCGAGGTCGATCAGCACGCGCGAGGCGTTGGGAGAGAGCTGGATGCCGGCGCCGACCTCGGTGAGCGCCGGGGCCTGTTCGAGCACGGTCACGCGATGACCGACGCGGGCGACGGCCAGCGCGGCCGTCAGTCCGCCGATGCCGCCGCCCGCGATGAGGAGTGATTGGCTGGGCATGGTGCGGTCGACCGGGTCGGATCGGCGTTCGACGGGCGATGCGGCACGGAAGCGCGCCTCACTCGGCGGCGACCGCGGGGTGCCATGCGGCTTCGGCCGGGGCCGACTGGGTCGGCTTCAGCGAAGCATCGTAGACGTAGAGCGTGCCGCAATAGGGGCAGAGCTTCTCGTCGCCGCCGCCCATGTCGAGGAAGACGTGGGGATGATCGAGCGGCGGCTTGGCGCCGATGCACATGAATTCGCGGGCGCCGATCCGGATCCTGTCGATGCCGAGATCGTTGGCGAAATGGGGAACGGCAGCATCCGCCATGAGTGTTCCTCGTCCTGCTCGATGGAGGCGGCACCATACCGGGGCGGTCGGCGGATGGGTAGTGGGAAAAGGGATGAACGGGCGGAGGTGCCGCGGTGTGCGGCGTGTCTTGCACGTGCCGCTCGATCAATACAATGTATGGGTGTCGTCGGAGACCATACTCCACGGCGGGGTTTCAACGACGCTCCGCGTCCTCGGGGGTCATCATCATGAATTTTCGTCTGTCGGTTCTCGGCGCCGTTCTCGGCGTGTTGACGCCTCTCGGCTCTGCTCTGGCCGAAGATCCCAATCCGATGCCGGCACCGGTGCCGGCCTGGAACGCGCCGAGCTCTGCGGTCACCGGGACGCCCGTCAGCCGCAACGGGATCGTCGAGGTCACCGTCAACGTCTACCTCAAGTCGCCGATTCCGACGTCGCAGCCGATCTACTGCTGGGTCGGCCTCTATCCGTTTCCATATTACCTGTACAGCTTCGATTCTGCACAGAAGGCGGCAACCCGCAACGGTAACGTGGCGACCTGCGTCGTCTCGGTTCCCTACAGCTGGAATTACCTCGACCTCACCGGAACGTCGTACATCGGGTTGAGCCTGTCGGTGTTCAGTGGGTCGATGGCGGCGGCCACGGCCGTTCCGTGGGCTCGATATGCGGCGCGGACGCTTCCTTCAATCTCGCCGATTCCGGCGAACGGCGTGAAGTCGCAGGTGACGGTGAGCCTGCATCTGTGAGGGCGTTCGGGCGTATCGTTCCTTCTTCCGCGCGTTTCGACTAGAAGCAGAGTATGAAGCTGCTGCCTCTTTCGGCGTCTCGTGCCTCGCGACGGAACCCCATGCCCGACTTTCTCTCCGACGGCGTCCGTATCGCCTACATCGACGAGGGACCGCGCGACGGCATCCCCGTCGTGCTCGTCCACGGTTTCGGCTCGAACGTCCGGGTGAACTGGGTCGGGCCGGGCTGGGTCTCCACCCTGACGGCGGCCGGATACCGGGTGATCGCCCTCGACAATCGTGGCCACGGCGCCTCCGAGGGGCCGCACGACCCGGCGGTCTACGGTACCGGCAGCCACATGGCGGAAGACGTTCGGCGGCTGATGGATCATCTCGGGATCACCCGCGCCGACGTCATGGGCTATTCGATGGGGGCGTGGATCACAGCCCATCTGGCGGTCGCCCATCCCGAGCGGTTGCGCTCGGCGATCTTCGGCGGGCTCGCCTACGCCATGGTCACCGGGCTCGGCGGCCAGGAGACGATCGCCGAGGCGCTCGAGACCGATGACCCCGGGTCGATCCCGACCCCAAAGGGCCGGGCCTATCGCGCCTTCGCCGAACAAACCGGGTCGGACCGTCTGGCGCTCGCCGCCTGCATGCGCGGGTCGCGTCAGCCGGTGCCGGTCGACGGGCTCGGGAGCCTCGCTCTACCGGTGCTGATCGCGGTCGGCACCCGGGACGACGTCGCCGGGTCGGTCGAGGCCTTGGCGGCGCTGATCCCCGGAGCAGAGGTGCTCGACATCCCGGACCGCGACCACATGCTCGCGGTCGGTGACCGGGTCTACAAGCAGGGCGTCCTCGACTTCCTCGCCCGGCGTCCTTGAGGCGGGAAAACCGAGTCCCGAGAATCGGTTGCGGGCCGACGTGAAGACGGAGAGTCCGCTGGTGCCGGGTCGGCCGCCGCGGTGATCCGGAGGTCGAGGCGAGAAACGGAGTCGGCGGAATCGGTTGCGGGCGAACGCCGAGGTTTTCCCGCCGCCGGCGGACGGGTGGCCCGTCCTCGCCGATCGATTCGGGAAAGCCCGGCAACATCCGGATCCGAAACGCTTTTCTCCGGCTTCTTCAGGCGCCGTGGAACTTCACCTCGCGCTTCTCCAGGAAGGCGGAGCGGCCCTCGGCGAAATCGGCGGAGGCGAAGCAGGCGTCGGTGAGGGCGACGAGGCGATCGCGGTCGTGGGCGACGGAGCCGGCGACCACCGAGTCGATCGCCGCCTTGGCGGCGCGGATGGTGAGCGGGGCGTTGTGGGCGATGGCCATGGCGAGGTCGAAGGCCTCGTTGGCGAGCGCCTCGGTGGAGTGGACGGCGGTCAGCAGACCGATCTCCTGCGCCTCCTTCGCGTCGATGCGGCGGGCGGTGAAGAACATCTCCTTGGCGCGCTGCGGTCCGACGGCGGCGACCACGTCGGCCATGCAGTCGGGCGGGTAGCCGACGCCGAGGCGGGCGGCGGGGATGCCGAAGACGGCGTCGGTGGCGGCGATGCGCAGGTCGCAGGCGACCGCCAGACCCATGCCGCCGCCGAGGCAGAAGCCGCGGATCATGGCGATGGTCGGCTTTCCGGCATGGCGGACGGCGGAGAAGGCATCGGCGTTGGAGGCCTCGTAGGCGCGCGCCGAGGCGGCGTCCTTGCGCACCGTCGAGAATTCGGAGATGTCGGCGCCGGAGACGAAGGCGAGATCGCCGTCGCCGCGCACCACGATCACCCGCACGTCCGGATGGGACTCGAGCGCCGCCATGGCGCCGGGGATGGCTTTCCACATGTCGAGCGCGACGGCGTTGCGGCGCGCCGGATTGGCGACCACCAGGCGGCCGATCGGCCCTTCCACCTCGGCGCGGATGCGGGCGTCGGAGGTCGGCAACACGGTGACGGGGAGGGCGACGGCGGCGGGTTTCATCGGGCGGACTCCGGGGGCGGGGACTGCGGATCTGGGCATGAGAGAGCGGAAGATTTCCCATTTCGTCAACCCGGAGGAACACGGCGGTTTGGCGGGAACGCGAAACGGAGTATGGTGATGCGTCGTCGTCCCGGGCCTTGACCCCGCGGAGGAGGAGTAGACCCATGCAGAAGACCATCCAGTCCGCTCCGGCGGTCGTCCCCGACATCGATCCGATCTGGAGCCGGGTCCGGGCCGAGGCCGAGGCGATGAGCGGGGCCGAACCGGCGCTCGCCAGCTTCATCTGGGAGACCGTGCTGAACCACGGCCGGCTCGAGGACGTGATCGTCCATCGGGTCGCCGAGCGGCTCGGCCATCCGACGGTGAAGGAGGCGCTGATCCGCCAGACCTACGGCGAGGCGCTCGCCGACGAGCCCCAGATCGGCGAGATCTTCCGCGTCGATCTCCAGGCGGTGTTCGATCGCGACCCGGCCTGCGAGCGGATGATCGAGCCGATCCTCTACTTCAAGGGGTTCCACGCCATCCAGACGCACCGCTTGGCCAATTGGCTGTGGCGGCACGGGCGGCGCGACTTCGCGCTCTATCTGCAGAGCCGGGCGTCCGAGGTGTTCCAGGTCGACATCCATCCGCAGGTGCCGCTCGGCCGCGGGCTGTTCCTCGACCACGCCACCGGCATCGTCGTCGGCGCCACCGCGGTGATCGGCGACGACGTGTCGATCCTGCAGGGGGTGACGCTCGGCGGCACCGGCAAGGAATGCGGCGACCGCCACCCGAAGATCCGTTCGGGCGTGCTGATCGGGGCCGGGGCCAAGGTGCTCGGCAACATCGAGGTGGGGTCCTGCGCCCGTATCGCCGCCGGTTCGGTGGTGCTGCATGCGGTACCGCCGCGCACCACGGTGGCCGGCGTGCCGGCGCGGGTGGTCGGCGAGGTGGCGTGCAGCGAGCCGTCGCGGGCGATGGACCAGATGCTCGACGAGGCCTGAGAGCGTCGGCGCATTTCCCCGTGGATCCGGGGGAAAGGCACGGATTCCGGCTTTGACGGACGGGGGGCTTCGTGCCACAAGGCGCCCCGAGCCGATGGCCGCGCGTCCGCGCCGCCCGACCCGATCGCCAACGCATCGCGGAGCACTCCCTTGGACAAGACCGAACTCGCCAAGTTGCAGGCCTACCTCCGGCGCAAGTTCGACCTCGACACGATCAAGGTCGTCGCCCGTCCGAAGAAGAAGGACTCGGCCGAGATGTTCATCGGCGACGAGTTCGTCGCGGTGATCTATCGCGACGACGAGGATGGCGAAATTTCGTGGAACCTGCAGATGGCCATCCTGGAGATGGATCTGGAGGACTGAGACCGAACGTCTCCGTCTCGTGACCCTTCGAACGCCCCGGTCGACCTCGGCCGGGGCGTTCGCGCGTTCGGGGGGAGGTCAGCGGGTCTCGACGCCCCAGGCGGTGAGGCGGGTCTCGAGGCCGGCGTCGAGGTCGCGCCATTGATCGAGGAGAGTGCGCGGGAAGCGCAGCTCCGCCTCGAGGCTGCCGTGTCGGGTGTCGGAAAGGCACATCCGCGGCGGCTCGCCGCTCGCCAGCGGGAAGCAGCGGGCGACGAAGGGGCGCACCGCGCCGGGTTCGAGCCAGATCTCCTCGTCGCCGTAACCCGACTTCGGCGCCATCCGCCGGCCCTGGAGACCGCTCGGCGTCGTCCACGGCTCGCCGACGAAGAAGCGGGCGTAGACGGTGGCGAGGCGGGTGGCGCCGTCGCCGTCGTCGCCGCGCGGCCGGATGGTGAGATGGATCACGTCCGGGGCGTAGTCGGGGGTGTCGAAGCGGGCGGCGTTCACGGCCGTGCGACCCTCGAGCTCCGGCCAAGTCAACGCCAGATCGAGGCGGGGCTGAGGGCCGGGGACGCGCTGATCGGCGAAGCGGACGGCGTTGGCCGGGATCGACAGCGGTCGGCCGCCGACGACGAGGCGCAGGGGAGCCGGCGACGTCTCCGGAGCACCGTGGCCGTCGTCGCGCACCACCACCACCACGGCGGCGAGGAGGGCGACGAGGGCGAGGCCGAAGCCGGCCATGATCCGCGACGACATGCGATTCTCCCGGTTCGTCACCCCGCCTCCGAATTAACCAACGAACCAGACTCGACCAGCCGAGTCGGCGGGAAGGGGTGCGATGCGCCGCGTGGCGTGCTATCGGTTAAGAAAGAGTAAACGAGTTCGGGGCAATCGCCATGTTGTTCGAGTTGGCCATCGCCGTCTATGCCGCCGCCTGCGGGTTCGTCGCGGCGGGCATCCTGGGCTCGTTCCACCAGCTCCTCACCGATCGTCCGGTGCGTTTCGCCATCGATCTCGAGACGATGGGCAAGGGGCTGCTCGGCGTCCTGCTGTGCGCCTTCGCCGGCCCGTTCATCATCATGCGCAACGCCATCCGCGGCCGCATGATCGAGAATCGCCCGGTCGGGTGGCTGGTCGCCTCCACCGCCATCGCCACCGGCTGGAGCCTGTGCTCGGGCATCGTGGTGGTGCAGTTCGTCCTGGCGATGCGGGCCGGGCTGATCTGATCGGCGGCCCCCGCAGAGAGTGCGAGAGGCGCGACTTCTCGGCATCTCTTCGCCGGAAAGCCGCTCAACCGTTTGATTTTCCAAATCTGCCGATCCGTCGTTCGACGATGTTCCAATCCCGATCCGCTCGGGTCGGGTGAGGAAATATCGGGGATGACAGGCGAGATCTCGGGCATCTCTCGAGAGCCACGAGGTCTGGTCCCATGTTCTTCTCCACCCGTCCGAAGGTCGTCGCCCAACCGGCCGAACCGGTCACGCCCGCTTTCGACACCATGGCTCTGGTCGCGGCGCTCGCCGCCGTCGCGGGGCGGCGCGATCTGCCGGTCGCCGGCGTGCCGGGCCCGATCGTCACCGAGGCGTTGCGCAGCGTCGATGTGGCGTTGGCGTCGCGCGATCGCTCGATGCTCGAGACCGCGGTCGCCTCGTCGATGAAGGCGAGCGAAGCGATGGCGGCGACGGCGCGGATCACCGGCGAGGTGCGCGACGGCGCCCATCGCGCCGAGGCGATGGCGGCGGGCGTCGAGGAGCTCAACGCCTCGATCCGCCGGATCGACGGCTCCGCCGAGATGGTGTCGGGGGCGATGGATCAGGCGGCGCGGTCGACGGCGGAGGGTGTCGAGGCGACCCGGGCGGCGACCGAGGCGAGCCTCGCCATCGGGTCGTCCTTCGAGCGGATGAACTCCGCCTCGGGGCGGCTGAAGACGGCGGCCGAGCAGATCGGCACCTTCGTCGCCACCATCGAGGGGCTCGCCCAGCAGACCAATCTCCTGGCGCTCAACGCCACCATCGAAGCGGCGCGGGCCGGCGAGGCGGGGCGCGGCTTCGCCGTGGTGGCGCAGGAGGTCAAGGTGTTGTCGGGTCAGACCCAGAAGGCCACCGACGACATCCGCAACCGCATCCTGCGGCTCGAACAGCACGTCCAGGAGCCGACCGACAGCATCGAGGCGGTGCGCGATCTGGTCGAGATCTCGGCGGCGCGGTCCGACGGGGCGCGGGCGCGCATCGACGAGTGCCGGGCGGCGGTGGAGGAGAGCGCCTCGCGGATGCACGAGATCGCCGGCGTCCTCGGCGAGCAGAGCGCGGCGGTGGGCGAGCTCTCCGCCGGTGTCCTGGCGATCAGCGAACACACCTCTTCGGCCGCGCATTTCGCCGAGGACGTGATCGCCGCGGTCGGGGCCTGCGAGGTGACGATCGAAAAGCAGTTCGGCGACGCCGAGGCCAACAACGTCCCCGATCTGGTGCTGCACCGGGCGAAGTCCGACCACTTCATGTGGAAGAAGCGGCTCGCCGAGGTGCTGGTCGGGCTCGAGACCCTCGAGCCGGAAGAGCTCTCCGACCACCGCCACTGCCGGCTCGGCAAGTGGTACGAGAGCATCACCGATCGGGCGTTGCGCGAGCTGCCCGCCTTCTCGCAGATCCTGCCGGTCCACGAGGCGGTCCACGTCGCCGGTCGGCGGGTGGCGGAGCTGATGGGGCGGGGCGATCGGGCCGGAGCACTCGCCGCCTATGGCGAGATGGAACGGGCCTCGGCCGAGGTCGTGACGCTGCTCGATCGGCTGATCGCCCGCCGCTGAGGTGGGCCGCGACGGTGCGCGGTCTTCCCGGGGGTGACGAGACCGTCGTCTCGAGCGAGACTGCGCCGGCGGGGACAACTGGAGGCATCGCAGATGGCGATCTGGGAACTCGACGGAATCCGGCCCGACCTTCCCGAAGACGGCGCGTGGTGGGCGGCGCCGAGTGCCGAGCTGATCGGCCGGGTGCGGCTGAAGCGCGACGCCAACGTCTGGTTCGGCGCCGTGCTGCGCGGCGACAACGAGTGGATCGAGATCGGCGAGCGCAGCAACGTCCAGGACATGTCGATGCTGCACACCGACATGGGGTTCCCGCTGACCATCGGGCCGGACTGCACCATCGGCCACAAGGTGACGCTGCACGGCTGCACCATCGGCTCGAACACGCTGATCGGCATGGGCGCCACCATCCTCAACGGTGCCGAGATCGGCAACGACTGTCTGGTCGGGGCGGGAGCGCTCGTCACCGAGGGCAAGGTATTTCCGGACGGCTCGCTGATCGTCGGCGCGCCGGCCAAGGCGATCCGCACGCTCGACGCGGCGGCCATCGCCCGGATCAAGGCCTCGGCCGAGGGCTATGCCCGCAACGCCCGCCGCTTCGCCGCCGGTCTGAAGCCGGTGTGAGGGCGCGGCGACTGCCGATTTCCTGCGTGAAACGATCGAGGCCGGCGCACTGCGCCGGCCTCGTCTTGCGAACCCGATCCACTGGGGACGGGGAGGGTGGGGACGCGACCGGGCCCGCTAGAGAAGTGCCATCCTTCATCGTTTCCGACCGTCGATGTCGCGGTCGCTGCGGAGAGGAGTAGGGGGGCGTCTCCTCTTCCGTTGCTCCGACTGTCGCAGAGCCGGCTTTCCCGCCGGTCAAAGACAGGGCGCCAGTTCGATTCGAATTGTCGGACAAGTCGAACGAATCGCCGTCGAAGCCGTCCGGCTTCGTGGATGATCCTTGTTCGTCAGAGGGTTGACGACGTTCCCCGGACCGGCGGTGCGCCTCCCGCAGGGCGTTCGCGTCGTCGCGCAGGGTTAGGGAAGTGCTGCACCGATCGCAGAAACCAGGTGGGAACGACGACGGCCGGCGCGAGGGCCGGCCGTCGGGGATCACACGGTGCCGTGGCGGCTCAGGAGAAGTAGCTCTGCAGCGACTCGCTCGAGTGGACGATGGCGAATTCGATGGCGACGCCCTCGTCGAAGCGGCGGACGACGCGGCCGCGCATCATGCCGAGCGACACCGGGGTGCCCACCGCCGGCTTCGGGTCGACCTGCACGGCGGCGCCCGACGGCGAGACGTCGAGGATGCGGCAGCGCATCTCGGTGCCGTCCGGCAGGATGAGCTTGGCGAAGGGATTGCGCGGCACGAAGCGCTCGTGGCGGCGATCTTCGGGCAGGTTGAGGATGTGGCGATTGGCGAGCCAAGTGAGCTGAGCGGCGAGCTTGTCGCGCTTCCTCGCCGACATCGCCATGGTCATGGCGAAGCCGCCGTCGATGAGGCGGACGAGGCGACCTTCGATGCGACCGATGTGGTCGATGTAGGCGATCACCCGCTCGCCGATGCGGCCGACCACCGGCACGATCAGGGCGGCGCCGCCGGGCGACATGTCGACCACCTGACAGGTGAATTCGCGACGATCCTCGAGCATGCAGCGGCCGAGGAGGTTCACCTTCACCCGCTGATGCATGCGCCGGTCGGTGGCCTTGGCAGGCACGAGGTCGACGGGCTTACGGGCAAGGGACATCGGGCAACCTCGGGGCGCGATCCAGGATCTGTCCCCGAGCTTAGACAGGGTTGGTTAACCGGTCGTTGCCCCTGCGTCGCTTCGACACATTTCAGTTGGCCTTGCCGCCGTCGAGGACGACGAGATGGCCGACGCGGCGGGTCGGGTGGCCGGTCCAGGGCTGGAGCGGCATGGGGCGGGCCGGGACACCCGGGCGCGGGCGGGCCTCGACCCGCGGGGGCAGGGGGTGGGTTTCGGAGGTGGGAACCGCCTCGACGTCGAGTTGGTCGCCGCGACGCAGGAAGTGCGGGCGCTCGTCCGGCCAGATCAGGCGGAGGCTGGCGATCGACTGCGCCATGATCGGGTGGATGCCGATCCAATAGGGATCTTCCATCGGGGCGAGGGTGCCGAGGATGCGGGTGAAGCCGCCGCCCTTCTGACGCACCGGGAGGAACAACACCTCGCAGGGCAGGTTGCGCTCGTGGGCGGAGCGGCCGGTCATGCCGAGCACCGCCGCGGCGGCGTCCTGGGAGACGGCGGCGAGCAGCGTCGCCACCGCTTCGCGATCCTTGCCGGTCCAGAAGGAGAGGAAGTCCTTGCCCTTCAGCTCGCGGCCGTAGAGGGCGCAGACCCGTGTGCCGGCGAGACGGAAGCGATACTCGGTGCGCGACACCGCCTCGAGGATGAAGGTGTCGCCGAGGATGCGGCGGATGTCCGAGGGCTCGATCTCGGTGCGCTCCGGCGCGGGGCGGGCGCCGCGCAGTCTCTGCCAGTACTCGTAGAGTTCGCGTGTCGACGGATGCTTCATGACCCCGGGCCCCACTCTCGATTCCGATCCTGCGCCCCGATTCGGCACGCTCGGCCGCGTCCGGGACGCCCATGCCCGATCACCGGGCGAGGTGGCGACGACCGATTCGTGCCGGTTTCGAGGACCTCGTCGCGCGAGGTTGTGCCGAAACGGGACCGGGTGGGTCGCGCCGCCTTCATACTTCGTCAACGGATGCCAGTTCCGTGCCGGTCGGGATCGATCCGAAACGAGACGTGGACTTCGTGCGTGGGCAGGGGCACCCTGTCGTCGCGGCGCGGGCTTCGCCAGAGCGAGCGGTCGGGTCGAGCTGTGGACAGAGGGGACCGGTGTGGAAGAACGTCGAGGTACGAGACCGGGAGAGCCGGTGTTCGATCTGCCCCAGCCTCTGGTGGTGATCGCCGCGGTGCTCTTGGGGATCCATCTGGCGCGGGACTTCCTGCCGATCGACCTGGACAACCAGATCCTCGGGGTCTTCGCCTTCTTCCCGGATCGCTATCTGGCCGAAGTCGGGCCGGGGGCCTATCCGGGCGGGATGGGCGCGGCGGTGTGGAGCTTCCTCAGCCATGCCGCGCTGCACGGCTCGTGGATGCACGTGCTCCTCAACACGGTGATGCTGGCGGCGGTCGGGCGGCCGGTGGTGCAGCGGCTCGGGGCCGGCCGGTTCTTCGTCCTGGCGGCAGCGGCGGCGGCGAGTGGAGCGGCGGTGCATCTCGTCGTCGACTGGGGCAGCGAGGTGCCGATGATCGGCGCCTCGGGTGTGGTGTTCGGGGTGATCGGGGCGCTGTTGCGCTTCGCCTTCGTACCGTGGTGGCAGCCGCGACCGTCGGCGCTCGGGGCGCTGAAGGTGGCGCGGGTGCGCAACTTCATCGTCGCCCTGGTGCTGATGAACGTGATTCTGGTGGTCTTCGGCTCCGAGCCCTTCGGCGGCGACGGCGGCGGGGTCGCCTGGACGGCGCATCTCGGCGGATTTCTCGCCGGATACCTCGGGTTCGACCTGATCGATCCGCCGCGGCCGGTCGGAAACTGATCCACGGCCGCCGGTGCGGTCGGCGATGGACCCTCGCGTTACGCAAATCGTCGTAGCCCGCCCCGGGAGTGGCTTGCGCCCTCGCCGGGGTGGAAGCATCATGACCAGGAGACCTGCGGCAGAATGTGACGAATCCGACCCTCGAGGTCGGCGCCGCAGGGGTCGAGCCAGATCAGACGTCGTCTCGGGAGGACACCAGCATGACCGTTTCCGCCATTCTCGCCCAGAAGGGACGCCAAGTCGTCACCATGGGCCCCAAGCAGCCGCTCAGAGAGGTCTGCGAGACCCTCGCCACCCACAAGATCGGTGCGGTGGTGCTGATCGACGCCCACGGGCGCATCGCCGGCATCATCTCCGAGCGCGACATCGTGCGGGCGCTCGCCGCCGAGGGCGCACCGGCGCTCGACAAGCCGGCCGAGTCCTTCATGTCGGCGAAGGTCGTCACCTGCACCGACAAGGAGACCATCGATCAGGTGATGGGTCGGATGACCGCCGGTCGCTTCCGCCATCTGCCGGTGGTGCGCGACGAGCGTCTGATCGGCGTCGTGTCGATCGGTGACGTGGTGGCGCGGCGCATCGAACTGGCCGAGCGCGAGGCGGCGGAAATGCGCGCCTACATCGCCACCGCCTGATCCGGCTCCGCGATCGCCGGGTGAACGAGAGACGCGCGCGAGGGGGGCCTCGCGCGCGTCTTCGCGTATCGGCGGGGTCATCCGCCGAGGGCGCCGACCCAGGGGGAGCGGTCAGCGCGTCAGTTCGGCCACCAGGGTGCGGATGTCGGCGATCGCTCGGTCGGCGGCAGTGGCGCCGATGTCGATCGCTTCGTCGGCGCGGTGGAAGTCGAAGAGGCCGATGTGGCCGAGGCGCGGCGAGATCATCACGTCGGGCGGGTCGCCGGCCAGCCGCGAGCGGGTGATGCGGTCCTGGATGATGTTGAAGCTCTCCATCATCACGCCGGTGAGGCCGGGGCGGTCGCCGTCGCCGGCGAAGATGCGACGGAAGAGGCCGCGGCCGACCTTGTCGGCGAGGCCCTCGTCGCGTTCGGCCGGTGGCGAGGCTTCGGCCGGCAGGCTCTGGACCACGGTGCCGTGGGCGAAGGTGTCGGTGGCGAGGTTGACGGCGATCACCAGATCGGCGCCGAGCGCCCGGCACACCGAGACCGGCACCGGATTGACCAGGGCGCCGTCGACCAACACCCGGCCGGCGACGCGGGCGGGCTCGAAGATACCCGGCAGGGCGTAGGAGGCGCGCAACGCATCGACGAGACGACCGGAGCTCAGCCAGATCTCGTGACCGGTGGCGAGCTCGGTGGCGACCGCGGTGAAGGGGCGCTTCAGGTCCTCGATGCGGACGTCGTCGAGGCGGTCGGCGAGGAGGGCGGCGAGGCGGTCGCCGTTGATCAGGCCGGAGCCGCCGAGGTGGAGATCGAGCAGCGAGAAGACGCGGCGCGGGGTGAGTTCGAGGGCGAAGGTCTCGAGGCAGCCGAGACGGCCGGCGAGGTCGCAGGCGCCGACCACCGCGCCCATCGAGGTGCCGGCGACGACGTCCGGGACGATGCCGGCCTCGTGAAGGCGGCGGACGACGCCGATCGCCGCCCAGCCGCGGGCGGCGCCGCCGCCGAGGGCGAGGCCGATCTTCGGCCGCCGGAGCGGTTCGCGTACCCCGACGTCTCCGCCGATCTCGCCACCATCGAACGTCTTGGCGCCGAAGAGGCGCCGTGCCACGCCTTCGAGCATGTGATCCTCCCCGGATCTCGTCTCAGGGAGGCAATATGAACCGATTGAATCGAATGAATCATGAATGCCGGCGCGGGGCTCGGTTCATGGTGAACGAGAGGTTGCCGCGCGACCGCCGGCGCTTCACCCCTTCGAGTGATCGTGGCCGCAGCCGTAGACCTTCTCGGGGTCGAAAGCCGGGTCGCTCTCGACGAAGACGAGGCGGGTCTCGGGGGTGAGTGGGCTGCCGACGGGGACCTCGCGGTAGAAGCAGGAGTGGAAACCGCGGTGGCAGGAGGCGCCGTGACCTTCGACCGTGACCTCGAGCACCACCGCGTCCTGATCGCAATCGACCCGCATCCGCTTCACGATCTGGCGGTTGCCGGAGGTCTCGCCCTTGACCCAGAGCGACTGCCGCGAGCGGCTCCAATAGGTCGCGATGCCGGTCTCGATGGTCTTGGCCAGCGCCTCGGCGTTCATGTGGGCGAGCATCACCACGTCGCGCGAGGCGACGTCGACGACCACGGCGGTGACGAGGCCGGCAGCATCGAAGCGTGGCGCCAGGATGCGGCCCATCTCGAGGGCGTCGTGATCGGGCAGGGCGGGGAAGAGGGGGGTGATGTCGGTCATGGCCGATGGTTAGGGCGCGCGCCGGCGCCGGTCAACGGCGATGCCGATCGAAGCTCGATGATAAATCGTCCTTGACGATCAAAAAACATCGAACTATCGATTGGACCTATCGAATGGGCCTCCCTACGGTCTCCCCATCACAGTCCGAGGGAGACAGACATGTCCGAGACCCGTATGACCACCACGGCCGGTTCGCCGATCGCCGACAACCAGAATTCGCTGACATCAGGCCATCCCGGCCCGGTGCTGTTGCAGGACTGGCAACTGATCGAGAAGCTGGCGCACCAGAACCGCGAGCGCATTCCCGAGCGTGTCGTCCATGCCAAGGGCTGGGGCGCCTTCGGCACGCTGACCGTGACCAACGACCTCTCGCGCTACAGCCGCGCCAAGATCTTCGCCGAGGTCGGCAAGAAGACGGACCTCCTGATCCGTTTCTCCACCGTCGCCGGCGAGATGGGGGCGGCGGACGCGGAGCGCGACGTGCGCGGCTTCGCCATGAAGTTCTACACGGAGGAGGGCAACTGGGATCTGGTCGGCAACAACACGCCGGTGTTCTTCATCCGCGATCCGCTGAAGTTCCCCGACTTCATCCACACCCAGAAGCGCCATCCGGCGACCAACCTGCGCTCGACCACGGCGATGTGGGACTTCTGGTCGCTGTCGCCGGAGAGCCTGCATCAGGTGACGATCCTGTTCTCGGACCGCGGCCTGCCGGTGGCGCCGATGTACATGAACGGCTACGGCTCCCACACCTACTCGTTCTGGAACGCGGCCGGCGAGCGCTTCTGGGTCAAGTTCCACTTCAAGACTCTGCAGGGCCATCGCCACTACACCAACGCCGAGGCGGCCGACGTCGTCGGCCAGAGCCGCGAGTCCTACCAGGAAGAACTCTACGGCGGCATCACGGCCGGGCGTTTCCCGCGTTGGCTGATGCAGGTGCAGGTGGTGGCGGAGGAGGACGTCGGGCGCTTCGACTTCGACCCCTTCGACCTCACCAAGGTGTGGCCGCATGGGCTGGTGCCGCTCCAGGACGTCGGCGTCGTCGAGTTGAACCGCAATGCCGAGAACTATTTCGCCGAGATCGAGCAGGCGGCGTTCTCGCCCTCCAACATGGTGCCGGGCATCGGCGCCTCGCCCGATCGGATGCTGCAGGCGCGCATCTTCTCCTACGCCGATGCGCATCGCTATCGGCTGGGTACGCACTACGAGGCGCTGCCGGTCAATGCGCCGAAGTGCCCCGTCCATCACTACCACAAGGACGGCGCCATGCGCTTCATGCCGCCGTCGACGGGCAATCGCGACGCCTATTACGAGCCGAACTCGTTCGGTGGGGTGACGCAGGATCCGTCGGTGGCCGAGCCGCCGCTGAAGGTCGCCGGCGTCGCCGCTCGTCACGATCATCGAGTGGGCAACGACGACTTCGACCAGCCGCGGGCGCTCTACGCGCTGTTCGATGCGGGCGAGAAGGCGCGGCTCTTCTCCAACATCGCCGCGGCGATGGTGGGAGTGCCGGGGTTCATCGTCGAGCGGCAGCTGGCGTTGTTCGAGAAGATCCACCCGGATTATGCGGTCGGCGTGCGGGCGGCGCTGAAGGTCGGCTGAGCCTCGCGGCGGCGGCGGGGATGACGATCGCCGTCATCCCACCGACCGTTGCGGCCGACGGCTGGACACGTGTCTGAAACGATGCTCCCCTCGCGACAGGTCCACGAGGGGAGTTTCCGCATGAGGTTCGGGTCTAGGGCGGTGATCGCCGCGACGGTCGTTCTCCTGGCGGGGCCGCCGGTCGCGGCCGAGACGGCGGCGAAGGCGAAGGGCGGCTTCACCGCCGAGCCGATCGTGGTCGGTTACGCCGAGGAGGTGACGCCGGATGCCGAACTCTCGGCCTTCCTCGCCGAGTTGAGCAAGGCGATGCGAGGGGTGGAGGCGCGGCCCGATCTCTTCGCCTCGCCCGTCCGCGTCTTCGTCCGGCCGGCCGATCCGTTGGCGCCGCTCGTCGAGAAGAAGCCGGCGAAGTTCTGGAACGAACTGTCGTTCCGGATGAAGGAAGCGCGAGAGCCAGCGCCGGTCGGGTCACCGGACCGCGACGGCTTCCTCGCCCGGCTCGCCGCCGATCTCGCGAGCGACGAACCGCTCGGGCGGATCGATGGGCTCGGCGAGGCGGTGTGTCTACCGGCGGCGCTGACGGTCGATCGGGCGGCGGTGAAGGCGGTCGCCGAGGCGATCGGTGCCAAGGGGATGCCGAGCCTGCGCTTCTCCACCGATCCCGTGCCGTTCCGCATCTTCGCGCCGGGGCCGACGATGGTCGAGGTGCCGCCGGGGACGCTGTTCCTGCGCGAACCGTTGGTCGAAGGGGCGGAGTTGCCGCGCGATCCGCGGTTCACTCTCAGCGACGGACGACGTGGAACGGTCGCACGCGAAGTGGTGCGGAGCCCCGCGTGGAAGAGCCTCCGGCGCCATCACACCTGTTTCGGCAGAGTCGGCGGCGCTTGGAAGGTGACGGCGGTGGTCTTCGCCGAGCCGGAATGAGTGCGGCGACGTCGTCGGCGTTGGACGCATGAGGCCGCGGATCGCTCCGCGGCCTCGGGTCTCCGGTTCGGGGGCGGTGAGACTCAACGCACGCCCTTGACCAGCATCATGAAGCGCGCCTGTTCCGCCGGATCTTCGCGGAAGACGCCGGTGAACTCGGTGGTGATGGTCGAGACGCCGGCTTTCTGAACGCCGCGCATCGACATGCACATGTGCTCGGCTTCGACCAGGATGGCGACGCCGCGCGGCTTCAGATGATCCTCGACGGCGTTGACGATCTGCGCCGTCAGGCTCTCCTGGGTCTGGAGGCGGCGGGCGTAGACGTCGACGAGGCGGGCGAGCTTGGACAGACCCACCACCCCGGCGGAGGGGTAGTAGGCGATGTGGGCCTTGCCGACGAAGGGCACCATGTGGTGTTCGCAGTGGGAGAAGAACGGAATGTCGCGCACCAGCACGATCGATCCGTAGCCCTCGACCTCTTCGAAGACGCGCTCCAGCACGTCACTCGGATTTTCCTCATAGCCGCGATAGAGTTCCCGGAAGGCCTTGGCGACGCGCTTGGGCGTGTCGACCAGACCCTCGCGGTCGGGGTTGTCGCCGGCCCAGAGCAGCAGCGTCCGCACGGCGGCCTCGGCCTCCTCGCGCGTCGGGCGGGCAGGCGGCATCGGCTTCGCGGTGCTCGAGTCGCGACGAGCGTCGACGACGGCGTCCATCGTAGAGATCTCCCGATTGTGGAGTACTTCGCCCAAGTCTACGGTTCCGTTCTGATCTCGGATCACCGGACTTGGAGATCCATGCGGGTTCGACGACCCAGGTGGCGCGCCGACGGGGTGACGGTATCACGCGACGCCCCCGCCGAACGACTATATAATGCAGTGCGGCGCTTTCGTCAGGGGGCGACGGTGTCACGGGGCGGTGATGGACGCAGCATGATCGACGACGTCTACAACAAGCAGATCCTCGAACTCGCCGGCAACATCCCGCGCATCGGTCGGCTCGCGAGCCCGCAGGGCTCGGCGACTTGCCATTCGCGGCTGTGCGGGTCGGTGATCACCATCGATCTCGCCCTCGACGGCGATCGGGTGGTCGACTTCGCCCACGAGGTGAAGGCCTGCGCGCTCGGCCAGGCCTCGGCCTCGGTTCTCGCCCGCAACGTCGTCGGCGCCACGACGGCCGAGATCCGCGAGGCGCGCGAGGCGGTCCGGGCGATGCTCAAGGAGAACGGCCCGCCGCCCGCCGGCCGTTTCGCCGACATGAAGTATCTGGAACCGGTGCGCGACTACAAGGCTCGCCACGCCTCGACGCTGCTCGCCTACGACGCGACCCTCGCGGCGATCGATTCGATCGCCGCCGCGGGAAACGGGGGCTGAGGTTCGTTCCTCAGGGCTTCTTCTCCTCCTCAGAGGGGACGGCTGCCGACTCGCCTGCGGTGGAGTTCGGCTGCTCGCTCTTCCGGCCCTCGGCCAATTTCGCGAGGATACGCGCTTCGATTTCCTTGGACATCGCCTCGGTCTCCCGGTCCTTGCCCGGTTTGATCACCCTAGTGATCGCCGCTTCGATCACGGCGCCCAGAACGCCGTCCACGATCATCGAGCCGTGAGCGGTCGCGAATTGCCAACCTTCGCGAACCGCGTTTTCGAGAGCCAGGAACAGCGAAGGGTCACCGAGTTCCGTGCCGGCACCGGCCTGAGGGACGGCGCGGGGCCTTTCACCGGCCGCTGCTTTCCACATTTGATATTGTTCTTTCGCGCCGTACATCTTCAGGTCTGCGGCGGCGATCACGGCCCGTTCCAAGAATTCCTCGTCCATTTGCCCACCTCTCGATCTCGGGGGCCGAGGTGCCCCGGAAAGACATGGGTATCAATCCTTCGGAGCGCAACCCGGGGGCGCGACGACATTCCTTTGCGTCAATCCCTCGGAGGGACGTCGATCCGGAGGCGCGCCCACCAACTCGGCACGAGGAGAATGGCCGCGACGAGGACGACGGCGATCAGAACCAGGGCGAAGGGAACCGCGTTGGTGGAAAGGACTTCCCCGAGCAATTCCGGACTCGGTTGAACGCCGTTCGCCCTCGGATCCTGCCAAGCGAACATCAACAAGACCAAACCGACGAGACTGCCGGAGATTCCGACGATCGTGACGATGGCCTCGAGCCAACCGCTGCGGCGCGAGACGCTCTCGTGGTTCTTGAGGATCAACAGAATGATGCCCAGCATCGGAACGTAGACCGCGAAGTCCCAGACCGTCGTCGTGGTCGCCGTCGATCCCGCGAGGTTTTCTCTCGTCCATTCGGCCACGACCACCGAGAAGATGTAGAGTGGGAGCACGGCGAGGAAAAGACTGGCGGCGCGCGCCGGGAGAGCCAAGCCGGCGAGCGCGAGACGACGCTTCTTCACTGGACGGGGTGCCGCGTTCGAGCTCTGGTCGACCGCAGACGCTTCGGATCTTGCCCGTAATGTCCACACAGCCAGAGGCGGCAGGGCGATGAGAGGGGGAAGGGTGAGAGTTGCGAGCCAGGACGCCGCGAAGCCGGGCACCTTCAGGACGCCGATCGCGAACTCGTCGATGAACCAGCCGCCCGACACGAGCATCATTGCGATGACGATGGTCGTCGTCCACGGAACGAATCCGTAATCGATGTGCCCCCTTACCCTTCCGGGTAACGCTCTCGCCATGGAGACGATGGTGGCGAGAACCGCGAGGTCGAACACCAGTACGGCGCCGACTCCGCGATCGAACGTCGTGGTCAAGATCAAAGTCCGCTCGGCGACCCAGAGTGCTGCCGCTGAAGCGACCAAGGCTCCTCGTCGAGGCAACCGACCCACGACGTGTTCGAGCCTGTCTAAGAGTGGCGGCGGCAGAGCCCATGCGGAAAACCACGTGCCGCGATGCCGCTCGTCGCCTTCGGCGACGGTCGGGTCATAAGGATGCCGATGCTCCGGAGAACGGCACGCGGGAATGATGTCGGCGAAGAACTCGCGAACACCGTAATAGGCGGCCGAGAATCCGGTCATCGAGGCGTAGGTCAACGCAAAAAGGCCGAACGCGAGCAGCGCCACCAGGGTGTAGGTCGGGCCATCGCCGAGCCAATTCATCCAATCGGTCGGAAATTCGATCACGATCGACACGAGCAGATAGTTGGCGGTGTAGAGAATGGTCGATGCCGACACCAACAGCAGGATGGACCGACCGATCACTGCGAAAGCGTTGTCGAAAGCCTCGCCGTGCACGGTTTCGTGGCGCATGACGAAGAGAAGGTCATCGACCGCATGGGGGGCATCGCGAAGAGACAGCCGCTGATAGAGGTCGGGCGCGAGGTAGAAGGTGTTTGCGATGCGATAGCTCGACGACCCGACAGCACAGCGTCGGAACACGATCGATTCGCCGAATGCCGCTCGGGCCATCTCGAACCTACTGCGAAGCTCCGCAGGAAGCCGATCGATGTCGATGGACTCCGAGCGCGGTGGTCGCCGGATCCACGCGAAGGCGGCCGCGACGAACCCGAACGCGACGATCAACCCGATCCAGGTCGCGGTGTCGACGGGATATCGAGCCGTATAGCGATCCCAATCGGCGACGACCTCTCCGATCTTCTGCCGATAAGCTTCGATCCCGGCCGCCCGACGGACGGCTTGGGTGTCGAACTGAGCGTCGCGGATCGCTGGGGCGAGTGCCATCGCATGATGCAGCGAATAGACGAAACCGGCGAGGATCACGAGAAGAAAGGCGCGGCTCGCCCAGACGAAGCGCCGGGACAGCATCTGCCAGGTCGCCGGGTTTTTCTCGGCGTCGGCGTTCATGTCGTGGGTTCGGGTCATCATGTCCTCCCAACCGAACGAGCACTCTCGACTTCGGCGAGAGAATAGAGTTGCCGTCGTGAAATATGCCAGCATCAATTGTGAGCACGCGCGCCCCTGGATCGTCCCGAGCGTCGCCGGCATTTCGATCGACGAGATTCCGGCGGCGTGTGACGGGATGGGGCTCGGCGACTTGCCATTCGCGTCTGTGCGGGTCGGTGATCACCGCCGATCTCGCGCTCGACGGCGACCGGGTGGTCGACTTCGCCCACGAGGTGAAGGCCTGCGCGCTCGGACAGGCCTCGGCGTCGGTTCTCGCCCGCAACGTCGTCGGCGCCACGACGGCCGAGATCCGCGAGGCGCGCGAGGCGGTCCGGGCGATGCTCAAGGAGAACGGCCCGCCGCCCGCCGGCCGTTTCGCCGACATGAAGTATCTGGAACCGGTGCGCGACTACAAGGCTCGCCACGCCTCGACGCTGCTCGCCTACGACGCGACCCTCGCGGCGATCGAGAAGGTGGAAGGCCAGGCGTGAGTCGAAAAGCCGACGAGTCCGTACTGCGCCGGATGTCCCGACGGCTGCGATCGGGCACAATCCAGGGTCGTCGATGGCATTTCCTCACATGATCGCGTCGCGCGATCGGGTGGCGTGTCGGGAGGACTATCCATGCGTGTCGTATCGTCTGCTCTGGCGGCGGCTCTTCTGCTGGCCGCGTCCGGACCGGTCTTCGCCGGTGGGACGGCGGATCTGAAGAAGGCGGACGGGACCAGTGTTCGGATCATCTGCAATCCGACCGCCTGCCAGATCACCTTCTTCGACAAGGCCGGCAACAAGGTGAAGATGGAGAGCGCCGACGGTGGCGACTACGGTTATGCCGTCACCAAGGAGAAGTACTACGCGCTCGGCTACAAGTGACCGCGTGAGGTGAAGCTCCTCGTGCCGGGTTGGCGGCTCGTCGCTGGATCGGCTTCCGCGGCGAGGCGTGAGGTCGTTCGCGCGCAGGTCCTCGGTGCTCGGCGATTCGGTGGCGCCGAAGGGTGACGGACGTGCGGTCGTCGCGACGGGGCGAGTCGATCCGGACGTTTCCGTGGGCTGGCGCGACGCCGCGTCTCCCCAGGGTCCGTCTCACGGGATGTCTTCGCGCTCGCCGTCGACCCGGCCATAGGCGGCGTCCGCCACGCCGTGGGCCTCGATGAACAGCCGTTCGAGCTCCGGATCGACGGGACCGCAGGCGTCGACGACCGCCTCGGCCCAGACGACGTAGTCGTGGAGGCGGGTCTGCGTCCAGCCCGCCGGTGGGGTGCGGACGAGGGCGCGCAGGTTCGAGATCTTGTCGGCGAGCTTGATCAGCTTGGCGTCGTGGGGCAGGCCCGGCGCGTGCTCGATCTGGTGTGCCTTGCGGCGTTCCTTGGACAGGGATTTGTCGTCGGTGACGAGCATGACGAGATGGGCGACGCGCTCGCCGAATTCGGCGACGAGTTGCGCCTCGGTGACGCCGACGTCCTCGACCGTGTCGTGGAGCAGGGCGGCGATCACCACCTCGATGTCGCCCGGCTCTCGCGCATGGGCGACCAGCTCGGCCACCTCGAGCAGGTGATTGACGTAGGGCTCGGCATCGATGCCCTTGCGCTGCTGGTCCTTGTGGGCGCGGGCGGCGAAATGGGCGGCCCGGGTCAGGCGGGCGATGGCGTGGGGCGTGGTCAGGGACACGGGGGTGCTCGGTTTCGGTCTCGTCGTCGGGCTCCACATGTCTTAAGAGGTTCTCGTCCACTCGAGAACCCGAGCCTTCGCCGATGTGCCGTCACTGTTTCGCAACCGCCGTCTTCCACGCCCAGGACGAACGCTCCGCCGCCGCGGAGGGCGCGCGCGCGCCGGCGAAGCCGATCCTGGCGGAGTGGCGGCGGCCGCACGTGATGCTGGCCCGCGCGTTGGTGCGGGGCTACCGCTACACGTTCTCGGCCTTCATGGGGCGGACCTGCCGCTATTTCCCCTCCTGCTCGGAATATACCGAGGAGGCGATCGAGACCTATGGGCTGTGGGCGGGGTTCTGGATCGGGCTGGCGCGAATTCTGAGATGTCACCCCTGGGGGGCATCCGGGTGGGACCCGATCCCGGAGGAATTGCCTCGCGATTCCCACTGGTATATGCCGTGGCGCTACGGTCGTTGGACGGGTCGGCACATCACGTCGCCGCACTGAATTCGGAGGGCCGCTTTCCGGCGGTCGAATCCACCTACGAATCTCCAACTTGCCAATTCATGAACAAAAGCAGAACATCGCCGCGGGCTGCATCTGAAGCATCCGAAGCAGTTCAGGTGCTTGAATCAGGCGAGACCCTCTAGGAGTTCGTGGATTGTTCGGCTATGCGATCCCACGAGACTCGGTCACGATTGACGGCACGTAGACGAGAGTCCATACAATTTGGAGGGGAGAAAATATGGGTCGCCTTTCGATCAAAGGGCATTCCGAAGGAATGCACCCGGGTGAATGGCTGGTCATCATCGACACGAGAGATGGCGAGGAAGAGTTGTTCGTCGATCGGTCGATCGTAAAGGATGAATCCATACCTGTTGGATTTCCGGTCGGTAGGTCCAATGGCCATTTGCTAGTCGAACTCCCGCGAGAAACCATGCGTGGTAAATGGCGAGTCTGGGTTGATAATTGGCAGCTCAGAGTAAGTGGGGCCTAGGAGGTCGATCGTGATACTGACGGACCGCGAAATCAGGATCTCTCTAGAAACGGGGACCATTGAAGTCGATCCTTCGCCGCAGTCTGGTGCATTTTCCTCTACAAGCCTGGATTTGACATTGGCAGATAGCCTGAGTGTGTTCAAAAAACCTCAGCCAGGTGTAGAGATTACGGTCGACCCCAGTGGGTCCCATTATTCGTTTCGTGATGCAATGGCCGCTTTGTCGACTGCCATGACGATACCTGAGGATGGTCACCCGTTGCGCCCCGGGCAATTGGTTCTCGGTTGGACCAAGGAGCGGGTGAGCTTGAAGCCCCAAGCACGATTGGCTGCAAGAGTGGAAGGCAAGAGTTCGCTCGCTCGCTTGGGGCTTGCGATCCATGTCACGGCGCCGACCATACACGCGGGTTTTACCGGCCAAATCCAACTTGAGATCATAAACCACGGACCGGTACCGATCAGATTGCGGCCAGGAATGGCCGTATGCCAGTTGATTTTTGAGAGCACTCTGGGTGTGCCCGAGAAGGGCTACCAGGGGCAGTTCTCTGGACAAGCGTCTCGACTGCCCGGTTAGATTTCGGTTGCCTCGGTGGACAATCGCCCGCCCCTCGATCTATAGAGCCTCCTCGATTTCCCCCTCGCTTACCCGGGTCGTTGCCGGGAGTGAGCCTCACGAGGAGCGCACGCGCATGATCTCGATCACCTTTCCCGATGGCGCAACCCGCGAATTCGAAGCCGGCGTGACCGGTCTCGAGGTCGCGACTTCGATCGCCAAGTCGCTGGCCAAGAAGTGCCTCGCCATGGAACTCGACGGCGTCGAGACGGATCTCGCCGACCCGATCGACCGCGATTCGCGCCTGCGCTTCATCACCAAGGACGACGGCAAGGAAGCGCTCGAGCTGATCCGCCACGACGCGGCCCACGTCATGGCCGAGGCGGTGCAGGAGCTCTTTCCCGGCACCCAGGTGACCATCGGGCCGTCGATCGAGAACGGCTTCTATTACGACTTCTACCGGGTCGACGAGGCGGGTGCTCCGAAGCCCTTCACCGTCGACGATCTGCCGGTCATCGAAGCCAAGATGAAGGAGATCGTCGCGCGGAACAGCCCCTTCACCAAGGAGGTGATCCCGCGTGAGGAGGCCAAGGCGCGGTTCGCGGCGCTCGGCGAGACGTTCAAGGTCGAGCTGATCGACGCCATCCCGGGCGACGAGCCGATCAAGATCTACAAGCAGGGCTCGTGGTTCGACCTGTGCCGCGGCCCGCATCTGCCCTCGACCGGGCTCATCGGCACCTCGTTCAAGCTGATGAAGGTGGCGGGCGCCTATTGGCGCGGCGACAGCAACAATCCGATGCTGTCGCGCATCTACGGCACCGCCTGGTCGAACGACAAGGATCTCGCGTCCTACCTCACCATGCTCGAGGAGGCGGAGAAGCGCGACCATCGCCGGCTCGGCCGCGAGATGGATCTCTTCCACTTCCAGGAGGAGGGGCCGGGCGTCGTCTTCTGGCACGCCAAGGGCTGGTCGCTGTTCCAGTCGCTGACCGCCTACATGCGTCGCCGCCTCGCCGCGGACTATCAGGAGGTCAACGCCCCGCAGATCCTCGACAAGGTGCTGTGGGAGACCTCGGGCCACTGGGGCTGGTATCGCGAGAGCATGTTCGCGGTGCAGTCGGCGGGCGACGAGGCCGAGGACAAGCGCGTCTTCGCGCTGAAGCCGATGAACTGCCCCGGCCACATCCAGATCTTCAAGCACGGGCTGAAGTCGTATCGCGAGCTGCCGATGCGGCTCGCCGAATTCGGCATGGTCCATCGCTACGAGGCGTCGGGTGCGATGCACGGCCTGATGCGGGTGCGCGGCTTCACCCAGGACGACGCGCACATCTTCTGCACCGATGCGCAGATGGCCGAAGAGTGCATGAAGATCAACGACCTGATCCTCTCGGTCTATGCCGACTTCGGCTTCGACGAGATCGTGGTCAAGCTCTCCACCCGCCCGGAGAAGCGCGTCGGTTCCGATGCCCTGTGGGACCGGGCCGAGGAGGTGATGACCCGGGTGCTCACCGAGATCGCCGAGAAGTCGGGCGGCCGCATCAAGACCGGCATCAATCCGGGCGAGGGCGCCTTCTACGGGCCGAAGTTCGAGTACACCCTGCGCGACGCCATCGGCCGCGAATGGCAGTGCGGCACCACCCAGGTCGACTTCAACCTGCCGGAGCGCTTCGGCGCCTTCTACGTCGACGCCGACGGCTCGAAGAAGGAGCCGGTGATGATCCATCGCGCCATCTGCGGCTCGATGGAGCGGTTCCTCGGCATCCTGATCGAGAACTTCGCCGGACACTTCCCGCTGTGGCTGGCGCCGACCCAGATCGTGGTGACCACCATCACCTCCGACGCGGACGACTACGCAGGCGAGGTCTGGTCGAAGCTGCGCAAGGCCGGGTTCCGCGCCGAGGTCGATCTCAGGAACGAGAAGATCAACTACAAGGTCCGCGAGCACAGCCTCGCCAAGGTGCCGGTGATCCTGGTGTGCGGCAAGCGCGAGGCCGAGGAGGGCACCGTCGCGGTGCGCCGGCTGGGGTCTCAGGCCAACACCGTGAAGCCCTTCGCCGAAGTGCTGGCGGAGCTTTCGGAAGAGGCGGTGCCGCCGGACGTCAAGCGGGCGCGCGCCGAGGGCTGATCGGCGCCCCGTTCGCAATCCACTCGAAGGGCGGCCCATGAGGTCGCCCTTCGCCGTTTCGGGGGATCGGCCGGATCAGCCGCGCGGGCGGTCGGCGTAGGGGGAGGCGGCGAGAAGCTCCGCGTCGGCCTCCGCCACGGCGGCACGCTCTTCGGCCAGATAGTGGGCGACGGCGCGGCGGAAGCCGGGGTCGCGGACGAGATGGGCCGAGCGGGTCTCGACCGGCAGATAGCCGCGGGCGAGCTTGTGTTCGCCCTGGGCGCCGGCCTCGACGCGGGAGAGGCCGTGGGCGATCGCCCAGTCGACGGCGCGGTGGTAGCAGACCTCGAAGTGGAGGAAGGGGCGCTCGTCGAGCGTGCCCCACCAACGGCCGTAGAGCGCGTCGCGGCCGATGAAGTTCAGCGCCCCGCCGATGCGTCGGCCGCGGTGGTGGGCCATGATCAGCAGAACGCGGTCGGCCATGGTGTCGCCGATACGGGCGAAGAAGTCGCGGTCGAGGTAGGGCCGCCCCCATTTGCGGGCGCCGGTGTCCTGGTAGAAGGCGAAGAAGGCGTCCCAATCGTCGTCGCGGATGTCGCGGCCGGTGAGCGCCTCGATCTCGACGCCGTCGGCGATCGCCTCGCGGCGCTCGCGGGCGAGCTGCTTGCGCTTGCGGCCGAGCAGGGTCGAAAGGAAATCGTCGTAGTCGCGATAGCCGCGGTTCGGCCAATGGAACTGGCGATCGACCCGGCGCGACCAGCCGGCGGCCTCGAAGGCGGCCATGTCGTCGGGCTCGAGGAAGGTGGCATGGGCCGAGGAAGCGCCGATGCCCTCGGTCAGCGCCTCGATCCCGGCGATCAGCAGACGGCGGCGGCGGGCGCGCTCCTCCGCCGGTCCGGGGCCGACGAGCAGGCGCGGGCCGGTGACCGGGGTGAAGGGCACGGAGGTCTGGATCTTCGGGTACCAACGCCCGCCGGCGCGGCCGTAGGCCTGGGCCCAGGCATGATCGAAGACGTATTCGCCCTGGCTGTGGGTCTTGGCATAGGCCGGGACGATGGCGATCGGGCGTCCGTCGGGGCCGTCGATCACCAGATGCCGGGGATGCCAGCCGGTGGCTGGGGCGGCGGAGCCGGAGGCCTCGAGGGCGGTGAAGAAGGCGTGGCAGAGGAGCGGGTCGGCGGGCTCGCCGACTTGGGTGGCGGTGCAGCGGTCCCAATCGGCGGGGGCGATCTCGGCGACGCCGCCGACGACGCGGATCGGCACCTCCAGATCTTCCGGCCGTCCGCGTCCGCTCATGCCCGATCGCTCCTTCGTCCCGTCGACTGGAGAATAGGGGCTCGGTCGCGGTTCGCCAGTCCCCCGGGGGGCGATGCGAAGAGACCGGCCGCTCGGGCGAGGTCCGGTCTCTCGAAATCGGGCATCAGGCGAGGTCGTCTCAGCGGCAGAGGCGGCGGACGTGGCGATCGCCCCAATCGTCGTACCAGACTTCGCGCCAGCAGCGGCGCGGCACCACCACCTCTTCCTCGTAGACGCGCACCGGGCGGCGGCGGACGACGTAGGGCTCGGGCTCGGGCTGGGCGAGGGCGTTGCCGAGGATCAGGCCTCCGACGACGCCGGCGGCGCCGGCGGCCCAGGCGGCATCGTTGGCGCTCGCCGGCTCGGCGCCGACCAGGGTCGAAACGGCGAGGGTGGCGACGGTGGCGGTCGCGAGCAGAATTTTCCGTGCGAACATTGTTCTCAAACCTCTCGGTCCGGGTGGCCTCACCCGGAGTTCTCCGCAGGGCGAAACGGGGCCGAGGTCGTGATCCGAACTCGGGATGGACAGTTCACCCCGTCCAGCGGGCGAAAACAAGGCAGGGGCGCGGCCGTCCTCAGGCGGCGGCGTCCGGGTCGAAGCCTTCGAAGACGATCTGATCGGCGTGGGCGAGGACGCGGCAGCGGGCCTCCTCGTTCCGCACCGTCCAGGAGATCACCGGCAGGCCGAAGACGCGGCGGGCGATCCACGGCCCGGGGGCCGGCAGGTCGTCGACGCAGTAGGAAACGAACTTCGGCCGGGTGCGCGGGGCGTGGAGGAGATGGCGCAGGATGAAACGCTCCATGCGCGAGAAGCGGGCGTAGTACTCGAGATCCGAGGCGTCGTCGGCGACGATGCCGTGGGGGACCGCCGGCATGATGCGGTCGGCGGCGGCGACCACCTCCGGATCGAAGGACTTGGTGACGACCGGGCCGCGATAGGCGGCGAGCCGCTCGGCGACTCGGCGGACCAGCCGCTCGTCGGGGCGGCGGGGGAAGTCGCTCTTGAGCTCGAGGCAGAGGCCGACGCGGCCGTCGACCAGCGCGAGGAGTTCGTCGAAGGTCGGGATGCGGTCGTCGGTGCCGGTGATCGGGATCTCGCGCAACTCGGCCATGGTGCGGCGGTCGACGCGGCCGGTGGCGGCGGTCAGCCGGTCGAGAGTGTCGTCGTGGAAGACGACCACCTCCTCGTCGGCCGAGAGCGTCAGATCGACCTCGATGTTGTACCCCTTCGCCACCGCCCGCGCCGCGGCGCCGAGGGTGTTCTCGATCACGCCGGCGGCGCGGTCGTGGAGGCCGCGATGGGCGATCGGGCGGGCGGTGAGCCAGGAGAAGTCCATCGGATCGGTGTCTCCGCGTCAGGCGATCTCGAAGATGCCTTCGACCTCGACGGCGACGCCGAAGGGCAGGCCGGCGGCGCCGACGGCCGAGCGGGAGTGACGGCCGCGTTCGCCGAAGACCTCGACCATCAGGTCGGAGGCGCCGTTGACCACCTTGGGCTGGTCGGTGAAGTCGAGGCTCGAATTGACGAAGCCGGTGAGTTTGACGACGCGGACGACGCGGTCGAGGTCGCCGATCGCGGCCTTGACCTGGGCGATCAGGTTGATGGCGCAGAGGCGGGCGGCGGCACGGCCGGTGTCGACGTCGGTGCCGGCGCCGAGGCGGCCGACGTGCTCGATGCCGGCCGGGCCGACCGGGATCTGGCCGGAGACGAACAGCAGGTTGCCGGTGCGGACGAAGGGCACGTAGTTGGCGGCCGGGGCGGCGGGAGTGGGCAGGGTGATGCCGAGTTCGCCGAGGCGGGCTTCGGTGGTGCTCATCGAGGGATCTCCGAGTGCGCGGGACGGCCGGCAGGATGCGTCGGCGCGGGGTGTCCCTTCTTGTCCGAATTCGCCGTCGACGGCAATCGATCGCGACGACGCGGGAGGGCCGGCGCCGCGCTGCGATTGAATTCGCCGCCGATCCGGTTCAAGAGAGGAGGGTCGGGCGGGGCACCATCGGGGCCTTCGATGACGGCGATGCGACGGGGACGGGATGGCGGATCGGATGCGGCTCATTCTCTCGACGGCGGGGTTCCTCGCCGGTTTCGCGGCGATCTCGGCCGTGGAGGCGGGGCCGGTGGAGACGGCGCGCGGTCTCCTGGCGCATCGGGCCGTGTACGATCTGTCGCTCGGGCGTCGCGCCGATCGCTCAGACGTGACCGGTGTCGGGGGGCGTCTCGTCTACGAATTCACCGGCTCGACCTGCGACGGCTTCACCTCGCGTTTCCGCTTGGTGACGCGGCTGACCAATGCCGACGGCGTGGCGCGGACCAGCGACATGCGCAACTCGTCCTTCGAGGACGGGAGCGGCCGGGCCTACGACTTCGTCAATCAGAACCTCGTCGACGGCCGGATGGTGGAGGACACCAAGGGCGTGGCGCGGCGGGAGGGCGAGGCGATCGTGGTGACGGTCGCCGGGGTGCCGCCGAAGACCGCGTCGCTGCCCGCGGCGCCGCGTTTTCCGACCGAGCACATGGTGGCGATCCTGGAGGCGGCGAAGGCCGGGCGTAGCGTCGAGGAGATCGACCTCTACGACGGATCGGAAGGCGGGGCGAAGATCTCGCGCACCACGGTGGTGATCGGGCGGGAGCAGAGCGGCGCCGACGACACCGCCGCGGAACCGGCGGCGGCTTCGGCGGTGACCGCCGGGCTGCGGCGCTGGCCGGTCGAGATCTCCTATTTCGACGCGGCGAAGACCACGGGCGATGCGACGCCGGAGTATCAACTCGGCTTCCTGCTCTACGAGAACGGCGTGTCGCGGCGGCTGAGGCTCGACTACGGCGATTTCGCCATCGCCGGCACGCTGTCGACGCTCGAGGCTCTGCCGGCCACCGACGTCTGCAAGTGAGGGTGGGCGTGGTCAGTCCCCTGGGTCTTCGCCGGGCGATTCGGCCGCGGTGGCGGGTTTCGGCGCCGCCTTCGGCTTCGGGGTGAAGACCAATCCTTGTTCGACGACGTCGGAGCCGAAGCGGCGACGCAGGTCGTCGATCGCGGCTTCGGCGCGGGCGCGACGGCCGGCGGTCTCGTCGACGAGATCCGGCGGGTCGCAGAAGTCGATCGGCACCAGATCCGAGACGCCGATGCCGATCAGTCGGAAGCGGCGACCGTCGCATTCGCGGGTGAGGAGATCGAGCCCGGTGCGGAAGATGCGGTCGGCGAGCGCCGTCGGATCGCCGAGGCGGCGGGCGCGGGTCAGGCCCTTGAAGTCGGGCGTCTTCAGCTTCAACTGCACCGTCCAGCCGCCGATCGCATGGGCCTTCAAGCGGCCGGAGACCTTGGTCGCGAGCCGAAACAGGATCTTTTCCAGGTCGCGCAGGTCTGAGACGTCGGTCTCGAGCGTCAGCTCGTTGGAGATCGACTTGATCTCCTGATCGGGCTCGACGACGCGGGCGTCCTCGCCGCAGGCGAGTTGCCGGAGACGGCGGCCGAGAACGCCGAAGCGGCGCATCAGGCGTCCCTCGTCGGCCTTGCGGAGGTCGGCGATGGTGCGGAAGCCCTCGGCCTCGAGCGCCGCGGCGGTCGCCTTGCCGACGCCCCAGATGGTGGAGACCGGGCGGGGGCCGAGGAAATCCAGCGTCTCGGCGCGGCCGATCACCGAGAAGCCGCGCGGCTTGTCGAGATCGGAGGCGATCTTGGCGAGGAACTTGTTGTGGGAGAGGCCGACCGAGACGGTGAGGCGGATCTCCTCCTCCACCCGCCGGGCGAAGCGGGCGAGCGTCAGGGCGGGCGAGCCGTGATGGAGCAGTTCGGTGCCGGAGAGATCGAGGAAGGCCTCGTCGATCGACAGCGGTTCGACCAGTGGCGTCAGTTCGAACATCATGTCGCGGATCTCGCGGCCGACGCGGACGTATTTCTCCATGTTCGGGCGGATCACCACGGCTTCCGGGCAGCGCTCCAGCGCCTGCCACATCGGCATCGCCGACTTCACGCCGTGGATGCGGGCGATGTAGCAGGCGGTGGAGACGACGCCGCGTTTTCCCCCGCCGACGATCACCGGCTTGTCGCGCAGGGACGGGTCGTCGCGTTTCTCGACCGAGGCGTAGAAGGCGTCGCAGTCGATGTGGGCGAGGGAGAGACGGCCGAGTTCGGGGTGGGCGAGGAGGCGCGGGCCACCGCATTTCGGGCAACGCGTCGCCCCCGGGCGCACCGCGGTGAAGCAGTCGCGGCAGAAGGCCGTCGGGCGCGGCACCGAGGGAGGGGCGGGGGCGTCGCTCATCGGGCCATGATAGCGCCGGGCGCGGCCGGGGCGAAGCGGCATCGCCGATGGGGGCGGGCGCGGGCTTGCATCGGCGCGGCGGCGGGGCGATGCTGCGGGCGGCGACGGGGCCTGTCCAGGGTGAGATGCCGAAATGAGAAAGACGTTCTTCCTCATGGGATTGACGGCGGTTCTTCTGACTGCCGGTGGAGCCGAGGCGAAGGTCCGCTGCACGAACGGCTACGCACCCGTGTGCGCGCGCGGCGGCGAGGGGGTGCGGACCTACGACAACCCGAGCTGCGCCCGCGCCGTTCGTGCCCGCATTCTCCACGCCGGGCGCTGCCGCCACCAGATCGAACCGGTCCGGCCGAACCCGTGGGGCCCGGAGCGCTGCACGGCCGACGGCGAGCATCCGGTCTGCGCCGAGTTCGGTCCGACCCGTCTGACCTTCCCCAGCGTGTGCCACGCGCGGACCGCCGGGGCGACGGTGGTGTCGTGGGGGGCGTGCTGGTACTGACCGGCCGCAGGGGGCGACGTTCACCCCGCGAAGGATCCGCGGTGGCGACGGTCGCCCGGGGGCGACCGTCGGCAGCCGGTCGGATCAGCGGATCGGGTAGGTGATCAGGAGGCCGCCGTCCTTGGCCAGACGATTCGGCGTCTTGGTGCGGTCGATGCCGAGCGGGGTCTTGATCCCGAGATGGCGCTCGAAGACGTCGTCGTAGTTGCCGACCTGCCGGATGATCTCCTGAGCCCAATTGGGATGGATGCCGAGCTTCACCGCCATGTCGGCGGCGGCGCCCTTGTCGCCGAACAGACGCTGGACCGCCGGCGGCTGGCTCGACAGCTTGGCGACGACGTCGGCGAGGTTCTTCTGGTTGACGCCGTACTGCTCGGCGGTGAGCATCACCTGGAAGCTCCAGAACACGGTCTTCTGCAGCTCGGTGTCGGGGCGGGTGACGATCGACAGCGGCTCGGAGGAGATGATCTCGGGCAGCAACTCGTAGGCGTCGGGCTTCTCGGCGAGCTGGCGGTTGGCGGCCAGCGCGGTGAAGTCGTTCGACATCACGTCGCACTTGCCGGAGAAGAAGGCCTGCAGGCGGGCCGTCATGTCGGTGAAGTTCTCGATCTTGTACTTCAGCTTGTTCTCGCCGAACCAGTCGGCGAGGTTGAGCAGCGTGGTCGAGCCCTCCTCGGCGCAGACGGTGGCGCCCTCGAGCTGCTTGGCCGACTTCAGCCCCATCGACTTGGCGACCATGAAGCCCTGGCCGTCGAAGAAGGTGGTGGTGACGAAGGCGAGGCCGGGATCGGCGTCACGGGTGCCGGTGACGGTGATCGAGCGCGACGCCATGTGGCCGCCGCCGGCGACCAGCGTCTTCAGGCTGTCGGAGAAGCCGACGCCGCGGATGTCGACCTTGGTGGCGTCGCCGAAGATAGCGGCGGCGGCCATGCGGCAGAAGTCGACGTTGAAGCCCTGGAACACGCCCTGCGCATCCGGCACCGAGAAGCCCGGCGACTTCGGATTGACGATGCAGATGAGCTTGCCGTCCTTCTTGATCTGGTCGAGGACCGGGCCGGCTTCGGCCGCGACGGGAACGAGGGCGGTGGCGGCGAGCGCCGCCGCCAGGAGCATTCTGATCGACATCTGTCACTTCTCCGAGTGATCGCGCGAGCGCGATGGACGATCGGACAGTAGGACGCTCGACCCTTCGCCCACAAGCGCCGCAGGCGCCCAATCGCGTCGCATTCGCGACGACCTCGCCGTGCATCGGTGGCGACGTGCGGCCCTCACGCGGGGGGCGTGTTCCGCGCCGCGACGGCGTGCAGATGGGCGACTTGGCCGTCTGTCTCCACCGCCTCGGCGGCGTGGTTGCGCCGGACGCGGGCGATGGCCGCCGCCGCGTCCATCCCGGCGGCCTCGATCAGGAGGCGGGCGGCGACGGTGCCGGTCCGCCCCAGTCCGGCGCGGCAGTGGAGCGCCAGCGTCTCGCCGGCGGCGAGGCGCTCGGCGAGGCGGGCCTCGGACCATGCGGTCTCGAAGGCGGCTTCGGGCACGCCCCAGTCGGGGATCGGCAGGTGCAGCGGCTCGAGCCCGGCGGCGCGGACGGCGTCGCGCCAGTCGGCGAGGGGGAGCGGCAGCTCGTGGGCTTCGACCAGGGTGACGAGAAGGCGCGCGCCGGTCGCGGCGATCGCCGCGAGGTCGCGGGCGACGGTGGCCGCGTCGGCGGGGCCGGTCCAGGTGCCGGGGCAGGCAGACAGGCAGAGACGGCCGGTCATGCCGGGAATGGTGACCAGGGAGGCGCCTCTCGCCTTTGCCATTCGCGTCCGTCCCCTTATGCTCGCCGTCACACCGCCGCGCCTTCCGGCCCGGCGCCGACCCGCGCCCCCAGCCGGAAGATCCATGGCCGCGACCCCGACCGCCGTCTCGACGCTCGACCGTCCGCCGCCGAAGCCGGCGCTCTTCACCCGTCGACGGGTGCGCTCGGCGGCGTGGCAGACGGCGCTGGCGCTGGTGGTGATCGCCGCCGGATACTTCGCCCATCTCAACGTCACGCGCAATCTCGCCGCCTCGGGCGTCGCCATCGACTTCGGCTTCCTCACCCGCGAGGCCGGCTTCGACGTTTCCGAACAACTGATCGCCTACACGCCGAAGGACAGCTATGCCCGCGTCCTCCTGGTCGGCCTCTTGAACACCCTGCTGTTGGCGGCGACGACGCTGGCGCTCTCCACCGCCGTCGGCCTCGCCGTCGGCGTGGCGCTGACCAGCCGCAACTGGCTCGTCCGGGTGTTGTCGCGGACCTATGTCGAGGTGCTGCGCAATCTGCCGAAGCTGCTGATCGTGCTGGCGCTCTACATCGCCATGGTGCGTGGCCTGCCGCTGGTGCGCGCCGCCTGGACGCTGCCGGGCGGGGCGCTCCTGGCCAATCGCGGGCTCTATCTGCCGTGGCCGGAGATCCCGGTCGGCGGTGCGGTGCTGGCGGCGATCTCCGCGGTGTGGGCGGTGGCGACGATCGTGTGGGCGCGGGCGGTGCGGCGTCATCAGGACCTGACCGGGGTACGGCGGCCGCTGGCGCTGCCCTCGCTCCTCGGTCTCGCCGTCGCGCTGGCGGTGGCGAACCTGACCGGCGCCGTCGACCTCCACTGGTCGATGCCGGCGCTGAAGGGCTTCAACATCGTCGGCGGGGCGCATCTCACCGTGCAGTTCACCGCCCTGTGGGTGTCGCTGTCGGTCTATCACGCCAGCCAGATCGCCGAGATCGTGCGGGGCGGCATCGTCTCTGTCGACAAGGGCCAACGCGAGGCGGCGGCGGCGCTCGGGCTCCGGCCGGGGCGGGTGTTGCGGCTGATCGTGCTGCCGCAGGCGATCCGGGTGATCGTGCCGCCGCTCGGCAACCAGTATCTCAACCTGATCAAGAACACCTCGATCGCGCTCGCCGTCGGCTATTCCGACCTCGTCGGGGTGATGAACACCGCGGTCAACCAGACCTTCCGGCCGGTCGAGCTGATGCTGGTGGTGATGGGGGTGTTCCTCGCCGTCAATCTGACCACCGCCGCCGCGCTCAACTGGTTCGCGGTGGCGACGCGCCCGGTCGGGAGGGAGACATGAACGTCGTCGATCCCGATCGCCGGCCGCGTCGACCGCGCCGAGTGGTGGCGTGGGAATGGGCCCGCGCCAACCTCTTCGACGGACCGGTGAACACGGTGCTGACGCTCGCCACCACGGCGTTCCTGGTCTGGGCGATCCCGATCGCCGTCCGTTGGCTGATCGTCGACGCGGTCGGCTTCACCGGCGACGTCGCCGCCTGCAAGGCGGCGAGCGGGGCCTGTTGGGCGTTCCTCCGGGTCAAGGGCGACGTCATCCTGACCGGCACCTATCCCTTCGACGAGCGCTGGCGGGCTCAGGCCGCGGCGGTGGTGACGATGGTCACGGTGGTGGCGGCGCTGTTCTGGCGGGGCGGGTTCGTTTCGCTCGCCGGGCTGTTCCTGGCCGGCTGCCTCGCCGATCTGGCGTTGCTGTCGGGGGGCGTCTTCGGGCTGACGCCGGTCGACGCGACGCGGTGGAACGGCCTGCCGCTCGTCCTCTTCCTCTCGGTCTTCACCATGGCGCTGGCGCTGCCGATCGGCGTCGTGCTGGCGCTCGCCCGCAAGTCGCGGGCGGTGGTGGTCCGCGCCGTGGCGATCGCCTGGATCGAGGCGATCCGCGGCATTCCGATGGTGGCGGTGCTGTTCGCCGGCGTCTTCATCCTGCCGCTGATGATGCCGCCGGGGCAGCACGTGTCGTCGATGATCTCGATCTTCGTGGTGCTGACCATCTTTCACGCCGCCTATTTCGCCGAGGACGTGCGCTCCGGGCTCGACGACTTCGACCGCGGGCAGATCGAGGCGGCCTATTCGATCGGGCTCACCCATTGGCGGACGCTGCGGCTCGTCGTGCTGCCACAGGCGCTCCGGACGGCGTTGCCGGCGCTGACCAATTCGATCATCGGCGGCTTCAAGGACACCTCGCTCGTCGCCATCGTCGGCCTCTTCGACCTGATGGCGACCTCGCGGCTGGCCACCGCCGACGTCGAATGGCAGGCCTATTCGCTCGAGGCGAACATCGTCGTCGGCCTGTTCTATCTCGTCACCTGCATCGGCGTGTCGGAACGGTTCCGCCGTCTGGCCGAGATCGCGCCGGAGCGCTGATCCGCCGGAGGGCAGGGCGGCTCTGCGCGGCGGGTCTCGACCCGACGGTTCGGGCGAGGCTACTGTGTTGCAGTGCGGCCGTTCGGACGGGACGGCCGGCGACCGAGGAGACGAGATGTTCGACGACACGGAACTGGCCCGGCTGCGCGCCAAGTACGGCGATGCCTCCAACGGCGTCATCCACGATCCCGAGCGGGCGCGCGTCGCCGCCGCCTTCATCGACGAGAACGGCACCCGCGCCGCGCCCTTCATCGGCGTGCCGACCTTCCTCGCCGCCCCCTACCTGCAGGTCGACCGCTATGCGCCCGACTTCGGCGATCTCCAGGTGGCGCTCTACGGCATGCCGATGGACCTCGGTGTCACCAACCGCTCCGGCGCCCGCTTCGGGCCGCGGGCGGTGCGCACCATCGAGCGCATCGGTCCCTACGAGCACTTTCTGAAGTGTATGCCGACCAAGGACCTGCGCGTCGCCGACATCGGCGACGTGGTGTTCCGCTCGCGCTACAGCCTCGAGATGTGCCACGAGGACATCGAGGCCTTCGTCTCCCGCATCGTCGCGGCCGGCGTGGTGCCGCTCGGCATCGGCGGCGATCATTCGGTCACGCTGCCGGTGATGAAGGCGCTGGGCAAGGATCGGCCGGTGGCGCTGATCCATCTCGACGCCCACTGCGACACCGGCGGGCCCTTCGACTATTCGAAGTTCCACCACGGCGGGCCGTTCCGCGAGGCGGTGCTCGCCGGCGTGCTCGATCCGACGAAGACGATCCAGATCGGCATCCGCGGCGCTTCGGAATACATCTGGGAGTTCTCTTACGACAGCGGCATGACCGTCATCCACGCCGAGGAGATGCCGAAGCTCGGCGTTCCCGCGATCATCGCCAAGGCGCGCGAAGTGGTCGGCGACGCGCCGGTCTACGTGTCCTTCGACGTCGACTGCCTCGACGCCGCCTTCGCGCCGGGCACCGGGACGCCGGAGGTGGGCGGACCGTCGACGCGGGAGATCCTCGAGTTCCTGCGCGGCCTCGCCGGGTTGAACATCGTCGGCGGCGACGTCGTCGAGGTGGCGCCGCAGTACGACGCCAACACCACGACGGCGCACGCGGCGGCTCAGGTGCTGTTCGAGATCCTGGCGCTGATGGTCTACTCGCCGTCGATCGGCGGGCGGGCGGTCTGAGGCCGCACCGACGACATCCCGCTTCGTGGGGACGCGGAATTTCCGGGGGGCACTCATCCCTGCCTCTCCTCCTCGTGGGGGAGGGCCGGGGAGAGGGTCGCGACCTTTCTTCGGACACAGAGCTCGCGGATCCGCCGTCTACCCCCCTCCCTGTCCCTCCCCCACAAGGGCAACTGTGTTGTTCAGGCGAGGGCGATCGGCGTTCCGGTCTTGAGCATGGCG
>ERZ1645187.133-NODE-133-length-69398-cov-30.826399_pt1 | contig 69398 bp, 62 predicted proteins | sample MGYA00575352_ERZ1645187 | MGnify/ENA primary metagenome ERZ1645187 (study PRJEB40837, sample SAMN11349314) | freshwater sediment metagenome | isolation source: river sediment | host: Sediment | place: India: Wazaribad , New Delhi | collected 2017-02-21 ... | reverse complement strand
CGCACCGACGACATCATCAACGTCGCCGGCCACCGCCTGTCCACCGGCGGCATGGAGGAGGTTCTGGCCTCTCATCCCAATGTCGCCGAATGCGCCGTCATCGGCGTGGTCGACCAGTTGAAGGGCCATGTGCCGGTGGGCTTCGTGGTGCTGAAGGCGGGCGTGACCAAAACCGCCGCCGAGGTGGAGAAGGAATGCATCCAGCTCATCCGCGACAAGATCGGCGCGGTTGCCTCTCTCAAGACCGCCATGGTGGTGCCGCGCCTGCCCAAGACACGCTCCGGCAAGATCCTGCGCTCCACCATGCGCAAGATCGCCGACAACGAGCCGTGGAAAATGCCCACCACCATTGATGATCCGGCGATCCTCGACGAGATCACCAAGGCGCTGCGCGACAAGGGCCTGGGCGCCTGAAGCTTGTAACGGTTACATCCCTCCCCGCCCGGCGGGGAGGGATTTTTCATGATGGTGGTCGATGTCGTTTCACACCTGGCTGATCTTTGTTCCGGCCTGCTTTGCGCTGAACATGGCCTTCGGGCCCAATAATTTTCTTGCCCTCACCAATGCGGCGCGCGCCGGGGCTGGCCGCGCCATTCTGGTGGCCCAGGGGCGAAACCTTGCCTTCGCCATCATGATCGTCATTACCGCCGTGGGCCTGGGCGCTCTGCTGGCGGCCAGCGCTGCGGCCTTCACCCTCATCAAGGTGGCGGGGGCGGCCTATCTTTTCTATCTCGGGGTCAGACTGTTGCTGGCCCGCGCCCCCACCATCATCGCCAGCGAAGCGCCAGCAGACAAAACTCTGTGGCAACTGGCCAGGCAGGAATTCTGGGTGGCCATGGGCAACCCCAAGGCCATCCTCATCTTCACCGCCTTCTTTCCGCAATTCCTCACGCCCGACCGCTATGCCCAAGGCTTCGTCATCATGGGGGTGACCTTTCTGGTGCTGGAGGCTGCCGCCATTGCCCTTTATGCGCTGCTCGGCGCGCGCCTGGGCCCGCTCATGCGCAAGCCCGCAACCCTGCGCTGGTTCAACCGTGTGTCCGGCACCATGATGATGGCTTTCGGCCTTGGCCTGCTGCTGGCGCGGCGCCCTGCCTCATAGCAAAAGGGCCGGCATGAACCGGCCCTTTGAAAGATAATCCGTTGGCGGATCAATCGTCCTTGTCGAGCTTCAGCGTCTTGAGCTTGGCGAAGACCGAATCGGCGTCATACTGCGGCTCCTCCTCGCGCTTGATCGGGGCCGACTGGGCGGCCGCTTCCGCCTCGGCCTTGGCGCGGGCCTCCTCGGCTGCCGCCTGGGCTGCCTGATGGGCCGCCGTGCCCGCCACTTCGGCGGCGGGAATGAGGGTGCGCGGCGCTTCCACATCGGGCTGCTGGCCGCGGCCCAGCTTGCGGGCTGCCTTCTGCACGGCAAAATCCAGGTCAAGCTGCGAGCACAGACCCAGCGTCACCGGATCCACCGGCTTGATGTTGGAGGCGTTCCAGTGGCTGCGGTCCTTCACTGCCGCAATGGTGCTCTTGGTGGTGCCCACCAGTTTCATGATGGCCGATTCCGGCAGTTCCGGATGGTGGCGCAGCAGCCAGGCAATGGCGTCGGGCCGCTCGCCCCGGCGCGACACCGGCGTATAGCGCGGGCCGGAGGTGGAGCGCTTCACCGGAATGTTGACCTTGGATTCGAGCAGGTGGAGACGATAGTTGGGATCGGCCTCGCCCTTCTCGATTTCCTCGCGCGTCAGCTGTCCGCCGGTCACCGGGTCAAGCCCCTTGATGCCCGCCGCCACGTCGCCATCGGCAATGCCCTTCACCTCCAGCTCATGCAGGTTGGTGTAGTCGGCAATCTGGCGGAAGCTCAGCGCGGTGTTTTCGACCAGCCACACGGCGGTGGCCTTGGGCATAAGCGGGGCGCGGGACATGATCTTTCTCTCCTTCGGAACCGGCTTTCGAGGGCTCCAATCCTAGATTCTTGAACATCAGGGGATGGCCCTATATAGGCGGACCGGGTGCGGCTGTCCACGGCCTTCCGTTCACGGAACGAGGACGATCTTGCCCGTATGGCCCGAGGCCTCCATCAGGGCGTGTGCTGCCGCCGCTTCCGCCAGCGCAAAGCTGCGGTCCACCACCGGCAGGCATTGGCCCTGTGCCAGCAGCGGCCACACCTTTTCCTCCAGCGCCCGGGCAATGGCCGCCTTTTCGGCCACGCTGCGCGGCCTGAGCGTGGAGCCGGTCAGCGTCAGCCGCTTCAGCATGAGGGGCATCAGGTCCACCTCCACCTTGAAGCCGTTCTGAAAGGCGATGTTGATAATGCGGCCATCGGGGGCTGCCGCCTTGATGTTCCTGGTCACATAGTCGCCGCCCACCACATCAAGAATGACATCGGGGGCAATCTTCTGATCCTTCAGCACCGCCAGAAAATCCTGCTCGCGGTAATTGATGGCAAGTGCGGCCCCCAGCCCCTCGCACACCCGCGCCTTTTCGGCGCTGCCCACCGTGGTGATGACGCGCGCACCAAAGGCATGGGCCAGTTGAATGGCCGTGGTGCCAATGCCGCCCGCCCCGCCATGCACCAGCAGGGTCTGTCCCGGCTTCAGGGCGCCGCGCTCAAACACATTGGTCCACACGGTGAAATAGGTCTCCGGCAGGGCGCCGGCCTGTTCAAAGGAAAGCCCCGGCGGCACCGGCAGCGCATGGTCCGCCGCCGCCACGCAATATTCGGCATAGCCGCCACCGGTCACCAGGGCGCACACCCGGTCCCCCACCGCCCAGCGCGTCACCTGCGCCCCCACCGCCGCCACTTCGCCCGCCACCTCCAGACCCGGTGTCAGCGGGGCGCCGGGCGGCGGCGGATAAAGCCCCTGGCGCTGCATCACATCGGGCCGGTTGACGCCCGCCGCCCGCACCCGGATCAGGATTTCGCCCGCCCCCGCCATGGGCCGCGCCAGTTTCACCGGCTGCAACACCTCAGGCCCGCCGGGCGCGGTAATGGCAATGGCGGTCATCTCGGTCATGGCAGATCTCCAAAGGCTTGAGTGCCCTTTAGGCTTGGGGCATTCTGGACACAAGCCAGCCACAGGGAGCATCCGCCCATGGACCTTGACGACCTGCCCAAGCCCAAGCCGCAGATGGTCATCGGTGAAAATCTGGAAAACATGGGGCTGGCCGAATTGGAACAGCGCCTTGCCGCGCTGGATGAGGAAATTGGCCGGGTGCGTGCCGAAATGGCGCGCAAGCAGTCGGGCCGGGCCGCCGCCGATGCCCTGTTCAAATCCGGGTGACCAATCCTGGGCTACTCCGGCCAGCCGCGCATGCCCCCGGCTGAGCCATTAACCAAGTTTTAAGCCTTGCCGTTTACCATACTGATCATAGCCCGCCCGCGCGGGCTGTTCAGTGGCTCTGTCCACTTTGTTTGACGCCTCCCTGTTAGAAACTCAAAGCCGCGCTCTGACGCGGCTTTTTTTTGGCCCCGAACTTGCTTTCACAAGGCTGCGCGTGAGCGGCTCACGCGATATTGACCGGAAATGGCGCAGGCGTATGATCCGGCCTCCGGTCAGTAAAAGTGTATGAAAGAGAGTAAGGGGCCATAAACCATGACGTCCGAGCGCCAGGAAAAAACCGGCACCATCAGTTTCTTCACCCGCTTCACGGCGTCGGAACAGTTCGACAAGGTGTTCAAGGAGGGCATGGGGCTGGTGGAGGAAACCGCCAACTATCTCGATGGCCCCGGCCGCACCGATGCCCGCATGCTGGACCGCCATGGCGCGGTGGCCTATGCCACCGAGAGCATGCGGCTGACCACCCGCCTCATGCAGCTGGCCTCATGGCTGCTGCTGCAGCGGGCCATTGCCGCGGGTGAACTGTCGCCCGAGGAAGCGAGCAAGGAAAAGACCCGCATTCACCTCTCCGACATTGGCCGCGGCCATGCCATTCCCGGTTCCGAACAGCTGCCCGAGGGGCTGAACGCCCTGGTCGACCGCTCCATCACCCTGCTCGAACGCGTTGTGCATTTTGACGCCATGCTGAAGCCCGGTGCCCAGGTGCCGGTGCTGGAGGAGAGCCCGGTGTCGGCGCAACTGGACCGTCTGGCCTCGGCCTTTGCCGCCCGGCGCTGATGGTGCTGGTGCAACGGGGTCTGATAACGACGCCGTGAACATGTTTTCGACAAATTCCGGGCGTTAGAGCGCCGTCAACCGGAAGGCGAAGTGGTTTCGCCGGACGGCTTACCCGGAGGCGAACTATGACCAACCTTATTGCCGATGTCATGAAGATGGCGTCCCCCGCCCTCATCGACAAGGCGTCCCAGTCCCTCGGCATCAATGCCGACATCATCAAGGGCGTTATGGGCGGCGCCGTCCCCGGCGTGCTTGGCGCGGTGGTGAACAAGGCCACCATGCCCGGCGGCATCAACGATATTCTCGGCGGCCTCAAGCAGGCCAACCCCGATGTGGGCGGCAGCCTGGCCTCGGTTCTCACCGGCAAGGGCGCGGGCGATTTCGCCGCCCAGGGCAGCTCGCTGCTCAACTCCATGCTCGGTCAGGGCGTTGTCGGCGCGCTGGTCAGCGCGGTGGCCAAGAACGCTGGCACCAGCACCGCCGTTGGCTCCACCCTCATGGGTCTGGTGGGCCAGATGGTCATGGGCACGCTGGCCAAGAACGCCTCCGGCCTTGACGCCGGTGGCCTGATGAGCCTGCTCAACTCGCAGAAGGGCGTCATCCAGGCGGCCCTGCCGGCGGGCTTCGGTGCGGCTCTCGGCACCCTCGGCTCCACCGCCGATGCCGCCAAGGCGGCGGCGGCCAAGGTCACCACCCAGGCCAGCCACACCGCCAACACCGCCATGCGCGAGGCCCAGGCGGCTTCCGGCGGCGGCTTCGTGAAGTGGCTCATCCCGCTGGCGCTGCTGGCGGGCGCGGCCTGGTACTTCCTGAGCCCCGGCGCTGCTCCCACCGTCACCGAGGCCCCGGCCCCGGCGGCTCCGGCCACCGAACAGGCGGCTCCCGCTCCGGCTCCGGCGGCGCCCGCCGCCACCGAGCAGGCCCAGCCTGCCGCTCCGGCGGTTCCGGCCGTTCCGGCCGTTCCGGCAGCGCCCTCGCTGGTCATTGACAATGTTGATGTCGGCACCGTGCTGAACACCGCCTTCACCGGCCTCACCGGTGCGCTCGGCGGCATCACCGACGTGGCCTCGGCCCAGGCCGCCCTGCCCAAGCTGCAGGAAGCGGCGGGTGCGGTGGACCAGGTGTCTGGCGTGGCTGGCAAGTTCTCGGCTGACCAGAAGGCCATGGTGGGCACGCTGATCAAGACCGCGCTGCCCGGCCTCAATGACACCATCACCAAGGTGGAAGCCATTCCGGGCGTGGGCGACCTCGTGAAGCCGGTCATCGACGGCATCATCGCCAAGCTGGCCGCTCTGGCGGGCTAAGCCTGACGACACTACGGTTTGCGGCGGGGCCTCCGGGCCCCGCCTTTTTCATGCCCGGCTTCCCCAGGATCGCCATGGTGAGAGGCTTCTGCTATGGACCTGACGGGGGACTGATGCGGTTCATTTCCATTGTCATCATGGCGGCAGTGCTGCTGGCGGGGCCACCGGCCCGCGCCGCCACCACCAGTGCTGACGCCCGCACCCGATATGCCGCCGAGGTCTGCCGCCTGCTTGAAGACAATGCGGCCCGGCACGGCCTCTCCCTCAATTTTTTCACCCGCCTCATCTGGCGCGAAAGCATGTTCAGCCGCACTGCCGTATCGCCGGTGGGCGCCCAGGGCATTGCCCAGTTCATGCCCGAAACCGCCCGCCTGCGCGGCCTTGCTGATCCCTTTGACCACCGCCAGGCCCTGCCCGCCGCCGCCCTCTATCTCAAGGACCTCATCGACAAATTCGGCAATCCCGGCATTGCCGCCGCCGCCTATAATGCGGGCGAGGATGGGGCAGCCCGCTGGCTCCGGGGTTCGGGCGGCCTGCCGCAGGAAACCGAAGACTATGTGCTGTCCATCACCGGCCATTCCGCCGCCGAGTGGAAAAACCCCGAAGCCATTCTCGATCTGCCGGGCATCGGTGTCAGCGGCCCCTTTCAGGACGGCTGCAAGCGGCTGGTGCTGCGCGAAATGGCCCCGCCCGGCTTTGGCGGCGGTCTGGTGCGCGCCCGGCTGAAGCCCTGGGGCGTGGTGGTGGCCGGCAGCTTCAATGAGCGTCAGGCGCTGTCCACCTTTGCCCGCGCCAAACAGCGCCACGCCGACCTCATCAAGAATGAACTGCCCATGGTGGTGCGCACCCGCAATCTGAGCCGTGGGTCAAAACGTCTGGTGCGGGTGATGATCGGGCGCAACAGCCGCGCCGAGGCCGAAAGCCTGTGCAGCCGCATCCAGACCGACGGCGGCGCCTGCGTGGTGGCGAAGAACTGAAAAGGCCCGGTGTTGCCACCGGGCCTTTGAAATTCGCTATGGGCAGAGGGCTTACTTGTTGAGGAAGCCGAACTTCTGCTTGAAGCGCGACACGCGGCCGCCGCGGTCCAGAATGGTCTGCTGGCCGCCGGTCCAGGCGGGATGCGAGGTCGGGTCGATGTCGAGCGCCAGCTTGGCCCCCTCCTGAGCATAGGTGGAGCGGGTGGTGAATTCGGTGCCGTCGGTCATGACCACGGTGATGGTGTGATAGTCGGGATGAATGCCTTGCTTCATGGTCACTGGTCCTGGGGCGCGGCGAAAGGGCCTTGCCTTAAAAATTGTTAGGTTTTCTTGATCTCGGGCGGCGTCTATACAGGAACCGACCCCAAGAGGCAAGGCTTAGGGAACGGCCCGGAAAACCCGTGGATTTTTGCGCCGGAACCGGCCCTGCCCAACCCTGAAACCGACCCGGAACCGGCACATCCCATGAGCACCAATTACGAAGAGGAGGCGCGCCGCCGCGCCGGCAGCCGCAACCTGAAGCCGCTGCGCCGCCTGCTGCCCTTCCTTGCCCCCTATCGCGGCCGCGTGGTCATCGCCGTCATTGCCCTGCTGGTGGCGGCCATTGCCACGCTGGTCATTCCCATTGCCGTGCGCCGGGTGCTGGACCACGGCTTCTCCGCCGACAATGCCGCGCTGGTGAACAATTATTTCGCCGTCATGCTGCTGGTGGTGCTGGCGCTGGCCACGGGCTCGGCCGTGCGCTTCTATTTCGTCATGTGGCTGGGCGAGCGCGTGGTGGCCGACCTGCGCGACCGCCTGTTCCGGCACCTCCTCGCCCTCACCCCCTCCTTCTTCGAGGACCAGAAGACGGGCGAGGTCATGTCGCGCCTCACCGCCGACACCACCCAGATCAAGAGCGCCTTTTCCTCCACCGCCTCCATCGCGCTCCGCAACATGGTGATGCTCATCGGCGCCCTCGCCATGATGATCGTCACCAGCCCCAAGCTGTCCGGCATGGCTGCCCTGGCTATTCCTGTCATCGTGCTGCCGCTGGTGCTCTATGGCCGCAAGGTGCGCGCCCTGTCGCGCCGCGCCCAGGACACGCTGGCCGAGAGCGCCGCCTTCGCCCAGGAACGCCTCTCGGCCATTGCCGCCGTGCAGTCCAACACCCAGGAACGCCCCTCCACCGCCACCTTCGCCGCCGCCACCGAACAGGCCTTCGGGGCCGCCGCCAGCCGCACGCTGGCCCGCGCCATTCTCACCTTCCTCATCATTTCGGTGGCCATGGGCGCCATTGTGCTGCTGCTGTGGTTCGGCGCCCGCTCGGTTCTGACCGGCGCCATGACCGGCGGCACCCTCGGCCAGTTTCTGATCTATGCCATTCTCGCCGCCTCCTCGCTGGGGCAATTGTCCGAGGTGTGGGGCGAAATCCAGCTTGCGGCGGGCGCTGCCGAGCGCATCTCCGAACTGCTCGATGAACGCCCGGCCATTGCCGAAGCCGCCGCCCCCCTGCCGCTGGCCACGCCGGGCAAGGGCGAGATCGCCTTTCACCATGTGGGCTTTGCCTATCCCGCCCGGCCCGACCTGCCGGTGTTGAAGGATGTGAGCTTCACCGCCCCGGCGGGCAAGGTTCTAGCCATTGTCGGCCCCTCCGGTGCGGGCAAGTCCACGCTGTTTCAACTGGTGGAGCGCTTCCACGATCCCGTCTCGGGCGCGGTGACGCTGGATGGTGTTGACGTGCGCCAGCTGGCGCTTGCCGAGCTGCGCGGTGCCATGGCCATGGTGCCGCAGGAAACCGTCATCTTCTCCGGCTCCATCACGGACAACATCCGCCTGGGCAAGCCCGATGCCAGCGATGAGGCGGTGCTGGCGGCGGCCCGCGCCGCCCGCGTTGATGTCTTCGCCGAAAAACTGCCTGATGGCTACAACACCGAAGTGGGCGAGCGCGGCGTCACCCTGTCCGGCGGCCAGCGCCAGCGCATTGCCATTGCCCGCGCCATCCTGCGCGATGCACCGCTGCTGCTGCTGGACGAGGCAACCAGTTCACTCGATGCCGAAAGCGAGGCCTTCATTCAGGAGGCGCTGGAGCGTCTCACCGCCCACCGCACCACCCTGGTCATTGCCCACCGCCTGGCCACCGTGCGCAATGCCCACGCCATTCTGGTGCTGGATGAAGGAAAGATCGTGGCCAACGGCACCCATGGCGAGCTGATGAAGAAAAGCCCGCTCTACGCCAAACTGGCCAAGCTGCAATTCACCGCCCCGGCCCAGTGACCGCACGGCCAGCGTCCCCTTAGCCGCCCTCAGCGCTCCGTCAGCTTCAACTCGATGCGGCGGTTCTGTGACTTGGCATCCTCGGAGGTTCCGGGGTCGAGCGGCTGAAATTCGCCGAAGCCCGCCGCCACCAGATGCCTGGGCTGCACCCCCTGGGCAATCAGGAACTTCACCACCGCAATAGCCCGCGCCGTGGACAGTTCCCAGTTGGACTTGAACTGCGCCGACTGAATGGGGTCGGCATCAGTATGGCCGTCAACCCGCAGCACCCAGTTGATGTCGGGGGGAATCTCCACCTCAAGCTGCTTGATGGCGGTGGCCAGCTTGGTCATTTCCTCCGTGCCGGCCGGGTTCAGATCAGCCCCCGCCTTGGGAAACAGCACTTCCGACTGGAACACGAAACGGTCGCCCACCACCAGAATGTCAGACCGCTGCGACAGGATCTGCCGAAGCCTGCCGAAAAATTCCGAGCGGTATTTCTGCAATTCCTGCACCTTCTGGGCCAGCGCCGCGTTGAGCCGCTTGCCAAGGTCAGTGATCTGCGCTTCCGACTGTTTGTTCCTGGCCTCGGAATCCGCCAGCAGTCCGTTCAACTCCGCCAGTTGCCGGCGCATGGCGGCAATCTGCTGGTTAAGCAGTTCCACCTTGGCCAGCGCATCGGCGGAAATGGCCTTTTCCTTGTCGATTTCGGTTTGCAGGCCGGACACGCTGACCGCCCCGCCCGCGGCCGAAAGCCCCGCCAGCATTTCCGCCGCCTTGGCCTTTTCGGCGTTGAGCGTGTCGGTCATGGCCAGTAGATTGGCCTCCACCTCGGCCTTGGCCGATTTCTCCATGGCCAGCAGTTCCGTCAGTTCGGCAATCTGCGCCTTCAGCTGCACCAGCACGGAATCGCGGCCGGAAATTTCCCGCGCCGCCAGAAACTGGGCCACAATGAACACCGACAGCAGGAAGGTGACCACCAGCAGCAATTGCGCCATGGCGTCCACAAAGCCCGGCCAATAGGCGCCCTCTTCGGCCCTGCGGCGGCGTGACAGATAGCCGGCCATCAGTCAGGATCCCCTGGGCGGCGCCCGCGTCCACCCACCGAAAGCTGGCCCAGGAGCCTCTGGGTTTCGGCCTGCTGGCCCTGCACCCATTGCCGCATCATCTTCTGTTCCTCGCGCATCTGCTGCACCAGACTGGCCACCGCATCGGCCAGTTCGCCCATGGCCGCTTCGGCGGGCCGCGGCGTGCCGGGCGTGCCGCCCTGCTCCACCGACTGGGTCAGCCGGTCCACCGCGCGCTGCAGGTTCTGCAGGTCAAAGCGCGCCAGACCGGGATAGGCCGGCGTTGCGCCATCGCCTGCCTGAATGTCGGTGATGGTGGACAGCCAGTCTTCGAGATTGTGATAGAAGCGGTTCTGCGCCTGGGCTGCCTTCAGATCGAGAAAGCCGAGGATCAGCGATCCGGCCAGACCGAACAGCGACGATGAAAACGAAATGCCCATGCCGGCCAGCGGCTTTTGCAGGCCCTGCTTCAATTCGGTGAACACCGAACCCGACTGGCCGGAGGAGACATCGAGATTCTGGATGGCAGCGCCCACCGAACTCATGGTCTCCAGCAGGCCCCAGAAGGTGCCGAGCAGGCCGAGAAAGATCAGCAGCCCGACCAGATAGCGCATCAGATCGCGGGCCTCATCAAGCCGCGAGGCCAGCGAGTCGAGCAGCGAGCGCATGGAGGCAGGGGTCAGCACCGTCTGCGTCTGGTTGCCCATCAGCGTTGCCATGGGCCCAAGCAGCACCGGCGTTGGCTCGTCATTGGCCTGGCCGAGGCGGAAGCCGTTCACCCAGCGGATTTCCGGAAACAGCCGCCACACCATGCGGAAGGCATAGAGCACGCCCAGCAGACCGATGCCGAGGATGAGGCCATTGAGCCCCGGATTGGCCATGAAGGCGGCCTTGATGCTGGGGTAGAGCACGGCGGCAATGACCGCCACCACCAGAATGAACACCACCATGTGGATGAGGTGGATCTTCGGCGTTTCCAATCGTGCCGCATCGGGTGAATAGGCCATCACGAACCTCGCACTTCGCCGCTCAACCGGCGGCGACTCTACCCAAGCCCGGCCCGCTTCGGAAGGGCAAAAGACAAGGGGCGGATGCTGCCACCCGCCCCTGCAAATCTGTCATCCGACACGGCTTACATGGCCTTGACGATGGATTCCGTCATCTTCTTGGCGTCACCGAACAGCATCATGGTGTTGTCGCGCCAGAACAGCGAGTTGTCGATGCCGGCATAGCCGGAGGACATGCCGCGCTTGATGAACATCACCGTGCCCGCCTTCCACACCTCCAGCACCGGCATGCCATAGATGGGCGATGTCGGGTCTTCCTTGGCGGCCGGGTTGGTCACGTCATTGGCGCCGATGACGAAGGCCACATCGGCCTGGGCAAATTCCGAGTTGATGTCCTCAAGTTCGAACACCTCGTCATAGGGCACATTGGCTTCCGCCAGCAGCACGTTCATGTGGCCGGGCATGCGGCCCGCCACCGGATGAATGGCGTATTTGACGGTGACCCCGTTCTTCTTCAGGTGATCGGCCATTTCGCGCAGAGCATGCTGGGCCTGCGCCACCGCCATGCCATAGCCCGGCACGATGATGACCGAACCCGAGTTCTTGAGCAGGAAGGCGGCGTCTTCGGCCGAGCCCTGCTTCACCGGCTTCTGTTCCTTGCCGCCCGCCGCGGGGCCAGCCGTTTCACCGCCGAAGCCGCCGAGGATGACCGAGATGAAGGAGCGGTTCATGCCCTTGCACATGATGTAGGACAGGATGGCGCCCGACGAACCGACCAGCGCGCCGGTGATGATCAGCGCCGTGTTGGCCAGCGTGAAGCCGATGCCCGCCGCCGCCCAGCCCGAATAGGAGTTGAGCATGGACACCACCACCGGCATGTCGGCCCCGCCGATGGGAATGATGAGCAGGAAGCCCAGCGCCAGCGAAATCGCCACAATGGCCCAGAAGGCCAGCGCCGATTGCCCGGCGTAGAAGGAATAGATGAACCACACCAGCGCCAGGCCGAGGGCGATGTTGATGGCATGGCGCGCCGGCAGCATGATGGGTGCGCCCGACATGCGGCCATCAAGCTTCAGGAAGGCGATGATCGAACCGGTGAAGGTGATGGCGCCGATGGCCGCGCCCAGCGCCATTTCAATGCGGCTCTGGGCGTGGATGACGCCGTCCGTGGCAATGCCGAAGGCGTCCGGCGCATAGAAGGCCGCCGCCGCCACGAACACCGCCGCCAGACCGACCAGCGAATGGAAGGCCGCCACCAGTTGCGGCATGGCTGTCATGGCAATGTTTTTCGCCGCATAGGCGCCGATGGCCCCGCCGATGCCGATGCCGGCGAGAATGAGCAGCCACACCATGGGATTGGTGGGGGCTGCCAGCGCCAGGGTGGTCAGAATGGCAATGGTCATGCCGATCATGCCGTAGCGGTTGCCGGAGCGCGAGGTTTCCGGCGACGACAGGCCGCGCAGCGCCATGATGAACAGGGAGCCGGCGATCAGATAGAGAAAGGCTGCGAGATTGGGGGACATGTCACTTGTCCTTCTTCTTGTACATGGCGAGCATGCGGCTGGTGACCAGGAACCCGCCGAAAATATTGACCGAGGCGAGGATCAAGGCCAGGAAGCCGAAGATCATGGCAATGGTGGAGCCCGAGGCAATGGCGCCCGCCCCAACCGCCAGCAGCGCCCCCACCACGATCACCGAGGAAATCGCGTTGGTGACGCTCATCAGCGGCGTGTGCAGCGCGGGGGTCACGTTCCACACCACATAATAGCCCACGAACACCGCCAGCACGAAAATGCCGAGCAGCATCACAAAGGGATCAACCGAATGTGCCATCTGTTCCATTATTTGGTCCCCGCATACATGGGATGAACGAGCCCGCCATCACGGGCAATCAGCGTGCCCTTGATGATCTCGTCGTCGAAGTCGATCTTGAGGTTGCCGTCCTTGTCGATCATCAGATCGAGGAAGTTGGCAAGGTTCTTGGCATAGAGCGGCGACGCGTTGCCGGCCAGCCTGCCCGCCAGATTGAGCGTGCCGATGATGGCCACACCCTTGTGCTCCACGATCTTGTCGGGCTTGGAGAGCGGGCAGTTGCCGCCGCGCTCCACCGCCAGGTCAACGATGACCGAGCCGGGTTTCATGCTCTCCACCATCTCCTGGGTGATGAGGGTGGGTGCCGGGCGGCCCGGAATGAGGGCCGTGGTGATGACAATGTCCTGCGTCTTCACGTGTTCGGCCACCAGGGCTGCCTGCTTGGCCTTGTCCTCGGCCGAAAGCTCCTTGGCATAGCCGCCCGCCGTGGCCGCGTCCGCCACATCGGCAAACACGAACTTGGCGCCCAGCGACCTCACCTGTTCTTCGGTGGCCTTGCGCACGTCGGTGGCCGACACGATGGCGCCCAGGCGGCGCGCCGTGGCAATGGCCTGCAACCCGGCCACACCCACGCCCATGATGAAGGCCTTGGCCGCGGGCACCGTGCCCGCCGCCGTCATCATCATCGGCAATGCCTTGCCGTAATGGGCGGCGGCTTCAATGACCGCCTTGTAACCGGCGAGGTTGGCCTGGGACGACAGAATGTCCATGGATTGCGCCCGGGTGATGCGCGGCATCAGCTCCATGGCAAAGAGGTGGGCCTTGCTCTTGGCCAGCGCCTCCAGCCCCTTGCGCTCGCCATAGGGGTCAAGCCCGCCCGCCAGCACCGCGCCGGGTTTCAATGCCTTGAGCACCGCCTCGGAGGGCCGGCGCACGGTGAGAACGATGTCGGCGTTCTTCACCACCTGATCGCCCTTGACGATTTCGGCACCCGCTGCCTTGAACAGCTCATCGGGAATATGGGAACCGGCCCCGGCACCCGCCTGCACCGCCACCTGAAGACCCTTCTTCACATAGGCTTTCACCGTGTCGGGGCTGATGGCCACGCGTGCCTCGCCCGGAGTGGATTCTGTTGCTACCGCTATTTTCATGGAACTGCCGTGATTGGATCAGCCAAAGTGGCCCACCCCGGAAAACCGGAGCGCAACCGGTGAAATTCTGATGAGTCCCAGGACCCGGGGAACCTTCTAGCGGGGCCATGGGGGTGGGGCAAGCGCGCCAAGCGACGCTTCGACCATTGTCTTGCGGCAAAGAGTCAGGTGGCGAGATCCCCGCGCGCCGCAAGACCGGCAAGACCGGCCAGATCGTCATAGCGGTAATGGGCATCCGCCAGGGCCACGCCGTGCCAGTGCCACACCCCCTCATGGAGAAGCCTGCCGCCCATGGCCTCATAAAAGCCCCGCGCCCTGGCATTTTCGGCCAGAACACCCACCGCCAGCGCCCTGCCGCCCCGGGCCTGCCAGTCCGCCGCCGCCGCCGCCATGAAGCGCCTGCCCAGCCCCCGGCCCTGCGCCCTTTCCCGCACATAGAGCGCTGAAACATGGCCCGCGTCCTGGGGCAGCGACGGATCGCGCGGCGGGCCGGATAGGATGAAGCCCAGACACTCCGCCCCCGCGAAGGCGGCCAGCACATGCAGCTCAGCATCGGCCAGATGCTGCTGCCAGCGCTGGGTGCGCTCGCCCAGTTCCGCCCGTTCGAGAATATGGGCCGGCACAATGGCCGCATAGGCCTCGCGCCAGCAGGCGATGTGGCAGCGGGCCACCGCCTCGGACTCATCGGCCCGCGGGCGCCGCAGCTCAGGCATCTTCCATGGCTTCCAGTTCGTCAATCATGGCCGAGATGACCGACAGGCCCTTCTGCCAGAAGGCGGGATCGGTGGCATCAAGGCCGAAGGGCTTGAGCAGTTCGGAATGGTGCTTGGAGCCGCCAGCCTTCAGCATGTCGAAATAGCGCTGCTGGAAACCTTCGGCACTCTCCTGGTAGCGCGCATAGAGCGAGTTCACCAGACAGTCGCCAAAGGCATAGGCATAGACATAGAAGGGCGAATGGATGAAGTGGCCGATATAGGTCCAGTAGGTCTCATAGCCCTCCGTGAAGGTGAAGGCATCGCCCAGGCTTTCCTTCTGCACCTCAAGCCAGAAAGCGTTGATCTGGTCCGGCGTCAGTTCGCCCGTGCGCCGCGCCTCATGCACCTTGCGCTCAAAGCTGTAGAAGGCAATCTGGCGCACCACCGTATTGATCATGTCCTCCACCTTCGAGGCCAGCAGCGCCTTGCGCTGCTTGCGGTCGGTGGTGTCCCTGAGCAATGACTGGAAGGTCAGCATCTCGCCGAACACCGAGGCCGTTTCGGCCAGCGTCAGGGGGGTGGACGCCATCAGCGCCCCCTGCCCTGCCGCGAGCACCTGATGCACGCCATGGCCCAGCTCATGGGCCAGCGTCATCACATCGCGCGTCTTGCCCAGATAGTTCACCAGCACATAGGGGTGCGCCGACGGCACGGTGGGGTGGGCAAACGCACCCGGCGCCTTGCCGGGCCTCGTTGGTGCATCAATCCAGCGCTCATCAAAGAAACGCCGGGCAATGGCCGCCATTTCCGGCGCGAAGGCGCCATAGGCCGAGAGCACCTTGGTCTTCGCCTCGCTCCACGGGATCAGCGCCGCATCGGCATTGAACAGCGGTGCATTGCGGTCCCAGTGCATGAGCGTCTTCTTGCCCATCCATTTGGCCTTCAGCCGGTAATAGCGGTGCGACAGTTGCGGATAGGCGGCGCGCACCGCCTGCACCAGCGCGGCCACCACCTCCGGCTCCACCCGGTTGGACAGATGCCGCGCATCCGCCATGTCCTTGAAGCCGCGCCAGCGGTCGGAGATTTCCTTGTCCTTGGCCAGCGTATTGGTGATGAGGGTGAAGAGCCGCTGGTTCTCGCCGAAGGTCTTGGCCAGCGCCGTGGCCGCCGCCTTGCGCTTCTTCTCGTCGGCGTTCTGCATCAGCGCCAGGGTCGGCTCCAGCGTCATCTCCTCCTTGCCCACCGTGAAGCGCAGGCCCGCCATGGTCTCATCGAACAGGCGGTTGAAGGCCCCGGCCGCCGTCTGGCTTTTGTCGAGGAACAACTGCTCGATCCGGTCTTCAAGCTGATAGGGTTTTTCCTCGCGCAGATTGTCAATCCACGGCCGGTAATGGGCCAGCGCCGGGGTTTTCATCTTTTCGGCCAGTGCCGCATCGTCAATGCGGTTCAGTTCCAGTTCAAAGAACAGCAGCGCCGAGGCAATCTCGGTCATCCGTGCATTGGCATCGCCATAGAATTTGGCCCGCGCCGCATCGGTGGTGTCGCCGACATAATAAAGCTGCGCATAGGAGCCGATGCGCCCCATGAGGTCGGATAGCTTTTCATAATCGGCCACTGCGGCCGCAAGGTCGTCGCCCGCCGCCGCAGCCAGCCTGCCCTGCCACCGTGCCGAAAATTTCCGGGCCCAGTCCGCCGCCCGGTCGAAGTCGGCGGCAAATTTCGGGTCATCCGGCCCGGCATAGAGATCGGCAAGGTTCCATTCCGGCAGGTTCCCAAGGCTTTTCGGCATGATCACTCCTGAATTTGCCCAAAAGATATGGCCCTTCCGGCCCGCAGCCGCAACCACCGCCGCGCCAAATCACAATCCTGGGATGCCGCTCTGGTTTTTCCACACCTGTCCCCAATCAGCATAGCTCATTAAGGTCGCCTTTACCCTTGCCTGACAGACTGCCCTCGAACCGCTGTGTCCGGCGGAGTCAGGCCTTCGGGGAGGCCGGACCGGGTGGCGCAGCATGGTGTAATTTTACAGAGTCGTTAGTCCCGCATGAGCACCCGCGTCCTGATTGTCGAAGACGAACCCGCCCAGCGCCGCATCCTTGAGGAAATGGTCAAGCGTTTCGGTTTCGACGCCCTGCCCGTCGCCTCGGCGCTGGAGGGGCTTGAGCTGCTGAAACGGCCCACCGGCTCGGCCATCGAACTCATCATCCTCGACCTCATCATGCCCGGCATGGACGGTCTGGAATTCCTGGAAAAACTGCAGGGCATCCGTGGCGATCTGCCCGTCATCGTGCAGACCGCACAGGGCTCCATCGAAACCGTCATCAAGGCCATGCGGGCGGGTGCCGATGACTTCGTGGTCAAGCCCGTATCGCCCGAGCGCCTGCGCATTTCCATGCAGAACCTGCTCAAGGTCAACGCCCTCACCGAAGAGGTGAAGCGCCTGAACAAGAAGGTGGGCGGCGCCATGGGCTTTGATGATCTCATTGCCGCCTCGCCCAACATGGCCCATGTCATCCGCCTCGGCCGCCGCGGCGCGCAATCCACCATCCCCATTCTCATCGAAGGCGAATCCGGCGTCGGCAAGGAAATGATCGCCCGCGCCATTCAGGGTGAAAGCGAACGCGCCGGCCGGCCCTTTGTGGCGGTGAACTGCGGCGCCATTCCGGAAAATCTGGTGGAATCCATCCTCTTCGGCCACGAAAAGGGCTCCTTCACCGGCGCCTCGGCCCGCCACATCGGCAAATTCCAGGAGGCCGATGGCGGCACGCTGTTTCTTGACGAGGTGGCCGAACTGCCGCTCGACATGCAGGTGAAACTGCTGCGCGCCATTCAGGAGGGCGAGATTGATCCGGTGGGCTCGCGCAAGCCGGTGAAGATCAACATCCGCCTGATTTCGGCCACCAACCGCAACATGATCGAGATGGTCAAGGCGGGTCAGTTCCGCGAAGACCTCTATTACCGCCTCAACGTCTTCCCCGTCATGGTGCCGCCGCTGCGCGAGCGCAAGGACGACATCGGCGCACTGACCGAACACTTCATCGTCCGCCTGGCCGCCGAGGAGGGCCGCAAGGTCCATGGCATCACGCCGCGTGCGCTGGCCATGCTCAAGGCCTATGACTGGCCGGGCAATGTGCGCCAGCTGGAAAACACCGTGTTCCGCGCCATTGTGCTGTGCGAGTCCGACATGCTGGACGTGCAGGACTTTCCGCAGATTGCCTCGCTGGTGGAGGGCTATGAAGTCAGCCTGCCGCCGCTTCCGGCCCCCACCCCCAAGCCCGCCCCCGCCCCGGCCATCAGCCATGGTGCCGCTGTGGCCGATGGCGTGGCGCTGGGCATTCCCGTGGTCACCGATGGCGGCCATGTGCGCAAGCTGGAGGAGGTTGAGGCCGACATGATCCGCCTGGCGCTGCACCGCTACCGCGGCCAGATGTCGGAAGTGGCGCGCAAGCTGGGAATCGGTCGCTCGACGCTGTATCGCAAGATGCGCGAACTGGGGCTGGAGGAGGCCGCAGGCTGATAACGTCTGCGCGAGACGGTGACTGAGTGTGGTCCCCGCCATTGAAAAGCCGCAGCCCGGCGTTTAGACTTTGGCCTCAGGCCGCTTGGGGTATGGATATGGCAAGGCTTCTGCCGAAGCTTCTGGTTTCTGTCGTGCTTGCCGCCTTTGCCAGCCAGACGGCTTTGGCGGGCGAGCCGCTGTTTGCCCCCCGCAAGGGCGGCAAGGGTCTGTTCAACGGCTTTTTCTCCACCCCCAACAAACCCCGCCGCCCCTCCACCGCCCTGCCCTGGTGGCTGAACGACCAGCCCAATACCGACGTCAACATCATCTATGGCAATCCCGCCAGGCCGGCTGCGGCAAAGCCCGGCAAGTCCGTGGCCGCCCCCAGCTATGAAGATCCCGAGCCCATTCCGGGCCTGGGCATGGGCCTGGTGGCCTATCAGCCGGTGCCGCAGCAGCCGGTGTTTGATGCCGCCTTTGCCCGCGCCACCCCGGCCACCGCCGAAGCCATGGCCATTCGTGATGTGCTGGCCAACCGCGAAACCGGCATTCGGGCCGTGCAGGCTGAACGCAAGGCCATTCTCGACCACTATCAGGCCAGCGGCTTTCAGCCCCTGTGGCTGGAAAACGGGGCCATCAGCGCGCGCGCCAAAGCCGTTCTGGCGGTGCTGGCCGACGCCGGCCGGGAGGGCCTGACGCCCGATGCCTATCTGCCCCCGGTATTGACCTCCTTTGACGCGCCGGATGCCCAGCTTGGCTCCGTCACCAGCAAGCTCGCCGAATTTGATGTCGGCCTCACGGCGGCGGCGCTGAAATATGCCCGCGATGCCTATGACGGCCAGTTCGATCCCGCCCGGCTGTCGCTCTACAATGACATCAAGATTGCCGCCCTTGATCCTGCCGCGGCGTTGCGCCATCTCGCCTTTGCGCCCATGGCGCAGTCCTGGCTGATGGGTTTGCAGCCGCAGAACCCGCAATATGCCGCCCTGCGCCAGGCGCTGGCCCAGGTGGACAGTCAGGCCAGCGAGGCCAATGCCATCATCATCGCCGAAGGCCCGAAGGTGAAGCCCGGCCAGACCGACCCGCGCCTGCCCGATATCCGGCGCAAGCTTGCCGCCCTTGGTTTCGAGGGAACCCAGCCCGCCCCGCCGCCGCCCTCCGAGGATGTCATTGTGGAAGGGCCGGTCATGGGTTCGGAGGGGCTGAAAACTGGCGCGCCCGGCCTCAAACCCGGTCTTGACGCGCCCGATCCCACGCTGCTCGACAAGGACCTGTCGGTGGTTCTGAAGCGCTTCCAGAAATCGGTGCAGCTGAAGCCCACCGGCCTTCTCGACAATACCGTGGTCAAGGCGCTGAACACCGACCGCAGCGAAGACATCCGCCGCCGCATCGCCATCAACATGGAGCGGCTGCGCTGGCTGCCCAAGGATCTGGGAAAGCGCTACGTGTTCGTCAATCAGGCGGCCTATGAGGTCACCGTCATGGACCGGGGCCAGGAGGCCTGGCACAGCAAGGTCATTGTCGGCCGGCCCATGACCCAGACCGCCGCCTTCCACGACAAGATGGAGACTGTGGTCTTCAACCCGACCTGGAATGTGCCCGAGTCCATTCTGGTCAATGAATACCTGCCCAAGCTCTACCGCGACCCCGCCTATCTCGACAAACAGGGCTTCAAGGTCATCAATTCCAAGGGCAAGGTGGTGAAGTCGGCCTCGGTCAACTGGCCGTCCTATGGCGGCAAGCCCCCCTTCATGGTGCAGCAGCCCTCGGGCGGCGACAATGCCTTGGGCGAACTCAAATTCCTGTTCCCCAATGCCCACGACATCTACATGCACGACACGCCGACGCGCTCGCTGTTCAAGGAGCAGACCAGGGCCTTCAGCCACGGCTGCGTGCGTGTGGAAAACCCCAGGGATTTCGCTGCCGTGCTGCTCGGCTGGGAACGGGCCAAGGTGGACGCCATCACCGATTCTGGCATCAATGACCAGGTCAGTCTTGGCGAGCCGGTGCCGGTGCACATCACCTACTTCACCGCCTGGCCCGGCGCGGATGGAAAAATCCGTTATTTTGACGATGTTTACGGGCGTGACGGGGCAATGTTCAAAGCCCTCGACAGCGAGCGCAACCTGCGCGTCCAGCGGGCCAAGCTCAAGCTCGTCCAGGCGGCTCCGGCCAGCCCCTAAAATGTGGCCGGTTTAAACCGTCGTTAAGCATGTCTTGGCAGGATGGGAGCCCTCTGGCGGGCTGCCTCACCGCAGCCTTAATCTTGTTCGACGATCCGCGCTGGCGTAAGGTGCCCTTTGGCAGCTTCCGCTCTGGCCGGACGAGAGGGGAAATCGGGGTCGGCCCGGTTGGTGTGTGGAGTATGCGTGTGAACCATTCGGACGTTGGACATCGCCCGTCATTGAAAAAGCGCTTGGGGAAATATCTGGCAACAGCCTGCATGCTGGGCGCCCTGTCACTGGGCTCCTGGGTGGGTCTTGGCACGCCGGTGAAGGCCGGGGGTGAAACCCGCACCCTGTCGCTCTATCACATCCACACCAAGGAAAGCCTCACCATCACCTATATGGTGGATGGCCGCTACGTCCCCTCGGCCATGAAGAAGATCAATTATCTGATGCGCGACTGGCGCCGCAACTCGGTCATCAGGATCGACCCCAAGACCATCGATCTGATGTATGAACTGCATGCCGACCTCGGCTCCAAGGCGCCCATCCACATTGTCTGCGGCTATCGTTCGCCACGCACCAACTCGTTTCTGAAGCGGGTCGGGCGCAATGTCGCCAAGCACAGCCAGCACATGGGCGGCAAGGCCATCGACATCTATTTCCCCGATGTGCCCACCATCAAGATTCGCAATTCGGCGCTGGCCCGTCAGGTGGGCGGCGTCGGCTACTACCGCTCGGCGGGCGGCCCCACCGGCTTCCTGCACATTGACTCGGGCAATGTCCGCCATTGGGGCCCGGCCATTTCCAACCGCCAGTGGGCCACCGTCATCCGCGATGGTCAGAAGACCATTGGCCGCCGCTTTGCCCTGAACGGCGGCGGCAATGGTGGTGGCGGCATTTACACCGCCAAGATGATGGCTGCCGCCCAGAAGCCGGTGCCGCAGCCGGTTGAGGTTGCCTACCGTGGCATGGACGACGAAATGGCCGAACTGACGGCCGATGCGGCTGCCGGTCCCACCCTCCGCGAACCGTCGAAAACCACGCCGCTGGCCAGTCTGGTTCTGCCCAAGGCCAAGCCCGCCCCGGCCGAGGCCGCGCCCGCTGACGTGGCCGATGTGGCCGATGCCTCCGGCGTGACCAAGGGCTATCCCGTGCCCATTCCGCGCGCCAAGCCGGTGGAAATCCTGATGATGGCCGCCGCCAACATGCGCATTGAACCGGCCTCGGCCCCGCCGCCCAACACCATTGTCCGTGCCAAGCCGTCGCCGGTCACCAACACTGCGGCCCTGATCCGCCCCAGCTCTACAGTCATTGATGATCCGGTGATGCATGTGGCGCCCAAGGCTGACCACGGCACCACGGCGGTTGATGTGCTGGCTCCGGAAACCCAGGCCCCGGTGCTGCGCAAGGCCAAGGCCAAACCGGCCCCGACCCTGCCCGCGCCCATGGCCACGGCCAGCATGAACGGTGCCGACTGGTGGCCGGAACTGGTGTTCAATCCGGCCCAGACCGTGCGCCGTGACGGCCGCCTGTCGCTGTTTGCCGACGAAGCGGTGGCAGCCCCCGCCGCTGAAGCAGCCCCGGTCGCTCCGCTGGTGGTGAACCGCGACGGCAAGGGCAGCCTGCCGGAATAACCGGCCCGGCCAGGAATCAGCAAGGGCGGCCCGGCGGCCGCCCTTTTCATTGCTGGTCCGGGGTTCAGGCCGCTTCGGTTTCGCTGTCCACGGCCATGCCGAGTGCCGCGAGGTAGAGGTCGAGCAATGCCTCCTCCTCCTGCCGTTCGGCGGCGTCGCGCTTTCTCAGGCTCACCACCTTGCGCAACACCTTGGTGTCGAAGCCATCGGCCTTGGCGGCGGCATAGATTTCCTTGATATCGGCGGCAATCGCCTTCTTTTCTTCCTCCAGCCGCTCGATCCGTTCGACAATCGACTTGATCTGGGCCTGGGCGAATGAGGTTTTGGTCTTTGCCACATCGGTCTCCTGTGCTTCCGGCCCTGTCATAGGCGCAAGCCGCCGCCAGAGCCAGACCGGCGGCCGAACCATCCACACCCAAGCTCGGCCCCGGTGCCATCATCTTGCCAAACCGGCAAGGCCATATAAAACAGGGGGGACGAGGGCGGCCCGGCCGCTCACTTGCGCCCGCACGGTCATGGTTGTAACGGCAAGCCATGGCCGCAAGCCGGGCATGAAGCATTCACAGGGGACGGCCACGGCCGTATTGAAAGAGCATGAGCGACACGCGTTTCACCGGTCAGGCCCGCGCCATGGCCCGTTTCATGCTGGCGGGGGCCGCCGCCATGCTGCTGATGGGGCCGGCCGCCACCCCGGCCAGGGCTGATCTGAAACTGTGCAATAACACCACCAGCCGCGTCGGCGTTGCCATCGGCTACAAGAACAAGGAGGGCTGGACCACCGAGGGCTGGTGGCCGGCCGACCCGCAGAAGTGCCTCACCCTGCTCAAGGGCGCGCTCATTTCCCGCTACTATTATGTCTATGCCGAGGACTACAACAAGGGTGGCTCCTGGGGCGGCAAGTCCATGATGTGCATCCACAAGAAGATCTTCACCATCCGCGGCATCGAGAACTGCGAACAGCGCGGCTATCTCAAGACCGGTTTCCTGGAAGTGGATACCGGCGAACAGACCGACTGGACCATTTCGCTGTCGGGCGAAAAGACCACCCCTGGCACGCAGCAGTAATTCCGTGCGCAGAAATCGTAAGGTCAAGATCCTGGCGACGCTGGGCCCGGCATCAGCCAGCCCGGAGATGATCCGCAAGCTGTTTCTGGCAGGCGTTGATGTGTTCCGCATCAACATGAGCCACACCAATCACGCCCTGCTTGCTGAACTGCACGGCCATATCCGTGCCGTCGAGGAAGAGGTGAAGCGGCCCATCGGCATCCTCGCCGATTTGCAGGGACCGAAAATCCGCATCGGCACCTTTGCCGACAAGAGCGTGACCATCAAGGCCGGTGACGCCTTTGTCTTCGACACCAGCCCCGCCCCCGGCGATGTGACCCGGGTTAATCTGCCGCATCCGGAAATCTTTGTGGCCGCCAAGGCGGGTGACCATCTTCTGCTCAATGACGGCAAGCTCCGGGTCGAGATCACCCGCGCCGAACCCGCCCGTCTTGAAACCCGCGTCATCTATGGCGGCGTATTGTCCGACCGCAAGGGCGTGTCGCTGCCCGACACGGTCATTCCCATTCCCGCCCTGACGGCGAAGGACCGCGTCGATCTCGAGGCCGCCGCCGCCATTGGCGTGGACTGGATTGCGCTGTCCTTCGTGCAGCGCCCCGAGGACGTGGCCGAGGCCCAGGGCCTGGTTCAGCGCCGCGCCGGGGTGATGGCCAAGATCGAAAAACCCTCGGCGCTGGCATGCCTCGAAGCCATTCTCGACATTGCCGATGGCATCATGGTGGCGCGCGGCGACCTTGGTGTGGAACTGCCGCTGGAAACCGTGCCCGCCAGGCAGAAGCAGATCACCCGCGCCTGCCGCCGGGCCGGCAAGCCGGTGGTGGTGGCCACCCAGATGCTGGAATCCATGATTACCGAGCCGGTGCCGACGCGTGCCGAAGTGTCGGATGTGGCCACCGCTGTCTATGAGGGGGCTGACGCCATCATGCTGTCGGCCGAGAGCGCCACCGGCCTGTGGCCGGAAAAGACCGTGGCCACCATGGACTCCATCGCCCGCAACGTGGAGGCCGACAGCCTCTACCGCGGCATCATCAACGCCCAGCGCGCCGAACCGCAGCCAACCCAGGCCGACGCCATTGCCGCCGGTGCCCGCTCCATCGCCGAAACCCTGGGGCTGAACTGCATCGTCTGCTATACCGGCTCAGGCTCCACGGGCCTGCGCGTGGCGCGCGAGCGGCCCGCCGCGCCCATTCTGGCGCTGACCCCGGTGGCCGCCACGGCGCGCCGTCTGGCCCTGGCCTGGGGCCTGCATTGCGTGCTCATCGAAGACGCCAAGGATCTGAGCGACATGGTGCGCAAGGCCACCCGCATTGCCACGTCCGAGGAATTTGCCAAACCGGGTGAACGCATCATCATCACCGCCGGTGTGCCGCTGGGCATTCAGGGCACCACCAACATGCTGCGCATTGCCCAGTTGCCGGACGCCGACAAAAGCTGAGCAGGCTTCAGCCAAAGCCGGCCCCCGCCAGTGCCGCGGGTGTTAAGGCTGCGCCAGCAGCGCTGTCCGGACCGTGCGAAGAATAAAATCGGAAGGTGCTATTACAGATCGCGGCTGTATTTGCCGACCTCGCGCGCCAGCCCCCGGGCCGCCTCCAGTTGGGGGGCGATGGCCAGCACCTGCTGAAAGACCTTCAGCGCCTCATCCATGCGCTTGAGATCGCGCAGGATCATGCCCTTGGCCAGCAGGGCCTCGATGTTGCGCGGCTCACGCTCCAGCGACTGGTCATAGGCGGCAAGGGCCGCGGGCCTGTCACCCTGCGCTTCCCTGAGGCGGCCACGCATCAGAAACACCTGCGGCTCGTCGGGCCAGCTCTGGGCCATGTGATCGAGCAGCCGTTCGGCAACCCGGTCTTCACCGTTCAGCATGGCCATGCCGGTTTCCTGCACCAGCAGTTCTGCCGAGGGCGACTGGGGCTGTGACAGAAGGGCGGCCACCGCCACCCTGGCTGTCTCCGCCTCCTCATTGTCACGGGCCTGCCGCAGCCAGGCATAGGCCGCGTCCAGCCGGTCGGCGCGGGCAGCGCTGGGTGACAGAGACCGGGATTCAGAGACAGCCGGTCCGCTCTTCTCCGCCACCGGTTGGGCCACTGCCGGGGTTATGGCCAATAGACAGAGGCCCCCAAGGATCACGCGCGCATTCATGGCGGCCATCATTCAACAGGCCTGCCGGTCATGTCAACGCGGGCCGCCCTGACCGCTGCCTTGATGGGGGTTCGCCGCTTCGATTAAAAGCAGTTGGGCGAACAGGTGCAGGCTCCACCCGTTGTATCAACATCGAATGTACAGTTCGGTTCTCCCCAATATGGATCGCTGGAACAGGCTGACTCCACGGTACACTGCTGTGCAGCCCCTGCGGCATGGGCCGCCTCGGCCTTATTCAGCAACCGCTGCAGTGAGCGCACGTCAAACTTCTTGTTCCGATGTTCTTCACGGTGCTGGCTGATCAGGCTCCGCCCCGCCTGCTTGCCGAGATAGAAGGTCAATCCGGCCGACACCCCGCGATAGCCATCCTCGCCCACATCACCCTGGGTGGTGAAACTCACCGGCACCGAACCATCCGAGATCAGCCATTCCAGCCCGCCATAGCCGGAAATCTCACCCCCAACGCTGCGCCCGCCCACGGAAAAGCGCAGATCATCGGTGGCGTAATACCCGAGGCCCACGTCGATGAACCCGGTATCCTTGTGACCGCCCCAGTCATAATCATTGCGCAGGAAGCCACCCCAGGCCTCAACGGTCATGCGGCCGAGATAGATTTCGGCCTCAGGCCCCACATACCACGACGTGGCATCCCCACCGATGGCGCCAACGCCGCCAGCCAGGCCGAAAAGGTAGCTCTCGGGATTGCGCCGGAACACCTGCGCCTGTGCCCCATAGGAGCCTTCGCCAAAACTGCGGGCACCCCAAAGGTCAGCCTGCAAACCGTAATCATTACCCATCGGCGCAATCCACGAGACTGTGCCATCCAACAGCCCGGCGCCATCACGCCCATCCATGTCGGCGTAACCGCCATTCACCGAAATCTTGCCCGCCGGCTCCTGAACGGCTTTTCCGCCCGTGCTTTGCGCCAGAGCCGCCCCTGTGAAAACGAGCGTGGCCGCAGCCAGCAACGACAACTTGCTGATGAACATGAATTCCCCCATAGCAATCGTGAATAGAATCAGATTGCTCGGAGTCTAACGGTGTCAATCGGGACAAAGAACTGACAATGCGTCAACCCGACCAAAAAAATCCGCGCCCCGGCAGGGGCGCGGATCAAGCAGTCCCAGATATGGCAATCAGCCCTGGCGCGCCTTGTAGCGCGGGTTGGTCTTGTTGATGATATAGACCCGGCCCTTACGGCGGATCACCTTGTTGGCACGATGGCGCTTGATGAGCGCCTTGAGAGAATTGCGGACTTTCATGGAATTCACCTGGGCTTAGGGGGCTTGGCCCCTTAAAATTCGGGCGGACCATAGTCATGTGATATGGGCCTGTCAACCCGCCATACCGGAAGGATTTCCGTGCTCCAGAGCCTTGCCGACCCCGAGATTGAAGTGACCCTGGCCGTGATGCTGGCGGGGGCCGCCCTGGCTGGTGTCATGGTCTGGCTGGAGCGCCGCCCGCGTGACCTCTCCCCCCGGCTTGTCCCCACCACGCCGGTGATGTTCATGGCCCTGCTGGTGGCCATTGTGGCCGCCGCCCACCTGCTTAACCTTTACGGCATCCAGACCGGACGCTGACCCGCCGCAGCCGCCTCACCCGGCCGGAGCGGTGATGGCGGGGGCAGCCGGTGCAGGCCCATGGGTCTCGCCATTGGCCAGATATTCCTCCAGCAGCAACAGGCCGAGGAAGCCCACAAAGAACAGCGCCGAGATCATCGGGCTGTCAGGCTTTTCATGGGCCTCCACCAGCAGTTCCTCGGTGACGAGATAGAGCAGCGCCATCAGACCGAAGGACAGGAAGCCGGTGATCCACAGATGCGACAGGCCCGCCACCGGCGTGGACGCCACCACGCCAAGCGGCAGCAGCAGCGCCACGGCCACCGCAATGGCCACCACCTTGATCTTCGATTTATAGGTTTCCCCCAATTCCTGGGTCAGCGTCAGACCGAGAAACAAAACCTCCAGCGTCAAGGCGAAGGCGAGCAGGAGCCCGGCCTTTTCACCAGCCAGAAAGGCCAGCCCCAGCACCACGCCGTCGACAAAGATGTCAATGCCCACCGCCGCCAGCATGCCCACCGGTCCATGCCAGTGCTCCTCCAGCGATTTCACCCCCAGCATGACCACCACGCCAAGAATGCCGCCAATGGCGGTGGCCATGATCGAGCCATCGGCCTTCACCTGCGGCAGGATTTCCACCGCCGCGGCCGCAAACACCACGCCGGCGGCAAAATGCTGGATGGCCGACGTGACGGCGGCACCCGGCTTCTGCCACAGCGCCCACAGCGCCCCCAGAAACACCGCCAGAACCGGCACAAAGGCAATGGATAGATTGGCCATGAAACCCCCGGATAAAAACCCGACCTTATCAGACCGCGTTGAATTGGGCGGCGCGGCCCTGTGTCACGCGCCGAAAGTCAGGCTTTAAGCACATCGCGGTGGGCCGCCCGCAGGACATTTTTCTGCACCTTGCCCATGGCGTTGCGCGGCAGTTCGGCGGCCTCGATCCAGGCCTTGGGCTGCTTGAAATTGGCCAGCCGGTCCGCAAGCTGGGCAGCCAGCGCCGCGGGCGCAAAGGCTGCCCCCGCCTTCATCACCACCACCGCCACCACGCCCTCGCCGAAATCGGCATGGGGCACGCCGATCACCGCCGATTCCGCCACCCCCGGCAGCCCATCCAGCACCAGTTCCACCTCGCGCGGATAGACATTGAAGCCGCCCGAGATGATGAGGTCATTGGCCCGGCCCGAGATCACCAGATAATTGTCGGCCTCGATGCGGCCGAGATCGCCGGTGATGAAATACCCGTCGTCGCGGAAGGCTTCCCTGGTTTTTTCATCATTGCGCCAGTAGCCCGCAAACACATGCGGACCCTTCACCTCGATCATGCCGTCCTGGCCCTTCGGCAGCGCTGCCCCCGTCTCGCGGTCGCTCACCCGCACCTCCACATCCATGAGCGGCAGACCCACCGTTCCGGCCCGGCGCATGCCCTGCACCGGGTTCGAGGTGTTCATGCCGGTCTCGGTCATGCCATAGCGTTCCAGAATGGCCTGGCCGGTCTTCATGCGGAACTGGCGGTGGGTGTCGGGCAGCAGCGGCGCCGAGCCGGAAATGAACAGGCGCATATGGGCCGCCGCCTCCCGCGTCAGGCCGGGGTGCGCGAGAAGCCGGGTATAGAAGGTGGGAACCCCCATCAGCGTGGTCGCCTCCGGCAGAAGCTTCACCACATCATCGGCGTCAAACCGGCGCCGCAACAGCAGGCAGCCGCCCGACAGCAGAACTGTGGCCACCGCCGTGAACAGCCCGTGGGTGTGGTGGGTGGGCAGCGCATGGATCAGCCGGTCGGCGGGCGAAAACTCCCATGTGGCCGCCAGCGTCAGCGCATTGCAGGCAAGATTGCCATGGGTCAGCACCGCGCCCTTGGATTTGCCGGTGGTGCCGGAGGTGTAGAGAATGGCCGCCGGATCATCCCAATGCAGGATTTCATCACGCAGCATGGCGTCCTGATACATGGCTTCGTCAGCCAGCGTGCCATGGCCCTTGTCGTCGAGGGTGAAGGTGGCGCGCACCCCCGCCGCCTCGCTGATGCGGTAGATTTCGGGCAGGCGTTCCGGAACGCAGACGGTGATGAGCGGCTGGGCATCGCGCAGGAAATAGTCCATTTCGGCGGTGGTGTAGGCGGTGTTCAGCGGCACGAAGATGAGGCCCGCCCGGGCACAGGCCCAGAACAGCGCCACCGCCTCCACGCTCTTTTCCACCTGGGCGGCCACCCGGTCGCCGGGTTTGGCGCCCGCCGCCTGCAGCGCATGGGCAAGCTTGGCCGCCAGTGTCCAGAACTTGGCATAGGTGAAGCGGCGGCCGTCATCGCCGATGACAAAGGGGGCGGCGGGATTGATCATGCACTCGCCCACCAGCGCGGCGAGATTGCGGGCATGAAATCCTTGTGCCCATAATGGCTGGTGCGGTTCACTCATGGCCACAGGTGAACCGGCAGCGGTCAGTCCGTCAAGGCCTGCCTTGGGCTGGGCTGATCTGAGGGCTGTGCGCGTCAACAGACGGTGCCGCTTGCGAGCCTATAGCCACGGCACCGGCCCGCCCGGCATGGCGCCCACTGGGCCTGGCATGGATGGCCCGCTCGGGCACAACCCACTTGCCCGGAGGGGCCAGAACGGTTAATAGCTTAGAACAATTCTAATATTAGACGACAGAGGAGTCCTTCATGAGCGATGTGAAATCCCCCGGCAAATGCCCGATCATGCATGGCGGCATGACCGAAACCGGCGCCACCGTGATGGACTGGTGGCCCAAGGCCCTCAATCTCGACATTCTCTCCCAGCACGACCGCAAGACCAATCCGCAGCCCGGCTTCAACTACCGCAAGGCGGTGAAGAAGCTGAACGTCGCCGCCCTCAAGAAGGATCTGACCAGGCTGATGACCGACAGCCAGGACTGGTGGCCGGCTGACTTCGGCCATTACGGCGGCCTGTTCATCCGCATGTCCTGGCATGCCGCCGGCTCCTATCGCGCCGCCGACGGGCGCGGCGGTGGCGGCACCGGCAACCAGCGTTTTGCACCGCTCAATTCCTGGCCCGACAACGCCAACCTCGACAAGGCCCGCCGCCTGCTCTGGCCCATCAAGAAGAAATATGGCAACCGCCTGAGCTGGGCCGATCTCATCGTTTACGCTGGCAACGTCGCCTATGAATCCATGGGCCTCAAGACCTTCGGCTTCGGCTTTGGCCGCGAAGACATCTGGCACCCGGAAAAGGATGTCTACTGGGGTTCGGAAAAGGAGTGGCTGGGCGCCAACCGCTATGAGGAAGGCTCAGACCGCGCCAGCCTGGAAAACCCGCTGGCTGCCGTGCAGATGGGCCTCATCTATGTGAACCCGGAAGGCGTGGGCGGCAAGCCCGACCCGCTGCGCACCGCCCAGGACGTGCGCGTCACCTTTGAGCGCATGGGCATGGACGATGAGGAAACCGTGGCGCTCACCGCCGGCGGCCACACCGTGGGCAAGTGCCACGGCAATGGCGCGGCCGCCAATCTCGGCCCCGCGCCGGAGGGTGCCGACCTTGCCGAACAGGGGCTGGGCTGGATGAACCACACCAGCCGCGGCATCGGTGCCGATTCGGTCACCAGCGGCCTTGAGGGCGCCTGGACCACCCACCCCACCGTGTTCGACAACGGCTACTTTGACATGCTGCTGAACCACGACTGGCACCTGGTGAAATCGCCCGCCGGGGCAAACCAGTGGGAGCCGGTGTCAATCCGCGAGGAAGACAAGCCGGTCGATGCGGAAAATCCCGCCATCCGCCGCATGCCGATGATGACCGACGCCGACATGGCCATGAAGATGGACCCGGTCTATCGCCAGATTTCCGAGCGCTTCCACCGCGACCCCGCCCATTTCCGCGATGTCTTTGCCCGCGCCTGGTTCAAGCTTCTCCACCGCGACATGGGGCCCAAGGTGCGTTACCTCGGGCCTGAGGTTCCGGCCGAGGAGCTGATCTGGCAGGACCCCATTCCGGCGGGCAGGAAGAAATATGCCGTGCAGGCGCTGAAGGCCAAAATCGCCAAGTCGGGCCTGTCCATCGCCGACATGGTGGCCACCGCCTGGGATTCGGCCCGCACCTATCGCGGTTCCGACATGCGCGGCGGCGCCAATGGTGCGCGTCTCCGGCTTTCTCCGCAGAAGGATTGGGAGGGCAATGAACCGGCCCGCCTCAAGCGCGTGCTGAAGGTGCTGGAACCGCTGGCCAGGGCCAGTGGCGCTTCGCTGGCCGACGTCATCGTGCTGGCGGGCAATGTCGGCATTGAACTGGCGGCGAGGGCGGCGGGCATCACCGTCACCGTGCCCTTTGCGCCGGGCCGCGGCGATGCCACCCAGAAGGACACCGATGTCAAATCCTTCGAGCCGCTGGAGCCCTTGGCCGACGGCTATCGCAACTGGCTGAAGAAGGACTATGTGGTGACCCCGGAAGAGCTGCTGCTCGACCGCACCCAGCTCATGGGCCTCACCGCCCCGGAGATGACCGTGCTGGTGGGCGGCCTGCGCGTGCTGGGCGCCAACCATGGCGGCAGCCGCCATGGCGTGTTCACCAACCGGGTGGGCGTGCTGAGCAATGACTTCTTCGTCAACCTCACCGACATGGCCAACCGCTGGCTGCCGGCGGGCAACAATCTCTATGACCTTGTCGACCGCAAGACCGGCCAGAAGAAGTGGACCGCCACCCGGGTTGATCTGGTGTTCGGCTCCAACGCGGTGCTGCGCGCCTATGCCGAGGTCTATGCCCAGGATGACAACCAGAAGAAGTTCGTGGCCGACTTCGTGGCCGCCTGGACCAAGGTGATGAACGCCGACCGCTTCGATCTGGAATGATCGGCGCGCAACGGAACGGCCCTCCTCCGGCCCGCCGGGGGAGGGTTTTTTCATGGGCTGAGGGGAAGGAATGGTGGGCGGTACAAGGATCGAACTTGTGACCCCTACGATGTCAACGTAGTGCTCTACCGCTGAGCTAACCGCCCACTGTTGTCGAAAGCTGTGGCTCTATATCGGGAAGGCGCCCAGCGCGCAACCCCGCATCGGCATCCCGAGAAAAACTCAGGCCGCCATCATCCGGTCCACCTCGGCCACCAGATCGCGCAAGTGGAAGGGCTTGGACAGGACCTTGGCCTCCTTGGGGGCCTTGGAATCGGGGTTCAGCGCCACGGCGGCAAAGCCGGTGATGAACATGATCTTCAGGGCCGGATCGAGTTCCGAGGCCCGCCGCGCCAGTTCAATGCCGTCCATTTCCGGCATGACAATGTCGGTGAGCAGCAGGTCGAAGGCCGACTGCTTGATTTCCTCAAAGGCGGACGCGCCTTCGGCAAAGGCGGTGACCGTATGGCCCGCCTTTTCCAGCGCCTTCACCAGAAAGCGCCGCATGTCGTCATCGTCTTCCGCCAGAAGGATTTTTGCCATGGCCACACTCGAAGCACTGCCTGCGGTCATCTCAGCCTGCCCTTCAAAGCACGCATCCTAGCGGCCAAGGAGTAAACAGGCTGTGAAATTGCCAAACCGTCCTGAGGTGTGGACAGTTTCTGCTGGCCCGTCAATACTCCGGGGCAGAGACCGCCCATGACCGACCAGGCCGGATATCAACTGCTGCTGCCCCGCCGCTGGACCACGCCGGCGGTGTTCAACTCGCCCCATAGCGGCCACCTCTTTCCCGAATCCTTCCTTGCCACCACCCGGCTTTCGGCCCTTGACCTGCGCCGCTCCGAGGATTTCGCCATTGATGAGCTGTTCGGCTTTGCCCCGGCCCTGGGCGCGCCGCTGCTGGCGGCGGAGATTTCCCGCGCCGTGGTGGATTTGAACCGCGAACCCTGGGAACTGGACCCGCGCATGTTTGACGGCCCCCTGCCCGGCTATGTCGTCACCGACAGCCCGCGCGTGCTGGCGGGGCTTGGCACCCTGCCGCGCCTGGCCGGCGATGGTGGCGAGATCTGCCGCGCCCGGCTTTCCTTTGCCGAGGCCGAAGCCCGTATTGAACGCTGGTATCGCCCCTATCATCGCCGCCTCGACGAGCTGGTCAGCCGCACCGTCAGGCGATTTGGTGCGGGCCTGCTGGTTGATTGCCATTCCATGCCCTCGGGCGATGACCGCGTCGCCGACATTGTGCTGGGCGACCGGCACGGCAGTTCCTGTGACCGGGGCCTGGCCCAGGCCCTGGCCGACAGCCTGCGCGCCGCGGGCTTTTCAGTGGCCCGCAACCAGCCCTATGCCGGCGGCTTCATCACCCAGTCCCACGGCCAGCCTTCGCTGTGCCGCCATGCCCTGCAGATCGAGGTCAACCGGGGTCTCTACATGAATGAACGGCGGCTGGAGAAACGGCCCGACTTTGATCTGATTGCCCAGCGCCTGACCCGCAGCTTCCGGGATTTTCTGGCGGATCTTCCGGCCCTGCTGCAACCGCAGCGCCGGGCCGCCGAATAGGCAAGAAAAAGGGCCATGCAGCTGACGCTGATGGCCCAAGTCTAGGGAGGAAACGCCCAAGAAGGGCTGCGAGAGGAAAACCAGATGTTTTCGTCTCACGCCGTTCATATGGCACTGCACCATGAGCCGTGCAAGGCCGCCGGGCCGGGAAAATTCCGCGACACTTTGGCAGCGAAATTATAGATCATTGATATCACACAGTTTTTTAATAGAGCCCGGAGCCTGACCGACAGGGTTGCGGGAAATGCATAGCTTTGGATAGTTTGTAACCGGGCAAAACTTCCCAACCTGTGGCGGCGCAACAGGCCCACTGGCCCCCTTGGCCGCTTTATGCTCTATCTGGGAGGATTTCGAGGCTCCCATGACTCCCGACTGGTCTGAACTTTCCGGTTTTGCCCTGCATCTGGCGGAGGTCTCCGCCGCAGCCATTCTGCCTTGGTTCCGGCAACCTCTGGTGGTGGACAACAAGCAGGCCGGCACGGCCGGGTTTGACCCCGTGACCGAGGGCGACCGGGCCGGTGAGCGCGCCCTGCGCGCCGCCATTGCCGAGCGTTACCCCGATCACGGCATCATCGGCGAGGAATTTGGCGAGAAGGAAGGCCGCAGCCCCTTCACCTGGGTTCTGGACCCGGTGGACGGCACCCGCGCCTTCATGATCGGCATGCCAAGCTGGGCCACCCTCATTGCCCTCTACCATGACGGCCGCCCGGTTATTGGCGTCATGAACCAGCCCCATGTGGGTGAATGCTTCATGGGCACGCCGGAGGGCGCCTGGCTGCACCGCCACGGCACGGCAACCCCCCTGAAGACCCGCACCGGCGTGACCCTGAAAAATGCCGCCGCCGGCACCACCGCCCCCGAGCTCTACCGCACGCCGGAGGATGCCGCGGGCTTTCAGGCCCTGCGCCGCGCCTGCAAGCTCATGCGCTATGGCGGTGATGCCTATTTCTTCTGCCTGATGGCGGCGGGCCATCTCGACATCGCCATGGATGCGGGCCTCCAGGCCTTTGACATCGGCGCCCTCATTCCCATCATCACCGGGGCGGGCGGCGTGGTCGGCAGCTGGTCGGGCCATGACCCGGCCCAGGGCGGCAACATCATCACGGCGGGGTCACAGGCCCTGCTCGATGAGGCCATTGCCGTCATGCAGCAAAAATAAGCCCGCCAAAGCGCCGCCTGACTTTTGACGGTTGCGGCAAAAGTCAGAAAGCGGCTCGCCAAACAGTGGTCAGTCCTCGCGATAGACCTTCTCGCGCCGCTCGTGGCGTTCCTGCGCCTCGATGGAGAGCGTGGCGATGGGCCGCGCATCCAGCCGCTTCAGGCTGATGGGGTCACCCGTTTCCTCGCAATAGCCATAGGAACCATCGTCAATGCGCTGCAGGGCGGCATCGATTTTCGAGATCAGCTTGCGCTGGCGGTCGCGGGCCCGCAGCTCCAAAGACCGGTCGGTCTCCGACGAGGCACGGTCGGCCAGGTCCGGCAGCACGTGATTCTCGTCCTGCAGATGCGACAGGGTTTCCCTGCTTTCGCGCAGAATGTCGTCCTTCCAGAGCAGCAGCTTCTGACGGAAATATTCCACCTGCCGCTCATTCATGAACGGCTCGTCATCGCTCGGGCGGTAATTCTTCTCGACAATCGCACCCATGCACATCTCTCCCTGTCAGGCGCGCGCATATAGCGGCTTTGCCCCAAGGCGACAAGGCTTGCCATGGCAACCCCGGTCATTTGTGATTCGCGTGATGTTGCGCTGCAAAAAAGCGGCCTTGGCCGGAAGCGCCCGGCGCCCTTCCCCTATGGCAAATTGGCAATTTCCCCCATCGCCAAATTGCGTTAAAGCCCTGCCCCATGCGCTTTTCCACCTCCCAGGCCTTCCGCGACTGGCCCGCCAAGGCTGTCACCATTCTCGGCATGTCCGGTGTGGGCAAAACCACCCTGGCCAGCCTGCTGCGCGAGGAGGAGTGGTTTCAATACTCCGTCGATTACCGCATCGCCACGCGCTACATGGACGAGCACATCGTCGACAATTTCAAGCGCCACGCCATGGATGTGCCCTTCCTGCGCCACCTGCTGCGCTCGGACTCGATCTACATCCGCTCCAACATCACCTTCGACAATCTGGCCCCCCTCTCCACCTATCTCGGCAAGCCCGGAAACCCCGCCAAGGGCGGCATTCCCTTTGCCGAATACAAGCGCCGCCAGAACCAGCACCGCGACGCCGAAATCCGCGCCCTGCTGGACGTGCCGGAATTCATCGAGCGCGCCCGCGACATCTATCACTTCCATCATTTCATCTGCGATTCCGGCGGCAGTCTGTGCGAGGTGGTGAACCCGCATGACGCCAATGACCCGGTGTTGAAGTGCCTCGCTGACAACACCCTGCTGCTCTACATCGAGGGCACCACGGAACACACCGAAACCCTGGTGCAGCGCTTCCGCAAATATCCCAAGCCCATGTATTACCAGCCCCGGTTCCTTGACGCCAAATGGGCCGAATACAAGGAACTGAACAAGATCCGGAATGATGATGACGTGGACCCCGACGGTTTTGCCGTCTGGGGCTTTGAGCAGCTGCTGCATCACCGCATTCCGCTCTATCAGGCGATTGCCGACAATTTCGGCTACCGCGTCCGAATGTGCGAGATCCCGAAAATCGCCAGCGAGGCCGATTTCACGGGCCTCATCTCCCGCACCATCGATCAAGCCTGAGTTTCACCATGCCCATCAAGATCCCCAATGATTTGCCCGCTCGCGCCACGCTGGAAAAAGAAGGCGTGATGGTCCAGACCGAGGACACCGCCAGCCGTCAGGACATCCGCCCGCTGAAGATTGCCCTGCTCAATCTCATGCCCAACAAGATCAGGACCGAGACGCAGTTTGCCCGGCTGATCGGCGCCACGCCCCTGCAGGTGGAATTGTCGCTGGTGAAAATGACCGGCCACACCTCCAAGAACACGCCGCAGGAACACATGCTCGCCTTCTATGACGACTGGGAGGATGTGAAGCACAGGAAGTTCGACGGCTTCATCATCACCGGCGCACCGGTGGAGCAGATGCCCTTCGAGGAGGTGAGCTATTGGGACGAGCTCACCCGCATCTTCGACTGGACCCAGACCCATGTGTTCTCCACCTTCAATATCTGCTGGGGGGCCCAGGCCGCCCTCTATCACTTTCACCGCGTGCCCAAGCATGATCTGGAACACAAGGCCTTCGGTGTCTTCAGCCATCACAATCTGAACCCCGCCTCGCCCTATCTGCGCGGCTTCTCCGACGACTTTTCCATGCCCGTGTCGCGCTGGACCGAGGTGCGCCGCGCCGACCTGCCGAGCGATAAAAATCTCGAAGTGCTGATGGAGTCCGATGAAGCCGGTCTGTGTTTCATCAATGACCAGCCCCACCACCACCTCTACATGTTCAACCACATTGAATATGACACGGTGAGCCTGGGGGATGAGTATCGGCGCGACGTGGCGGCGGGCAAACCAATCCGCAAGCCCGCCAACTATTTCCCCGGCGGCAACCCGGAGGCAGCCCCGCAGAACCGCTGGCGCAGCCACGCCCACCTGCTGTTCGGCAACTGGATCAACGAGGTCTATCAGGGCACGCCCTTTGACCTGGCCGACATCGGCACAGCGCCCTACCGCTATCCGAACCTCTAGAAAAAACTTGTGATTCCGGCGGGCCGATCCCATGTATTGGCCCGTTTGAACGTCACGGGGACCGGCACCTTGGCCAGCTTCAGCCGCATCATGGACGAAACCCGCATCGCGGCGGGTGGCCTGAAGGACTTCGCCACCGGCCTGGTGGACCCCACCTTCCGGCTCGGCGTCACCGGCCTGTCGCGCGCCGGCAAGACCATCTTCATCACCGCCCTCATCAACGCGCTGACCAAGGGGGCGCGCCTGCCCCTGTTTGAAGCCTATGCCCAGGGCCGCATCACCCACGCCATCCTTGAGCCGCAGCCCGACGACGACATTCCGCGCTTTGCCTTTGAAACCCACCTCGATCAGTTGACCGCCACCGACCGGCGCTGGCCGGAAAGCACCCGGCGCGTCAGCCAGCTCCGCCTGACCATGGATTATGAACCGGTGGGCTACATGGCCCGGACCTTCGGCTCTGGCCGGGTCAACATCGACATCATGGACTACCCCGGTGAATGGCTGCTTGACCTGCCGCTCATGGCCCGGACCTATGAGGAATGGTCGCACGCCACGGTGGCCGCAGCGCGTCTGGCCCCGCGCGCCGCCCTCGCCGCCGACTGGCTTTCGCACCTTGCCAGCCTTGATGCGCAAGCAGCCGCCGATGAATTGCAGGCGGTGAAGGCGGCGGAACTGTTCACCCATTACCTTGCCCGCTGCCGGGCCGACGGTGTGTCGCTGTCCACCCTGCCGCCCGGCCGCTTCCTGCTGCCGGGTGATCTGGCGGGTTCGCCGCTTCTCACCTTTGCGCCTCTTGATGTGACGCCCGACACGCTGGCTGAGGCCGGCTCGCTCCACGCCCTGATGAAGCGGCGCTATGACTCCTATGTGGCGCGCGTGGTGAAGCCCTTCTTCTTCGGCCACTTCGCCCGGCTCGACCGCCAGATCGTGCTGGTGGATGTGCTGACCGCGCTCAACGCCGGGGCCGCCGCGGTGAACGATCTCAAGACCGCGCTGACCCAGGTCATGGCCTCCTTCCGCCAGGGTGAGAACACCATGGTGTCCGGCCTGTTTGGCCGCAGGATCGACCGGGTGCTGTTTGCCGCCACCAAGGCCGACCTGCTGCATCACCACAGCCACGACCAGCTTGAAGCCATTCTGAAACTGCTGATCGAGGACGCCGCCGCCCGCGCCGAATTCCACGGCGCCAAATGGGATGTGACCGCCCTTTCCGCCATCCGCGCCACGCGCGAGGCCATGGTGCGCCAGGGCAGCGAGCAACTGCCCTGCATTGTCGGCACGCCGGAGGCCGGTGAGGTGATCGGCGGCACCAGCTTTGACGGCACGCGCGAAGCCGCCGTCTTCCCCGGCGATCTGCCCGCCGACCCGCGCGCCGCCCTTGACGGCAGCCTCGAGGGGCAGATCAAATTCGTCCGCTTCCGCCCGCCGTTGATCGACGGCGCCACCTTCCCCCACATCAGGCTCGACCGCACCCTGGAATATCTGTTCGGTGACCGTTTCCCATGACCGGCAGAAACCATGACAGCCGCCCGCCCGCGGCCTTCATCCTCGATGAGGAAAAGCCCGCAGCAAAACCCGCCAGACCCGAAGGCAGGGCGAAACCCCGGCGGGCGCCGCGCGCCATGACCGATATTGTCTTTGAACCGGAGGAGGTGAAGGGCGATCTCGTCACCGTGCCGCGCAGCCGCACCTTGCCCCGCCCGAAAACCTTCCGCTGGGGCGCCTTGCTCTTGTCGGCCCTCACCGGCCTTGTGGCGCTGGGCGCGGGCCTGGCCATCACCAACCTCATCGACAATGCCTTCGCCCATGCGCCGTGGCTGGGCTACACCGCGCTGGCACTGGCCGGTCTGGTGGGCCTGTCGGCGCTGGCCATCATCATCCGCGAAATCTGGGGCCTGCTGCGGCTGTCGCGCATGGAACACATTCAGGCCGCCGCCGCCCGCGCCATCAATCAGGATGACGCCGCCGCCGCCGATGAAACCGTCCGTGAACTGAGCACTCTTTATACACACCGCGCCGATGCCCGCTGGGGCCTTGACCGCCTCGCCGACCATCAGGCCGACATCATGGACCCGAAGGACCGGGTGCGTCTGGCCGAGCGCCTGCTCGTTGATCCTCTGGATGAGAGCGCCCTGCGCATCATTGCCAGGCGCGCCCGGCGCGTCACCCTGCTCACCACCGTCACCCCCATTGCCGCCCTCGATGTGCTGTTTGTCGGCGTGCAGAACTTTGCCATGCTGCGCGAACTGGCCACCCTCTATGGCGGCCGGCCGTCCACCCTGTCCACCTTGCGGCTGGCCCGGCTGGTGGTGGCGCACCTCGCCATTTCCGGTGGCCTTGCACTGTCCGACAATCTGCTTCAGCATCTCGTCGGCAAGGGGCTGATGGGCCGCCTGTCGGCGCGCTTCGGCGAAGGCGCGGTGAACGGCATTCTCACCAGCCGCATCGGCATTGCCGCCACCGATGTCTGCCGCCCGGTGCCGCGCAAGGCCGAGGCCCGCGACACGCTGGCCAGTCTCCTGCGGGAACTGGTAATGTTCGGTGACAAGACGGAGGGCAAGTCTGGCCATGACCGCGACCCCAACCCTTGATCAGGGCGTGCGCCGCAACCACGATCTGCGCAACCTCATCCACACCATCATCATGGTGGCCGGATCAGCCCTTCTGGTGGGCGTTATTGCCTATACGGTGATGGGCACAACGGGCCTCATCACCGCCGCCATTTTCACCGCCATGGGCCTTCTCGGTCTGCGCCGCATGTCGCCCGCTGTGGTGCTCAATCTCTACAAGGCGCGGCCGCTGTCATCGTCCGAGGCACCGGAACTGCACCGTCTGGTGGGCCAGCTTTCCGAGCGCGCCGGGCTGCCCGCCACGCCAAAACTCTATTACGTGCCCAGCAAGATCCTGAACGCCTTTGCCGTGGGCCGCCCCGAGGAGTCGGCCATCGCCGTCACCGATGGCCTGCTGCGCGCCATGACCATGCGCCAGCTGGCCGGCATTCTTGCCCATGAAACCGCCCATGTGCGCAACGGCGATCTCAAGGTCATGGGGCTCGCCGATGTGTTGAACCGCGCCACCAGCTTCATGTCGCAAATGGGTCTGTTCGGCCTGCCCATGGTGTTTGGCGTCGGGCTGAACCTGCCCATCACCGGCCTGCTCCTGCTGCTTGCCGCGCCCACCATTGGCAGCCTGCTGCAACTGTCCCTGTCGCGCGCCCGCGAATATGACGCCGACCTTGACGGCGCCGGCTTCACCGGCGATCCCGAAGGCCTGGCGCTGGCGCTGCGCGATCTCGAGGCCCAGCAGTCCAGGGGCTGGGAGGGCGTGGTGCTGCCCGGCTCACGCCTGCCGCAGCCGTCGCTGCTGCGCACCCACCCCAAAACCCAGGACCGCATTGACCGGCTGATGGCCCTGGCCGGCCAGGGGTCGCGCCAGATCACCGTGGCAGAGGATGATGCCCGGCCCGAGGCGGGCTTCACGCCGGTCATCAGAAACCCGCGTATCCAGTGGCAGCGCCTCGGCATCTACAGCTAGGCGCCTCACCCTTCACATTACCGCGAATTCACAGAGCCCCGCGACGGAACCGGGAACGGGCTGGCGTCTTACCCTCACAACACGATGGAAAGGAGTGTTCCATGACCCGTAACAAGAAACTGGCCCTGGTCGCCGCAGTCGGTGGTCTGCTTGCCTTGGGCGGCGTGGCCAGCGCCAAGCAGGGCTGGATGGGCCAGGGCCCCGGCATGATGGGTGGCCCCGGCATGATGCAGCGCTATGACGCCAACAAGGATGGCAAGCTGTCCCAGGACGAAATCACCCAGAACCGCAAGGCCACCTATGACGAGTTTGACGCCGGCAAGGATGGCAAGCTCGGCATGGACGAGTTTCAGGCCCTGTGGCTGAAAATGCGCAATGCCGAAATGGTTCGCGAATTCCAGTTCTTCGACAAGGACGGCAACGGCCAGGTGACCCTTGATGAATATCAGGCCCCGCTTGCCAAAATGGTCGCCAGGCGTGATGCCAACCGCGATGGTTTCCTCTCGCGGGATGACCGTCAGGCCATGCAGCAGCAGCGCGGCTGGGGCAAGCACGGCCAGAAGCATCATGGCCGCCACGGTCACGGGCAACAGGGCCAGATGGGCTGGGCCGGTCCCATGGGCGGACCCGGCATGATGGGGCCTGACGGCCAGCCCGGCCCCGGCATGATGCAGATGCACCAGCGCATGATGCAGCAGGGCTGGGGTGGCTGCGGCCAGATGATGGCGCCGGGCCAGCCGCAGCAGGGTCAACCGGGAATGATTCCGCCGCCGCCCCCGGCGGTGGGTCAGCCCATCACCCCGACGCCATAGCATCACACAACACCGGGCGCTGCCTTGCCCACCGGCGCCGCCAAGGCGGGAGTTCCCTGACGGGGCGCTTCCGCCTTGCCATTTTGAATTAAGCTTTAACTCTTCTGGCCATTGCAGCGGCGCAGCCGTTCACGCATAGTTGTGCATGCCTGCGCCTGATCTCCTGTGCCGGAATCCCATGCCTGTTTACAACCCAGCTCCGCCTCCATCTCCTGCCGCAGCGGCCCTGGGGCAGACGGGTCAGCCAAGCCTGCCCGCCGGCGCACAACTGGCCGCTGCCCGAAGCGTTGCGGACCTTTCAGCCCTGGCCCGCGACTGGCAAGGGCTGGAGGCGGCCAACCCCGCCAGTGTGTTTCAAAGCTATGACTGGGCCCAGGCATGGGCGGAAACCGTCATGGGGCGCGACGGAGAAAACTGTGAGCCGCTCATCCTCCACGGCCGCACGGCCGATGGCCGCCTGGTCTTCCTCTGGCCGCTGATGCGCTGCCGCAGCCGGGGCATCACCCTGTTGCGCTGGTTTTCCGAACCCTATGCCCAATATGGCGATGTGCTGTGCGCGGCGGATCAATCGGCGGCAGCCTGGATGGCCGCCAGCCTCAGCCTGCTGCGCCACCAGCGGCTCGGCGATCTGGTTTACCTCCGCCATGTGCGTGCCGACTCCCAAGCCCATCCCTTTCTGTCCGTCGGTTTCTCCTCGGGCCATCTGAAGGAAGGTGCGCCGCGCCTTGACCTCAGGCTCTATGCCGATGAAGCAGCCTATGAGGCGCGCTACACCGGCCAGCAGCGCAAGCGCCGCAAGAAAATCCGCAAAGCTCTGGAAGACGCGCTGGGTCCGGTGCAGTTCAGCCGCCTTGCCGCAGGGCCTGAAGCCGACGCCGCCCTCGACCAGGCCATTGCCGAGAAGAATGCCTGGCTTGAAGAACGCGGCCGCCAGAACCGCATCATGAACGCCCCGCCCCACACCGCCTTTCTGAAACGGCTGCTGGCCCGGCAGGGCAGCACGCTGGAGACGGTGCTGTCGGCGCTCACCGCCGGGGGCAAGCCCGTGTCCTGGGAACTGGGCTTTCGCCACCAGGGCAGCCACTATGCCTATCTCACCTCACACATGAATGCCCTGACCGACCTGTCGCCGGGGCGCCTGCACATGGATCAGTCCCAGCGCCTGTGCCTGGCCGATGGCCAGACGGTGTTTGATCTCATGGTGCCCTACGACCCGCACAAGGAATCCTGGAGTTCGGTCACCACCCCCGTGGACGATTTTTACCTGGGTCTCAATGCCCGCGGCCAGGCCTTTGGCAGCCTTTATCTCGGCCTGCTGCGGCCCCTGCTGCGCCGGGCCTATTATGCCATGCCGGCCAATCTGCTGCGCCGCCTCAAACCCATTACCGGCCACTGACCGCTCAGAGAGTGCAGTCCAGCAGTCCCTGAATGCGCGCCACCACGGCCTGTTCAACCTCGCGCTGGTCAAAGAACGGGTGCGGCTCATCCTCGTGGCCCAGTTCCGCCACCACACCCTTGTCCAGCAGACCCTGCACCAGCGCATCCACATCGCGCGGCGGATGCAGAAGGCCGCGCCGCACCAGCGCGGCGGCAAGACCGGCCTTGGCCGGCCAGCGCAGCCGGAAGGCCGACAGCGGCAGGCGATAGACCGACACCGGTTTTTCCGTGGCCAGCAGGTCGGCCACCATGGACACGCTGTCCGAGGTGACGGCGAAACGGTCGCCCAGCGCCAGTGCCGCCGCATAGGGATTGCCTTCCGGACTTGCCGGACCACCGGTCCACAGCGGCGCGCTGACCGCCTGCGCCACCGCTGCGGCAATGGCCGCATCGGTACGCGGCGATGAAATCAGAATGACGCCGCCGCCGCGTTTCCGGGCAAAGGTTGAGAGCGCCCGGCCCATGGAGGCCGCCTGCTTCACACTCATGGTCAGCGGATAGCGCGCCGCCCCCAGAACCCCCACAATCCACGGTCTGGGCAGTGCCGCCCAGATCGCCTGCCAGCGCTGCGCCTCGGCGCTGTCAATGCTGCGGCGGGGGGTGAAGGGCAGGTCCATGTGCACCACATTGGCGGCCTGCGGCAGGCCATATTGCGGTGTCGTCACCACCAGATCAAACAGCCGCAAGGGGGCGCGTGGCCGGCCGATCTGAATGAGCCGGGTCTTGCCGCCGGAAGCCTGCCTGATCCACAGCGCCACCGGCACGGTGCGCTTGCCCGTGGCGATGACCAGATCGGGCCAGGGCGGTGCCAGGCGGCTGCGGCTTTCCTTGTCCAGCGTCACCAGGCTGGCGCGGGTGAAGCCATTGGGCAGCCGGTGCCAGGAATTGAACCCGAGCGGCACCAGCACGGCCGTGCCGGAAAGCCGCGAGGCCAGTTCGCGCGCCTGCGCATTGTCGCCCGCGCGCGCGGTCTGCAACACCCAGATCAGGCAGGGGCGTGAAGCGTTCATGCCGTCTCCATAGCCCAAGCCCCGGCGCTTTCCTACGGGGCATCCTTCGCTGTTCTGTCGCATGACACGGCGTCACGTCGTCCATTGCTATTTTCTTGCCATGCCCGGCGCGGGCGGGAATAGAGAAGAGCACAAGGCAGAGCGAATCACCCATGACCATGGCTGAAGGCATGGCCCCCGACGCCATCGCCCACTACAAGGAATTTCTCATCATCCTCGGCGCGGCGGGGCTGGCCGTGCCGTTTCTGCTGCGGCTCGGCATCGGCACCACACTGGGCTTTCTCATCGTCGGCTTTGTCCTCGGCCCCAATGTGCTGGGCCGTCTGGTGGGCCATGTGCCCTTTGCCCAGGCGCTGGTCATCACCAACCCCGAGTCCATCCGCGCCCTGGCCGAACTCGGCGTTGTGTTCCTGATGTTCCTCATCGGGCTGGAACTGTCGCTGGAACGCCTCAAGCTCATGCGCCGTCTGGTCTTCGGGCTGGGCGGGTTGCAGGTGGTGCTGTCGGGGGCGGTGCTGGCGCTGGTGGCGGCAGTGCTCGGCTATCCGCCCGCCGCCGCCGTGGTGCTGGGCATGGCGCTCGCCCTGTCCTCCACCGCCATTGTCATTCAGGTCTATTCCGACGCCAAACGGCTGGGCAGCAATGCCGGCCGCGCCAGCTTCGCCATCCTGCTGATGCAGGACCTGGCCGTCATCCCCATCATGCTGACCGTGCTGGTGCTCGGCCGCCATGCCGGTTCGTCCATGTTCCTCAGCCTCACCACGGGCTTTGCCCAGGCGGGGCTTGCCATCATTCTGATCTATCTGGTCGGGCGGCGGCTGCTCCGCCCGGTGTTGCGCCGCGCCGCCTCGGCCCACAGTTCCGATCTCTTCGTGGCCGCCGTGCTGCTGGTGGTGGTGGGCACCGCAGCCCTTGCCAATGGTGCCGGCTTGTCCATGGCGCTTGGTGCCTTCATCGCCGGCCTGCTGCTGGCCGAAACCGAATACCGCCGCGCCATTGAGGCGGTGATTGAGCCCTTCAAGGGTCTGCTGCTCGGGGCCTTCTTCCTGCTCGTCGGCATGGGCCTTGATCTTGCCGGTCTCATGGCTCATCCGGTGCTGGTCATCGCCAGCGTGGCGGGCCTCATCGCCATCAAGGCGGTCATCACCTACGGCCTTGGCCGCACCTTCAAGCTCACCCGCTCTGCCGCCCTGGAAACCGCGCTGGTCATCGGGCCGGGTGGCGAGTTTGCCTTCGTCATCCTGTCGGCGGCGGCAGCGGCCGGCATCATCGATTATCCGCTGCAGGCCAAGGCCCTGCTCATCGTCAGCCTGACCATGGTGCTGATCCCGCTGCTCTACCGGCTGGCCCGCCGCCTCATCAGCACCATGCCGGGGGCTGCCACCCTGCCGGTCGAGGCCCAGGCCATCCCCGCCCCCGATCCCTACCGCAACCACATCATCATTGCCGGCTTCGGACGCGTCGGCCACCTCATCGGCTCCATGCTCGACGAACACCAGATTCCCTATATCGCCGTGGACAATGACCCAGCCCTGGTGGCGCGCGAACGCAAGGGCGGTTTTCCGGTCTTCTTCGGTGATGCCGCCAATCCGGTGTTTCTTGCCAAATGCGGCCTTGATCAGGCCCGCGCCCTGGCGGTGACCATGGACTCGCCTGCCCGCGTCGATGAGGTGACCAAGGCGGCCCGCGCCGAGCACAAGGATCTGAAAATCATCGCCCGCGCCCGCGACGAGCGCCACGCCATGACCCTTTATCTGTCGGGGGCGACCGAAGCGGTGCCGGAAACCATTGAATCAAGCCTGCAACTGGGCGAGTCCCTGCTGGTGGAAGCCGGCATTCCGGTGGGCCTGGCCATTGCCTCCATTCACGAACGCCGCGACGGCTTCCGCAAGATGCTGGGCCGGCCCGACCGCCGCGCCCAGCGTGCCCAGGCCGCCACCCTGCGCAAGCGCAGCCCGCGCCGCAAGGCTGCGAAACCGGCCGGACAAAAATAAACCGCGAGAGTCATGGCCCCCGCGGTTCATCCGTTTACGGATTAAAATCTATTACTCGGCCACACCAAGCTTGCGCTGAAGATTGGTGCTGGAGGTGGTGTACTGGAACATCAGCCGGGCGCCCGGATTGATGATGCGGAAGGCCTGCTGCGCCATCAGCGCGCCCTCATGGAAGCCGGAGAGAATGAGCTTCAGCTTGCCGGGATAATAGTTGATGTCGCCGATGGCGAAGATGCCGGGGATATTGGTCTCGAACTTTTCGGTATCCACCGGGATCAGGTTCTCATGCAGATTGAGGCCCCAGTCGGCCACCGGGCCGAGCTTCATGGTCAGCCCGAAGAACGGCAGCATGGCATTGGTGACAATCTCGAAGCTCTGGCCGTCATTGCCCTTGACCACGGCACCGGCCAGTTCACCGTTCTCGCCCTTGAGGGCCGTCACCTGGCCGAACTTCATCTGCATTTTGCCGGCCGCCACCAGCTCGCGCATCTTGTTGACGCTGTCCGGGGCAGCCCGGAATTCCTCGCGCCGGTGCAGCAGCGTCATGGACCGGGCGATGGGCTGGAGATTGTTGGTCCAGTCCAGGGCCGAGTCGCCGCCGCCGATGATCAGCACATCCTTGCCGCGGAACGCCTCCATCTTGCGCACCGCATAGAACACCGACTTTTCCTCATACTGCTCGATGCCCGGAATGGGCGGCTTCTTGGGCTGGAACGAGCCGCCGCCTGCCGCCACCACCACCACCTTGCAGCGGAAGTGCAGGCCGCCGTCGGTCTTCAGTTCAAAATCGGCATCGCCCAGCTTCTTCAGTTCGGTCACCATGTGGCCGAAATGGAAGGTGGGTCCGAAGGGCCGGATCTGCTCCATCAGGTTCTTGGTCAGCTCCGCCCCCGACACCACCGGATAGCCGGGAATGTCATAGATCGGCTTTTCCGGATAGAGCTCGGCACACTGGCCGCCCGGCCGGTCGAGAATGTCCACGAGATGGCACTTGATGTCGAGCAGGCCCAGCTCAAACACGGCAAACAGGCCGGTCGGCCCCGCCCCCACAATCACCACATCGGTGTGAATCACATCACTCATCGGACACTCCTGCTCTCGGATATCAGAATTGCTTGGCCGGAACCTTGAGCCTGAGGCCATCCAGTTCGTCGCGCACCTTGATCTGGCAGGAGAGACGGCTGTTGTCGCGCACATCAAAGGCGAAATCCAGCATGTCCTCTTCCATCGGGTTGCGCGCCCCGGTCTTTTCGGTCCACTCCGGTTCCACGAAAACATGGCAGGTGGCGCAGGCGCAGGCACCGCCGCAATCGGCATCAATGCCGGGCACCTGGTTCTTCACCGCCACTTCCATGACGGTCATGCCGGGCGTCCCTTCAACGGTCTGCTCCGTGCCATTGTGTTGGATAAAAGTGATCTTCACCATGCACCGGGTTCCAAAACAGGTATTTAATTTACTGGATATACGCTGGCCGTGCGAAAAGCAACCGGCCCGAGACATTACATCCCGGTCTGACCCCTAAATGCTGTGGCCGCATCCGTCAACGCCTGGCGTGCCGCCTGCCGCTCCTCCAGGCTGGCCGGAAGCCCGCCCTCCTCCAGCAGCCGGGCCAGCGCCGCCAGCTCCATGGCACCAACGGTGGCAGCAGAACCCTTCAACGTATGGGTCAGGAACTTCCAGTCCTGGGCCGTGGCGGCGGTGAGGACCTGGTCTTCCGCCTGGCCAAGCTGAACCAGAAACAGGTTCATGATCTCCGCACCCAGCGCCGTGTCACCCATGGTGGACTGGCTGAGGCGGTCGGCATCGAATACCGCGGGCTGTGCGGGGGCCGGGCTGGCGTCGTTCCGGCTCTGAGAGCAGCTTTTGACCATGGCTTGACTGTGCGACATTTTCCGAAAATCTTCCACAAATCCAAGCAAAAAGCGTGAACGAAATTGCTTTACCGGGGATTTCCTGAATCGATTCAATTCGATCCACAAAATTAACCAAATTTTTAATTATCCCCAGCCGATGCAGGCCGGGAGGTTCATCCAATGGACGCCATGGGTTATGATGGGAATCCAGGACTCGGATTGCGGGCAAAAGGCCCACCTGTCAACCGCCGGTTGGCGCGTGTGTTCGTAATGCGTGAAGTTGCCGGCGGGGGTTGGCCGGTTTGGTGAAAGGTGCGGGTTGTCATGGCAGTTAACAGCGTGGATTCCAGGCGTCGCGACCGTCGCCAGAGTCATGAGGCAGAGGCCATGGCCGCCGCCCAGGAAGCCGGACCGGTGCGCAGCCGCCCCGCCAATGAGAATGATCCCACCGCCGCGGGCCTGATGAACCGGCTGTACCGGCGGCCGTCCTACAACGCTTATTACGTTGCCTTCGCACTGTCGCTGCTGTGGATCTTCGGCTGGTTCCTCATCTACCCCACCGCCATTTTCGCCAATCAGACGGTGAGCCAGGCCGACCTGATGCGCGCCCTTGCCGTGCTTGTTCTGCCCATCATGGCCTTTTTCGGCATGGCCTATCTGGTCTGGCACGCGCTGCGCATGCGCCATGTCTCGGAAGTGCTGCTGCAGTCGGCGCTGCGCCTCATCAAGCCGCAGGACATCGCCGCCGAGGGCATCACCTCGATCGCCCAGTCGGTGAGGAACGAGGTCGACCTGCTGGTCGGCGGTGTTGAACATGCCGTGCAGCGCGCATCGGCGCTGGAAGACATCGTCCACAAGGAAATCTCCGCCATCGAACGCGCCTTCGGCGGCAATGAGGAGCGCATCCGCTCGCTCGTCACCAATCTCGAGAACCAGCGCACCGCCCTGCATCAGGCCAGCCTTCTGGTCGGCAATGAGGCCGCCCCGCTGCTGTCGCGGCTGGAGAACAACACCATCAACCTCGACCAGGTCATTTCCAACGCCCAGGATATTCTGGGCCGCCTGGAAACCGGCCTCAAGGGCTCGGCCTCGGAACTGGCCCGCACCATTGACGATGTTTCAAGCCGCGCCGCCCAGGCCGGTGACGAGATCGGCTCCAAGACCGCCCTGATGGAACGCATGTCGGCCTCGCTGGTCAGCGAACTGCGCACCTTCTCCGGCCATCTGCAGGAACAGGTGTCGTCGCTGAACAGTGCCGCCACCCAGCTGGCCACCGAAACCTCCACCTTCGGCCAGAACGTGCAGGGCATGGAAGGCAATGTCATTTCCATTCTGCGCCAGAGCGCCGATGCGCTGGTCAACGTCAACCGCGACCTGACCTCCACCATCGAGCGTGCCGCCGGCGCCTCGGCCAGCCAGATCCGGCAGGCCGCCGCCGAAATGACCGAAATTCTCGGCGCCACCGGCGACAACATCTCCTATCACCTCAAGGCCACCTCCTCCGAGGTGGCGGGCCTCATTGAAACCTCTGGCGTGGCCACCGTGCAGCGCATCGAGGAAAGCCGCACCGCCATCAGCGAGGGGCTGCAGGCCATTTCCGGTGACTATCTCACCCGCGTGTCGCAGTCGCGCCAGGAACTGGAAAACTACCTCAATCAGGCCGCCGCCTACTTCTCCGGCAACATTGACAACGCCACCGCCAAGCTTGCCGATCAGGTGGACCAGGCGGGCAGCCGCCTGCTCTCCGGCCTCGACCAGACCACCGGCCAGTTCCTTAACCAGCTGGATACGACGGGTGTGGGCCTGGCCGGGCGCATGCAGGACACCGCCCAGCGCCTGTTCAAGGAAATCACCACCAACACCGATCTCATCTCCGGCCAGCTTGAAACGCTGTCCACCGGCGTGGTGGGCCGCCTTGACCAGACGGCGGGGACCATTGCCGGTCACCTCCGTGACACCACCAGCATTGTCACCCGCCAGATGGAGGAATCGGGCCTTGCCCTGGCGCAGAACATCGAGAACGCCTCGGGCGGCGTGACCGAACGTCTCATCAATGTCTCGGGCGACTTCGTCCAGCAGGTGGGCCGGGCGCGCGAGGATCTGTTCCGGCTGCTGGGCGATGTCACCGCCCAGATGACCGGCAAGCTCGAAACCGCCACCCACGACATCTTCGAGCGCATGGATCAGGCCAGCATGATCATGTCCGGCCAGCTTGATGACACGGCCACCCGTCTTTATGACCACATCAACCTCACCGCCGGCGATGTTACCGAGCGGGTGGCCCAGGTCACCGAGAAGCTGACCGGCCAGCTTGATGTGTCCTCCGGGCAACTGGCCACCCTACTTGACTCCACCGAGACGCGCATGGGCAGCCAGCTTGAGCAGGCAACCACCGAGCTCAACGCCCTGTTCCGCGCCAACACCAACATGCTGACCCGGCAGCTGGATGACAGCTCCACCGCCGTCACCAATGCCTTTGCCGACACCGCGCTGGCCGTCACCCGCCAGATGCAGGATGTTCACAACTCGATGACCGACCGGCTCCAGTCCACCTCTTCGGAAGTGGCCAGCCAGCTTGAGACGGCGGGCAACAACATGTTCAGCCGCCTCGACGTCACCGCCCGCGACCTGGGTCAGCGCTTCGATGTGGCCACCACCATGCTGGAACGCATCACCGGCGACATTTCCGGCCGCCTGGCGGGATCCGGCGCCAAGTTTGCCGAAATGCTCGAAGGCGCATCGAGCCAGATGATCAACGACCTCGGCAAGGCCTCCGAAGCCTTCTCCGAGGGCCTCGGCCAGACCACCATGGAAATTTCCGGCCGCTTCGAACAGGAATCCGGCCTGCTGGTGGATCGCATTGACCGCGCCGTGGCCGCCTTCGACTCCACCGCCAATGTCACCGCCGCCAAGCTTGACGAGGCGCACCGCAAGTTCGCCAAGCATGTCGAATCCGCCAACACCTATCTGGCCGACCAGTTGCAGACCTCGGCTGGCGAAATGGACGAACGCCTGGAAGGTGTGTCCATGCAACTGACCGGCAAGCTGGAAATGACCGGCAGCCGGATTTCCAGCCGCCTCGAAGATGTGGCTGGTCTGGTGGAGAAGTCCATCGACCGCTTCAACGACGAGATGGAGCGCGCCCTCACCAGCCGCAAGGACAGCCTGGAAGCCCTCGTTGGCGATGCCAACCGCCGCGCCGAGGAAGTGGACAAGGTCATGTCCAATTACATGACCATGATCGAGGAAAGCCTCGCCCACGCCGACACCAGGGCGCGCGAGATCAGCCGCCTGGTGGCCGAGCAGACGCAGGCCTCGCTGGTCAACATCGAAGACGAGATCAAGAAGCTGGAGACGGCCTCCGGCGGCCAGATCAATCAGGCCAGCCGCGTGCTGCGCGAGCAGCATGAGCGGGCTATGTCGTCGATGAACGAAATGCTCTCGGCCACCGCCACCGACTTCCAGCAGACCGCCCAGGACATGCGCATCACCGCCCAGCAGGTGGTGAAGGATATCGACGCGGCCCGCGCCGAATTGAAGCGCGCCATCCTCGACCTGCCGGAGGAAACCCGCACCAACGCCGACGCCATGCGCCGCGTGGTGGCCGACCAGATTGCCGCCCTGAGTTCGCTGGCCGATGTGGTGAAGCGCCAGAGCGGCGGCCTCGACTTCTCCGGGCCCGGCTATCTCACCGGCGGACGAGGCTCATTGGGAAAATCTGAGGGCGCCCCGTTTTCCGCTCCGCATCATGGAACGGTGAGCGCCCAGGAAACCACCACGGAGCGGACCACCGGTGACGATGAACCGGTGACCGCACGCCGCGCCCGCAGCTTTGCTGATCTGGCCCGCGCCAGCGCGCCCATGACCAGCCGCCGCAGCGAACCTGCCGCCGCGCCGCCGCGCGACATCGAGCAGATGACGGTGAAGCTCCATGCCGCCGCCCGCGATCTGGTGGAGGCCATTGACGGCACCCTGCCGCGCGATCTGGAGAAGCGCTACGCCGATGGCGACCGCAGCGTCTATACCCACCGCCTGTTCGAAGGCCGGGGCAAGAAGATGCAGAAGCTCATCACCTCGCGCTATGACGAAGAGCGTCTGCTGCGCGGCCGGGTGGATGCCTATGTGCGCCTGTTCGAGCGTCTGCTCGACCAGCTTGCCGATGTGCCGCGCGGCAGCGAAATGGTGGAAGCCTCGCTGTCGTCGGAATCGGGCCTCATCTACATGATGCTGGCTGAATCCGCCGGTCGCATTCCGCCGCAATAGTCCACACCCTCGCCGCGCCCCGCGCGGCGGGGGTTCCCTCCCCCCCTCTGGCGTTTCCGGTCATGCCCGCTTTCACTGTCACGGCTGACGTCTTTCCCATCGCCGGCCGCTTCACCATTGCCCGTGGCTCCAAGACCGAGGCCCATGTCATCACCGTGCGTCTGACGGACGGCACAGCCGCAGGCTGGGGTGAGGGCGTGCCCTATCCGCGTTATGGCGAAACGGTCGATCAGGCGCTGTCCGCACTGTCGGACGCCCGCCGCACCATCGAAGCCGGCCTGACGCGCGCCGATGTTTCCCGCCTGCCCCTGCCAATGGCGGCGCGCAACGCGCTTGACTGCGCCCTCTGGGATCTGGAGGCGAAACAGCAGGGTAAGCCCGTGTGGCAGCTTGCCGAGCTGCCGGAGCCGCGCGCCGCCCTCACCGCCTATACCATCAGCCTGGATGAACCGGAGGCCATGGCCCGCGCCGCGTCGGCCTCGGGCCGTCCGCTTCTGAAACTCAAGCTGGGCCGCCCGGATGATGCGCTGCGGCTGGCTGCCATTCGCGCTGCCTGCCCGCAGGCCCGCCTCATTGTCGATGCCAATGAGGGCTGGCAGGCGGATAGCCTTCCCCACATGCTGGCGGCCTGCCATCAGACCGGGGTTGAACTGGTGGAACAGCCCCTGCCCGCCGCCCATGACGAGGCCCTGCGCGGTCTGGCGCGCAAGGTCATGATCTGCGCCGATGAAAGCGCCCATGGCCTTGACTCCCTGCCTTCGCTCATCGGCAAATATGACGCCATCAACATCAAGCTAGACAAGACCGGCGGCCTCACCCCGGCGCTGGCGCTGGCCCATGCCGCGCGGGCCCGCGGCCTGAAAATCATGGTGGGCTGCATGGTCGGCTCATCACTGGCCATGGCGCCCGCCAGCCTGCTGGCGCCGCTGGCGGAGTTTGTTGATCTGGATGGGCCGCTGCTGCTCGCTGCCGACCGCCCGGTGCCGCTGCGCTATGACGGCAGCCTCATGCTGCCGCCGCCTCCGGCTCTGTGGGGCTGAGCCGGGCCAGCCTGAGGGCAAGGCCCAGCGCCACCAGCGACACCCCCGCCATGACCAGATAGGCGTGCGGCCCCAGCCCCGCATAAAGGGGGCCTGCGGCCCAGGTCATCAGCGCCATGGCCGCGCCCATAGCGCCTGAGTAAAGCCCCTGGGCGGTATTGCGCAAATGCTGGGGCACCATGGCGCGGATATAATGCATGGTGGCCAGATGAACCGTGGCAAAGGACGCCGCATGCAGAAGCTGCAGTCCCGTCGCCACCACCAGTGCGGGGGCCGCTGCCAGCGCCAGCCAGCGCAGCGCCCCGCCGGCAATGCCAATCATCAGCATGCGGAGAATGCCAACCCGGACCAGCGCCCGCCCAGCCACGGCAAACAGCGTCACCTCCGCCAAAACCCCCACCGCCCACAGCCCGCCCACCGCCAGCCGTGAAAAACCCTGCGCCTGCCACTGCACCGAGGCAAAGCTGTAGAGCACTGCGTGGCTGGACTGCGCCAGCGCCACGGTGGCAACGAACAGGGCAAAGAAGCCGTGGCCGAGAAGTGTTGGGCCGCCGCTCTGAGTTGGCATGGGGCTGGCGCGCGGGCCTGTGACATCGCCCGGCAACAGCCAGGCCGCCAGCACCGCCAGGCCCTGCGCCGCCGCCAGCAGATAGACCGTGGCTTCCGCCGGCAGCACCGTCAGCAGTGCCCCGGCGCCAAGATTGCCCGCCAGAAAACTGAGCGAAGCCCACAGCCGGATGCGGCCATAGTCCAGGCCATGGGCGGCCGCCCCATCCACGGCAAAACTCTCGGCCAGTGGAAACACCGGACCAAACAGCAGCGATGCCACAACCGCCACCGCCAGAATGGGCCAGAAACCGGACGTCAGGGTGAGCGCCCCATAGGCCAGCAGGGCGGCCGCAGCTGAAAAACGGATCAGGCTGAGACGGTTGCCCCTGGCATCAGCCAGGCGCGCCACCACCGGCACCACCACAATGCGCACTGCCGTCATGGCGGCCAGAATGATGCCGATGGCGCCAAGCGAAAGCCCCTTGGCCGACAGCCACAGCGGCAGAAACGGCATTTGCACGCCCGTGCCCAGCAGCATCAGCGCATAACAGAACGACAGGCGGAAGTGGAAAGCAGACGGGGTCATGGTGCGAAGTGGGGCAGCTCTAAACCAAACCTTCACCACTTTCCACGATATTAACCATGGGCCCATGGGCACGGCACGATGCTGAGTCATGCCGTTTGCCCGCCTTTATGCGGGGCCGGTGTGTGGAGTTGGTCATGTCCGAAGTGCTGCCCTTTGAGCCGCAGGGAAACTTCCAGGAAATTCTGGAGGCGGTGCAGGAAACCCGGCGCGGCCGCTGGTTTCTTGACGAATACCGGGCCTCCGTTCACCGCTCCGAAACCGAACAGGTCTTGAGCGCCATCCACAAGCTGGAGCAGGCCGTGGCCCGCCAGTTACCCGCCACCGATGTTGCACAGGCCCGCCAGGCCATTCAGGCCACGCGTGAACGGATTGCCCGTCTGGGCGACAGCCCCACCCCGCCCGCCGACCCGCAGCTGTTCCGCAGGCTGGCCGCCCTTCAGGCCGAAGCCGCACAGACGGCAGGCCCTTCGCCGGAAGCTGCCTTGCTGAACCAGCGCATTGCCCTGGCCCTGGAACTGGTGGACCAGCTTGACCACACCATGGGCGGCACCACGCCAGCGCCCACCATGGCCTATGCCTCAGCTCCGCCGCCCGCCACACTGTCTGGCGAGCAGATGCGCCTGTTTCGTCATGATGAAGCGGTGTTTGCCGCCCCCGCCGCCGCGCCGGCACAGACGGAAAGCCGTCACGCGTTCATGGCCGCTCTGCCCGCAGCACCGCGCGGCGCCAGACTGGTGATCAAGAAGACAACCGGCCCCGAACCGGCCGCTGCCGCGCCCGTTCTGCCGCCCGAAGCCTTGCCTCTGGACGTGCTGGCGCCAGAGGCGGAACAGTCCTTCGATCCCGAGGACGATGTGCCTGAGGGGTTTTTCGATGCCCCGGAAGCCGATGTGCTGGAACCGGAACGGGTGGCCGATATGGCCCTGGCCGACATTGCCACGCCGGCATGGCCGGAACCGGCACAGCCCGCTGCCCCCGTGCCGCCGGTTGCCACGGCACCGGCCACCGATCCCGCCCAGCGCATCGTCATCATTCGCCGCACGGTCAGTGACTTCCTGGATGAGACGAGCCCCCCTGCCCCTCAAAACAACAACGCCGCCTGAGTTTCCCCAGGCGGCGCCGATCGGTTGATGGCCGCTTTGCTTACCAGTCCATGGTCAGCGAGGCCGACAGAATGTCGAGGTGCTGCTTGAAGTTGGCGGTCACGTCCTGCACAACGCCACCATCCTTCATGAAGACATGGCTGTAGGCCAGGCTGGCGGTGGCGCGGTCGGTCAGCTTGTAGCTGCCGCCCAGGGACGCCCAGTAGCGGTCATTGTCGGGCATGCGCACAGTGCGCCACGCATCCGGCACGGGTGACTTTTCATAGGCCACACCAGCACGCAGCGTCAGCGCATCGCTGTAATCATAATCGGCACCGAGGGAATAGAACCAGCCATCCTTCCAGTTTTCCGGGGTCTGACCGACAATGGCACCCGTGTCGGTGCGGCGGATGGTCAGATCCTTGAACCGACTCCAATTGGTCCACTCCACACCTGCCTTGAGGGTCAACTGATCGGATACGACCTGCGAAACGCCGACAGTCACAACCTCTGGCGACTTGAACGGTGCTTCGATGTCGCCACCGGCAAAGCCGGCCAGCAGATTCTTGCCTGTGCCCTCAAGTTTCTGCTTGATGGAAGAGCGGAAGCCAATACCAATCGAGGTCGACTCCGACGGCTCCAGCAGCACGCCAAACGTATAGCCAAGCCCCCAGTCATCTCCCTTGAAGCGCGCGAATTCCAGACCGTTCACCGGATTGCGGTTGTTCAGATCAACCGACATGTAGTTGATCTGCAGGCCGGCACCCACCGAAATCATGTCGGAAATCTTGTAGGCCACCGTCGGGGAGAAATCATAGGTGGCAACCTTGGACTTGTCGCCATGGGGCAGGCCCGCCCAGGTATTGGCGTCGGTGGCGAGGCCGAAGGGAGCATTGATGCCCATGCCCAGCACCAGATCATCGCTGATGGCATAGGACATGTAGGAGGCCGGAACCGGCGTCGGCGAGCCGAGGTTGCCGCTGCTGCTCAGCGGGCCATAATTGCCCGTGCCCTTGGAATAGGGGATGATGAGATTGCCCACCGCTTCCGTGACCAGGCCCTGGCTGGCATGCTGGGTCAGCGTGGCCGGGTTCCAGAACATGGCCGACAGGCCGTCGGTGCCCGCTGCAACACCGGCAAAGGAGTTGCCCTGGGCTTCCGCCGACTGTTCACGCAGCGCAAAACCACCGGCCAGAGCGGTGGTGGCAGAGAGCGCCAGAACGGCAGCGGCAAGCACGGTGGTTTTTGTGGTGAGTCGCATGGGGAGCCCCTATTCAAATTTTCGCCATATTTGCCTAGCCCCGCATGATCCGCAACCGGTTTATGTCACTTCTGCATAGGTCATGAACAATTCCACAAATCTGTGCTTTTGACGCAACATGTCACCTTAAGGTAACCTCCATAACGTCATTTTTTCACACCCGCTGCCATGACCCGTGATCCGCGCTACGACATTCTGTTTGAACCCGTCAAAATCGGTCCCGTCACCGCCCGCAACCGCTTCTATCAGGTGCCCCATTGTAACGGCATGGGTTACCGGGATGTCTCGGCGCTCGCGGCCATGCGCGCCACAAAGGCAGCGGGCGGCTGGGCCGTAGTGGCCACCGAAATGGTGGAAATCCACCACACTGCCGATGTCTCCCCCTTTGTGGAAGGCCGCCTGTGGTCGGACCAGGACATTCCCGCCCATGCCCGGGTGGCGGCGGCCATCAAGGAAAAGGGCGCGCTGGCGGCCATTGAGCTCTGCCACTCCGGCTACACCGCCGTGAACCTGTGGTCGCGTGAGGTGCCGCTGTCCCCCTCGGCCCGGCCCGCCGCCTCCTTCTTTCAGGACCCGGTGCAGGCCCGCGCCATGGACCTGAGCGACATCCGCACCCTGCGGGCCGCCCACCGCGCCGCGGCATTGCGGGCCAAACGGGCGGGCTATGACCTGATCTATGTCTATGCCGGTCATGGCCTGGGCATTTTCCAGCAGTTTCTGTCGCGCGCCACCAACCAGCGCAGCGATGACTATGGCGGCTCGCTGGCCAACCGTGCCCGCCTGCTGCGCGAGGTGATTGAAGACACTAAAGACGCGGTGGGGGATCGCTGCGCCGTGCCGGTGCGCATCGCCATGCATGAATTTGCCGGAGCCGAAGGCCTCTCCCCCGCCGAGGTGGAGGACGCCATCGGCCTCATGGCGGAACTGCCCGACCTGTGGGACCTGTCGCTCTCCGGCTGGTCCATGGACAGCCAGACCTCGCGCTTTGCCGAGGAAGGCTTTCAGGAACCCTACATCAAGGGGGTGAAACGCCTGACCACCAGGCCGGTGGTGGGGGTGGGCCGCTACACCTCGCCCGATGCCATGGTGCGGGTCATCCGGCAGGGCATCATGGACATGATCGGCGCTGCCCGCCCCTCCATCGCCGATCCCTATCTGCCGAAGAAGATCGAGGACGGGCGCCTTGACGACATCCGCGAATGCATCGGCTGCAACATCTGCGTCACCCATGATTTTTCCTCCACCCCGCTGCGCTGCACCCAGAACCCCAGCATGGGCGAGGAATGGCGGCGCGGCTGGCACCCGGAACTGATCCGCCCGAAGGAGGCTGACGGCCATATTCTGGTGGTGGGCGCAGGCCCCGCCGGGCTGGAGGCCGCCCGGGCGCTGGGCCAGCGCGGCTATACTGTAAGTCTTGCCGACCGGGCGCAGGAGGCGGGTGGCCGCGTGGCCAGGGAATGCCGCCTGCCCGGCCTTGCCGCCTGGGGCCGGGTGAAGGACTGGCGCCTCGGCCAGATCGCCAAACTGCCCCATGTCTCGCTCTATCTCGACAGCGCCATGACGGCGGAAAACAGTGCCGAAGTGGGCGCCGATCATATCGTGCTGGCCACCGGCGCCAGCTGGCGGCGCGATGGCGTGGGCCGTCACCACAGCCGCCCCCTGACCATTGCCGACGGGGCCCTTGTGCTGACCCCGGATGATGTGATGGCGGGCAGCCTGCCCGCTGCCGGCCCGGTCACCCTGTTTGACGACGACCACTATTACCTGGGCGGCGTGCTGGCCGAACTGCTGGTGAAAAAGGGGCTGGCGGTGCGCCTGGTCACGCCGTCATCACTGGTGTCCTTCTTCACCCGCCAGTCGCTGGAACAGGCCCGCATCCAGAAGCGCCTGCTGGAACTGGGGGTGGAGGTGATTGCCAACACGGCGGTGACGGCCATAGCCCCGGATCATGTCACACTGGCCTGCGTCTTCACCGGCCGGGAACGGCTGCTCGAAACGGCGGCCACGCTGCTGGTCACCGCGCGCACCCCCAATGATGCGCTGGCCGCACCCCTGCGCGCTGCCGGGCTTGCCGTCTCCGTCATCGGGGATGCCTTTGGCCCCGCCACCATCGCCGCCGCCGTCCATGCCGGCCGCCGCCTGGCGGAAGACTTCGGCCGCCCGAAGGACCCCCTGTCACTGCCCTTCCGCCGCGAAACAACCGGGCTTGATCCGGCGCCGGTTTAAGCCGCCATTTACCATCTTCGGCAAAGCTCCGGTGAAAACCACCGAGGGCAACCGTGACAACTTTGATTTCTCGCCGGCAAGTTCTGTTCTGGGCGGCGGCCATGCTGGCCGCACCGTCCGCCTGTGCGCAGGACCAGACCGACTCCATCACCTCCATTGCGCCCAGGGCCGCCATGGCGGGCAAGCTCGCCACCCGCACCGAAGTCATTTCCGAGCGCGGCGAACCGGCCATGGTGACGCTGAGTTCGCGCCAGGCCCTGCAGGGCGCCATTGATTATTACCGCGACATCGTGGCCAATGGCGGCTGGCCCGTGGTGCCCAAGGGCAAGCTGGAGCGCAATGTGCGCGGCGAGAAGGTGCTGGTCCTGCGCCAGCGCATGGTGGCCGAAGGCTATCTCGACCCCGCCACGCTGCAAGGCCCCGGCGCTGATCTGTATGATGCCCGCATGGCCTCGGCAATCCGCGCCTTCCAGCGCAACCACGGCATTGCCACCACCGGCATTGTCGGCGACCGCACCCGCTTTGAACTGAACCTGACGGCGCGCGCCCGCCTCCACACCCTCGAGGTCAACCTGCCGCGCGTTGAGCAGTATATGACCGGCCTTGGACCGCGCAATATTCTGGTCAACATCCCGTCAGCCCAGCTGGAGGCGGTGGAATTCGGCCATGTCTTTGCCCGCCATAATGTGGTTGTGGGCAAGCTGGACCGCCCCACCCCGGCGCTGAAGAGCAAGGTGACGACGGTCAACTTCAATCCCTACTGGACCGCCCCTGCCTCCATTGTCGAGAAGGACATCGTTCCCAAATATCTCAAGGACCCCTCCTACCTCGCCCAGATGCATATCCGGGTTTTCGACGGGCTTGGCGGGCCTGAGATTGACCCCGCCAGCGTCGACTGGCTCAACACCGCGCCTGACCGCTTCGTCTTCCGTCAGGAGCCGGGCGACCACAATGCGCTGGGCACCGCCAAGATCAACTTCAACAACAAATATTCGGTCTACATGCACGACACGCCGCACCGTGAGCTGTTCGGCTCCAATGCGCGCTATGAAAGCTCGGGCTGCGTGCGCGTTGATCAGGTGAAAACGCTGGTCAGCTGGATTCTGGGCGACCAGGATGGCTATGACCAGGCCAGCTTCGAGATGATCACCGCCACCCAGGAGCCCTATGAGCTGCCGGTGCAGAACCCGCCCGATGTGCGCTTCATGTATCTCACTGCCTGGGTGACCGATGACGGCCGGGTGAATTTCCGTCCCGACATCTACCAGCTTGACAGCACCGGCTTCATCTATGGCCAGCCGACCCCGGCGGAGACCGAACCCCCGCCTGCCCGCTAGCGGCCGGGCCTGCTCACGGCAGGTTGTCGCGCATGAAGATGTCGATGCGGATGCGCTCCTGCTCGGCCACCAGCGGCGCATTGTCGGCCTTGGCCATCAGCACGCGCACCGCCGAGCGCACCTCGTGGCCGGCATCCTGATTGATGATGGCGTCAATGGTGCCGCGGATCAGCGCCCGGCGCGAGGCATCCGTCACCTCATGGGCGATGAACACGATCTCCCTGGCGCGGCCCGCCTTTTCCAGCGCCGCGACAATGCCGGAGGTGCCGCCGCCGACATTGTAAATGCCGATGACATCGGGATGTTCGGCCAGCAGTTGCGTGGTCATTTCCTCGATGCGCTGTGAGTCATCGCGTGATTCACGCACCGGCAGCACGGCAAGCTGCGGATATTCATGGGCCACCACCTGCTCGAAGCCGAACTGGCGCTCGATATGGTCGCGCAGCGCCAGCGACCCGGCAAACAGGCCCACCGTGCCCGACTGTCCGCGCAGGAATCGTCCCATCAGATTGGCCGCCGTGCGCCCGGCCGAGGAATTGTCAATGCCGGCATAGTGCAGCCGCTTTGATCCCGGCACGTCCGACACCAGCGTCACCACCGCCACGCCCCGCGCCACCAGCGCATTGATGGCCTCGCGTACCGCCGGATGGTCAAGCGCCACCAGGGCAATGCCGTCCACCTCGTCACGGGTGATGGCATCGAGCATGGCGGCCAGCGCCTCGCCGTCAAACACGTCAACCTTGGTGACGGTGATCGACACGCGCTCGGCGGCCATGCGGCTGGCCGCCTCCTCCACCTCGGCATGAATGCGGCTCATGAATTCCGAGGTTGAGACCGGCAGGATGAAGCGGAACCGGTATTCCCGCGCCCGTGCCAGCCGGGCGGCAATGCGGTCCGGCTGATAGTTGAGTTCGCGGATTGCCGCTTCCACCTTGGCCACGGTGGGGGCGCGCACGCCGGGCCGGTGATTGAGCACCCGGTCGATGGTGGCGACACTGACGCCCGCCCGGCGGGCCACATCCTGAATGGTGAATTTTGCCATGGGATCACTCAAGCAAGGTGGCAAACAGATGTCAAATGATGGTTTTTGCTCAAGAACACCCCAAGAGAATGAGACGATCCCGTCATTCCCGTCCCCCTGCAATTGCCGCAATGACCGAACATGATTATGGAAGGGGAAGGGGAAAGGCCTGGCATGACATTCCGTCTGTTTCTGCTGTTCATGATTCTGGCCACCGGCCCGCTGTCGGCCCAGGACGCCGCCGCGCCAGGCATCGGCATGGTGGCCCGGCTCATCAGCGGCGCCGAACCCGGCGTGCACGACGCCACCGGCTGGGCGGTAGATCTCATTGATGTGCTGAACCAGCACAGCCTGCCGCCCTCGCGCGAGAATGTCTGCGCCGCCATTGCCGTCATCGATCAGGAATCGGGCTTCGTCGCCGACCCCGCCGTGCCCAATCTCGGCGCGCTCTCGGAAAAGGCCATGCGCACCAAGTTTCTGAAGGTGCCCATACTGGGCCGCATGGCCCTGAACTTCCTCGACCGCACCCCCTCGCCCGAGGCCAGCTACATGGCCCGCATCCGCGCCGCCCGCACCGAGCGCGACCTCGACATGACCTGGCGGGCCATGGTGGCCGATGCCTCCAAACGCTCCAGCATGAGCTTTGTGGTCAATGCCGGCCTGTTCAACACACTGATCGAGGAGCACAACGAGATTTCCACCGTGGGTTCCATGCAGGTGTCGGTGAGGTTCGCCCTTGATGAAGCGCGCAAGCGGCGCTGGCTGCCCATGACGCTGGAAGACACCTATGCCGTGCGCGACGACCTCTACACCCGCCATGGCGGCATGTATTACGGCGTGCTTCAGCTTCTCGGCTACGACACCGGCTATGCCCAGAAACTCTACCGCTTTGCCGACTATAATGCCGGGCGCTACGCCAGCCGCAACGCCGCCCTGCAGCAGCTTGTGGCCACCCTCTCCGGTGACAGGCTGACGCTGGACGGTGACCTGCTGCTCTATGACAGCACCGGCAAGCCCCTGCCCAGGGTGAGCAGCAGTGAGGCGGCCATTCGGCGTCTGGTGACCAGATTGAACCTTGGCCTCACCAACCAGCAGATCAGGGATGATCTGTTGCGCGCCAAGGACCAGAGCTTTGCCGCATCGCGCCTGTTCCTGGCCCTGCGCGAGGCCTATCGCCAGAAGACCGGCAAGGCGGCCCCCTTTGCCATGGTGCCGGACATTGCCCTTGCCAGCCCCAAGATCAAGCGCCGCATGACCACACGGATTTTTGCCGACACGGTGAACCAGCGTTATCAGCGCTGCATGGCTGCGCAGCAGTGAGTTTTGTGCGCCGCATTCAGGTCAACAGGTCGTTATTGTCTGGACCACGCCGGTTCCTGGCCTTCACCCCCCATTGACCGCAAGCATGGCGCCGGGACAAACTGGCGAGGCAACGCAACACGGGTGATGATGATGCGATATGAAGCTCCGGCAACGGTGAGTGCTGCTGTCTCTCTCCTGGCCAGGGAGAAGGGCGTGGGCCTGGTCATGGCAGGCGGCACCGACCTTCTGGTGAAAATGAAAAGCGGTCTGGTGGAGCCGGACCTGATCGTGGACATCAAGCGCATCAAACCCCTGCATGAGGTGAAGAAGACGGCCAGCGGCATTTCCATCGGTGCCGCCCTGTGCAATGCCGCCCTCGGTGAAAACGCCATGCTGCGCAAGGCCTGGCCCGGCGTGGTGGAGGGTGCCACCCTCATCGGCTCGAAACAGGTGCAGGGCCGCTGCACCATGGCCGGCAATCTGTGCAACGCCTCGCCCGCCGGTGATGCCGTGCCGGCCCTGGTGGCCGCCGGGGCCAAGGCGGTCATTCAGGGGCCGAAGGGCAAGCGCAAGCTCGCCATCAGGGACGTGCCCGCCGGTCCCGGCCGCACCACTCTCAAGAAGGGCGAGATCATTACCGCCATTGAATTGCCCAAGCGCGAGCCGCGCTCGGCCGACGCCTATCTGCGCTTCATTCCGCGCACCGAAATGGACATTGCCGTGGTCAGTGCCGCGGTGAACCTGACGCTGGACGCCAAGGGCGTCATCAAAAAGGCCGCCGTGGCGCTGGGTGCGGTGGCGCCCACCGTTCTCGACGTGCCCGCCGCCGCCAGGGCGCTCATCGGCACGAAGCTCGATGACGCCGCCCTTGACAGGCTGGCGGAGGCGGCCCGCGCCGCCTGCCGCCCCATCGATGACAAGCGCGGCACTGCCGCATTCCGCATTCAGGTGGCCGGTGTTCTGGCGCAACGCGCCGCCCGGACGGCCTACGCCCGCGCAGGAGGAAAATAATGGCCGGCATTCACGTCAAGACCACCATCAATGGCGATGCCGTTGAATTCATCTGCCAGCCCGAGGAAACCCTCCTCGACGTGCTGCGCAACCGCCTGGGCCTGACCGGTGCCAAGGAAGGCTGCGGCACGGGTGACTGCGGCGCCTGTTCGGTGATGGTGGATGACCGCCTCACCTGCTCCTGTCTGGTGCTGGGGGCCGAGGCCGAGGGCCGCTCGGTTGAAACCGTGGAGGGCATGGCCAGGGGCAGCGAGCTTCACCCCTTGCAGCGCCTGTTCATTGAACATGCCGCCCTGCAATGCGGCGTGTGCACGCCGGGTGTGCTGATTGCCGCCAGGGCGCTGCTGGAGAAGAACCCCAACCCCTCGGAAGAGGAAATCCGTTTCGGTCTGGCGGGCAATCTGTGCCGCTGCACCGGTTATGACAAGATTGTGCGCGCCGTTCAGGCGGCGGCACAGGAAATGCGGGGAGCCTGAACCATGGTGACATTGAAGGACAATTCGCTGGCCAACCCCACCGAGGCAGCACCCCCCACCACCAGCGAGCCGGGCCCGCATGAGCCGCTGCTGTCGAAGCACCACTTCAAGTCGGTGGGCACCAGGCCCCTGCGCCCCGACGGCATCGACAAGGTGACGGGCCGCGCAAAATATGGCGCCGACCACAACCTGCCCGGCCAGCTGGTGGGGCTGGTGCTGCGCTCGCCCCATGCCCATGCCCGCATCAAGGCCATCGACACCACCAGGGCCGCCAGGCTGGCGGGCGTCAAGGCGGTCATCACCGCCGCCGACCTGCCCGATCACACCGGTGGCGACGAAGGCCTGTTTGACATTCTCGACAACTGCATAGCGCGCGATGTGGCCCGCTATGACGGCCATGCCGTGGCCGCCGTGGCCGCCGTGGACGCCGCCACCGCCCGCGCCGCGCTCAAGCTCATCAAGGTGAGCTATGAGGTTCTGCCCCATGTCACCGATGTTGATGAGGCGGTGAAGGCCAATGCCCCCCTCATCAACCCGAAGAACTTCACCCGCGGGGTGGAGCCTGCCCCCGCCCGGCCCTCCAACATCGCCAAGCGCTCCACCTTCGGCCATGGCAATGTCGAGGCTGGCTTCAAGGCGGCCGATGTCATCATCGCCCGCACCTACCGCACCGAACAGACCCATCAGGGCTACATCGAGCCCCATGCCTGCGTGGCCTCCATATCGCCCGACGGCACGGGTGAATTGTGGGTCTGCACCCAGGGCCACTTTGCCTATCGCCAGTGGTGTGCCGCCATTCTCGGCATGGATGTGGCCAAGCTCCGCGTCACCTCGTCGGAAATCGGCGGCGGCTTCGGCGGCAAAACCCACATCTGGATGGAGCCGCTGGCCCTTGCCCTGTCGCGCAAGGCCAACCGGCCGGTGAAAATGGTGATGAGCCGCGACGAGGTGTTCCGCGCCTCCGGCCCCACCAGCGCCACCTCCATTGACGTCAAGCTGGGGGTGAAGAAGGACGGCACCATCACCGCCGGTTCCGCCACGCTGCGTTACACCAATGGTCCCTATTTCGGCATGTGGGCCGAGCTTGGCGCCATGACCGCCTTTGCCTGCTACGATCTGGAAAACGTCGAGACCATCGGCCTTGAGGTGCTGGTGAACCGGCCCAAGGTGGCGGCCTACCGCGCCCCGTCCGCACCCGAGGCGGCCTTCGCCATTGAAAGTGCGGTGGACGAGGCGGCCAAGACCATCGGCATGGACCCGGTGGCCTTCCGCATCCGGAATGCGGCAAGGGAGGGCAGCCGCTCATCCTATGGCCCGGTCTATGGCCCCATCGGCATTGGCCCCACGCTGAAGGCCGCGCAGAACCATCCGCACATGAAGGCCCCGCTGGGACCGAACCAGGGCCGCGGCATGGCCTGCGGCTTCTGGTTCAACTTCGGCGGCCAGACCTGCTCCGACCTCAACATCGGCGTGGACGGCACGGTGACCCTGTCGGTGGGCACCGTGGACGTGGGCGGCTCGCGCGCCTCGCTGGCGCTGTGCGTGGCCGAGGAACTGGGCATTCCCTATGACCATGTGCGCTGCGTGGTGGCCGACACCGGCACCCTAGGCCACAATGACATGACCGACGGCTCGCGCGGCACCTTCTCGTCGTCCATGGCCCTCATCTTTGCCGCCCGCAACGCCATCAATGTCCTGAAGGCGCGCGCCGCCCAGATGTGGGAAATTCCGCTGGAGAATGTGGTGTGGAAGGACGGCCACGCCCATGCCACGGGCGACGGCCACGGCAATCTCGCACCGCTGTCGCTGAAGGAGATTGCCGCATCCGCCCCCAACACCGGCGGCCCCATTGCGGGCCACGCCGAAATCACCGCCGATGGCGCGGGCGTGTCCTTCGCCACCCACATCTGCGATGTCGAGGTGGACCCGGAGACGGGCCGCACCCGCGTCACCCGCTACACCGTCATTCAGGACGCGGGCAAGGCCGTGCATCCGGCCTATGTGGAGGGCCAGTATCAGGGCGGTGCCGCCCAGGGCATCGGCTGGGCGCTGAATGAGGAATATGTCTATGGCAGGGACGGGCGTCTGCAAAACCCCACCTTCCTCGACTACCGCATTCCCGTCTGTTCGGATCTGCCCATGATCGACACGCAGATTCTGGAAATCCCCAACCCCAACCACCCCTATGGCGTGCGCGGCGTCGGCGAAACCTCCATCGTGCCGCCGCTGGCGGCCATCGCCAATGCCGTGTCCAATGCGGCGGGCGTGCGCATGACCCATATTCCCATGTCGCCGCCGCGCGTGCTGGCCGCCATGACCTCGGCGGACAAGCTGGGGGTCTAGAGGGGCGCGTGGAGGCAGCCCGCCACATCCATCTCTGGGGGGCGCTGCGGCCCTATGCCGGCGGCGCCTCCGTCATTGTGGTGGAGGCCCGCACCATCCGCGAATTGTTCCGCAAGCTGGAGGAGCAGTTCCCCGGCATGACCCCCCACATCAGACGCGGCATCGCCGTATCCATCAACGGCCGGATCTACCGCGACCAGTGGGACACGGCCCTGCCGGAGAAGGGGGAAATCTACCTCTTGCCGCGCATCCAGGGCGGCTGAGCGGCGTTACGGATAGGCCTGCCCGTCATTGAGCTTCAGCATGCCGCGCACCACCCGCCAGGCCGACCACACCACCAGAATTATGGACAGCGGCCAGGAAATGATGATGCCCAGACCAAGCGTCAGAATGGTGAAGGAGAGCAGCAGGAAACCCACCACCATGTTGACCAGCGTCACCGTGAAGATGTTGGAGAGATGGTTGCCATAGATGGTGCCCGCCGCATCGGACCGGCGCGACATGGCCAGAACCAGGATGATAATTGACCCCACCACCACCGTGGTGCCGGAAATGTCGATGAAGGGTGAGGCGGCAATCACCAGAAGGCCGATATACAAAAGCCACGACAGGGCATGATAGCCCGGCTCGCTCCGTTCCAGCGCGCGTCCCAGTTCAACCTGCATGGCACCCTCCTGCCCGAATTTTCCGCCATCATATAGGAAGCCTGCCCGCCCATACCAGTCCCCACCGGTGAACCCCGGCTGAACGCCCCCGCCAGCCCCGGTTCATCGGGCCGCTGCCAGGGTGGCCGCGTGGCGCCAGCGTCACCCAATCAATAATCGGAGGACTCCCATGAAGCACCGTTCCCTGCCCCTCGCTGCCGCCGTGCTTGCCGCCCTTGCCGCCACCACCTCTGCTCAGGCCAGAAAGGTCTATGACGGTGTTACCATCAGCCAGGACACGCTGAAGTCACGCTGCGAAGGGGCCGGCGGCACTTTCTCCGACCTTGGCGATGGCCGGGTCGTGTGCAAGATCCACGGCATTGTCATTGTCTGCATTCTGGCCATCCAGACCTGCCACAGCAACGAAGCCCGCACCCTGCCCAGCCGGGTGCCCAAGGGCATTCTGGGCAGCCGTCCCAGTCTCGGCACCGGCGATGGCGGCCACATGAATAACGGCGGCAACGGCGGCCCCCAGGTGAAATGACGGACCGGGGCCATGGCGTCATGCCGCCATGGCCCTTGCCCCGTACCTGAAGCCGGTTCAGACTCGCCGGAACAAGGAGCCTGCCATGTCTGAATTTCTCAACGGCCTTGCCGCTGAACTGGATGCAATCCGCGCCGCGTCGCTGTGGAAAACGGAGCGCGAGATCATCTCGCCGCAATCGGCCCATGTGGCGCTGACCACACGTCCCGATGTGCTGAATTTCTGCGCCAACAACTACCTCGGCCTGGCCAACCACCCCGCCCTCATCGCCGCCGCCAGAAAGGCGCTGGACAGCCATGGCCTCGGCATGGCCTCGGTCCGTTTCATCTGCGGCACCACCGACCTGCACCGCGCCCTGGAGCAGCGCATTGCCCGCTATGTCGCCATGGATGATGCCCTTCTCTTCGCCGCCTGCTTTGACGCCAATGGCGCCCTGTTCGAGCCGCTGTTCGGCGAGCAGGACGCCATCATCTCGGATGCCCTCAACCACGCCTCCATCATCGACGGCATCCGCCTGTCCAAGGCGAAGCGCTTCCGCTACGCCAATGGCGACATGGCGGCGCTGGAGGACACGCTGAAGGAAGCCCGCGCCGGGGGCGCCCGCCGCATCATCATTGCCACCGATGGCGTGTTCTCCATGGATGGCTACTTCGCCAAGCTTGCCGACATCCGGGCGCTGGCCGACCGCCATGACGCCCTCATCATGGTGGATGATTGCCACGCCACCGGCTTCATCGGGCCCCAGGGCCGCGGCACCCCTGCCCGCGCCGGGGTCACGGTCGATATTCTCACCGGCACCTTCGGCAAGGCGCTTTCAGGTTCTGCCGGGGGCTACATCGCCGCCGCACAACCGGTCATCGACCTTCTGCGCCAGCGCGGCCGCCCCTATCTCTTTTCCAACGCCCTGCCGCCCGCCATCGTGGCCGCCGCCCGCGCTGCCATCGATCTCGCCGAACAGGGTGACGACCTGCGCGAGCGCCTGTTTGCCAATGCCGCCCGTTTCCGCACCGGCATGGTGAAGGCGGGCTTCACCCTGCTGCCCGGTGAACACCCCATCATTCCCGTCATGCTGGGCGAGGCAAGGCTGGCCCAGGCCATGGCGGCAAAGCTGAATGAGCTGGGCGTCTTTGTTTCGGGCTTCTTTTACCCCGTGGTGCCCCAGGGCCAGGCCCGCATCCGCACGCAAATGTCCGCCGCCCACAGCGCCGCCGACATTGACACCGCCATTGCCGCCTTCACCGAAGCCGGGCGCTGCCATGGTGTCATCTAGGGCCGCCCCCTGCCCGTGCTATAAAGCCGAAAAAGCAAGGAGTTCATCATGCGTGCTTTGGTCAAGGCCGCCCCCGCCGTGGGCCTCACCCTCCGCGATGAGCCGGTCCCCCGCATCGGGCCGGACGACATTCTCATCAAGGTGAAGAAGACCGGCATCTGTGGCACCGATGTGCACATCTGGAACTGGGACCAGTGGGCCCAGAAAACCATTCCCGTGCCCATGGTGGTGGGTCATGAATTTGCCGGTGAGGTGGTGGAACTGGGCGCCCATGTCCGCACCGCGAAGGTGGGTGACCGCGTCTCCGGCGAAGGCCACCTGATCGGCATGAAAAGCCGCATGGCCAGGGCCGGGCATTTCCATCTCGACCCGGAAACCAGGGGCGTAGGCGTCAATGTGCCGGGCGCCTTTGCCGAATATCTGAAAATTCCCGCCTTCAACGCCATTCACCTGCCGCCCGAGGTGGATGATGAGATCGGCGCCATTCTCGACCCCCTGGGCAATGCCGTGCACACCGCGCTCTCCTTCGATCTGGTGGGTGAGGACGTGCTCATCACCGGCGCCGGCCCCATCGGCATCATGGCCGCCGCCGTCTGCCGCCATGTCGGCGCCCGCCATGTGGTGGTGACCGACGTGAACGACTACCGGCTGGAACTGTGCAATCAGGTGGCCGATGCGGTGACGGTGAATGTCGCCCGCGAAGACCTGAAGTCGGTCATGGCGCGGCTGCACATGGCCGAGGGTTTTGACATTGGCCTGGAAATGTCGGGTGCGCCTGCCGCCTTCGACCAGATGGTGGACAACATGATCCCCGGCGGGCGCATTGCCCTGCTGGGCATTCCCTCCAGCCCCGGCACGGTGGACTGGAACCGCATCATCTTCAAAAGCCTGACGCTGAAGGGCATCTATGGCCGCGAGATGTTTGAAACCTGGTACAAGATGATCGCCATGCTGCAATCGGGCCTCGATGTGCGCAAGATCATCACCCACCGCTTTCCGGTGGCCGATTTCGCCAGGGGCTTTGAGCTGATGCGCCAGGGCAAATGCGGCAAGGTGGTGCTGGACTGGCACTAATCCAGTCCAACCTCCCGCCTGTTCGCCGTCGATCTGGCGGCCCATGATCGCGCGCCATCATCCCGAAAAGTTGGGAGACTTTTCGGATCAGATGATGGCATAGGACTCGTGCTTACTCGCCGTCGATCTGGCGGACCATGATCGCACGCCATCATCCCGAAAAGTTGCGAGACTTTTCGGATCGGATGATGGCAAAGGACTCGTGCTTACTCGCCGTCGATCTGGCGGCCCATGATGGC
>ERZ1645187.132-NODE-132-length-69492-cov-37.119562_pt1 | contig 69492 bp, 56 predicted proteins | sample MGYA00575352_ERZ1645187 | MGnify/ENA primary metagenome ERZ1645187 (study PRJEB40837, sample SAMN11349314) | freshwater sediment metagenome | isolation source: river sediment | host: Sediment | place: India: Wazaribad , New Delhi | collected 2017-02-21 ... | reverse complement strand
GACTCGCCCGACTGCGTCTTCTTCGGCAACTACATGGTCGGCTGAGAAGGCCGGCAACCCGACCGAACAGGCTCGGGGTGTGAGCCGGCCGACGCCGCCACGCGTCGGTCGGCTCTCCCCTTCGCCCGCCGAGACGGGTACCGTCAGTACATGGGTGAGACCGAAGGGCCCGGGACCTTAGACGCGATTTCCCTCCTGGCGCAGACCACCGAGGAGTTGGTGGTGGCCGGCGTACGCGACACGCATCTGGCGATCGTCGCGCGCGCCCGGTCCCTCTCGCAGCAGAAGGCGGGGCTGACGGGCGCGGCGCCGCAGTACCTGCACGAAGCCGTGGCCGGCGGGGTGTACGCGACCATCGGCTTGAGCCTGAAGGGAGCCTCGACCGGGCTGGGCATGGCCGCCTCGGCGGGCCTCGGCCCACGCCTGGAGAGCGGCCCGGGCGGGCGGCTGTTCTCCTCGATCGTCAACGGCCTGATCGGTGACCGGCTCAGCCACGAGCGGCCCGCGATGGCCATCGACATGGCGCCCCGGGTCGGCAACCACAACGTGCCGCTGCGGCCCCAGGCGTTGGCCGCGGCCTACCCCGAGGCCACCGGGCGAGTCGTGGTGTTGATCCACGGCCTGTTCGAGAACGACGCCTCGTGGCAGCGCGCCCGCGACGAGCGCACCACGACGTACGCCGAGCAGCTCACCGAGCAGGGCTGGACCCCGGTGGTGCTCCGGGTCAACACCGGCCTGTCGGTGCTGGAGAACGGCGAGAAGCTGCACCGGCTGCTGCACAACCTGGTCGCCGGCTGGCCGGTGCCGGTGGAGCGGATCGTGCTGCTGGGCCACTCCCAGGGCGGCCTGGTCGCCCGGGCGGGCATCGCCAGCGCCCTGGCCGAGACGCTGGAGGAGGAGGCGCAGTACCTCTCCCACGACCACGGCTCAGAGCCGGCCCCGCAGTTCGACCCCTGGGTGAACCGCCTGACCGACGTCATCACGCTCGGCACCCCGCACCGCGGGGCGCCGCTGGCCGGCGGCGTGGCCAAGGCCGCGACCGGGCTCTCCCGGTTCCCCGAGTCCGCCGCCTGGGCCCGCCTGCTGGACTCGCGCTCGGTGGGGGTGCACGACCTCGTGGAGGGTCTGGGCGAGGAGGTGCCCGGGCACCCGGAGGTCCGCTTCCGCCTGGTCTCGGGCAGCGTGACCCGGTCCCAGTCGCACCCGCTGGGCTCGTTCATCGGCGACTACCTGGTGCGGATCCCCTCTGCTCACGGCCGACGCGCCGGGCACGCCGACCTCTTCCCCGAGGCCGACACGCTGCACGTGCCCGGTGCCGACCACTTCGACCTGCTCAACGACGAGCAGGTGGCTGAGGCCCTGCTGGAGTGGCTGGCCTGAGGCGGCTGTGCGCTGTGGGCGAACAGCGCCGGTTATCCCGTGGAACTGTCCGGACCACGGGCTAGGGTCGGGCCCGTGAACCTGAACTCCACAGCTTCTGCCTCCAGAGACTCGGCTCAGCCCCCGCAGATGAACGGCGGCGGCTCCTACGGGCTCGACGACCACATCTACCAGCGGCTGCTCAAGGAGCGCATCGTCTTCCTCGGCTCCGAGGTTCGCGACCAGAACGCGAACGCGATCTGCGCCCAGCTGCTGCTGCTGTCGGCAGAGGACCCCGAGGCCGACATCTTCCTGCACATCAACAGCCCCGGCGGCTCGGTGGACGCGGGCATGGCGATCTACGACACGATGAACTACATCCCCAACGACGTCGCCACCGTCGGCATGGGTCTGGCCGCCTCGATGGGCCAGTTCCTGCTGTGCGCCGGCACCAAGGGCAAGCGCTACGCGCTGCCGCACGCGCGGATCATGATGCACCAGCCCTCCTCGGGCATGGGCGGCTCCGCCTCGGACATCAAGATCCAGGCCCAGCAGTCCCTGCACATCAAGAAGGTGCTGCTGGAGCTGATCGCCCGACACACCGGCCAGAGCGTCGAGCAGGTCGAGAACGACGCCGACCGGGACCGGTGGTTCACCGCCGAGCAGGCCAAGGACTACGGCCTGGTCGACAAGGTGATCGCCAGCGCCCGCGAGGCCGCCGACGAGGGTCGCCCGGCCCACTCCTCCGACGCCAAGAAGGACTGAGCAGATGAACTACTACATCCCGCAGTGGGAGGAGCGGACCTCCTACGGGTTCCGCCGCATCGACCCCTACGCAAAGCTGTTCGAGGAGCGCATCATCTTCCTCGGCTCGCCGATCTCCGACGACGTCGCCAACGCGGTTATGGCGCAGCTGCTGTGCCTGGAGACGATGAACCCCGACCAGGACGTCTCCATCTACATCAACTCACCCGGCGGCTCGTTCACCGCGCTGACCGCGATCTACGACACGATGCGCTTCATCAAGCCCGACGTGCAGACCGTCTGCCTGGGGCAGGCCGCCTCGGCCGCGGCGATCCTGCTGGCCGCGGGTACGCCGGGCAAGCGGCTCGCCCTGCCCAACAGCCGGATCCTGATCCACCAGCCCTACACCGAGGGCACGTTCGGCCAGACCTCCGACATCGAGATCCAGGCCAACGAGATCCTGCGGATGCGCGAGCTGCTGGAGAAGATGATCGCCGAGCACAGCGGCCGCGACCTGGAGACCGTCAGCCGCGACATCGAGCGCGACAAGATCCTCACCGCCGAGCAGGCGGTGGAGTACGGGCTCATCGACTCCGTCCTCGAGCCTCGCTCCAGCGCCCTGGCGCTGAACTAGGGCGCGAGGGCCGGAGCGGGCTAGACCAGCTCCAAAGCAGAACCCACGTCGGTTTCGTGTCCCGCCTCCCAGCGGAGGGGGCACGGGGTACCGTCTAGGAGTTTCAAGCAGTTGATGGGCAAGCACGATGCCGGGCCCTGGGCCCGGCCGGACCGGAGGATGATCGCTCGTGGCTCGAATCGGTGACGGCGGCGACCTGCTGAAGTGCAACTTCTGCGGCAAGAGCCAGAAGCAGGTCAAGAAGCTCATCGCCGGCCCCAACGTGTACATCTGCGACGAGTGCATCGAGCTGTGCAACGAGATCATCGAAGAGGAGCTGGCCGAGGGCGGTGAGGTCAGCCTCGAGCAGCTGCCCAAGCCCAAGGAGATCTTCGAGTTCCTCAACTCCTACGTCATCGGCCAGGAGCACGCCAAGAAGTCGCTGGCGGTGGCGGTCTACAACCACTACAAGCGGGTTCAGGCCGGCCTCTCCTCCGGGCCGACCAGCAAGTCCGCCAAGGAAGAGGTCGTCGAGGTCGCCAAGTCCAACATCTTGGTGATCGGCCCCACCGGCTGCGGCAAGACCTACCTCGCGCAGACCCTGGCCCGGATGCTCAACGTGCCGTTCGCGATCGCCGACGCCACCGCGCTCACCGAGGCCGGCTACGTGGGCGAAGACGTGGAGAACATCCTGCTCAAGCTGATCCAGGCCGCCGACTACGACGTCAAGAAGGCCGAGACCGGCATCATCTACATCGACGAGATCGACAAGGTGGCCCGCAAGGCGGAGAACCCCTCGATCACCCGCGACGTCTCCGGCGAGGGCGTGCAGCAGGCGCTGCTGAAGATGCTGGAGGGCACCACCGCCTCCGTGCCCCCGCAGGGTGGCCGCAAGCACCCGCACCAGGAGTTCATCCAGATCGACACCACCAACATCCTGTTCATCGTCGGCGGCGCGTTCGCCGGGCTCGAGCACATCGTCGAGCAGCGCGTGGGCAAGAAGTCGCTCGGCTTCACCGCCGAGGTGCGCGGCGAGGCCGAGCGCGAGGCCGAGGACCTGATGGCTCAGGTGCGGCCCGAGGACCTGACCAAGTTCGGCCTGATCCCCGAGTTCATCGGCCGGCTTCCCCTGATCGCCAGCGTCTCCAAGCTGGACGTCGAGGCCCTGGTCCAGATCCTGACCGAGCCGCGCAACGCGCTGGTCAAGCAGTACCAGCGGCTCTTCGAGCTCGACGGGGTCGAGCTGGAGTTCACCCAGGACGCGATCGTCTCCATCGCCGAGAAGGCGCTGGAGCGCGGCACCGGCGCCCGCGGCCTGCGGGCGATCATCGAAGAGGTGCTGCTGCACGTCATGTACGACGTGCCCTCACGCGGCGACGTCGCCTCGGTGATCGTGACCAACGAGGTCGTCACCGACGACGTGCCGCCGACCCTGGTCATCCGCGACCTGGAGAAGAAGAAGAAGTCCGCCTGACCGACCCGCACTGGTCCAGATCAGCGAGTAGTCACTTCGGGCCATTTGGCCGCATCGATCGGCGTACTCCGATTGAGCCCTCAAGAATGGTGCCTCGTTAGACGATCTCTCGGGTGACCCTCTCGGGTGGACAAGGACGCCGTGTGATGAGCGCTGACCATAAGCGGCCGCTGTTCGCCTTCGTCGTGTTGGCCCTGCTCTGCGCGCTGTTCGTGGCGCACGCCGTCAGCAGCGACAGCGCGACGTCCTCCCCGCGCCCGTCGCACTCCCAGACGCCCTAGTCGGCGGCTCAGCCCTGGGGCTCGGTCAGCTGGGCTCGGCCGCCTGGGACAGCTCGGCGTCGACGCGGAGCTCGGTCAGGCTCTCGTCGGCCACGAACACCAGCTCGCCGGTGATCCGACCCGCCTTGCGCAGGTCGGCGGCCGCCTGCTCGGCGCCTGCGATCAGGGCCTGCGGCCCGGTGACCTCGACCCGCGACAGCTGGTGTCGCATCGACACCTTCGCCTGCGACTTGGCGCCGCGGATCCCGGCCAGCGCGCCGGCCACCCCGGCCAGGAACTGGGGGTCGGCGGTGGCCCCGGCGCCCAGATCCGGGCCCAGCTCGGCGGTCGTGGGCCACGACTGCGTGTGCACCGACCCGTCCTGCCACCACGACCAGACCTCCTCGGTGACGTAGGGCAGGAAGGGCGCCAGCAGCCGCAGCTGCACGTGCACGGCCAGCGCCAGGGCGGCCCGGGCCGACTCGGTCGGGGCGCCGCCGTCCTCGGCGTACGCCCGCTCCTTGACCAGCTCGACGAAGTCGTCGCAGAACTCCCAGAAGAACCGCTCGGTGACCTCCAGGGCGCCGGTGTACTCGTTGCCCTCGAAGGCCTCCGTCGCGCTCTGCACCACCTCGCCGAGCCGCGCCAGCAGCGCCAGGTCGACCGGCTCGGTGACCGCCGCCAGGTTCGGGTCGGTGGCGCCGACGTTGCCCAGCACGAACTTGGCGACGTTGAGCACCTTCATCGCCAGCCGCCGGCCCACCTTCATCTGGGTCTCGTCGAACGGCGAGTCCAGGCCGGGGCGGGCCATGGCGGCCCGCCAGCGGACCGCGTCGGCGCCGAACTTGTCCAGGATCTCGGTCGGCACCACCACGTTGCCCTTGGACTTCGACATCTTCTTGCGGTCGGGGTCCACCACGAAGCCGGAGATGATCGCGGTGTGCCACGGGACCACCTGGTTCTCGTGGTGAGCCCGCACGACCCGGGAGAACAGCCAGGTCCGGATGATGTCGTGGGCCTGGGTGCACAGGTCCATGGGGAAGGTGCGCGCGAACAGGTCCGGGTCGGTCTCCCACCCGCATGCGATGTGCGGGGTCAGCGAGGAGGTCGCCCAGGTGTCCATCACATCCGGGTCGCCGATGAAGCCGCCCGGCTTGCCGCGCCGGTCCTCGGCGTACCCCGAGGGCGCGTCGGTGGAGGGGTCGATGGGCAGCTCGGCCTCGGTCGGCAGCAGCGGGTGGGCGTAGTCGGGCTCGCCCTCGGCGTCCAGCGGGTACCAGACCGGGAACGGGATCCCGAAGAACCGCTGCCGAGAGATCAGCCAGTCGCCGTTCAGCCCGCTGACCCAGTTGTCGTACCGGTGCTCCATGTGGCCGGGCACCCAGGTGATCTGCTGGCCGTAGTCCAGCAGCTCGGAGCGCAGGTCGGCGTCGCGCCCGCCGTTGCGGATGTACCACTGCCGGGTCGCCACGATCTCCAGCGGCTTGTCGCCGCGCTCGTAGAAGTTCGCCATCCGCTGGGTGGGCGTGGGCTCGCCGTCCAGGTCGCCGCTGGCCCGCAGCTGGGCGACCATCGCCTCGCGCGCGCTGAAGGCGGTCTTGCCCGCCAGGTCGGCGTACGCCGCCGCGGCTGGCTCCGACGACAGCCAGGGCGGGGTCTCACGGGTCAGCCGACCGTCGCGGCCGACCACGGTGCGCACCGGCAGCTGCAGCTCGCGCCACCACTGGACGTCGGTCAGGTCGCCGAAGGTGCAGCACATCGCGATGCCGGCGCCCTTGTCGGGCTCGGCCGCGTGGTGGGCCAGCACCGGGATCTCCACCCCGAAGACCGGCGAGGTGACCGTGGTGCCGAACAGCGGCTGGTAGCGCTCGTCGTCGGGGTGCGCGATCAGCGCCACCACCGAGGGGATCAGCTCGGGCCGGGTGGTCTCGATGTAGACCGGCGCGGCCCCGTCCGCGCTGTGGAAGGCCACCCGGTGGTAGGCGCCGGCGTACTCGCGGGCCTCCAGCTCGGCCTGGGCGACCGCGGTTTGGTACGTGACGTCCCACAGGGTCGGGGCGTCCTGCAGGTAGGCCTCGCCGCGGGCGAAGTTGCGCAGGAAGGCGCGCTGGGAGACGACCTGGGCCTTGGGGCCGATCGTCGTGTAGTGCTCCTTCCAGTCCACCGAGAGCCCCAGCCGCCGCCACAGCGACTCGAAGACCTGCTCGTCGGTCTCGACGAGCTCCTCGCACAGCTCGACGAAGTTGGGTCGGCTGATCGGCACCTGCCGCTTGGGGTCCGGCTTCTCCGGCGGGGTGAAGTCGGGGTCGTAGGGCAGCGAGGGGTCGCAGCGCACGCCGTAGTAGTTCTGCACCCGGCGCTCGGTGGGCAGGCCGTTGTCGTCCCAGCCCATCGGGTAGAAGACCGACTTGCCGCGCATCCGCTGGTAGCGGGCGATCAGGTCGGTGTGGGTGTAGGAGAACACGTGCCCCACGTGCAGGCTGCCGCTGACCGTCGGCGGGGGAGTGTCGATGGAGTAGACCTCCGCGCGCGGGCGGGTCCGGTCGAAGCGGTAGGTGTCGGCCTCCTTCCACCGCTGACCCCAGACCTCCTCCAGACCCTCCAGCGCCGGCTTGTCGGGTACCGCGACGCCGCGCCCAGCGGGCGTCGACGTGGGCAGGCCGGGGGTCTGGGGCTCACTCATGCGGCGCAGTCTAAGAGCCGGCGCGCCGCGGCGAGAAACCAGTTAGCGGTGCCGGGACGCAGCCGATAGCGTCGCCAGGCATGGGTCAGCGCGCGGAGTCTGCGTTCACGGGTCGCCCGGAGTTCACGGGCCGACTGGAGTTCATCGATCGGGCCGCCGACTTCCTGACGGTCGCGCAGGCGTCCCTGGCCGCCGAGCCGGTGCTGGGCAGCGTGGTGGCCACCGTGGCCGAGCGGGAGGTGCGCGCGACCGAGGCCGGGCGGCTGCCGGCCGGGGACGGCGGTCGACCGCACTGGTACGTCGTGGCGCGCGACGAGGCTGGCGAGGTGGCGGGGCTGGGCATGCGCACCGCGTCGTTCCTGCCGTATCCGCTGTTCCTGCTGCCCATGCCGGAGCCGGCGGCCCGCGAGCTGGGCCGGGTGCTGGTGGAGCGTGGCGAGCAGGTGGGCGGGGTCAACGGGGCGCTGCCCGCGGCTCGGGTCTGCGCCGAGGAGATCGCCGCTCGCAGCGGGTCGGGCGTCGAGGTCGAGGTCGCCCAGCACACCCGGCTCTTCGAGCTGGGGGAGCTGGTGGCCCCGGCCCCGGCCCCGGCACAGGCGCCGGTGCCGGGCCGGCCGCGGGTCGCCGAGCCGGATGACGTGGACCTGGTGCACGGGTGGTTCGCCGCGTTCCTGCATGATGCCGACCTGCAGGCGGGCCGCGTGGCCGGCACCGGGTCGCACGAGTCGCTGTCCCGAGACGAGGTGGCGGTCCGCATCGCCGAGGGCCGGCTCCACCTGTGGCTGGACGAGCGGGGGGTGCCGGTGCACATGACCGGCTGCACCGTGCCCGCGATGGGGGTCTCCCGGGTCGGCCCCGTCTACACCCCGGGCGACCATCGGGGGCGCGGCTACGCCGGCGCGTGCGTGGCGCACGTCTCGGCCCGGATCCTCGCCGACGGCGACCGGGCGTGCCTGTTCACCGACCAGGCCAACCCGACCTCCAACGCCATCTACCAGCGGCTGGGCTACCGACCCGTGGTGGACATGGCGAACCTGATCCTGCGGTGAGCGCCGGCGGACGCCGCCACCTACACTCGACCCACCATGACCGACCTGTCGCCGTACGGCTCCGCCTCGCCGGACCAACCCCGGCTCGCCGAGACCTTCGCGGAGGTGCAGGATGCTCTGCTCTCGCGCTGGCCCGAGACCAAGCTCGAGCCCACCCTGGACCGGATCGAGGCGTTCACCGAGCTCCTGGGCGACCCGCAGCGCACCTACCGGGTGGTGCACCTGACCGGGACGAACGGCAAGACCTCGACCTCCCGGATGGTCGACACCCTGCTGCGGGCGCTGGAGCTGCGCACCGGCCGGTTCACGAGCCCGCACGTGGAGAAGATGTCTGAGCGGATCTGCCTGGACGGGGAGCCGCTGGACGACGAGGCGTTCGTGCGCGCCTTCAACGACATCGCGCCGTACACCCACCTGGTGGATGCGCAGTCCGAGCACCCGCTCTCCTTCTTCGAGACGATGGTGGCGATGGCCTTCGCCGCCTTCGCCGACGCCCCGGTCGACGTCGCGGTCGTCGAGGTGGGCATGGGCGGCTCGTGGGATGCGACCAACGTGGCCGACGCCGACGTGGCGGTGGTGCTGCCGATCGCGGTCGACCACGCGCAGTACCTGGGCGCGACCCCGACCGCGATCGCGGTCGAGAAGGCCGGGATCATCAAGCCGGGCAGCGTCGCGGTGCTGGCCGAGCAGACCCCCGAGGTCGCGGCGATCCTGCTGGAGGCCGCCGCCCGGGTCGGCGCCAGCGTGGTGCGCGAGGGCCTGGAGTTCGGGGTGGTGGCCCGGGTGCCGGCCGTGGGTGGGCAGCTGGTGTCCCTGCAGGGGCTCCGGGCCCGGTACGACGAGATCTTCCTGCCGCTGTACGGCGCCCACCAGGCGCAGAACGCCGCCCTCGCGCTGGCCGCCGTCGAGGCGCTGACCGGGGGCGCCGCGCTGTCGGAGGACCTGGTGCGGGCGGCGTTCGCCGAGGTCACCTCGCCGGGGCGTCTCGAGGTCATCCGGCGCTCTCCCACCGTGCTGCTCGACGCCGCCCACAACCCGCACGGGGCGCAGGCCGCCGCCGCCGCGCTGGAGGACTCCTTCAGCTTCGCCCCGCTGATCGGGGTGATCTCGGTGATGGCCGACAAGGACGCCGAGGGGCTGCTGGCCGCCTTCGAGCCGCACCTGGCCCACGTGGTCTGCACCCAGAACTCCACCGCCAGGGCGATGCCCGCCCAGGTGCTCGCGGAGACCGCGCGGGCCGTCTTCGGCGAGGACCGGGTCACCGTGGCGCCGGCGCTCGACGACGCGATCGACCAGGCCGCTGCGCTGGCCGAGGCGGGTGCGGCCCCCGGTGAGTCGGTGGGCTCCGGCGCGGTCCTCGTGACCGGATCGGTGGTCACCGTGGGGGAGGCCCGGGCCATGCTGCGGCCGGTGGGTCGTGACGCGGGGCGGCCCGTTCGCCCGACGATGCGCTGGCCGGAGGAGTCTGTGGAGCTGACGGGAGAGCCGCGCGATGAGTGACAGTCCGACCCCTCCGGAGCCGATGGGGCCCCCTGAGTCGAGCGAGCCGACTGGGCCGGTCGAGCCGCACGAGGTCGTGCCGCGCAACACCGAGCGCTCCCCGCGGCGCGGGATGTGCGCCGCGGTGCTGGCCCTGGAGGCGGTCGCGCTCGGCCTCTCGACGCCGGTGATGATCACCATCGCCGAGGTCTCCACCGGTCCGGCGCTGGCCGTCGGCCTGGGGTTGGCCCTGGCCGCGCTGGTCGTGGCCGGTCTGCTGCGCGCCGAGTGGGGCTACGCCCTGGGCTGGCTGATCCAGGTGGCCGCGGTGGCGTTGGGCTTCGTGGTCCCGATGATGTTCGTGGTCGGCGGGATCTTCGCGCTGCTGTGGGGCACGGCGTACTTCCTGGGGCGCAAGATCGAGCGCGAGCGAGCGGCGGCCTGGGCCGCCTGGTCGGCCGATAGGGTTCAGCCATGACCCAGACGAGCCCAGGGAACCAGCGCAGCCTCATCCTGGTGAAGCCCGACGGCGTACGCCGCGGCCTGTCCGGTGAGGTGCTGCGGCGGATCGAGGCGAAGGGCTACACCCTCGCGGCCGTCGAGCTGCGCTCGGCCACCACGGAGCTGCTGGCCGAGCACTACGCCGAGCACGAGGGCAAGCCGTTCTACCAGCCGCTGGTGGAGTTCATGCTCTCGGGACCGGTCCTGGCCATGGTGATCGAGGGGGAGCGCTGCATCGAGGGCTTCCGCTCCCTGGCCGGGGCCACCGACCCCACCTCCGCGGCCCCGGGCACCATCCGGGGCGACCTGGCCCGCGACTGGGGCCTGGCCGTCCAGCAGAACCTGGTGCACGGCTCGGACAGCCCCGAGTCGGCCGAGCGCGAGATCGGCATCTGGTTCCCCAAGTTCGCCCGCTGAGCCCCGATCCGCCCGGTACGCCGGGCAGCGTGTCCTGCCCGATTCCGGCAGCACCCGTCCCTACGCTGGAGCCCTGAGTCACACCCGTCCGCCGGGTCACACCGGTCCCGGAGTGCCTCACCTTCCCCACGTCACGACCAGCGAAGGCTCGAAGCACATGGCGAACAGCGTCATCGGCCGCGACATGGCCGTGGACCTCGGCACTGCCAACACGCTGGTCTATGTCCGCGGCAAGGGGGTCGTCCTCGACGAGCCCAGCGTGGTCGCGATGAACACCAACACCGGCGAGGTGCTGGCGGTGGGCCACGAGGCGAAGCGGATGATCGGGCGTACGCCGGACAACATCACCGCGATCCGGCCCCTCAAGGACGGCGTCATCGCCGACTTCGAGGCGACCGAGCAGATGCTGCGCTACTTCATCCAGCAGGTGCACCGGCGCCGCTACCTGGCCAAGCCGCGGATGGTCATCTGCGTGCCCAGCGGCATCACCGCCGTCGAGCAGCGCGCGGTCAAGGAGGCCGGCTACCAGGCCGGCGCGCGCCGCGTCTACATCGTCGAGGAGCCGATGGCCGCCGCGATCGGCGCCGGGCTGCCGGTGCACGAGGCGACCGGCAACATGGTCGTGGACGTGGGCGGCGGCACCACCGAGGTCGCGGTGATCTCGCTGGGCGGCATCGTGACCAGCCTCAGCATCCGCACCGCCGGGGACGACCTGGACCAGGCGATCATGGCGTGGATGAAGAAGGAGTACTCCCTGATGCTGGGGGAGCGCACCGCCGAGGAGGTCAAGATGACCCTCGGGTCGGCCTTCCCGCTGCCCGATGAGCCGGAGGCCGAGATCCGGGGCCGCGACATGGTCTCCGGGCTGCCGCGCACCGTGGTGGTCTCCAGCGCCGAGGTGCGCGCCGCCATCGAGGAGCAGGTGCACGACATCGTCGACGCCGTCCGCGTCACGCTCGACCAGACCCCACCGGAGCTCGCCGGCGACATCATGGACCGCGGCATCGTGCTCACCGGCGGCGGCGCCCTGCTGCGCGGCCTCGACGAGCGGTTGCGGCACGAGACCGGCATGCCGGTGCACGTGGCCGAGCACCCCCTGGAGTCGGTCGCCTTCGGTGCCGGCCGCTGCGTGGAGGAGTTCGAGGCGCTCCAGCAGGTGCTGGTCTCGGACCCGCGGAGGTACTGATGCCGGCGCGGTTCGAGCGGGAGAAGCGCTGGCGGGGCCTGGAGGACCGGCCTCGGGCCTCGCGCTCCACCCTGGTGGCGCTGGTGCTGGCCTCGGCGACCCTGATGACCCTGGACCAGCAGACCGGCGACCGATCCCCGGTGGAGCCGGTGCGGGCGGTGGTCGGCAGCGCGTTCGGCCCCGTCGAGACCGCCACCGCCGCCGTGGTCCGGCCCTTCTCGGCGGTGCCGACGTGGCTGCGGACCAAGGGCTCGCTGCGCGCCGACATCCGGGAGCTGGAGGCCGAGAACGCCGGGCTCCGCGAGCAGGTCGCCGCGGCCGGCTACGACCGCAACCGGCTCGCCGAGTTCGAGGGGCTGACCCGCGCGGCCGCCGACCTGGGGCGCGCGCTGGTGCCGGCCCGGGTCGTGGCCTACGGGTCCGCCCAGTCCTTCAGCAACACCGTCACCATCGACGCGGGCTCCGAGGCCGGGCTGCGCCCCGACATGACCGTGGTCAACGACGACGGCCTGGTCGGCCGGGTGCTGCGGGTGACCGAGCGCAGCGCCACCGTGCTGCTGCTGGTCGACGCCGAGTCGGTCGTGGGCGCCCGGATCGGTGAGTCCATGGAGATCGGCTTCCTCAAGGGCCGAGGCGAGCTCGGCCACCCCGGCAGCCTGGACCTGGAGCTGGTCGACGACCAGGTGATCCCCGCCCAGGGCGACTCGGTGGTCTCCTGGGGCAGCGACGGGGCCGGGCCGTACGTGCCCGGGGTCCCGATCGGCACCGTGACCGAGGTCTACGCCAGCGTCCGCGAGCAGTCGCAGCGCGCGGTGATCGAGCCGTACGTCGACTTCTCCGCGCTCGACGTGGTCGGCGTGATCGTGCCGATCGGCACGGCCAGCGACCGGGCCCTGGTGCGCGCCGACGGGAGCATCGGATGAACCCGGCGCGCGCCCTGCTCGGGCTGGTGGCCGTGGTGCTGGCCCTGGTCCTGCAGGTCTCCTTCTTCCCGCACCTGGCCTGGCACGGGGTGGTGCCGAACCTGGTGCTGCTGGTGGTCGTGGCCGCGGCGCTGTCGACCAACCCCCAGTTCGCCCTGGTCCTGGGCTTCGGCGCCGGCGTGCTGCTGGACCTGGCGCCCCCGGCCGACCACGTCGCCGGGCGCTGGGCGCTGGCAATGGTGTTGGTGGCCTGGGTCGCCTCCCGGGTCCGGCAGGACACCCGGCCCAGCACCGTCGCGGTCCTGGCCACCGTGGCCGTCTCCTCCTTCGTGGGCACCTCGGTCTTCGCGCTCACCGGGCTGATCCTGCGTGACCCGGTGGTGCCGGTGCCCGAGCTGCTCTCGGTGATCGCGCTGGCGGTGGTGTGGGACCTGCTGCTCACCCCCTTCGTGCTGCCGCCGACCATGAAGCTCTTCTCCCGCATCGGTCGCCCCGGCCGCGAGGCGACCGTCTGATGGCGGTGACCGGCCAGCACCGCAGCCGGCTGCGCCTGATCGTGGTGCAGGCGCTGGTGTTCTCCCTGTTCGCCACCCTGTTCGTGCGGCTGTACTACCTGCAGGTCGTCGGCGGCGCCGACTACCAGGCCAAGGCCGCCGACCAGTCGGTGCGCGACATCGTGGTCCAGCCGCAGCGCGGCCTGGTCGTCGACTCGATGGGCCGCCCGCTGGTCGCCAACCGGCTCTCCTGGGTCGTCTCGGTCGACCGCAGCGTGCTGGGCCGGCTCGAGGACGACGAGCGCGAGCAGCTCATCTCCCGGGTCGCCGCGGTGGTCGGGCAGAAGCCGCGACAGGTCGAGCGCCGGCTGGCCGACTGCGGGGACGAGGGCGCGGTGGCCGGCTCCTGCTGGAACGGCTCGCCCTTCCAGGCGGTGCCGGTGGCCTCCGACGTCGACCAGGCCGTGGCCCTGCGGGTGCTGGAGCAGCCCGAGGACTACCCGGGGGTCCTGGCCGAGCAGCAGAACGTGCGCGCCTACCCGAGCCCGTTCGGGGTCAACCTGGCCCACGTGCTGGGCTACCTGAGCCCGATCACCGAGGAGGAGTACGACCAGGCCAGTGCCACCGACGACCAGTCCCTGAACGGGGCCTCGGTGGTCGGCCGCGCCGGCGTCGAGAAGGAGTACGACGCCTGGTTGCGCGGGATGCCGGGCTACCGCCGGGTGGCTGTGGACTCGATGGGCCGGGTGCTCGGCGACGACGGCGAGATCGCCAGCACCCCCGGCGACACCCTGGTCACCTCGATCGACGCCAAGGTCCAGGCCGTGGTGGAGCGGGAGCTGGCCCGGTCGATCCGCACCCAGCGGACGATCGTGGACCCGGTGACCAACCGCAAGTTCGCCGCCGACTCCGGCGCCGCGGTGGTGCTGGAGGCCGACACCGGCCGGGTGGTCGCGATGGCCAGCCAGCCGACGTACGACCCGAACGTGTGGGTGGGCGGCATCTCCGAGTCCGACCTGACCCGGCTCTACTCCCAGCAGGCGGGCACCCCGCTGCTGTCTCGGCCTACCCAGGGCCAGTTCGCGCCCGGCTCCACGTGGAAGCCGTTCATGACCGCCTCGGCGCTGGAGAACGGCTACTCCACCGACACCGTGCTGCCGTGCTCCTCGGGGTTCCAGGTCGGCAACCGGGTCTTTAAGAACTACGAGTCCGGCGCCTACGGCCTGATCGGCTTTGCCAAGGCCCTCGAGGTCTCCTGCAACACCTTCTTCTACCGGATCGGCTACAGCTTCTGGCAGCGCTACGGCACCGACGTGGCCGACGTGAAGGCCCGCGACCCGCTGGTCGAGGGCGCCCAGAACTGGGGCTTCGGCGCCGAGACCGGGATCGACCTGCCCGGCGAGGCGCCCGGCCGGATCGCGGACCGGAAGTGGAAGCGGGCCTACTACGAGTCGCAGAAGGACTACTACTGCGACCTGGCGGCCAAGCCGCAGGACGCGGACACCTCCGACTTCGTGTACAAGTTCGCCCGCGAGTTCTGCATCGAGGGCTACGCCTACCGGGCCGGCGACGCGGTCAACTTCGCCATCGGCCAGGGCGACACGATCGTCACCCCGCTACAGCTGGCCCGCGCGTACGGCGCCCTGGCCAACGGCGGCACGCTCTACGAGCCCCGGGTCGGCAAGGCGATCGTCAGCCCCGAGGGGGACGTGCTGCGCCGGATCCCGCCGAAGAAGCAGGGCCGGATCAAGGCGTCGGCGGCCACGCTGGCCTTCGTCGACTCCGCGCTCCAGGGCGTCTCCCGACAGGGCACCATGGCCTGGAAGCTCGTCGGCTTCCCGCTGGACCAGGTGCCGATCCGGGCCAAGACCGGCTCCGCGGAGGTCTACGGCAAGCAGTCCACCGGCTGGGTCGCCTCCTACACCAAGGACTTCGTCGTGGTGATGATGATCAGCCAGGGCGGCACCGGGTCGGGCAGCACCGGTGACTCGGTCCGCAAGATCTGGGAGACCCTGTACGGCGTCCAGGGCGACCAGGTCGTCCCGGGCAAGGCCGCGATCCCCGGCACCGTGCCGCCGAAGGGCCTGCCCACCTTCGCCGCCGACGGGACGATCCTGCCGCCCGCCAAGGAGAAGTCATGAACACCTCGACGACCCCGCCCCGGCTGCGCGCGCCGGGGCTGGACTGGGTGCTGATGCTGGCCGTGCTGGGGCTGCTGCTCGTCGGCACCCTGATGGTCTGGTCGACCACCTCCAGCCGCGACCTGCTCACCGGCGGTGAGCCCACGGCGTACCTGCGCAAGCAGCTGGTCAACCTGGCCATCGGCGGCGTGCTGATGGTGATGGTGCTGGCCACCGACCACCGGTGGGTCCGGATCCTGGCCCCGGTCTTCTACCTGGCCTCGGTGGCCGGGTTGGGGTTGGTGCTGGTGATGGGCTCGACGGTCAACGGGTCGCGCTCGTGGCTGCACCTGGGCGGGATGTCCATCCAGCCCTCGGAGTTCGCCAAGTTGGCCGTGGTGATCGGGATGGCGCTGCTGGTGGCCGAGCGCACGGAGGGCAGCTGGCGGCGTCAGGTCGGCTCGGTCGAGGTGCTCGGCATGCTGGTGATCGCCGGCATCCCGGCCGCCCTGATCCTGCTGCAGCCCGACCTGGGCACCATGCTGGTGCTGACCGCCACTGTGTTCGGCGTGCTTTCGGTCTCGGGCGCCCCGCGCCGCTGGTTGGCCGGGCTGAGCCTGGCCGGGGTGGCCGCCGCGGCGTTCGCGATCAGCGCCGGGGTGCTCAAGGACTACCAGGTGGCCCGGTTCATGGCCTTCACCAACCCCGACCTGGACCCGCGCGGTGCCGGCTACAACACCGAGCAGGCGCGGATCGCGGTGGGCAACGGCGGCCTCTTCGGCCAAGGGCTCTTCGACGGGTCGCAGACCCAGTCCGGCTTCGTGCCCGAGCAGCACACCGACTTCATCTTCACCGCCGTCGGCGAGGAGCTGGGGCTGATCGGCGCCGGCCTGGTGATCGCTCTGACGGCCCTGGTGGTCTGGCGGGCCCTGGCGATCGCCGCGGGCACCGAGGACCTGTTCGGCCGGGTCGCGGCGGCCGGGATCGCGTGCTGGTTCGGCTTCCAGGCGTTCCAGAACATCGGGATGTGCCTGGGCATCATGCCGGTCACCGGCGTACCCCTGCCGTTCGTCTCGTACGGCGGGTCGTCGCTGTTCGCGGGCATGCTCGCGGTGGGGCTGCTGCAGAACGTGCACCTGCGCTCCAGTGCCAGCCTGCCGACCAGGCTGCTGGCCCCCAACCGCGTCCTCGCCGGCCGCTGAGCGGAGTCGTTGAGCGGAGTCGTTGAGCCGGCGCCGCCGCGCAGTCGTCGCTAGTTCGGCGCCGGTACCCCGTTGGCCGCCGGCAGGGTGAACGTGATGGTCGCGCCGCCGTCGGCGTTGTTGCGGGCCCGGATGGTGCCGCCGTGGCCCTCCACGATGCGCCGGCACAGGGTCAGCCCCAGCCCGCTGCCCTCGAAGCCCGCGTGGTGCGCCGATCCGCGCCGGTACTCCTCGAAGACGCTCTCCTCCTCACCGAGCGGCAGCCCCACCCCGTGATCGGCCACCTCCACCCGCACCCACCCGGGTACGTCGCTGGTGGAGGTGATCTGCACCTGCGGCAGCTCCCCGGGGCGGTGGTACTTGGTGGCGTTGGAGACCACGTTGTCCAGCACCTGGCGCACCATCGCGCGGTCGGCCCGCACCGCGTGCGGGGTGTCGACCCAGACGTCCTGGGGTCCCGCACCGGCGCGCCCGGCCACCACCTCGTTGACCAGGTCGGTGAGGGCGACGTCGGTGAAGACCAGCTCGCCCTCGAGCTCGACGGTGTGCCGCAGCCAGTCGTCGATCACCTCGCGCATCCGCCGGTTGCTGGCCCGGGCCCGCGCCAGTAGGGCGACGCTCTCCTCCAACCGCCGCATCCCCAGGCTCTCCTCGGCCATCTCCAGCCACCCCTCGAGGCTGGTCAGAGGGGCGCGCAGGTCGTGCGCGACCACGGCGGCGAAACCGCTCAGGTCCTTCAGCCGCTGCTGATGGTCGGTGACATCGACGAACGTCATCATCACGCCCTCGTCCAGGTTCTGCGTCAGGGGCGTGTACCTCATCTGCAGCACCCGGCGCTCCTGTCCGGGCCGCTGCAGCGCGAGGTACTCGGTGCTGAGCAGCTCGTCGTCGTCGGCGAACGCCGTCCCGTCCACGCGGGTGAGGCCGAGGTAGTTGACCCAGCTGCCGTTGGGTGGCCGCTCCGGGATGGGGCGGCCCAGGAGCAGGGCCGCGGCGCTGTTGTGCATCCGCACCCTCGCGTCGGGCCCGATCACCAGGAACCCGTCGTGCATCGACTCGAACGCGGTGCGCAGCACCTTCAGGTTGCGGGCGGTGCGTGCGCTCTCGGCATCGAGGGCCGCCAGCAGGTGGGACCGGGACTCCTGCAGCAGGGCGGTGGAGAGCGCGACCAGCACGCAGGCCGCGATCAGGATGTAGACCACGTCGGTCAGCGGCAGCACCGGGTCCTGGCCCAGCGACTCGCGCGAGGCGGGCAGGATCGTCAGGGTCGCCAGCCCGAGGAACAGGCAGTAGGTGCTGGTGGCCCAGACCCTGGCCTGCAAGGAGACGTACAGGGTCGGCAACAGCACCAGCCAGGCCATCTCCAAAGCGTGCCGCTCGAAGACCCAGATCAGGATCACCACCGAGACGAGCAGGGCGGAGACCGAGATCAGCAGCGCGCGGCCCACCTCCTTGCGCGACCAGGTGCCGAAGGTGATCAGCGTCGTCGAGGCGCCGATGAAGACGGTGACCGTGGTGCGGATCACCCAGTCCCAGATCTCCTGGCCGCTGGCCGAGCCGAGGTACAGCCCGGGCATGCCGCCCAGCGGGATCACCGCGAAGGCGGTGAGGAACGCGCTGACCGCGATCGACATGAGGTCGCGGGCCCGGGTGGGGGCCCACTCCCCGGACCAGGCGTTGCGCCAGGGCGCCACCTGCGGGTTCGGGCGTCGTCGCGGGCTGCCGAGCAGCCCTCGACCCCACTGGTACGCCGCGCACATGGCCGCCGCGTGCAGGGGGGTCGCCACGCCGGTGCGCAGCACCTCCGACCAGGACACGTCCAGCAGCCAGGCGGCCACCAGCCCCCCCAGGGCGACGAGCCCGAGCGTGATCAAGGTCAGTGGGGTGGCCGGGAGGGTGGGCCGCGGCCAGGTCAGCGACAGCCAGGTGAAGGCGATGGTGGTGAGCAGCCAGGCCTGCGGCACCGGGCTGGCCGGGTCCGCGGTGAGCACAGCGACGGGCACCGACGCCACGAAGGCGAGCAGTCCGAAGCCCCACACTGCCCAGAACCCGCCGCTCCGGGAGGATGAGGCAGCTTGATGTGCCCCCACTGACACGTCCCTTTCCGTGCCCGACCCGGTCCCCACCGGGGCGAGACCCCCACTGTATGGCTGGAACGGTCCTCTGGACGGGGGTTGCACGCAAAATCTGCGTACCCTGGACAGGTTCCGCTCAGTTATTCCGGCAAGTGCCCCAGCGGTCCAGACCAGCCCCACCACCAGCCCGATCACCAGCCCAGCCAGAGGTCACGCATGTCAGCCAGGCCAAGCGCCGCCGAGCCCACCGACGACGTCGAGTCGATCTTCGCGCGGCTCGAGCCCCTGCTTCCCCGGGTCTCCAAGCCGATCCAGTACGTCGGCGGCGAGCTGAACTCGACGATCAAGCCGTGGTGCACCGAGGCCGGCGAGGAGCGAGTGCGCTGGGCGCTGATGTACCCCGACGCCTACGAGGTCGGGCTGCCCAACCAGGGCGTGCAGATCCTCTACGAGGTGCTCAACGAGCGCGACTGGATCCTGGCCGAGCGCACCTACTCGGTGTGGCCGGACATGGAGCAGGTGATGCGCGAGCACCGGATCCCACAGTTCACCGTCGACGGGCACCGCCCGCTGCGGGCCTTCGACGTCTTCGGGGTGAGCTTCTCCACCGAGCTGGGCTACACCAACCTGCTGACCGCCCTGGACCTCGCCGGCATCGCGCTGCACGCGGCCGACCGCGAGGAGCAGGACCCGATCGTGCTGGCGGGCGGCCACGCGGCGTTCAACCCCGAGCCGATCGCCGACTTCATCGACGCCGCCGTGCTGGGCGACGGCGAGGAGGTCGTGCTGGCCATCTCCGAGGTCGTGCGCGAGTGGAAGGGCCAGGGGCGCCCCGGCGGGCGCGAGGAGCTGCTGCGCCGGCTGGCGGTCAGCGGCGGGGTGTACGTGCCCCGCTTCTACGACGTCCACTACGCGGCCGACGGCGCCCTCGAGCGCATCGAGCCCAACCTGCCCGGGGTCCCGCACCGGGTGCGCAAGCACACGCTGATGGACCTGGACTCCTGGCCCTACCCGGCCAAGCCGTTGGTGCCGCTGGCCGAGACCGTGCACGAGCGCTTCTCGGTGGAGATCTTCCGCGGCTGCACCCGCGGGTGCCGGTTCTGCCAGGCCGGGATGATCACCCGGCCGGTGCGCGAGCGCTCCCTGACCACGATCGGCGACATGGTCGAGAACGGCATCCGCAGCTCGGGCTTCGAGGAGGTGGGGCTGCTCTCGCTGTCCAGCGCCGACCACACCGAGATCGGCGACCTGGCCACCGGGCTGGCCGACCGGTACGACGGCTCGCACGTGTCGCTCTCGCTGCCCTCGACCCGGGTGGACGCGTTCAACATCACCCTGGCTAACGAGTTCTCCCGCAACGGCCGCCGTTCGGGCCTGACGTTCGCCCCCGAGGGCGGCAGCGAGCGGATGCGGCGGGTGATCAACAAGATGGTCACCGAGGACGACCTGATCCGCACGGTCGCGGCGGCGTACTCGAACGGCTGGCGGCAGGTGAAGCTCTACTTCATGTGCGGGCTGCCCACCGAGACCGACGAGGACGTGCTGGCCATCGCCGACCTGGCCAAGCGGGTGATCGCCACCGGGCGCGAGGTCTCCGGGCGCAACGACATCCGCTGCACCGTCTCGATCGGCGGCTTCGTGCCCAAGCCGCACACCCCGTTCCAGTGGGCCGCCCAGCTCGACCACGAGACCACCGACGACCGCCTGCGCCAGCTGCGGGACGTGGTCCGCGCGGATCGACGGTTCGGCCGGGCGATCGGCTTCCGGTACCACGACGGCAAGCCCGGCATCGTCGAGGGGCTGCTGTCGCGCGGTGACCGCCGGGTCGGCGCGATCATCGAGGGCGTCTGGCGCGACGGCGGCCGCTTCGACGGGTGGAGCGAGCACTTCTCCTACGAGCGGTGGATGGCCTGCGCCGAGCAGGCGCTGGCCGGAACCGGCGTCGACGTGGACTGGTACACCGTCCGCGAGCGCGACCTGGACGAGGTGCTGCCCTGGGACCACCTGGACTCCGGCCTGGACAAGGACTGGCTGTGGGCGGACTGGGAGGACGCGCTGGCTGCGGCCGACGGAGCCGAGATCGAGGTCGAGGACTGCCGTTGGACGCCCTGCTACGACTGCGGGGTCTGCCCCGAGATGGGGACCGAGATCCAGATCGGACCCACCGGCCGAAAGCTGCTGCCGCTGCGCGTAGTCTGACCGCCCGTCGGGATCGGGTCGACAGCTGGCAGGGGGCCACATGACCGAGGACGTGGTTCGCCCGCGTGGGCTGTTGGGTCGGACGCTGGTCACCTGGCTGGCCTGCGCCTTCGCGCTCGGCCTGTGGTCGTTGGCCACGCCGCACCTGACGGCGCCTGACTCCCCGGCGCACGACCTGCGGGCCTGGGGCGCGGGCCACGGCCAGGTGCGGTTGGTCGATCCCGGGCCGGTCGAGGGCATGCCGTTCGCCTCGATGGGGGTGAACCAGCTGCCCGAGACCCTGGTGGCCGCGGCGAGCTCGGTCGGGTGCTACGCCGGTCAGCCGACCGTCTCCGCGGGCTGCCTCGCCGAGATCGAGGACCGGCGAGAGCCGCTGTTGGCGTATCTCAACCCGCTCGGGCAGTACCACCCCGCGTACTACCTGGCCACCGGGTGGCCCTCGCGCTTCGTCGGGGTCGATGACGCGCTGACCGCCGACCGCGCGGTCGCGGTCGCGCTCGCCTCGCTGTTTCTGGCCTGGGCCATCGTGGCGGCGCGGCTGATGCCCCGCCCGCACGTCGCGGTGACCGGGGTGCTCGTGGCCTGCTCGCCGCAGGTCCTCTACTTCGGGGGGGTGCTGAACCCGAACTCCCTAGAGATCCTCGCGGCGCTGGCGATGGGCGCCTGCTCGCTCGCGTTCTTTGTCGATCCGGACGGGCCGCACGCGACCGCGTTGGGCCGCCGGGCACTGCTGGCGGCCACCGTCCTGGCGCTCATGCGGGTGTTCTCGCCGGTATGGGTCGCCTGTTGGGCGGCTCTGGTCCTCGCGCTGTTCGGGATGCCGGCGCTGCGCGCGCTGCTGCGCCGGGCCAACCTGCCCTGGCTGGTCCTGCTGGTGCTGGCCGGCGTGGGCAACGTGGTCTGGACGCTGACCCACCTGACCTCGCTGGCCGGCGACCGAGAGCCGTACGCCCGGCTGAGCTTCGCCGGCGCGGTGCACGCCTCGATGCAGCAGATCGACCAGACGAACCTCGCGGAGGCGGTGGGGGTCTTCGGGTGGAAGGACACGCTGCTGCGGGCCGGGCTGGTGAACTACTACCTGGTGGCGGCGGTCTTCCTGATCGGGGTGTGCTGGGTCTTCCTCAGCCGCCGGGCATCGCTGGCGCTCTCGGGCTGGGTGGCCGTCTGCTACCTGCTGCCGATCGTGCTGCAGGCCGTGCAGTGGAACGACAACGGGCCGGTCTGGCAGGCCCGCTACACGCTGCCGCTGCTGGTCCTGTTGCCGGTGAGCGCCGCGTTCCTGGCCGCCGCCAGCGACCAGCTCGAGGGGGTCCTACACCTGCGGCTGCGGGCGCTGATGCCGGCGGTGCTGCTGGTGGTCGGCTACGTCCAGGTCGCGGCGTACGCGACCCTGCTTCGCCGCAACGTCGGCGGGGTCGAGGGCGGCCTCACCGAGGGTGACTGGACGCCGTGGCCGGGCAGCGTGCCGCTACTGACGGCGTGGACCGCGACGGTCATCGCGGTGTGGGCCTGGGTCGTCTGGTTGTACTGGCGAGCCGAGCCCGAGCAGGCCCAGCCCGAACGAGCCCAACCGAGCGAGGTCAGTCGCTCGAGACCCGATACACGCGGTGGCGAAGACCTTGCCACTGCAGGGTCGCCTCCTGCTCCAGGCACGCCCCCTCCAGGGCAGCCCGGGTGATGATCCGGCCCACCTGCAACCGCTCCGGGATGTTGCAGGGGTCGACGGTGATCTCGATGACGTCCCCCAGCGGCGCCGCCACCACCGGGTCCGAGCCCGGCGCGCCGGCGAAGCTCATCCGCAGGTAGCTCGCGCCGCGGTTCCAGGCCTCCTCGAACTCGCCGTCCGGGTCGACCACCCGCCATTGGTCGGCGATCGGGCCGCTGGGCTGGTAACCGGTCAGCGCCGGCACCCCGTTGGCGACCAGCAGCGCCGAGACGTACGGGTCGTCGGCGGCCACTACGGTGCCTTCCCGGTCGGCCCGCTCCGCGATCGCGCGCACCTTGGCCGCGGACTGGCTCACCCGCAGGTCACCCAGGCCGAACGTCACCGGGTTGACCCACCACCCGGCACCGACCAGGAGAGCGGTGACCGCGACCAGGCTCAGCCAGTGCCGGGTCCAGGTCACCAGCAGCACCAGGGCCCCGACCAGGAGCGAGGTGACGAAGAGCCGGGCGGTGCCGATCTGGGGCAGGGCCGCCTGGAGGCTGCTCACCCCGTAGGCGGTGGCCGCCGCGCAGGCCAGCGCCGCGGGTACGCCGACCCGCCAGCGTGTGCTTTCGACGCGGGACAGCGCCAGGCACAGCAGGAGGGTCGCGGGGTAGCCGACGGTCTGGGCGGCCCGCGGTGCGGTGACCAGGCTGACCATCGGCAGGCTCTCCCCGAACGTCCCCCAGTTCACCGCGGCCCACAGCGTCCACAGCGCGGTCACCCCGGCCAGCACCCACAGCGCGGCCCGGCGTCCCAGGTCGGGCTCGGGGCGCAGCCGGCCGGCCAACGCCAGCGCCCACACCCCGCAGAGCAGGAACGCCGAGCAGATCTCCGCCGCGTTCGCCACCACCGGTCCCTGGCCGTCGCCCATCACCGACAGCCCCGGGGCCCCGAACAGGTGGTAGGCGGGCAGGTGCAGCCCGGTGCTGCGTCGCCGGCCGGGGTAGAGCGTGTCCAGGTTGGCCCGCAGCGCGTCGGCGTTCTCCCAGAAGGTCAGCCCCAGCATTGCCGCGCCGACCAGCGCGCCCAGGGCCAGCAGGCCCCAGGAAGCGCGGGAGCGGCGGCCCAGCAGCAGGTAGGCGGCCGTGGCCAGGACCACGGGCAGCCCGACGGTCAGGCTCCAGGGCACGTAGTAGGTGCCCAGCCGGGCCAGCAGCAGCCCGCCCAGCGCCGCACCGCCCAGCGCCAGGGCGCGCGGGCGCCGTCCCGGACGGTCCCACTGCTCGCGGGCCAGCACCAGCAGCAGGGAGCCGGCGGCGGCGTACCCGAGGATCCGCAGCGGGGTGAAGGACCACCACAGGCTGGTGGGGGCCAGCGCCGCGAGCGCGAGCGCGAACCACGACAGGGGACGGGTCGCGCCGAACCGCTGCAGCAGCGCGGGCAGGCTCAGGGCGAGCAGCAGGATCGGGAACAGCCGCCAGGCCGCGAAGAGCATCGCGTCCGGCAGCCAGGGGCCGAGCCGCAGCAGCGTGGAGTCGGCGAAGAGCACGCTCTCGAAGACCTGGCCCGAGGACTGCTGGAAGATCAGGTCGCCGCTCTGGGCCAGGGGGGAGTGGGTGGAGCGCCCCTCGGCGAGCACGTTGAGCTCCAGCGAGGTCTGGGTCAGGAACTCGTCCGAGCGCAGCGAGTTCGGTTCACCCCAGGTGGTGCCCAGCGGGTGCTGCGGGTCCTGGCGCAGGGGGTTGACCCCGAGCGAGGAGGTGGTGGCGCCGAGCAGCACCAGCGCGACGTACACCAGCAGCGGGATCGCCACCTCGAGCCGGGCGGCGGTCAGAGCGGGTCGCCCCCACGAGGGCCGAACGTTGATCGCAGAACCCCCTGGAGCGATACCGACAGCGACGGGCGCCACCCTATGCGAGGGGCCGGTCGGCTCCTCGCGGCCCTCCAGTAGCCTGTGGCCGCCCGATGCTCGGTGAAGGAGCCCACTCATGCCCGTCGACGCCCGCTGTCCCGCCTGCGGGGGCGCGTCCCTGCCCGAGCCGGTCGTGGTCCGGGAGATGATGTTCGGCCGGGACGAGGAGTTCCCCTACGCCCGCTGCGCGGACTGCCAGACGCTGTGGCTGCTGGAGGTGCCCGAGGATCTGGGCGCCTACTACCCGACCGACTACTACTCGGTGGAGATCGACCCCGAGGTCGCGCTCGGCCGCGTGGGGGTACGCCAGTTCGCCACGGCCGTGAGCCGCTCGCTGCTCTTCGGCTCGGGCTCCGTGGCCCGCACCGCCCGGCGGGTCGTGAAGAAGCGCCAGTTCCAGAGCTTCGTCATCGCCCTGGACTCCCTGGCCCTGGCCGGCCTGCCGCGCGGTCGGGAGTCGCGGGTGCTCGACGTCGGGTGCGGCTCGGGGATCCTGGTCTACGCCCTCGGCCTGGCCGGCGTGGCCACCTCGATCGGGGTGGACCCGTTCGCGCCGGAGGACCGCACCTTCGACAACGGCTCGAAGGTGCTGCGGCGGGATGTCTCCGAGGTCGAGGGGGAGTACGACCTGATCACCTTCCACCACAGCTTCGAGCACGTCCCGGACCCGGCGTCGGCGCTGCGGGACGCGCGTCGGCTCCTGGCGCCCGGTGGCCGGATCCTGGTGCGGATGCCCACGGTCTCCAGCGAGGCGGCCGAGACCTACGGGACCCAGTGGGTGCAGTTGGACGCACCACGCCACCTCACGATCTTCTCCCGCGAAGGGATGGCGGCGCTGGCCGCCGAGCACGACCTGGACCTGGTCGCGGTGCACGACGACTCCACGGCGTTCCAGTTCTGGGGCAGCGAGCAGGTCAAGCGCGGCATCCCGCTGTTCTCCGAGAAGTCGATGATGGTCTCGCCCAAGGGGCACGTCTTCTCCGACGCCGAGGTCACCACCTGGACCCGACGGGCCGCGGAGCTCAACGACGCCGGCCGCGGCGACCAGGCGGCCTGGGTGATGACCGCCAGCTGAACCGTGCGGCTGGTGCGGTCCGGCGCCCTCAGCAGGTGGGGTCGGCCAGATGGGCGACCATCAGGTCCACCCCCACCGCCCGGTGGTCGGAGATCGCGGAGGTGACCACCCGAGCCGCGAGCGGAATCAGCGGTCCGGCCACGAACACCTGGTCGATGCGGGAGCGGGGCGCGCGGGCCGGCACGGTGTGACCCTCGCCCTCACCCACCCGCAGCCACGCGTCGGTCAGCGAGGCGGCGAGCATGCTGTGCACCGGGCCGCCCTCGGTCGCGTTGAAGTCCCCGCCGATCACGGCCGGCTCCTCGCGGTCGGCGAGCACGTCGAGGATGGTGCGGACCTGCTGGCGGCGCGCCGCCCCCGAGCTGTGCTCCAGGTGGGTGTTGTAGACGTCGAGCTCGTAGTCGCCCAGGTCGAGCCGGGTGCGGAGCAGGCCGCGCTGCTCGGTGCCGGGCGGCCGAGGGAGCGCAACGCGCTCTGAGTCCACGATCGGCCACTGGCTCAGGGTGGCCAGGCCGTACTCCTGGCGCCCGCCGCCCCGGGCGGTCGAGGGGAGCACCAGGTTGGCCGCGAACGCCTGGTACATGCCCAGCTCGGCGGCCAGCCAGGCCGGCGTGTCGACGTACCGGCTGCGGGAGCGGAACCGGTCGACCTCCTGGAGCAGCACCACGTCGGCGCCGGTACGCCGGATCTCCTCGGCGATGGCGCCGAGCTGGGCGCCGTCGGGGCTCACCCCGGCGTGGATGTTGAACGTCAGCACGGTCATCGGGGTCAGCGACGGGACCGTGAGGCAGGAGGTCCAGCTGGGCTTGCGCTTGGTCGGCTCGGGCTGCTGCGGAGTCTGCGAGCCGCTTGGGCCGGTGCTGGGGTCGGTGCTCGGGGACGGCTCGGACGCCGACGGCTGGGCCGACGGCTCCGGGCTGGCCGTGGTCGGCCCGGAGGGGCCGCCCGTGGCGCTGCGGGGCCGGGCCTCCGATCCGGGGCGAGTCAGCGCCATCGCGCCCACTGCCACGACCGCCACCAACGCGGCCACCAGGATCACGACCAGCCGGGCTCGTCGCCGCGGGGGGCGCGGAGCCTGCGGTCGTGGCTCTTCCGAGCGGAGGTTCATCCTGGCTCCGGGTGGTCGAAGTGCTGCTGCAATGTTAGGTCGACCACCACAAGCCGGGTCGGTCCGCGGAAGGCGAGTCCGCACCGCACGGCTACCGTTTGCCCATGCGCGCCCAGCCCGAGCAGCAAGCACCCCCGGTCCAGCGCCTGCGGATCCGCTACGCCAAGCGGGGGCGGCTGCGGTTCACCAGCCACCGCGACTTCAGCCGGGCGTTCGAGCGGGCGATCTTCCGCGCCCGGGTGCCGATGGCCTACTCCTCGGGCTTCAACCCGCACCCCCGCATCTCCTACGCCGGGGCCGCCCCGACCGGGGCCGCGTCGGAGGCCGAGTACCTGGAGATCGGGTTGGCGGAGGTCCTGGACCCGCAGACGGTGCACGGGCTGCTGGACGAGTCGCTGCCCGACGGTCTGGACGTGCTGGAGGTGGTCGAGTCGCCCGGGGGGTCGCTGAGCGACCTGCTGCAGGCCAGCCACTGGCAGGTGTCCCTGCCGGGCGCCGGGGACCTGGAGCCGCTGGTCGAGGCGTTTCTGGCGGCCGACGAGGCGCCGGTGCAGCGGATGACCAAGAAGGGGCTGCGCGACTTCGACGCCCGGGCGGCGGTGCTGTCGCTGCGGGTCGACACCGACGCCGACACTGACACTGACACTGACACTGGCCCCGCGGGCGCTGGCGCCGTACTGGATCTGGTGCTGCGCCACACCGAGCCCGCGGTGCGGCCCGACGACGTCCTGACCGCGCTCACCGCGTTGGACACGCAGGGGGTGCTGCCCGCAGGCGTGTCCCCGCTGCTGACCCGCCTGAAGCAGGGCCCGCTGGAGGAGTCGACCGGCGCGATCGGGGACCCGCTGCACCGTTGAGCGGACTCGACGTGCGGGGGCCGCGGTGCCGACGTGCGGGGGACCCGCGGTTGTGACATAGACGTACTTGGGCGGGGCGTGTGCGATACTCGCCACGGTTGCACCCGACGGCGTACGTCGCCGAGCGCGACCCGACGACGTTCTCGCCGGACCGACACCAGTCGCCCGGCACGGCAGATGAAGAGTATTCGCCAGACCGCGACGCGGCTTGGGCGAGTCGGTGACAGCGACCCGCCCGCGTGACACCTCCAGTGGCACAGGCCCAGCGACCGCGGCGGGTGGACGCCCCGCATCGTCCGACGCGCCCGCGGAGGGTGTCGCCGCCACCGAAGGCTTTGCGTCGCGACTCTGAGTGCTCGAGTCCCGGCGTCCAACACGCCGGTGCCGTGCACCGGTCGAGGAGCTCACATGCTCGACGAGACCAACTCAGAGAACCCTGCTGAGAACACCGCTGACAACACCACCTCGGGCAGCGCCGCCGCTGACCCCGTGACCTCCGCGGAGGGGGCGCCACCGGCCAAGAAGGCCCCCGCCAAGCGGGCGGCCGCGAAGAGGACCACGGCCAAGAAGACGGCCGCCGCGACGACCGCGGCCACCGACGCCGCGGCCACGGACACCCCGGCCACCGACGCCGCGGCCACGGACACCCCGGCCAAGAAGACCCCTGCCAAGCGGGCGCCGGCCAAGAAGACCGCCGCAGCGGCGGCGGCCGAGACGGCGACGGACGCACCCGCCGGGGCGCCGGCCGAGGCCGACGCGCAGGCGGAGGCGGCACCGGCGAAGAAGGCGACCGCGAAGAAGACCGCGGCGAAGCGGTCGACGGCCAAGAAGGCCACTCCCGCGGACGACGCCACGGCCGCGTCGGCTCCGGCCGAGGTTGCGGCCGAGGCGCCCGTTGAGTCGCCCGCCAAGAAGACCGCCAAGAAGGCCGCGACCAAGAAGGCCGCCGCCAAGAAGACCACCAAGAAGGCCAGCGCCGCGCAGTCTGCGGACTCCGGTGCCGACACCGGGGCCGAGCCGGCCACCGCCGAATCCGCCGACGACGCGCTTCCGCTGTTCCAGGCGCCTGAGGCGCCCAAGGCCCGAGCCCGACGCCCCCGCAAGCAGGCCGAGGCTGGTGCCTCGGAGGGTGCGGACGGCGCAGCGGGCGAGAGCGCGGAGGAGCCCACCACAGACGAGGCGGCCGCCGAGGCCACCGAGACCGGCGAGCCCGGTGCTGACGAGGCGGGCCCGGCCCGCCGTCGCCGCCGCCGCGGCGGTCGCCGCCGGCGCAAGCCCGGCGACGCCACCGGCGAGGCGGGCGAGGACCAGGACGCGTCGGGCGACGCCGAGTCCGAGGACGCGGAGGCGCCTGACGAGGCCGAGAGCCCGGCCGCCGGCGAGGACGGCGAGACCACCGGGACCAGCTCGCGGCGTCGGCGCCGGCGTCGACGTACCGGCGAGGGCGCGGGCGAGGACGGCGACGAGGCCCCCGCGGGGGGCGGCAACCGGGCGCGTCGTTCGCGCACCGGTGAGGACCAGATCACCGCGGTCACCGGCTCCACCCGCCTGGAGGCCAAGAAGCAGCGGCGCCGGGAGGGCCGGGAGGCCGGCCGACGTCGCGCGCCGATCGTGAGCGAGGCCGAGTTCCTCGCCCGGCGCGAGGCCGTCGACCGGGTGATGGTGATCCGCCAGCGCAAGGACCTGACCCAGATCGCGGTGCTGGAGGACAAGGTCCTGGTCGAGCACTACGTGGCTCGGGAGTCCCAGACCTCGCTGATCGGCAACGTCTACCTCGGGCGGGTCCAGAACGTGCTGCCCTCGATGGAGGCGGCGTTCATCGACATCGGCAAGGGCCGCAACGCGGTGCTCTACGCCGGCGAGGTCAACTGGTCCTCGCTGGGCCACCCCGACGGCCAGCCCCGCAAGATCGAGTCGGTGCTCTCCTCCGGCCAGAGCATCCTGGTCCAGGTCACCAAGGACCCGGTGGGTCACAAGGGCGCCCGCCTGACCAGCCAGGTCAGCCTGGCCGGTCGCTTCCTGGTCTACGTGCCCGACGGCACGACCAGCGGCATATCCCGCAAGCTGCCCGACACTGAACGCGGCCGCCTCAAGGCGCTGCTGAAGGAGATCGTGCCGGACACCGCCGGCGTGATCGTGCGGACCGCCGCCGAGGGGGCCAGCGAGGAGGAGCTGACCCGCGACGTGGAGCGGCTCAAGGCTCGCTGGGAGGACATCGAGGCCAAGACCAAGGGCAACGCCCCGCAGCTGCTGTACGGCGAGCCGGACCTGACCCTGAAGGTCGTGCGCGACCTGTTCACCGAGGACTTCAGCAAGCTGGTGATCGAGGGCGAGGACGCCTGGGACACCGTGCAGGGGTACGTCGCCCACGTGGCGCCCGACCTGGAGCAGCGGCTGGAGCGCTACGAGTCGGCCAACGGCAAGGACGTCTTCGCCGCCCACCGGATCGACGAGCAGATCGCCAAAGGGCTGGACCGCAAGGTCTGGCTGCCCTCGGGAGGGTCGCTGGTCATCGACCGCACCGAGGCCATGACGGTGGTGGACGTCAACACCGGCAAGTTCACCGGCTCCGGGGGCAACCTGGAGGAGACGGTCACCAAGAACAACCTGGAGGCGGCCGAGGAGATCGTTCGCCAGCTCAGGCTGCGCGACATCGGCGGCATCATCGTGGTCGACTTCATCGACATGGTGCTGGAGTCCAACCGGGACCTGGTGGTCCGCCGCCTGGTCGAGTGCCTGGGGCGGGACCGGACCCGGCACCAGGTCGCCGAGGTCACCTCGCTCGGGTTGGTCCAGATGACCCGCAAGCGGATCGGCACCGGGCTGCTGGAGGCGTTCTCCCACGACTGCGACCACTGCAAGGGCCGCGGGTTGATCGTGGAGTCCGCCCCGGTTGAGCCCAGGGCCGCCGAGGACGAGGGCCGACGAGGCGGACGCCGCAGCCGCGGCGGGCGCGGCGGTGCGGCCGGCCAGAACAGCGGCCAGTCCGGCGGCTCGTCGCCCGCGGCACCCGTGGCGCCCTCACCCAAGACCGTCGCCGCGATGGCCCGGCCGAGCACCGAGGCCGCCCCCGAGGACGTGGCGGACGACGAGTCCGTCCCCGAGGGTGCTCCGGTCGATGCCTCCGTTGAGCGTATCGAGCCCATCGAGCCGGTCGAGCAGGAAGCGGCGCCGGTCGAGCCGGCGGCAGCCGACTCCGATCAGCCTGAGTCAGAGGCTGCGGTCGTGGACTCGGAGCCGGTGGACCCTGAGCCAGTCGCGCCCGAGCCCGTCGAGCCGGAGAAGCCCAAGGTGGTGACCCGAACCCGGCGCCGCGCCGCCAGTCGGCCGGCCGGACCGCCCAGCGTCCAGGCCGCGACCGAGGCCGATGGTGCGCCCCACGAGGTCTCCGGGGACGACGTACAGCCGGAGGTGGACGGCTCCGCCCAGGCTGCGGCCGAGGTGGACCAGCCCAGCGGTGTCGAGCACGTCCCGGTGAAGAAGAAGGGCACCCGCAAGCGCTGAGCCGTCGACGCCGGTTTAGACAAGCGGTTTGTCGAGACGGTCGCGCTCGTGGAGATTGTCCTCGGGTGGGGCCCGGTCTACAGCATTCTCGGGAGGTACTGACGATGGCACGGCCGGACCTTGCCGGCGCCGTAGCCCGGGTCTTCGCGCCACCGTTGGCGCTATCGGGATTCGACGTCACCGAAGCCAGCACGACGCTCGTCACCCTGGAAAGTGGTCGTAGTGCCCTGCGCTTGAGCTACAACAGCGAGGACCTGCCTCGCCCCTGGCTCTCGGTCGCGGTCGGTGTCAGTGACGTCCAGGGGAACCCTCCGGTGCTCGTCGCGCTCTGGCGGGTCTTTCCGGAGGAGAGCGAGTTGCAGGATCCCGCACGACTGGGCTTCAGTTCTCAAGGGGAACTGGAAGACCGGCTGGTCCGCGTTCGCGACGACTGGTTTCCCAGGTTCGTCGCTCCGGTGCTCGCATCCGAGGCGCGCCTCCAGACTGCCCTGTTGGAACAGGAGCGCGAACTGCTGGCTGAGCACGAGGCGCTGAAGCACGAGCAGCATCTCCGGAATGCTCGGTCGCTGTTTGACAGTGAGGACTACCAGGGGGCAGTTGATAAATACGTCCTTGCTGGGGTCGGCACCCTGTCCGCCGCGGACCGCCGACGACTTGCTGTCGCTCGTCGCAACCTGAGTGCCGACTGATCGACACGAGCGGTTGCATCGCTGCCCCGGGTGTTCACGGAGCTCTTCACACGACGATCGAGAATCCAATGGAGGTGAGTCCGGTGGCGCCATCGAACGAAACCCTAGACCTTGGCGGGATTCAGTGACCCGCATATGGCTTAACGGCGACCGCTGGAATCGGGCCTACCTGTTCAATCCCGAAACGGGTCACCATCGGGTCTTCCGCACCAGCTCGGAGGTGGGTACGACCTCTGGGAGCGGTTCTCGGATGTCGGGGAGATTCGTGGCCACCTACGTTGCGCCAGACCGGCACGACATCTACTTGCAGGTTGGCGACCGACGGTATCCAGTCGATGGGACGACTCGGGCCGAAGCCAGCGTTAGGTTCGGGGGACTCGTGACCACTCTGGTGGTCGATCGACCTGGCATGCGACGGCTGACGCTGCGCCAGCCCACCCCGGCACGCTGGATCCTGCGGCGAGCGGACCCAACATGGGACGGGATCGATGAGCTCGCTGAGGACTCGGCGGCCGGCATCGCTAGTCTCATTTCGTCTGCCGATGCGCGCGAGACATACCGACGTGTGAAGGACCCTGAGGCGGGGCCATGGCACTTGCTGGAAGGCCAGTCGTGACCTCTTGGTAGTTGGCGTCGAGATTGCACCGCTGCTCCTTGGTGGGGCCGGTGACTGGTTGAATCTCGCTCGGCCTGTCGCTGGACCAGGTTCGGTGATTCCAGGCGCTTGTTGACCGAGGCGTCGTCGACATCCCAAACGTCGCATCGGACCGGACTCAAGGTCCCGCTCGTGTTGGTGGTGGGGCGCCTGAGGTTGCCAGCGTGGGTGGGGGATGTGGGTCAGGCTGTCTGTGGGCCTGGCCGACCTGGCGGCCCGGGCGTCCCACGCGGTGGAAGGTGTACTCCCCGTCCGCGTGACGTCTGAGTTCCCAGGCGGGGTCGTGGGCGATCCGGTGGTGGTGCGCGCAGAGCGGCAGGGCGTTCGCCAGGGTCGTCTCCCCGCCCTTGGACCAGGCGTGGGGGTGATGAATCTCGGTCCACGCGAAGGGGCGTTCGCACCCGCTGATCGCACACGTGTCGAAGATCAGCGACAGGGCCCGGCGGTGGTTCATGGTGTGCAGCCGCCGGGTCCGGCCCAGGTCCAACGGGACCGAGTCGCCGCCGAGGACGGCGGGGACCAGCCCGGCCTCACAGGCGAGGCGCCGGGCGTCGCCGGCGTCGATCCGGATCCCGGTGTCCAACCCGGCCGACCCCACCCCGGACAGCAACGTGTCGTAGTCGAGGGTGATCAGGATGGTGGCCGGGTTGCTGGTGTGCCCACCGGTGGGGAGGTGCTCGATCAGCTCACACAACGCCGCCCCGGCGACCTCGGGGTAGGACCGCGGCCCCGGTGCCGACGCATCCACGGTGGCGTCGCCCGCCCGGTCACGGGTCAGGCGGCGGGGTGCGGTCAGGTGCCCCAGCACGGTGTTGAGGAGGTTGCCGTGCAGTTCGGGGATCCGGAACCTCCCGGACCAGGTGCCGTCCCCGTCGTCGTGCAGCGCCAGGTAGGTCTCCCGGGCCGCGTGCTGGCCCTCCCCGGTGAGCATGGCGAACTCGTGCTCGGCCGCCAGGTTCACATCGATGCTGCTGAACATCCGCCGGGCGGCCTGCCGCAACCTCGTGGCGTTCATGGCCCGCCGCCTGGGGTGGGTGTCCCCGGTCGCCTTCCCCAGCAGCCACTCCTCCGCGGCAGTGACTTGTTCGCGGGTGGCCCGGGTGGGGGCCTGTTCGGCCGCGTTCACGATCACCCGGACCTGATCCGCCCGCACCCGACCCGCAGCGAACGCCTCCTTCGTGGCGTCGTACTTCGAGTCCAGCAACCTCGCGATGCGGAGCCCCGCGGCCTGGGAGGCCTTCGTCGTCCCCGTCAACGACGCAAGCCAGGCATCGGTCCCCGAGGACGCATCCCCGACCACCGGATCCAAGGCCGCCGCCCTCGCGTCCGCCTCGGCGGACAGGGCCCACCGCAACGCGTTCGCCGCCGACTCAACCGACGCCAGCTGCTCGATGCACACGGCGAGTTCCGCGGTCCCACACGAGTCGACCGACACCTGGGACGCCGCGGCGAGCCCGGCCCGTACCCCCTCAAGCAACCCGGCCAACGACCCAGCCGCAGGCGCAGCGGCCGGCGCCGGGTCGCGGAGCTGGGTGATCGACATACCCCTACCCAACCCAAGCCCGCCGACAGTTCCGACCGCAAAGAGCCTCTGATCTCACATGGTGAACAACAGTTCGAAAAAAAGCCGCACTGTCGCCGTTTTGGCCTCGCCAGGACCGTCACGTGTTCGCGTTTTGCGCCCGGGAGGGCCGATCCGTACTATTGACCCTCGGTGCCCATGGGCGCCTACCTGCGTGTTCGCGCTGAGCGTCGTGTCCGCCGGCCGTGAGTTCGCGGAGCGCGGGCACCCGCTGCGTTCCAGCAGTCTTGAGTTTTCCGTAGTCCTGAGTGTGCAGTGTTGATGGACTGTTCGAGTCCGACGAGGAGAGTGAGTCGCGGTGTACGCGATCGTGCGCAGTGGCAGCAAGCAGCAGAAGGTTGTTGTCGGCGATGTCATCGAGATCGACAAGGTCGAGACCGCCGTGGGCGACTCGGTGACCCTTCCCGTCGTGATGGTGGTGGACGGCGAGACCGTGACCGCCACCGGCCTGGACAAGGCCGCGGTGACCGCTGAGGTCCTCGGCGCCACCAAGGGTCCCAAGATCATCATCCAGAAGTACAAGAACAAGACCGGCTACAAGAAGCGCCAGGGTCACCGTCAGAAGTACACCCAGGTCAAGGTCACCGACATCTCCCTGTAGAGCCCCGCGCTCCACGATCCACGAAGGACTGAACTCATGGCACACAAGAAGGGCGCGGCCTCGACCAAGAACGGTCGCGACTCGAACTCCCAGCGCCTCGGCGTCAAGCGGTACGGCGGCCAGGTCGTCAGCGCCGGCGAGATCATCGTCCGTCAGCGCGGCACCCACTTCCACCCCGGCGCCGGCGTTGGCCGCGGCGGTGACGACACCCTGTTCGCGCTGGTCGCGGGCGCGGTCGAGTTCGGCACCAAGCGCGGCCGTCGCGTCGTCAACGTCGTCCCTGGCGAGTGACCTGACGCTCGCGCAGCACACGACTTCACCCGAAGGGCGTCCCTAGACTTGGGGCGCCCTTCGTGCGTTTCCACCCTCAGCCGGAGCAGACCAGCAGGAGCACAGATGGCCGTCCCCACCTTCGTCGATCAGGTCACGCTGCACGTCAGCGCGGGCCGCGGCGGCAACGGTGTGGCCTCGGTGCACCGCGAGAAGTTCAAGCCGCTCGGCGGTCCCGACGGCGGCAACGGCGGCCCCGGCGGGTCGGTGATCCTGCGCGTCGACCCCGACGTCACCACCCTGATCGACTATCACCACAGCCCCCAGCGCAAGGCCGTGAGCGGCGGCCACGGCGCCGGCGGCCACCGCAACGGCGGGCACGGCTCGGACCTGGTGCTCCCGGTGCCCGACGGCACCGTGGTCAGCGACCTCGACGGCACCGTGCTCGGTGACCTCGTCGGGGCCGGCAGCGAGATGGTGATCGCCGCCGGGGGACGCGGCGGGCTGGGCAACGCCGCCCTGGCCTCCGCCAAGCGCAAGGCCCCCGGCTTCGCGCTGCTGGGGGAGCCCGGCGAGGAGCGGGACATCCGGCTCGAGCTGAAGGTCGTGGCCGACATCGGCCTGGTCGGCTTCCCCAGCGCCGGCAAGTCCTCGCTGATCGCGGCGATCTCCCGCGCCCGCCCCAAGATCGCGGACTACCCGTTCACCACGCTGGTGCCCAACCTGGGCGTGGTCCGCGCCGGTGACACCACCTTCACCGTCGCCGACGTACCCGGGCTGATCGAGGGCGCCGCGGAGGGCCGCGGGCTCGGCCACGACTTCCTGCGCCACATCGAGCGGTGCGCGGCCCTGGTGCATGTGGTGGACACCGCGTCCCTCGAGCCGGGCCGCAACCCGGCCGACGACCTGGACATCATGGAGTCCGAGCTGTCCCGGTACGGCGGCCTGGAGGACCGGCCCCGGCTGGTGGCGCTGAACAAGGTCGACGTACCCGACGGCGCCGAGATCGCCGACATGGTCACCGACGACCTGCGCGAGCGCGGGCTGCTGGTCTTCCCGGTCTCCGCGGCATCGGGCCAGGGCCTGAAGGAGCTGACCTTCGCGATGGCCGAGATCGTGCAGCGCGCCCGGCAGGACCGGCCCGTGGTCGAGGCCACCCGGATCGTGATCCGCCCGCCCGCCGTCGACGGGGGCGGCGACTTCGAGGTACGCCGCACCGGTGAGGGCTGGCGGGTGCGCGGCGAGAAGCCCGAGCGCTGGGTCCGGCAGACCGACTTCAGCAACGACGAGGCGGTCGGCTTCCTCTCCGACCGGCTCAACCGGCTCGGGGTCGAGGACCGGCTCATCGAGCTGGGCGCCGAGGAGGGGGACACCGTGCTGATCGGGCACCCGGACAACTCCGTGGTCTTCGACTTCCGCCCCAGCCTGCAGGCGGGCGCCGAGATGCTCGGACGGCGCGGGGAGGACCAGCGCTTCGGGGAGCAGCGGCCCGCGGCCCGCCGGCGGCGCGAGATCGAGGCCGCCATGCCCGAGCGCGGCGAGCACGAGACCCGGGCCGACGTCGCCCGGCGCCTGGACCGCCCCGAGGCCTACGGGCCGACGGCCTACGAGATCGGGTCCGAGGGTGACCCGGACCGGCCGGCCCCGGACCCGGACGACGACGACCCCCGAGACCCGGACGCATGAGCGAGCAGAGCCGGCAGCGCACCGTGCTGGGCGCGCGCCGGGTGGTGGTCAAGGTCGGTTCGTCGTCGCTGACCTCCGCCACCGGTGGCATCGAGCAGGCTCAGGTAGCGCGGCTGGCCGACGTCCTTGCCCAGGTCCGGGCCCGAGGCGCCGAGGTGGTCCTGGTCTCCTCCGGCGCGATCGCCGCCGGACTGGCGCCGCTGGGCCTCAAGCGCCGACCCCGCGGCCTGGCCGACCAGCAGGCGGCCGCGTCTGTCGGGCAGGGCCTGCTGGTGCACCGCTACCAGGAGGAGTTCGCCCGGCACGGGATCACCACCGGGCAGGTGTTGCTCACCGTCGACGACGTCACTCGCCGCTCGCACTACCGCAACGCCTACCGCACCTTCGCCAAGCTCCTCGAGCTCGGGGTGCTGCCGATCGTCAACGAGAACGACACGGTCGCCACCTCCGAGATCAGGTTCGGCGACAACGACCGGCTCGCGGCGCTGGTCGCGCACCTCGTGCACGCCGACCTGCTGGTCCTGCTCTCCGACGTGGACGCGCTGTACGACGGCCCGCCCAACCGACCCGGGACCAGGCGCCTGGCCGACATCCGCACGGCGGCCGACCTGCACGGCGTACGCATCGGCAACAGCGGCTCGGCCGGGGTGGGCACCGGCGGCATGGTGACCAAGGTCGAGGCGGCCCGGATCGCGACCGGCGCCGGGATCCCGGTGGTGCTCACCTCCGCCGAGCAGGCCGCCGCGGCGCTCGCGGGGGAGCCGACCGGCACGCTGTTCCACGCCACCGGCCGCCGGCGTCCGACCCGGCTGCTGTGGCTGGCCCACGCCACCGAGCCCAAGGGCAGCCTGAGCCTGGACGCCGGGGCCGTGCGGGCGGTGCTGGAGCGCCGCGCCTCGCTCCTGGCCGCGGGCATCACCGGGGTGGCCGGTGCGTTCGTGGGCGGCGACCCGGTCGACCTGCTCGCACCCGAGGGCCACCCGGTGGCCCGCGGGCTGGTCAACTTCGACTCCGACGAGCTGCCCGCCCTGCTGGGCAAGTCGACCCATCAGCTCAAGCGGGAGCTGGGTGCGGCGTACGAGCGGGAGGTCGTGCACCGCGACGATCTCGTGCTGCTGGAGCGCCCCTGAGGCCGTTGGTCGTCAGCCGGCGTTCGGGTGCTCGTTGAACCAGGCCAGGGCCGCGCTGGCCAAGCCCTCGCTGTCGTGTCCGGTCTCGGCTAGGAGCAGGCGGTCTGTATCCGCGTCGGCCCCAGCCTGCCGATAGGCACGCATCAGGTCCCACAGCGCCGGCAGCCCCCGGTCCCTGGCCAGGTAGTCGCACACCAGGGTGGCCAGCTCGTAGTTCGTACCGGCGTCCGAGCCGTAGAACTCGGCGCCCCGCGGCAGCCCGACGACCGGCTCCTCACCGGGGCCGGGGAGCGCCGAGCCAGCCAGAGCCAGTCGCGTCGCGAGCGGTACGTCGGCGCGGGCGACGAGCTCCGCGGCCCCCTCGATGAGCCAGACCGGGCTGTGGTCGTCCAGCGTGCCCAGCGCCAGGTGCGCCATCTCGTGGCGCAGCGTCAGGTCCCGGGCGAGCGGCCCATCGAGCAGGTCGGGGTCGAGCGCCAGGCGCTGCCCCGCGACCCGACCCGAGCCGGGTCGCCGGGGGACCACCCGCACCTGCGCCCCAGCGTGGTCCGGGCCGGTGCCGTCCGCGCCGGACACGGCGTACACGACCGCGCGGCCGTCCCACCGACCCAGCTGTGCACGCACGTGGTCGCGGGCCCGGCTGGCCGCGGCCATCAGCGCGTCGGCCGAGACGCCGGCCCCGAAGACACCCAGCAGCCCCGGCGAGCGCCGGACATCGATGCTCGACACGTCCCAGGGCTCCCGAACCTGGTCGGCCCGGGCGCTGCGCTCCCCAGCGAGCAGCACCCGGTCGCCGTCGCGGGTCACCGTCCACACCATCGGCCGGGTCGCCGGGTGCGCGTCGAAGCCCGCCAGCCGCATGGTGAAGTCCACGACCACTTGGGTCGTGCCCTCTTCGGCCGCGGAGGCCAGCAGGCCCTGGTCGCCGACCGAGTACGAGATGTCGGCGGCCGGCAACCGGGCGAGGTTGTCGAACCAGCGGGCCTGGGTGCGAGCCAGGCGCCCGTCGGCATCCGCGTCGGGGTCGAGGGTGGCCAGGAACGCCGTACGGTCGCCACGCCGCAGCGCGTCCTCGCGGTCTGCCAGCAGCCGCAGGACCGCGGAGCGCAGGTCCGGCTCGACAGCGGCCGCGTGCGCCGACCCTTCCGCGGCGGCCGGTCGCGCCAACCCAGGCTCGGCCGGCTCCGCGGGCGAGCACGCTGCCCCACCCGCGAGGCTCAGCGTCAGCGCAGCCGCCGCCGAAAGCGCCCGCCGCCACGACGCGCCGGGGTGATCCGGGGGAGTGCGCACCGAAGGAGTCTAGGAGGCCCCAGCCGGCCCGCCGCGTAGGCTAGGCAGGTCATGCCTGAGACCGTCTACCTCGACCACGCCGCGACGACGCCGATGCTGCCCGCCGCGATCGAGGCGATGACCGGGCACCTGAGCGAGGTGGGCAACGCCAGCAGCCTGCACGGCTCGGGGCGCCGGGCCCGCCGCCTGGTGGAGGAGAGTCGAGAGACCATCGCCCAGGTGCTCGGGGCCCGGCCCGGCGAGGTGGTCTTCACCTCCGGCGGCACCGAGTCCGACAACCTGGCGCTCAAGGGGATGCTCTGGGCGCGAGCCGCCCAGGACCCGCGGCGCACCCGGATCCTGTCCACCGCCGTGGAGCACCACGCGGTGCTCGACCCGCTGGACTGGCTGGCTCGCCGGGGCCACGCCGAGGTGGAGCTGCTGCCCGTGGACTCGGTCGGCCGCCTCGACCTGGACGCCTTCCGCGAGAGCCTGGAGCGGGACCCCGACTCCGTCGCCCTGGTCTCGGTGATGTGGGCCAACAACGAGGTCGGCACGGTGCAGCCGGTCGACGAGGTGGTCCAGCTCGCCAGCGATTACCGCGTGTGGGTGCACACCGACGCCGTGCAGGCGGTGGGTGCGGTGCCGGTGGACTTCGCCACCAGCGGGGTGGACGCGCTGACCTTCACCGGGCACAAGCTGGGCGGGCCCTACGGCGTCGGCGCCCTGGTGGTACGCCGCGAGGTCGAGGTCAGCGCCCTGCTGCACGGCGGCGGCCAGGAGCGCGACATCCGTAGCGGCACCCTGAACCCGCCCGCGATCGCCGGCCTCGCCGCCGCCGTCGAGCACGCCGCCAAGCACCAGGCCGAGCACGCTGCCCGGGTCTCGGCCCTGCGCGACGACCTGGTCGCCCGGGTGCTGCGCGAGGTCCCCGACGCGCACCTGCACGGCGACCCCGTGGGGCGGTTGCCGGGCAACGCGCACCTGGGCTTCCCCGACTGCGAGGGCGACTCGCTGCTGATGCTGCTGGACGCCCGCGGCATCGAGTGCTCCACCGGGTCGGCCTGCTCCGCCGGGGTGCCGCAGCCCTCGCACGTGCTGCTGGCGATGGGCTGCGACCCGGACCAGGCCCGGCACTCGCTGCGCTTCTCCCTGGGCCACACGAGCACCGCCGCCGACGTCGACGCCGTGGTCGCCGCGATCGGGCCGGCCGTCGAGCGGGCCAGGGTGGCCGCCCGCAGGGCCCAATCACCAGCCCAGTGACCAGCCCAGTGAGTTCACCGTGAAGGTCGTCGCCGCGATGTCGGGCGGCGTGGACTCGGCCGTGGCCGCGGCCCGCGCGGTCGACGCCGGTCACGAGGTGACCGGCGTACACCTGGCGCTGTCGCGCAACCCCGCGTCCTACCGGACCGGGGCGCGCGGCTGCTGCACCATCGAGGACAGCAACGACGCCCGGCGGGCCGCGGACGTGATCGGCATCCCGTTCTACGTGTGGGACCTCAGCGAGCGCTTCCACGCCGACGTGGTCACCGACTTCATGGACGAGTACGCCGCCGGGCGCACCCCCAACCCCTGCCTGCGCTGCAACGAGCGGATCAAGTTCGCCGCGGTCCTGGACCGCGCCCTCGCCCTGGGGTTCGACGCGGTGGCCACCGGCCACTACGCCCAGCTCCGCACCGGCCCCGACGGGCTGATCGAGCTGCACCGGGCTCTCGACCACGCCAAGGACCAGTCGTACGTGCTCGGGGTGCTCACCCAGGAGCAACTGGCGCACTCGCTGTTCCCGCTCGGCGACTCACGCAAGCCCGACGTGCGGGCCGAGGCGGCCCGCCGCGGGCTGCTGGTCGCGGACAAGCCCGACAGCCACGACATCTGCTTCGTCGCCGACGGCGACAACGCCGGGTGGCTGCGGGAGAAGCTGGCCGAGCGCTCACCCAACCCCGACGGTGGCTGGGGCGGGCGGATCGTGGACGACGCCACCGGCGAGGTGCTCGGCGAACACGAGGGCACCTTCGGCTTCACCATCGGGCAGCGCAAGGGGCTTCGGATCGACCGCCCGGCCCCCGACGGCAAACCTCGGTTCGTGCTGGACATCGAGCCGGTCACCGGGGTGGTCCGGGTGGGCGCCCGCGAGCGGCTGGCCGTGGACCGGATCGAGGGCGACCGGGCCCGCTGGTGCGGCACCGTGCCGACCCGGCTTGAGGGCACCGTGCAGCTGCGCGCGCACGGGGGCGAGCACCGGGCCGTGGTGGAGACCGACGGTGACCTGGTGCGCATCGAGCTCCTCGACCATGCCGAGGGCATCGCGCCCGGCCAGGCGGCGGTCATCTACGACGGGTCCCGGGTCGTCGGCTCGGCCACGATCACCGCGACCCACCGAGTCTCAGGGACCGCGGGGGTCGCAGTCGCAGGGGTCGCCCGGGTGAGCTCGTGACGGTCGCCACCGGAGTCGGGTCGATGCCCGGCGGCTCGGACAGGTCCGGCCGCGAGTACGCCGAGGCGCTGCGCATCGTGCTCGGCGAGCTGCCCAACCTGCCGCACGTGCCCGAGCTGCCGGGCCGCGGCGCCACCGCGACGATGACCGGCCGCGCGCTGGCTCTGGTGGCCGGCCTGAGCTTCGACCTGCAGCCGGCCGGGTGGCGGCTGACCGATGCGGCCGGGGTGGACCAGCGTCGGGCGCGCTCGCTGCTGGCCCAGGACCTGGATCAGGTGGAGGAGCAGACCCAGGGCTACGCGGGTGCGTTCAAGACCCAGCTCTGCGGGCCCTGGACGCTGGCCGCGACGGTGGAGAGGCCGCGCGGCGACAAGGTGCTGGCCGACCACGGCGCTCGCCGCGAGCTGGCGCAGGCCCTGGCCGACGGGGTCGGCGGCCATGTCGCCGACCTGCGGCGTCGGCTGCCCGGCGTAGGTCGGCTGGTGGTGCAGGTCGACGAGCCGGCGCTGCCGGCGGTGCTGCGGGCCGAGGTGCCGACCGCGAGCGGCTTCGGGCGACACCGCTCGGTCGACGTACCGGAGGCCTCGGGCCACCTGGAGTGGGTGCTGGCCGCCATCGCGGCCGCGGGCGCCGAACCGTGGGTGCACTCGTGCGCGGCCGGGGTGCCGTGGGCGACCCTGGTGGGCGCCGGCGCGGTGGGGCTGAGCGCCGATCTGTCCATGCTCGGGGCCGGTGACCTGGACGCGATGGCCGAGGCGCTGGAGTCCGGGCACACCGTCGCCCTGGGCGTGGTGCCGACCCTGGACCCGTGGCCGGACGGGCCCGCGGTCACCAGCTCCGGGCTCACCGAGCGGGTGTTGCGGTGGCTCGACATGCTGGGCCTGGACCCGGCCGAGGTGGGTGGGCGGCTGGTGCTGACCCCGGCCTGCGGGCTGGCCGGTGCGTCGGCCGAGTGGTCCCGGATGGCGCTGGGGTTGGCCCGCGACGCGGCGAGCAACCTGCGGGCCGGCTGACTGACCCGACCGAGTGGGGCGCGGCAGCCTCACCCCATGTGCAGGTTGGCCTCGGGGTGCTCGGCGGCCTCCCGGGCCAGCTCCTGGTGCTTGACGTCGAGGAAGATCCAGACGATCGAGGAGGCCAGCACCATCATCAGGCTGCCCACCAGGAACGCGGTGGTGGCGCCGTGGGTGAACCCGCCCAGCGAGGCCAGCTGGCCCATCATCGCGGAGAACTCGGCGGCCGGCATCGTGTCCTGCAGGCCGGCGGATTGGGCGGCGGCGGTCAGGCCGGGCTCGATCTCAGCCGCCCGGTCGGCGGCGAAGTGCAGCGAGACCGTGCTCAGGGTGGCCAGGCCGAGCGCGCCGCCGACCTGCTGCATCGTGTTGAGCGTGCCGGAGCCGATGCCCGAGTCCTCCGGGGCCAGGTGGTGCACGGCGACCAGCGTCAGCGGCACGAAGTTCAGCCCCATGCCGAACGCCATGATGATGATGAACGGCAGAACCTCGGTCCAGTAGTTGACCCCGGACCCGAGCGCCTGGCCGTTGAGGGTGCCCAGGATCGACTCGGGGTCCTCGGGCACCGAGATCCGGTGGAAGCCGTACAGCGCCGAGGCCGAGAGCAGCGTGCCGGTGCCGGACAGGAAGCGCGGGTCGACGTGGTTGATCAGCTTCGAGGCGGTGACCGCGGAGATGATCATCGCGATCGAGAACGGCAGGAACGCCACCCCGGTGCGCAGCGGGGAGTAGCCGACCACCAGCTGGATGAACAGGCTGAGGAAGAAGAACATCGCGAACATCGCCGCGGGCACGATCATCATCACCGCGAACGCGGTGGCCCGGGACTTGTTGGCGAAGATCCGGAACGGCAGCAGCGGGTGCTCGACCCGGGTCTCGATCAGGACGAAGAGCCCGATCAGGGCCGCGCCGATCGCGAGCGACGTCACGGTGCCCGTGTCGCCCCAGCCGTAGCGTTCGTCGCTGGCCCGGGAGAGCCCGTAGACGATCGCCAGCAGGCCGCTGGTCGCCGTGATCGCGCCCGGTACGTCGAGCTGGCCGGGGTGCGGCTCGGACTCGGGCAGCACCTTGGGGGCGAACAGCGCCGCGCCCAGGCCGATCGGCACCACGATGAGGAACGTGTAGCGCCAGCCGGCGATCCCGAAGGGGTGGTCCATCCCGGTCAGCCACCCGCCGAGGATCAGGCCGACCGCGGCGCCGATCCCGGCCATCGCGGCGTACACGGCGAAGGCGCGGTTGCGCTCCTTGCCGGGCGGGAAGGTGGTGGTGATCAGCGCCAGGGCGGCGGGGGAGGCCATCGCGGCACCGGTGCCCTGCAGGGCCCGCGCCGCGAGCAGCAGGAACTCGGTCTGCGCGGTGCCGCCCAGCAGGGAGGCGGCGGCGAACACCAGCACCCCGGTCATGAAGATCCGTCGGCGCCCGTACAGATCGCCCAGCCGTCCGCCCAACAGCAGGAACCCGCCGAAGGTCAGGGCGTAGCCGGTGACGATCCACGACAGGTTGGCGGAGCTCATGTCCAGGTCGTCGCCGATGTAGGGCAGGGCGATGTTGGCGATCGTGGAGTCCAGCACCACCATCAGCTGGGCCAGCGAGATCAGCACCAGGGCCCAGCGCAGTCGCCGGTGCTCCTCGGGGGTCACCTCGACCGGCTCGGTCCCGCTGGCAGGGGAGTTGGGGTCGGTCACGTGGGGTCCTCGCGGTCGGATTGGCGCTGGCGCGCCTGATCATGCCCCATGGGCGCCCGTCGGCCCCAAGGTCGCGACGGCGGCCTCGAGGGCGAACCGGTGCCAGGCGCTTGCCCGGCGCAGCAGGTAGTGCCCCACCTCGCCCATGTCGTGCAGGTGGCTGAGCTCGGTCACGGCCCGGCTCCGCTCGACGAAGGCGCGGGTGGCCTCGAAGCTGGTGATCTCGTCTGCCCGGCCGTGGGCGGCGCGCAGCTGACGACCGGCCAGGGCGTCGACCGGCTCACCGGGCGGGAACCACGGCGCCAGCGCCACCACGCCGCGCACGCGCGGGTCGTCGGCCACATGGACCGCGGTGCGCGCGCCCATGGAGTGGCCCAGCAGCACCACCGGTACGTCGCCGAGCTCGCGGCGTACCCGCTCCAGAGCCCAGCGCGCGTCGGGGACCGGGTCCTCGCCGCCGTTCCAGCCGCGCTTGCGGTAGCGCAGCAGCCGGATCGCCACCTCGGCGTCACGCGCCGGCCCGGAGATCGCCTGCGCCAGGACCCGGGCGCGCAGCCAGGAGGCGCTGGTGGCGCCGACCATCTCGTGCCCGACCTCCTGGCCACCGTGCAGCACCAGCAGCGCCGCCCGCACCGAGGCGGGCGAGGAGACCGAGGTCAGGTGCGGTTCGCTGCTCACCCGGCCCACTGTAGGAAAGGCGCTGTAGGAATGGCGCGGTAGGAACGAGCGCCAGCTCATCACCGTCGGCACGGCAAGATGACCCCCATGAGTACGCCCGAGGTCTCGCCCGCCTCCGTCACGGCCCGCGAGCGGCACCAGCTGCTGAGCGAGGAGATCGAGGAGGCGCGCTGGCGCTACTACGTGCTCGACGACCCGACGCTCTCCGACGCCGACTTCGACGCCCGGATGCGCGAGCTTGAGCAGCTGGAGGAGGAGTTCCCCGAGCTGCGCACCCCTGACTCGCCCACCCAGAAGGTGGGGGGTGCGGTCTCCACCGAGTTCACCGCCGTGGACCACCTGCAGCGCATGGAGTCGCTGGACAACGCGTTCTCCGACGAGGAGCTGGCGGCCTGGCACGCCCGGTTGACCCGCGAGGGGGTCAGCGACCCGGCGCTGCTGTGCGAGCTGAAGGTCGACGGGCTGGCGATCAACATCCTCTACGAGCAGGGCCGGCTGGTGCGGGCGCTGACCCGGGGCGACGGCCGCACCGGCGAGGACGTGACCCCCAACGTGCGCACCATCGCCTCGGTCCCGCACCGGCTCACCGGCACGCCGGAGTTCCCGGTGCCGGACCGGGTCGAGATCCGCGGCGAGGTCTTCCTGCCGGTCGCCGCCTTCGAGCGGCTCAACGAGACGATGGCCGAGGCCGGCAGGCCGCTGTTCGCCAACCCCCGCAACGCCGCCGCCGGCTCGCTGCGGCAGAAGGACCCGCGGGTCACCGCCACCCGCGACCTCGGCATGGTCTGCCACGGGATCGGCGCCCGCGACGGCTTCGAGCCCACGACCCAGTCCGGCGCGTACGCCGCGCTGGCCGCGTGGGGGATGCCCACCAGCGACCGGGTGCGGGTGCTGCCCGACCTGGCCGCGGTGCGGGGCTTCATCGACCACTACGGCGAGCACCGGCACGACGTCGAGCACGAGATCGACGGCGTGGTGGTCAAGGTGGACGAGGTGGCGCTGCAGCGCCGGCTCGGCTCGACCAGCCGCGCCCCGCGCTGGGCGATCGCGTTCAAGTACCCGCCGGAGGAGGTCAACGCCAAGCTGCTGGCCATCGAGGTCAACACCGGGCGCACCGGCCGGGTCACGCCGTTCGGGGTGATGGAGCCGACCCGGGTGGCCGGCTCGACCGTGGAGCGGGCCACCCTGCACAACGCCCACGAGGTCAAGCGCAAGGACGTGCGCCCCGGCGACACGGTGATCCTGCGCAAGGCCGGGGACGTGATCCCCGAGATCGTCGGACCCGTCCTCGGCCTTCGCCCCGAGGGCCTCGCCGAGTGGGTGATGCCGACGCAATGCCCGGCCTGCGAGACGCCCCTGGTGCAGCAGAAGGAGGGCGACAAGGACCTGCGCTGCCCCAACCACCAGCGCTGCCCGGCGCAGCTGCTGGACCGGGTCTTCCACGTCGCCGGGCGGGGCGCCTTCGACATCGAGGGCCTGGGCGCCGAGGCCGCGGCCGCGCTGCTGGCGGCGGGGGTGATCACCGACGAGGGCGACATCTTCGACCTCACCGAGGACAAGCTGCTGCGGACTGAGCTGTTCACGCGGGCCGCCAAGAAGACCGAGGCCGACGTCGCCAACGAGCAGGGCCGAGTGCTCAGCGCCAACGGCCAGCGGCTGCTGGCCAACCTCACGACCGCTCGCCAGGCGGCGCTGTGGCGGGTGGTGGTGGCGCTCTCGATCAGGCACGTCGGCCCCACGGCGGCGCGGGCGCTGGCCGCGCACTGGGGGTCGCTGGAGGCCATCGCGAACGCCGACGAGCAGCAGCTGGCGGACGTCGAGGGTGTGGGCCCGACCATCGCCGCCTCGGTGCGCGAGTGGTTCGACGGCGAGCAGAGCCAGTGGCACCGCGCGATCGTGGACAAGTGGGCGGCCGCAGGGGTGACGATGGCCGAGGAGCGCGCCGAGTCGGCGCCGCGCACCCTGGAGGGGCTGACCGTGGTGGTGACCGGCTCCCTGGAGCGCTACACCCGGGACTCGGTCAAGGAGGCGATCATCTCCCGCGGCGGCAAGGCCTCGGGGTCGGTGTCGAAGAAGACCGACTACGTGGTGGTGGGGGAGAACGCCGGCTCCAAGGCCGACCGGGCCGAGCAGCTCGGCGTACCGGTGCTGGACGAGGCCGCGTTCGAGCGGCTGCTCAGCGACGGCCCCGCCGGGGTGGCCGGAGCGCAGGAGTAGGCGGAGCCGGTCGGCCCGCAGGGCCCAGGGGGCCGGTGAGGATCAGATCAGCTTGCTCAGGATGATCTCGGCCACGGCCGACTGCTCCGCGGCGAACGGGTGGTAGAAGATCGCCGAGCCGTCGCTGTCCTTGCCCTGGATCCACGGCACCTTGGCGCACACGTCGTGGCCCTGGGACGCCGCCCAGCGGTTGATGAACTCCGCGTCGGTCCGCTTGGCCGCGCTGCGCACCGCCCGGTCGAGCTTGCGGTTGATCTTGACCGCGTAGGCGTAGTCGCCCTTGGCCAGCGGCAGCTTGGCGCACCGGCCCTTGCTGGGCACGATCTGCGGGTAGCCGACCAGCATGATCCGGGCCTGCGGGCTGCGCTCCCGCGCCCGCTCGACCACCTTGACCAGGCGCTCCTCGGTGCGCTCGATCTTGTTCACCAGCCGGTCGCCGTTGCGGGTGCGCATCGCGTCGCGGCATGGCGCGCCGCCGGGCGCCTTGGACTTCTCCAGCGGGCACTGGTTGATCACGGTGCCGAAGACGTTGAAGTCGTTGCCGCCCATCCCGATGGTGATCAGGTCGGTCTCGGGGGTCAGCGCCGCGAACTGCGGCGGCACGTAGTCGCCGATCACCGTCTTCTGGGAGGTGAACAGGTGCCGGGTGTTGGCCGCGCTGCAGCTGACGTCGACCACCTGGGTGGAGAGCAGGACCCGCGCCAGCACCGAGGGGTAGTTGTTGGTGGAGCGGATGCAGCCCCCTCCGGCCGAGTCGGGCACGCCCGGGGCCGCGGTGAACGAGTCGCCCATGGCGACGTACCGGATGGGTGCCTTCGCCAGCGCCCCCGCGGCCGCGCCGGCAGAGCCCGTGGTCCCAGCGGAGTCGGCCGAGGTGCGGACCTGGGCCTGCTGCGCGCCGGGCACCAGCGCACAGGCGGCGCCGGCGGCCGAGGTGGCGAGCCCGACGGCCAGGGCGACGGCCAACATCCGGGTACGACGGGTGAGGTGCGGCATGGGGGGTCCTCCGGAGGATCGGCAGGGTGCGGGGGCAGCCCGTGCAGGATAGCCCGCGGCGGTGGCCGACACGAGGACGAAACAACACCCGCCCTAGGATGGCGGCCATGCCCGAGATCACCCGTGAGGAGGTCGCACACCTGGCCATGCTGGCCCGGATCGACCTCTCCGACGCCGAGCTCGACCACCTGGCCCCGCAACTGAGCGTGATCCTGGAGTCGGTCGCCTCGATCAGCGCCGTGGCCAGCGCCGACGTGCCGCCGACCTCGCACGCGCTGCCGCTGAGCAACGTCTTCCGCGCCGATGTCGTGGTGCCGGGGCTGACCCCGGAGCAGGCGCTGTCCGGCGCGCCGGAGTCCGAGCAGCAGCGGTTCGCCGTGCCGCGGATCCTGGGGGAGGAGCAGTGACCGACTGGATCCGCAAGAGCGCCGCCGAGCTGGTCGACGCGCTGACCGCCGGCGAGGTCACGAGCCTCGAGCTCACCCGCGCCAGCCTGGACCGGATCGGGGCCGTCGACGGCCCCGATGGGCTGCACGCCTTCCTGCACGTGGACACCGAGGGCGCGCTGGCCCAGGCCGCCGCCAGTGACGAGCGCCGGGCCGCCGGCCGGACCCTGAGCGACCTGGACGGCGTACCGATCGCGGTCAAGGACGTCCTGGCCACCGCCGGCCTGCCCACCACCTGCGGCTCGAAGATCCTCCAGGGCTGGGTGCCGCCGTACGACGCCACGGTGGTGCGCAAGCTCAAGGAGGCCGGCCTGCCGATCCTGGGCAAGACCAACATGGACGAGTTCGCGATGGGCTCCTCCACCGAGCACTCCGCCTACGGCCCGACCCGCAACCCGTGGGCGCTGGACCGTATCCCTGGCGGCTCCGGCGGCGGCTCGGCCGCCGCGGTGGCCTCCTTCCAGGCGCCGCTGGCGCTGGGCACCGACACCGGCGGCTCGATCCGCCAGCCCGGCGCGGTGACCGGCACCGTGGGCGTCAAGCCGACCTACGGCGGCGTCTCCCGCTACGGGCTGGTGGCGCTGGCCAACTCCCTGGACCAGGTCGGCCCGGTCACCCGGACGGTGCTGGACTCCGCGCTGCTGCACGACCTGATCGGCGGCCACGACCCGCGCGACAGCACCTCGATCCCCGAGCCGTTCGGCTCCTTCGCCGAGGCCGCCCGGACCGGGGCCGAGGCGGACCTGAGCGGTCTGAAGGTCGGCGTGATCCGCGAGCTGCGCGGCGAGGGCTGGCAGCCCGGCGTACTGGCCCGGTTCGACGAGGCCGTCGAGGCCATGGTCGGCGCCGGTGCCGAGGTGGTGGAGGTCTCCTGCCCGCACTTCGTGCACGCGATGGCGGCGTACTACCTGATCCTGCCGGCCGAGGCGTCCAGCAACCTGGCCAAGTTCGATGCCATGCGCTACGGCCTGCGCGTGCTGCCCGACGGCATCGAGGCGCCCAGCGCCGAGGAGGTGATGCGGGCCACCCGCGACGCCGGCTTCGGCGACGAGGTGAAGCGGCGCATCATCCTGGGCACCTACGCGCTGTCCAGCGGCTACTACGACGCCTACTACGGGCAGGCGCAGAAGGTGCGGACCCTGATCTCGCGGGACTTCGCCGCCGCCTTCGAGCAGGTCGACGTGCTGGTCTCGCCGACCGCGCCGACGACCGCGTTCAAGCTGGGGGAGAAGCTGGACGACCCGCTGGCGATGTACCTCAACGACCTGGCCACCATCCCCTCCAACCTCTCGGGCACGCCGAGCATCTCGGTGCCCAGCGGGCTGGCCGACGAGGACGGGCTGCCGGCCGGGCTGCAGATCCTGGCCCCGGCGCTGGCCGACGACCGGTGCTACCGGGTGGGGGCCGCGGTCGAGGCGCTGCTGGTGAAGCGCTGGGGCGGGCCGCTGCTGGACCGAGCCCCCGACCTGACCGCGTCGATGGGAGTCCAGTCATGAGTACAGCCGGCAACACCGAAGCGCTGATCTCGTACGCCGAGACCCTGGAGCGCTACGACCCCGCGATGGGCCTGGAGGTCCACGTGGAGCTGAGCACGGTGACCAAGATGTTCTGCGGCTGCCCGACCGAGTTCGGCGCCGACCCCAACAGCCAGGTCTGCCCGACCTGTCTGGGGCTGCCGGGGGCGATGCCGGTGGTGAACGAGAAGGCGGTCGAGGGGGCGATCCGGATCGGGCTGGCGCTGAACTGCCAGATCGCCGAGTGGTGCCGGTTCGCCCGGAAGAACTACTTCTACCCGGACATGCCGAAGAACTTCCAGACCAGCCAGTACGACGAGCCGATCGCGTTCAACGGCTGGATGGACGTGGCGATCGAGGGCCCCGACGGCACCCCGGAGACCTTCCGGGTCGAGATTGAGCGCGCCCACATGGAGGAGGACACCGGCAAGACGCTGCACGTGGGTGGTGCCAGCGGGCGCATCCACGGCGCCGACTACTCGCTGGTCGACTACAACCGGGCCGGCATCCCGCTGATCGAGATCGTGACCAAGCCGATCCTGGGGGCCGGGGAGCGAGCGCCCGAGATCGCCAAGGCGTACGTCGCCCAGCTCCGCGCCCTGATCGTGGCCCTGGGTGTCTCGGACGCGCGGATGGACCAGGGGTCGATCCGCGCCGACGTGAACCTGTCGCTCGCGCCCCGCGGCACGGGGGTGCTCGGCACCCGCACCGAGACCAAGAACGTCAACTCCCTGCGCTCGGTCGAGCGCGCGGTGCGCTACGAGATGCAGCGCCAGGGCGCCATCCTCGACTCCGGCGCGACGGTGCTGCAGGAGACCCGGCACTGGCACGAGGACACCGGCATCACCACCAGCGGTCGGGAGAAGTCCGACGCCGAGGACTACCGGTACTTCCCCGAGCCGGACCTGGTGCCGCTGGCGCCCGCGCCCGAGTGGGTGGAGGCGCTGCGGGCCACGCTGCCGGAGAACCCCACCGCGAAGCGGGCCCGGCTGCAGGCCGACTGGGGCTTCAGCGACCTGGAGATGCGCGACACCGTCGGCGCCGGAGCCTTGGGGCTGGTGGAGCAGACCGTGGCCACGGGCACCGCCCCGCAGGCGGCGCGCAAGTGGTGGCTGACCGAGCTGGCCAGGCGCGCCAACGAGGCCGAGGTGGAGCTGGACGAGCTGGGGGTGACGCCGGAGCAGGTGGCGCAGGTGCAGGCGCTGGTCGACGCCGGCACGCTGAACGACAAGCTGGCCCGCCAGGTGTTCGACGGGCTGCTGGCCGGGGAGGGCACGCCCGAGGAGATCGTGGCGGCGCGTGGCCTGGCGATCGTCTCCGACGACGGCGCGCTGAGCGCCGCGGTGGACGCGGCGATCGCCGCCAACCCCGAGGTGGCCGACAAGATCCGCGACGGCAAGGTGGCCGCCGCGGGCGCCCTGATCGGCGACGTGATGAAGCAGATGCGCGGCCAGGCCGACGCGGCCCGAGTGCGCGAACTCATACTCGAGCGCCTGACCTGAGGGGCCCTGCGCCGGGGTATGCTGCGCCGGCACACAACCCCATAAATACGCCCACAGCGGAGAAGCCGGTGCGAATCCGGCGCTGACCCGCAACCGTAGGCAGCACGGCCGAGAGTGGCCGGGCTGTGAGCCGGACCGAAGCTGCGGAGCGTCCTGAACAACGCTGTCGAGGAAAACAGCGGGTTCGTCCGGCCGACCGGGCGCCCGCTGCGCAGCGGGAAGGATCCCCATGTCGCGCATCACGCGCACCGGCTCGGCTCTGCTGGCCGGCGCCACCGTGGCCACCCTGGCCCTGTCTCCCCTTCTGTCGCCGTTGGCGAGCGCCGCTCCCGCCACCAAGCCCGACGCGGGGGCCACCACCGACGGTGCGGACTGGCTGACCAGCCAGCTCACCGGTGGTCTGATCCACAACAGCTCCTACGACTTCGACGACTACGGGCTGAGCATCGACGCGGCGCTGGGGTTGGCCGCCGTCGGTGGCCACAAGCCCGAGGTGAAGGTCATCGCCAGGGCGGTCGCCAAGAACGTCGCCTCCTACACCGGCGCCCCCGACGTGTACGCCGGCTCAGTGGCCAAGTCGCTGGTGCTGGCCCAGGTCTCCGGGCAGAACCCGACGTCGTACGGCGGGGTGAACCTGGTCTCCACGCTCGAGGGTCGGGTCTCGACCGCGGCCCCGATCGCCGGCCGGATCACCGACTCCAGCGCCTTCGGCGACTACGCCAACACCATCGGCCAGGCGTACGCCGTGCGCGGGCTGACCGCGGCCGACTCGAAGCTGGCCGACGAGGCCTCCGCCTTCCTGCTCAGCCAGCAGTGCCGGTCCGGCTCCTTCCGCCTGTACTTCAACGCCGACAAGACCGCACCCAAGCAGGGCTGCGCCGAGGGCAAGGCCGGCAGCGAGCCCGACACCGACGCCACCGCGCTGGCGGTGATCAACCTGCTGGCCGGCGGCGAGCCGACCAAGGCCGAGCAGAAGGCGGTCGCCAAGGCGGCCGACTGGCTGGTCGAGACCCAGGCCAACAACGGCTCCTTCGGCGGCGGCAGCAGCACCGAGACCGCCAACTCCAACAGCACCGGCCTGGCCGGTTGGGCCCTGGCGCTGAGCGGGGACACCGAGGCGGCCGCCAAGGCGGCGGCCTGGGTGCGCAAGCAGCAGCCGGTCGACATCGGGGTGTGCGGCAGCGAGCTGACCGCCGAGACCGGCGCGATCGGCTACGACGCCAAGGCGGTCAAGGCGGGCCGCACCGACGGGCTGGCCGGTGACGCCGAGGATCAGTGGCGCCGCGCCACCGCGCAGGCGCTGCCGGTGCTCCAGTGGGCGCCGGACGGCATCGGTCGCCTGGCCCTGGCCGCGCCCGCCAAGGAGCTGAAGGGCGGCCGTGAGTTCAAGGTCACGGTGAGCGGCCTGGCCAAGGGCCAGCAGGCCTGCGTCTGGGTGCACGGCTCCATGGCCCGGGTGGTCGGCAAGGGCAAGACCGTGGGCGCGACGTTGACCGTGCCCAGCGGCGTGAAGGCCGCCAAGGTGAAGATCCGGACCCTGGACGCGAAGGCGTCCACCTCGATCTCAGTGAGGAACTGACGTGATGCGACGAGCTCTCTCCGCCGCCGCGGCCACCCTGGCCGCCGCGGCAGGCCTGGTGCTGCCGGCCGCGCTGCCGGGCCTGGTCCCGGCCGCGCAGGCCTCGCCCTGCGCCGGTGACGACGGGGTCACCGTGGTGGTGGACTTCACCGGCCAGGACGGCGAGGTGGAGACCGTCTGCGACGCCGACGGTGAGGGCCGCTACGCCTCGGCCCTGATCGACGACGCGTTCGGCGTCACCTACGTGCAGCGGTTCCCAGGCTTCATCTGCCGGGTGGCCGGGGTGCCGGAGGACGAGCCGTGCGACAACACCCCGCCGGCGAACGCCTACTGGGGCCTGTTCTACGCCAGCCCGACCTCGGGCAAGTGGACCTACTCCACCGTCGGGGCCGGCGGCCTGAAGGTGGCCGAGGGCGGCTACATCGGGCTGGCCTGGCAGGACGGCGGCGACCTTGAGGTGCCGGGCCTGACCCCGACCAAGCGGGCGCCCGACGACGGCGGCAAGGACGACGACGGCAAGGACGACGACGGGAAGGACGAGCCCGGCGACAAGGAGTCCAACGACCCCGACGACGAGGCCAGCGACGACCCCAGCGACGACCCCAGCGACGATCCCAGCGACGACGCCAGTGACGACCCCAGCGACGACGCCAGCGACGACGCGACCGAGTCCGCCAGCCCCTCCCCGTCGGTCGAGGCCTCGGCCACCGAGTCGCCGACGGATGACCCGTCCGAGAGCGACGACGCGTCCGCGTCCCCCAGCGAGTCCGAGTCGCCCAGCGACGAGGCGAGCGAGGAGGCCAGCGACGACGCCGACTCGGGCGAGGAGTCCGAGGAGTCGGAGGAGGACCCGTCCCGGGTACCCACCATCCTGACGGCGGGTGCCCTGGTCGCGCTGCTCGGCGGGGCCGGCTACGCGTGGTGGCGGCGGCGCAACGGCGCCGACGAGGCTGGCGGAAACGGCACTGACGAGACTCCGTGAGGACGTCGTGAGGCATCGGCCAGCCCGTGACCTACACCCCGTGGCCTGGTGGGCCTGGGCGATCGGGCTGGCCGCTGCTGCTTCCTTCACCACCAACCCGCTGATCCTGATCGGCCTGGTCGGAGTCGCCTCGATCGTGGTGGCGATGCGGGCCAGCGCCCAACCGTGGGCCGCGTCGTTCCGGCTCTACCTGGCGCTGGGCGCGCTGATCGTGGTGACGCGGGTGGTGTTCCGGATCCTGTTCGGCGGGGTCGAGGGCGGGCAGGTGCTGCTCGACCTCCCGGAGATCCCGCTGCCCGAGTGGGTGGCCGGCGTACGGCTGCTGGGGCCGGTGACCAGCGAGTCGCTCCTGGCGGGGCTGTACGACGGGATGCGCCTGGCCGCCATCGTGATCTGCGTCGGCGCGGCCAACGCGCTGGCCAACCCCAAGCGCCTGCTCGCCGCGGTGCCCTCGGGGCTGTACGAGATCGGTACCGCCCTGGTGGTGGCGGTCACGATCTTCCCGCAGCTGGCCGACAGCGCTCGGCGGGTCCGGGCCGCCCAGGCGTTGCGCGGCGGTCCGACCGGGCGCGGGGGCCGGGTCCGGCGGTTCCTGGTGCCCGTGCTCGAGGACGCCCTGGAGCGCTCGATCAACCTGGCCGCGGCCATGGACACCCGCGGCTACGGGCGCGCGGGCGGCGCCGGGATGGGACAGCGCTGGGCCACCGGCGCGCTGGTGCTCGGTGGGCTGCTGGGGGTCTGCGTGGGCACCTACGCCGTCCTGGACACCACCGCGCCCCGGGTGCTGGCGCTGCCGATGCTCGCGCTCGGCGTCCTGGCCGCGTTGGCCGGGCTGGTCAGCGCCGGGCGCCGGGTCACGCGCACCCGGTACCGTCCCGATCGCTGGCTGCTGGCCGAGATGCTGGTGCTCGCCTGCGGCCTGGCCTGCGGGTACGTCGGCTGGCTGCTGGTGCGCGAGCAGCTCACTGTGGCGCACCCGGGCGTCTCGATGGTCCCCTACCTCAGCCCGCTCGCGCTGGCGGGACTGGTGGTCGCCGCGCTGCCCGCGGTGCTGGCGCCCGAGCCGAGGGTGGCCCGACGATGATCGAGCTGCGACAGGTGACGCTGGCCTTCGAGGAGAGCGCCGCCCCGATCCTGGACCGGGTCGACCTGCGCCTGGAGGAGGGCGAGCTGGTCGTCGTGTCCGGGCGCACCGGGGTCGGCAAGTCCACGCTGCTCGGGGTGCTGACCGGCCTGGTGCCGGGGTTCACCGGCGGGCGGCTGAGCGGCGAGGTGCTGCTGGACTCCGAGTCGATCCTGCACCTGCCGCCGCGCGAGCGCGCCCACTTCATCGGGTATGTCGGCCAGGACCCGCTGGCCGGGTTCGTCACCGACACCGTCGAGGAGGAGCTGGCCTACGGCATGGAGCAGCTGGGCCTGCCGCCCGGCACCATGCGCCGCCGGGTCGAGGAGACCCTGGACCTGCTCGGCCTCGCCGAGCTGCGGGACCGCGAGCTGCGCACGCTGTCCGGCGGCGAGCAGCAGCGGGTCGCGATCGGGTCGGTGCTCACCATGCACCCGCGGCTGCTGGTGCTGGACGAGCCCACCTCCTCCCTGGACCCGACGGCGGCCGAGGAGGTGCTGGCCACCCTGACCAGGCTGGTGCACGACCTCGGCATGACCGTGCTGATGGCCGAGCACCGCCTGGAGCGGGTGCTGCCGTTCGCCGACCGGCTGGTGCTGCTGCCCGGCGCGGGACGCCTGGTGCAGGGCACCCCGGCCGAGGTGCTGCGCCACTCACCCGTGGTGCCGCCGATCGTGGAGCTGGGCCGGGTGGCCGGGTGGGAGCCGGCGCCGCTCACCGTGCGCGACGCGCGGCGCCGGGCCCGCGAGCTGGTCCGGGGTCTGGTGGCCCCGGCGCCCGTCGAGGCCGCGTCCGGCCGGGTGCTGCTGCGCGCGGACCGGGTGGCGGTTACCCACTCCCGCACCCCCGCGGTGAACGGGGTCGACCTGTCGCTGCACGCCGGCGGGGTCACCGCGCTCATGGGCCGCAACGGCTCCGGCAAGTCCTCGCTGATCTGGGCGCTGCAGGGCTCGGGCCGGCGCAGCGGCGGCCGGGTCGCCGTACTGGACCGGGCCGAGGCGGGCGCCGCCGGTCTGCCCGCGGCCGCCGACCTGGACCCGGCCGACCTGGACGCCGCGTCCCGCCGCGAGCTGGTCGGGCTGGTCCCGCAGACCGCTGCGGACCTGCTCTACCTGGAGACCGTGGCGCGCGAGTGCGCCGCCGCCGACGAGGGCGCCGGTGCCGAGCCCGGCGCCTGCGCGGCGCTGCTGGAGCGGCTGGTGCCCGGCATCGAGCACCACACCCACCCCCGCGACCTCTCGGAGGGGCAACGGTTGGCGCTGGTCCTGGCGATCGTGCTGACCGCGCGGCCCAAGGTGTTGCTGCTGGACGAGCCGACCCGCGGCCTGGACTACCCGGCCAAGGAGGAGCTGGCCCGGGTCCTGGACGACCTGGCCGACGCCGAGCACGCGGTGCTGGTGGCCACCCACGATGTGGAGTTCGCGGCCCGGGTGGCCGACGAGGTCGTGGTGCTGGCCGAGGGGGAGGTGGTCTCCGACGGCCCGGTGGACCAGGTGCTGGGCGAGTCCCCGGCGTTCGCCCCGCAGGTCACCAAGATCCTCGGCCCCGGATGGCTGCGGGTGGACCAGGTGACGGCCGCCCTGGCCGAGCAGCGCAGCCCGGCGGGGGTGCTCGATGGCTGAGCGCACCCCGCGCCTGCGGACCGGGCTCGGCGACCCGACCGCGTGGCCGCTGCGGCCGCGCTCGGTGGTGGTGCTCGGCGTCGCCTCGGCCGCCGGGGTGCTGATGCTGGCCTGGCCGCTGTTCCTGCGGGTGCCCGTCGGGCAGCGGGTCGACCCGCCGTTCCTGTTCCTGGCGCTGCTGCCGCTGGTGGTCCTGGTCGTGCTGGCGGAGTTCTCCGAGGGCGGCATGGACTCCCGCGTGCTGGCGATCCTGGGGGTGCTCAGCGCGGTCAACGCGGTGCTGCGCGCCCTGGGCGCGGGCACCGCCGGGATCGAGCTGGTCTTCTTCCTGCTGATCCTGGCCGGGCGCGTGTTCGGACCGGGGTTCGGCTTCGTGCTCGGGTGCACGTCGCTGTTCGCCAGCGCGCTGCTGACCGCCGGGGTCGGGCCGTGGCTGCCGTACCAGATGCTCCTCTCGGCCTGGGTCGGCATGGGGGCGGGGCTGCTGCCGCGCCGGGTGCGCGGCCGCGCCGAGATCGCCATGCTGGTCGGGTACGGCGTGCTCACGGCGTACGCGTACGGCCTGCTGATGAACCTGACCTCGTGGCCGTTCGCCCTCGGCGTGATGGCGGCCGGCAACGAGGGGTCGCTGGGGTTCGTGCCCGGCGACCCGCTGGCCGAGAACCTGCACCGGTTCCTGGTCTACACGCTGCTGACCTCCACCGGGGGCTGGGACACCGGGCGGGCGATCGCCACGGCCACCGCGATCCTGCTGGTGGGCCCGGCGGTGCTGACCACGCTGCGCCGAGCCTCGCGGCGAGTGGTGGTCGAGCACGCGGTGGAGCGGGTGCCCGCCCCGGTTTCTACTGGCGTGTCTGCTGGGGTGTCTGCCGGAGTGTCTCCTAGGGCGTGACCTGCAGGATCCGGTCGTCCTCGGCGACCGGCGAGCCGCGGCCGTCCCGGTTCGAGGTGGTCACCCAGAGCGTTGCCTCCTCGCCCTCGGCCGCCGGCGCGACCGCGACGCTGCGCAGCCGGCCGTACTCCCCGACGAAGTGCGCGTGGGCCCGGGCCTCGCCGTTGGCGGGGAGCCGGATCTGCCACAGCCGGGCGCCCCGCAGCGCCCCCATCCACAGCGAGCCGTCGACGTACGCCAGCCCCGACGGCGACGCGTCCTGGGTGCGCCAGGTCAGGACCGGGTCGATGAAGCCCTCCGCCGAGACGCCGGGGTTGTCGGCGGCCTTGCCCTCGACCCGCGGCCAGCCGTAATTGCCGCCGGGCTCGATCAGGTTCAGCTCGTCGTAGGTGTCCTGGCCGAACTCGCTGGCCCACAGCCGGTCCTGGTCGTCCCAGGCCAGGCCCTGCACGTTGCGGTGCCCCAGGCTCCACACGGGGGAGTCGGGGTCGGGGTTGCCCGGAGCCGGCCGCCCGGCGGTGGTGATCCGCAGGATCTTGCCGGCCAGCGAGTCCGGGTCCTGGGCCAGCTCAGGCACCCCGGTCTCCCCGGTGGAGACGTAGAGGTAGCCGTCGGGCCCGAACGCCAGCCGGCCGCCGTCGTGGATGAACCCGCGGGGGATCCCGGTCAGGATCGGCTCGGCCGGGGCCAGCCCGCCCCCGCCGAAGCGCGTCCGCATCACCCGGTTGTCCTCGGCCGTGGTGACGTAGAGGTACACCGACGGGTCGGCCGACCAGTCCGGGGAGACAGCCACGCCGAGGAGCCCGCCCTCCACCTCCGGGGCGGCGGCCTCGACGACGCCGATCTGCGAGACCTCCCAGCCGTCGCCCTTCGGGGAGACCGCCAGCACCCGGGCGCTGTCGCGCTCGGTGACCACGGCCGTGCCGTCGGGCAGGAAGTCGATGCCCCAGGGCACCTCCAGCCCCGTGGCCACGGTGGCGGTGACCTTCGGCGGGCCGGATTGGTCGTTGTCCGACGGCGGGGCGCTGGGCTCCGCCGTACTGGAGGTTGGCGACTCGGGGCTCTGTGACTGGGGGCTCGGCGAGTTGGCCGGCGACTCGGTCTCCGCGTCGCCGCCGCAGGCAGCCAACGCCAACAGCAGGGCGGCGAGCACCAGGGCGACCAGCGCCGACACGGCTCGGGGAGCGACCATGAGCCGATCCTGCCCCAGGGCCGGTTGCCGTCTCGCCCTGTGGCGGGAAGTTGTGGCGGGAAGCCAAAGGTCGGATTTCGGCGGCCGATACGACCACTGGCTTCCCGCCACGAGCCCGTCGGCCGGTCAGGGGTACTTCAGGACGTCGACGTCACGCTCGCTCGGCGTCGTCGAGCGGGTCGCGCCCGCGCTGGCGGCCACGACGCAGGCGATCGCCAGCCACTGCAGCGGCGACAGCGACTCCCCGAGCACCAGCAGCGCGGCCAGAGCGGCCGCCGCCGGCTCCAGGCTCATCAGGATCCCGAAGGTCGACGGGGGCAGGGTGCGCAGGGCCGCCAGCTCGAAGCTGTAGGGGACCACCGAGCTGAGTATGCCGACCGCGACGCCGAGCAGGACCAGCTCGGGGTCCGTGACCGCCTGCGCGTCGGCGAGGAACGCGGCCGGCGCGAGCCCGATCGCCGCCCCGGCGCTGGCCAGCGACAGCCCGTCCAGGCCCCGCCAGCGCCGCCCGGTCTGCGCGGCGAGCAGGATGTACGCCGCCCACCCGGCCGCCGCGACCAGGGCGAACAGCACGCCGACCAGGTCGAGGTCGGCACGCTCCCAGCCCAGGGCCACCACGCCGATCGCGGCCAGCGCCACCCAGACCAGGTCGCGGGGCCGGCGCGACCCCGCGAGCGCGACCGCCAGCGGCCCGATGAACTCCAGCGTGACCGCGACGCCCAGCGGCAGCCGGGCGAACGACTGGTAGATGGAGTAGTTCATCACCGCCAGCGAGAGGGCGAAGCCGGTCACCACCAGCCAGTCGTGGCGGGTGCGCCCCGACAACCGAGGCCGAGCCACCGCCAGCAGGATCACCGCGCTGCTCGCGAGCCGCAGCCACACCAGCATGGTCGGGTCGACCCGGTCGAAGAGGTCCTTGGCGATCGCGGCGCCCAGCTGCACCGAGGCGATGCCGGCCAGCACCAGCCAGACTGCGCGCCTCACCCGGCGTCGGCCTCGAGGTCGGCGCCCAGGTCAGCGCCCAGGTCGGCCCGCAGCTTCGCGATGGTCCGGCGGGCGATCTCGAGCTCGCTCTCGAAGTGAGCCAGCCCCCACTCCGCGACCAGGGCGGGGTAGTGGAACGGCTGCCCGACGGCGTCCACCCCGACCAGCCCGCGGCGTACCTCGGTGAGGTCCGCGTGGGCGTCGGCGACCTGCTCCAGGTACTCCTCCAACATGGTGGCCAGGGTCTCAGGGGTGGCCAGGTGCCCGATCATCAGCCGCAGCGCCGGCGGGTGCTTGAAGACCGGGAACCCGCACGGCGTCTCGCGCATCCACTCCTCGACCGCCGCGCGCCCGGTCGTGGTCAGGAAGTACGTCGTCCCCCGGCCGCGGCCCTCCCGGCGCAGCAGGTCGGCGCGGGTCAGCCTTGCCAGCTCGGTGTAGACCTGACTCATCGCGGGGGCCGTCCAGTAGAAGCGCATCGTGCGGTCCGCGCGCTGCTTGAGCTCGTAGCCGGTCAGGCCGTCGCCGATGGTCAGCAGGCCGAGCAGTGCGTACGAGGTCACCGGGAGGTCTTGCGCACCCATGGGATCAGCGTACTATTCCAATTCGGAACAAATGGGGGGACAGCCACTGATGAGCGCTCAACCGGCCATCGAGGCCGTGAACTTGGTCAAGCACTTCGGGGACACGGTCGCCGTCGACGGGGTCAGCTTCGAAGTGCCCACCGGCACCGTGCTGGGGATGCTCGGCCCGAACGGGGCCGGCAAGACCACCACCGTGCGGATGATGACGACCCTGACGCTGCCCACCAGCGGCACCGCGCGGGTCGCCGGGCACGACGTGATCCGCGAGCCGGACGCCGTACGCCGCTCGATGGGCCTGACCGGCCAGACCGCGACCGTCGACGAGCTGCTCACCGGGATGGAGAACCTGCGCCTGATCGGTCAGCTCTACGGGCTGGACCGGGCCACGGTGAAGCGGGTCTCCGACGACCTGCTGGAGCGCTTCTCGCTCACCGACGCCGCGGGCCGGGTGGTGAAGACCTACTCCGGCGGCATGCGCCGGCGCCTGGACCTGGCGGTCAGCCTGGTCGCCACCCCGCCGGTGCTGTTCCTCGACGAGCCCACCACCGGGCTGGACCCGCGCAGCCGGGTCGAGCTCTGGGACGTCCTGCGCGAGCTGGTCGCCGAGGGCACCACGCTGCTGCTCACCACGCAGTACCTGGAGGAGGCCGACCAGCTCGCCGACAACATCGTGGTGATCGACCACGGCGTCGTCATCGCCGAGGGGACGCCGCTGCAGCTTAAGGACGCCTCCGGGCGTGCCTCGCTGGTGGTGACCGTCTCGCGCCCCCAGGACGTGGCGCGGGCCGCGGACCTGCTGCGCAGCGCGGTCGCCGAGGTGCACGTGGACGCCGCCGCGCGGCGGCTCACCGCGCCGGCCAACGGGCTGGGCGAGATCACCGCGGCGGCCGCGATCTTCGAGGACTCCGGGATCGACCTGGACGACCTGGGGCTGCAGCGGCCCAGCCTGGACGACGTGTTCCTGCACCTGACCGGGCATCGGGCCGAGGAGTCGTCCGATGCGCCCGACCCCGAGGGCGGCTCCCGAGAGGAGGCCCGGGCATGACGCTGAGTGACGACACGGCCCGGCGGCCGCACCTGGAGCGGCCGGAGATCCGGCGTACGACGCTGCTGCACCAGTCGCTGGCGATCACCCGGCGCAACCTCATCCACATCAAGCGGATGCCCGAGATGCTCATGGACGTCACCCTGCAGCCGGTGATGTTCGTGCTGCTGTTCGCCTTCGTCTTCGGCGGCGCCATCGCGGTGCAGGGCTCCGCGTCGGGTTACCGGGAGTGGCTGCTGGCCGGGATCATGGGCCAGACCATCGCCTTCGCCTCGTTCATCGTGGCGGTCGGGCTGACCGCCGACATCGACAAGGGCGTGGTCGACCGGATGCGCTCGCTGCCCATCCACCCGGCGGCGGTACTGGTCGGGCGCAGCCTCTCCAGCCTGGCCCACTCCAGCATCGGCATCGTGGTGATGTCGCTGACCGGCCTGGTGGTCGGCTGGCGGATCCGCGGCTCGCTGACCGACGCGTTGCTGGGCTACGCGCTGCTGCTGCTGTGGGGGATCGCGATGATCTGGCTGGGCATCCTGGTCGGCTCCTCGCTGCGCTCGGTCGAGGCGGTGAACAGCGTCATGTTCACCACGATCTTCCCGATCACGTTCCTGTCCAACCTGTTCGCCCCGACCGAGGCGATGGGCAGCGTGCTGCGCACGATCGCGGAGTGGAACCCGATCTCGGCGCTGGTGCAGGCGGTGCGGGAGCTGTGGGGCAACACCGGGCCCGCCCCGGCGGATGCCGCCCTGCCGCTGCTGCACCCGGTGGCGGCGACGCTGATCTGGACCGTGGCGCTGACCGCGATCCTCGCCCCGCTCTCCATCCGCGCGTTCAAGCGGCGGACTCAGCAGTGACCGGACTGCCGCGGTGAGCACCGCGGCCAGCACAGGGAGGTACCCGACATGACGACGACGCTGCTGCTAGTGGGCACCCGTAAAGGGCTCTGGATCGGCACGAGCGACGAGCACCGGGCCACGTGGGAGTGGAGCGGGCCGCACTTCGCGATGGAGGAGGTCTACTCCGTCATGATCGACACCCGAGGGCCGAAGCCCCGGCTGTTGGCCGGGTGCTCCTCGAGCTGGTTCGGCCCGCAGGTACGCCGCTCGGACGACCTGGGTCGCACCTGGGAGGAGACGCCGAACGGCGCCATCCGCTTCCCCGAGGACACCGGCGCCGCCGTGGACCGGGTGTGGCAGCTGGTCCCGGGGGTGAGCGCCGAGGAGGTCTGGGCCGGCACCGAGCCGGGCGCAGTCTTCCGCTCGCACGACCGCGGCGAGACCTTCGAGCTGGTCCGCGGACTGTGGGACCACCCGCACCGACCCGAGTGGGGCGCGGGGTACGGCGGCCAGGCCTTCCACACGATCCTGCCGCACCCCACCGACGCCGACTCGGTCCTGGTGGCCATCTCCAGCGGCGGGGCGTACCGGACCAGTGACGGCGGCGCCACCTGGGCGCCGGCCAACCAGGGGGTCAAGGCCGAGTTCATGCCCGGGGACCGGCACTACCCGGAGTTCGGCCAGTGCGTGCACAAGGTCGCCCGGGACGCGACCGACCCGGAGCGGCTGTTCCTGCAGAACCACGGCGGCGTCTACCACTCCACCGACGGCGGGGGCTCGTGGCACTACATCGCCGACGGGCTGCCCGCGGAGTTCGGGTTCGCGATGGTGACCCACCCGCGGCAGGCCGGGACGGCGTACACCTTCCCGATCAGCGACGCCGGCGCCCGCTGGCCGGTGGACGGGCACGCCCGGGTGTGGCGCACGACCGACGAGGGTGGCAGTTGGACCGAGCTGGGCGACGGGTCCCTGCCCGACGGCTTCTTCGCGGCGGTGATGCGCGACGCCATGTGCGCGGACGCCCTCGACCCGGCCGGCCTCTACTTCGGCGGGCGCAACGGCACCGTGTGGGCCTCGCCCGACGAGGGGGCGTCGTGGTCGCAGGTCGTGGCGAACCTGCCCGACGTGCTGGTGGTGCGCGCCGCCGCCGTGGGCGAGCCGGGCCTAGGCTGACGCGATGACCTCCTTCGAGCTGAGCCGGACGGTGCTCATCGACGCGCCCCCCGAGACCATCGCCGAGCAGATCGTGGACTTCCGGCAGTGGGTCGCCTGGTCCCCCTGGGAGGGCGTGGACGCCGACCTGCGGCGTACCTACACCGGGCCCGAGAGCGGCGTCGGGTCGCACTACGCCTGGGAGGGCGCCAAGACCGGCGCCGGCAGCATGGAGATCGTGGAGGCCGAGAGCCTCCGCACGGTGGTGGACCTGAGGTTCATCAAGCCCTTCAAGGCCACCAACACCGTCATCTTCGACCTGGTGCCGCAGGGGTCCTCGACCCAGGTGACCTGGACGATGACCGGGCAGCGCAACCCGGTGATGGCCGCGCTCGGCAAGCTCCACTTCGACAAGGCGATCGGCAAGGACTTCGACCGCGGACTTGCGCAGCTCAAGGCCGTCGCCGAGGCCTCCTGAGCCGGGTCGTAGCCTTGCGCCATGACCGCGCCTGACCAGCAGCAGCCAGCGACACCCGACATCAAGCCCCGCTCCCGCGACGTCACCGACGGCCTGGAGCGGGCCGCCGCGCGCGGCATGCTGCGCGCCGTCGGCATGGGGGACGATGACTTCGCCAAGCCGCAGGTCGGGGTGGCGAGCAGCTGGAACGAGATCACCCCGTGCAACCTCTCGCTGGACCGGCTGGCCAAGGCCGCGAAGAACGGCGTCCACGCGGCCGGCGGGTACCCCCTGGAGTTCGGCACCATCTCGGTCTCCGACGGCATCTCGATGGGGCACGAGGGCATGCACTTCTCGCTGGTGTCCCGCGAGGTGATCGCCGACTCGGTGGAGACGGTGATGATGGCCGAGCGGCTCGACGGCTCGGTGCTGCTGGCCGGCTGCGACAAGTCGCTGCCGGGGATGCTGATGGCCGCCGCCCGCCTGGACCTGGCCTCGGTGTTCCTGTACGCCGGCTCGACGATGCCCGGCTCCGTGGATGGACGCGACGTGACCATCATCGACGCCTTCGAGGCGGTCGGGGCCTGCATCGCGGGCAAGATGACCCGCGACGAGGTCGACAAGATCGAGCGCGCCATCTGCCCGGGCGAGGGTGCGTGCGGCGGCATGTACACCGCCAACACCATGGCCAGCGTGGCCGAGGCGCTCGGGATGAGCCTGCCGGGCAGCGCCGCGCCGCCCGCGGTCGACCGGCGCCGCGACGGGTTCGCGCACCGATCCGGCCAGGCCGTGGTGGAGATGCTGCGCCAGGGCATCACCGCCCGGCAGATCATGACCAAGCCGGCGTTCGAGAACGCGATCGCCGTGGTGATGGCGCTGGGCGGCTCGACCAACGCGGTGCTGCACCTGCTGGCCATCGCCCGCGAGGCCGAGGTCGACCTGCGGCTCGAGGACTTCAACCGGATCGGCGCGAAGGTGCCGCACATCGGTGACCTCAAGCCGTTCGGGCGGTTCGTGATGAACGACGTCGACAAGATCGGCGGCATCCCGGTGGTGATGAAGGCGCTGCTGGACGCGGGCCTCATGCACGGCGAGCCGCTCACCGTCACCGGCCGCACGATGGCCGAGAACCTCGAGGACCTGGCCCCGGGCGGCCTGGACGGCGAGGTGCTGCGCGCCTTCGAATCCCCGATCCACGCCTCGGGCGGGATCACCGTCCTCAAGGGCTCGCTGGCCCCGGAGGGCGCGGTGGTCAAGAGCGCCGGCTTCGACGACACGACCTTCACCGGCACCGCGCGGGTCTTCAACGGCGAGCGTGCCGCGATGGACGCGCTCGAGGCCGGCGGCATCACCCACGGCGACGTGGTGGTGATCCGCTACGAGGGTCCCAAGGGCGGCCCGGGGATGCGCGAGATGCTCGCGATCACCGGCGCGATCAAGGGCGCCGGGCTGGGCAAGGACGTGCTACTGGTCACCGACGGCCGCTTCTCCGGCGGCACGACGGGACTGTGCGTGGGACACATCGCCCCCGAGGCCGCGAACGGCGGGCCGATCGCGTTCGTCCAGGACGGCGACCGGATCACCCTGGACGTGGCCGGTGCCACCCTGGAGGTGGAGATGGCCGACCTGGAGCAGCGCAAGGTCGGCTGGGAGCCGCTGCCGCCGAAGTACACCCGCGGCGTCCTGGGCAAGTACGCCCGGGTGGTGGGCTCGGCCGCGCACGGCGCCGTCACCTGCTGAGCTCGGCCAGCTCAGTCCGCCACGACTCGGTACGTCTCGAGGTCGAGCGCCAGGATCTGCGCCAGCAGGGCCTCGTCCGAGCCGGCCAGGTCGATGAAGGGGCTGTCCTTGTCCGAGCACAGGGCCCAGGCGCCGGACTCCTCCACGATCCACTCGGGGTACTGCAGCGTCTCCTCGACCAGCCGGTCGACCGTGGGCATCGTCGAGCGCACCACCGCGTACTCGCACTCCGACAGCGTCAGGGTGCGGCCGAACCGGGCCAGTCGCGCCGCGTGCTCACTGCCGCTCAACCAGTACGCGCACAGGACGCCGTTCGGTGAGTGACGCACCAGGATGTCGTGGAGCGCGTGTCGTACTCCTCGGTCGGGGTATCCCTCGCCCGGCGGCTCGTACATGCGCCCGTCGATGCGTCGGCTCCGAGTCCAGACGAGGACCGTATGGGTCAAGCTGGGCTCCGCCAACCTCGAGGGCTCAATGGACGCGTCGGTGAGCACGTCCTGCCACCTCAGTGCGGACTGGCCAGACCGGCTCTCCCATCGGTTGAGGATCCGCACACACCACGGGAGACCCAAGACGCCATCACGGGCCAGGTCGGCGAAGGGTTCACGCCGCGCCAGCTCGCCGAAGAGGGTCTCAGGTGCCAAGGGCATAGCCACCGTCAGAGAGTAGGGCGGGTGGCCGGTCGGGCTGGCCGCAGCGAACCACCATGTCGCCAGTTCGCGCCGCGCGGTGGTTGATCCACGCTCAGCATCGGCCGGGCTCAGCCGAACTGCCGCTGTGGTGGTCGTTGCGGCTCGGCCGGTCGGGGCTCCGCATGCCGGGGGCCGGGCTACTCTCGGGCGCATGAAGTGGCGGGAGCGCAGTTTCCGATCGACGGTGGCCTCGCCGGCCATCGTGTTGATCGCCAGCGTCGCGCTGGGAGCCGCCGCGTTCGGCGGCCCGCAGGCCCCGGGAGGTCCCGCCTCGACGGAGGCCCGGCCGATGGCCGCCCCGGCGGCGGGAGTGACCGCAGTCCCGGTGGCGGCACAGGTCGCGGCACCGCTCCCGGCGCAGGCTGAGCCTGAGGTTCCCAGCCTGCCGGGCGGCGGCCGCAAGATCTTCGGGCGGCACCGGTTCCTGGTGGCCTACTACGGCACGGCCGGCACCGGGCTGCTCGGGGTGCTGGGGGAGCGCGACCCGGACACCACCCACCAGCGCCTGAAGCAGGCGGCGCGGCCGTTCCGCCGCGACGGCGAGCGGATCCAGCCGGTCTACGAGCTGATCGTCACGGTGGCCGACGCCGGCCCGGGCACCGACGGCGACTACAACCACGACATCGCGCACTCGCTGGTGCAGGGCTACATCGACGCCGCCGAGCGCAACGGTGCCCTGCTGGTCCTCGACATCCAGCCCGGGCGCTCGGACTTCCTGACCGTCGCGCGCCGCTGGGAGTGGGCGCTGCAGCACCCCTGGGTCGGGTTGGCGCTGGACCCCGAGTGGCGGATGGGGCCGCACCAGGTGCCCGCGCAGGTGGTCGGGTCGGTGACCGCGGCCGAGGTGAACCGGGTCTCGGCGTGGCTGGAGTACCTGGTGGTCGACCGCGCCCTGCCGCAGAAGGTGTTCATGCTGCACCAGTTCCGGACCTCGATGCTGGGCCAGCCCGATCGGATCAAGGACCGCGCGCACCTGGCCGAGGTGCAGCACGTGGACGGGTTCGGCACGCCGTCGCAGAAGCGGGCGACGTACGCCGCGGTGGCGCGGCCCAAGCAGTTCACCATGGGCTTCAAGCTCTTCTACGACGAGGACCGACCCCGGATGAGCGCGACCGAAGTACGTCGGCTGCGCCCGGCCGTGCGGTTCGTCAGCTTCCAGTGAGCCGACCGTGACCGCCCCCTCTCCGCACCTTGACCCGGGCCCGCGCGACGCCGCGGACCCGCTGGCCGGGTTGCGTGCCCGCTTCGTTGGCGCCGACGCCCCGCTGGTCTACTTCGACGGCAACTCGCTGGGCCGGCCGCTGGCCTGCACCGCCGGCCGGCTCGCCCGCTTCGTCGAGGAGGAGTGGGGCGGGCGGCTGATCCGCGGCTGGGACGAGCGCTGGCTCGGGCTGCCCCAGCAGATCGGCGACGACCTGGGCCGGGTGGTCCTCGGTGCCGCGCCCGGCCAGACCGTGGTGGGCGACTCCACCACGGTGTGGCTCTACAAACTGCTGCGGGCGGCGGTGGACGCCCAGCTGCGGCGCGACCCGGCCCGCACCGAGATCGTGATCGACACCGACAACTTCCCCACCGACCGGTACATCGCCGAGGGGGTGGCCGACGAGCGCGGCTGCACGGTGCGCTGGGTCGAGGTCGACCCCGCGCTCGGGCTCACCGCCGACCTGCTGGAGCCGGTCGTGGGGGAGCGGACCGCCGTCGTGCTGTTCAGCCAGGTCGCCTACCGCTCGGCGTTCCTGGCCGACGTCCCCGCTCTGACCCGGATCGCGCACGACGCGGGCGCGCTGGTGCTGCTCGACCTGTGCCACTCGGCCGGCGCGGTCCCGATCGAGCTGGACGCCTGGCAGGTGGACCTGGCGGCCGGGTGCACCTACAAGTACCTCGACGGCGGGCCCGGCTCGCCGGCGTACGGGTACGTCGCCCAGCGGCACCATGGCCACCTGACCCAGCCGATCCAGGGGTGGATGGGGCACGCCGAGCCGTTCGCGATGGGGCCGGGCTACGAGCCCGCCACGGGGATCCGCGGCTTCGTCTCCGGCAGCCATCCGATCCTGGGCATGCTGGCGATGCAGGACATGATCGAGCTGATCGACGAGGCTGGCCTGGGCGCGGTCCGGGCCAAGTCGGTGACGCTGACCGAGTACGCGATCGAGCTGGCCGAGGCGTGGCTGACCCCGCTGGGCGTCCGGCTCGCCTCGCCGCGGGACCCGGCCTGGCGCGGCGGCCACGTCAGCTTCAACCACCCGCGGATGCGGGAGGTGGTGGCCGCGCTGTGGCAGCGCGACGTGCTGCCCGACTACCGCGACCCGCACGGCCTGCGGGTCGGCCTGTCGCCACTCTCGACCAGCTTCGAGGAGGTCCATCGCGGGCTGGCCGAGGTGCGGGGGATGCTGCGGTGATCCGGCTCCCCGCGCCGCTGCGCCCCGGCGACCGGATCGGCGTCACCGCCCCCTCCAGCGGCGTGCACGGCGTGCTACGCCCCCGGCTGGAGGTCGCGGTGGCCTGGCTGCAAACCCGCGGCTACCAGGTCGAGGTGGGCGAGTGCCTGAGCCACGACGGCCATGTCAGCGCGCCCGCGCAGCAGCGCGCCGACGAGCTGAACCGGATGCTGCTCGACCCGACCATCCGGGCCGTGGTGCCGCCCTGGGGCGGGGAGACTGGGATCGACCTGCTGGACCTGCTCGACTGGGACGGGCTGGCGCGGGCCGAGCCGACCTGGGTGGTCGGCTTCAGCGACACCAGCACCGTCCTGCTGCCGCTGACCCTACGGCTCGGCTGGGCGACCCTGCACGGCTCGAACCTGATGGACACCCCGTACGCCGCCGTCGCCGGGCTCGCGCACTGGACCGAGGTGGCCGCGGCCACGGGCCCGCTGACCCAGCGCGCGAGCGGGGTCTTCGGGCGCAACGGGTACGGCGACTGGGAGACCGACCCGGGCGACGACCAGTACCGGCTCGACGAGCGCGGCACGTGGTTGGTGCACGCGCCGGGCGGTGCTGCCGAGGCTCCGCTCGCGGTGACCGGGCGGCTGATCGGCGGCTGCATCGAGACCATCGCGAACCTGACCGGGACGCCGTACGGCGACGTGCCCGGCTTCGGCCGCGAGTACGCCGCCGACGGGCTGATCCTCTACCTGGAGGCCTCCGACGACCCGGCCCTGGAGATCTGCCGCAACCTGCACGGGCTGCGGCTGGCCGGGTGGTTCGAGCACGCGGGCGCCGTACTGATCGGGCGCACCAACGCGCCCGACTCCGAGACGCTCAGCCAGCGCGACGCCGTCCTGGACGCGCTCGGCGGGCTCGGGGTGCCGATCGTGTTCGACGTCGAGTGCGGCCACGTGCCGCCGTACCTGCCGCTGGTCAACGG
>ERZ1645187.130-NODE-130-length-69657-cov-19.533419_pt1 | contig 69657 bp, 65 predicted proteins | sample MGYA00575352_ERZ1645187 | MGnify/ENA primary metagenome ERZ1645187 (study PRJEB40837, sample SAMN11349314) | freshwater sediment metagenome | isolation source: river sediment | host: Sediment | place: India: Wazaribad , New Delhi | collected 2017-02-21 ... | reverse complement strand
TCCTCGACCCCGCCGACGTGAAGGGCCCCGACTACCCCTCGGAAACCTTCCGCGTGCTGAAGGAAAAGGAAATCCGCCAACACGGCGAATACCGCACCCGCCGCCTCGTGCTGGCGGCGTGGGACAGGATGGAAGCCGACGGCGAATTCGCGGCACTGGGGATGTGAGCGGGAAAGCAATATGCAGGTAGGAATTCTTTCGATCCAGAAGCTGTTCGGGCGTGAAGTGCATTATGCCGTGCCTCTCTATCAGCGCCCCTATGTCTGGAACGAGGCCGAGCAGTGGCGCCCGCTCTGGGAAGATTTGGCCCCGCTGGCCGATATGGTGGCCGACGGAAAACAGAGCCGGGCGCATTTCCTCGGCGCTTCGGTGCAAGAACCTGTGGCCGTCCCTTCGGGCGCGACCGAGGTGCGACGGGTGATCGACGGGCAGCAGCGGCTGACCACCATGCAGATATTGCTGAAGGCGTTTCGCGATGTGGCCGCAGCGCGCGGCTGCACCAACCATGCGCTCGCCATCGACAAGCTGCTGCGCAATGACGACCCGCTGATTACCGAAGCGCCCAAGCGGCTGAAGCTGTGGCCGACACGATCGGATCAGCCGGATTTTCAGGCTGTTATGGATGCAACAGGCCCCGATGATCTGAAGCAGGGGCTGGGCGTGCCCGGCGCACGCTATCCGCTGCGCAACCATAGCATCGCCAACGCCTATCTGTTCTTTCACGGCGAAATCATGGCCTGGCTGCCTGAAGGCGATGAAGGAATCGAGGCTCGTGTCGCCGGGCTGTACGGTGCGATCCGCGACCAGTTGCGGCTGGTGGTGATCGATCTGGACGATAAGGACGACGCGCAGGCGATCTTCGAGACGCTGAATGCCCGGGGCGCGCCGCTGCTTTCGGCGGATCTGGTCAAGAACTTCCTGCTTGGGCAACTGCAGCCGGAGGCGGCCGAGGAAGCCTATCGGAAATATTGGCAGGCCTTTGACAGTGACGGGGCATTCTGGCGCGAACTGATCGGCCGCGGACATGCGCAAAGGGCCCGTATCGAGACTTTCCTGCAACATGCCCTGACGCTGATGACCGGCGAAGTGGTAAGCGCGGGGCATTTGTATAATGCGTTCCGCGATTTCGCCGATCGCCCCGATGCGGGCAGCGCGACCGAGATCCTGTCCCGTATCAGGCGGCTAGGCGATATTTTCCGCCGCTTGCAGGAACCGCAGCAGGATCGTCGGACTTCGGATTTCTTCTATCGGCTGCATGTGCTGGATGTGGCGACGGCCTGGCCCTTCATCCTTGCGCTCTATGAACGGTATGAGGGTGAGCCGGACATTCTGAGCGAGATGCTGATAATGTTGGAGGCCTATCTCGTGCGGCGGATGGTGTGCCGTTTGAGCACCCGTGGCTATAATAATATTTTCGGCAAGCTTACGGGTCTGATCGTCGCCGGAGGGGATGCAGCCCTGCAGGATATTCGCCAAGCCCTGCTTGAGGGGACGGCGGAAGTGGACCGTTTCCCGCGCGACAAGGAGTTTGAGGACGCTTGGACGAACAACAAGCTTTATGAGAACCTGACCCGGCCCCGCTTGCGGTTCATTCTTGAAGCCATGGAAGAGGCGCAGCGCACGGCCTTTGCGGAAGACAGCCGCGTGCCCCGGAATCTGACAGTTGAGCATGTGATGCCGCAGGGATGGCGCGAACATTGGCAGCTTCCCGAAGGGGTGGCGGCAGATGATCGTGACCAGCTGGTGCACACTATCGGAAATCTCACGCTTTTGAACGGGAAGTTCAATCCCTACCAGTCCAATCGCCCGTGGATCGACGGCAGAGAGCCCGAAAGCGGAAAGCGGGCCAATCTGGATCAGCATACGGTGCTGTTCATGAATCGGGAGCTTTGCAACCACGCTATCTGGGATGAATCGCAGATCCGGCACAGGGCGAGGAAGCTGTTTGGCTTTGCGCGCACGATATGGCCCTGTCCGGATCAGCCATGACACAGGTGGAATCGCCTCAATCTTTTGTCGTTCAGGGTGAATGCACCAAAGCTGCCTGGCAGCATGGTTATCGGGTATCGCTGGGTGAGGATGCGGGGTGGGCCGGGTTCCGTTCCACCACCGCACAAGGGACAATCTGGCTGGCCGCCGCCGGGCATCATGGGCCATGGTATCTGGCGCTCGACCATAGCGGCGTTGAGGCTGAGCTGGGCCTTGCCGAGGTAGATATTGCTGGCCCCGGGATTGCCCGTCATGCCTTTGCGGATACTGGAGCGCTATATGCCGTGTTGATACGGCAATATCAGCTCGCCGTCAGTCTGCCGAATGCGCCCCTGCACGAGTTTCTGGAGCGTACGCGCGGCCTGCCAAAAACCACAGAAGCCGAGCGACTTGTTGTCCAGCGTGTGGGGCAAGATGTTTTTCGGGATGGTCTGCTGCAATACTGGCAGGGGCGTTGCCCGTTGACGGACATTGCGGACCCGGTGCTCCTGCGCGCTTCGCACATCAAGCCATGGAAGGATTGCGAAACCGACAGCGAGCGCTTGGATGTGCACAATGGCTTGCTGCTATCGGCGCTCTGGGATGCCGCGTTTGACGCGGGGCTGGTGACATTCAATGACGACGGAAGCCCCGAGTTCTCGGTTCATTTGAGCGCGGAGGCTCGCTCATCATTGTGCTTTCGGGAACGTCTGTGTCTTACGCAAAAGCATAAAGGGTTCCTGGAATGGCATCGTGCGATGGTTTTCCAATTCCAAGGGTGAGACCGCTATCTCATTTTTATCTATCAAATATGAGGATATGTCGCCCAGTCTTAGGGGGAACGAACTTTTACGCTGCTGTTCGGAATAAGACTGAAAAGAAGCTACCCTTTTCCGCCACATCGGATGCTGCGCAGACAGACAAATGTCTGCGGCTACCTGATCGCCGGTAAAGATGGTTGCGCCCTCCCGCAACCATCTCAGCTTGGGAACCGGCCAAGTTCTGGCCAATGCCGGTCCCCGCAACCATCTCAACTTGCGATCGGCCCGCCCCTGCGGCGGGCCTTTTGCCTTTGAGCGAAATCGCAAGAATGCCAGCCAGTTCGCCGCGCACGTCGATCTTCAGTTCATCGTCTTCCGGAGTCAGGATGATCTCTCGGACGAGGGAGCGGATGAGGTCGGCGGCAGTCATCCGCTTGGCCTCACAATCCTCCTGAAGCGCCGCGTATAGCTCGTCGACCTGAACGTGGTAGTGGTGAGCCATGTTCGGATGCAGGAGGGGCGGTGGCTCCTCCGCCTCTTGCAGGAACGCTTTCAGCTCTTTCTGGCGAGCCTCAAGATCCTTCATTTGCTTCATCATGCGGGTGGGCGCGTCGTCGTCACTGGAAGCCATGATGAGCTTCATCAGCTTGTCCAGTTCGCGGTCGATCCGTGTGACCTCAGCCTCGGCTTGATCGATCGACGCCCGCCCTTCCATGCGCAGCCGATTCATCTCGTGGGTGAACTCGTCACAGAATTCCTTGAACAGCGCGGGTTCCATAAGGTGATGCCGCAGCGCGTTGAGAACGCGTGCCTCAAGCTGATCGCGCCTAATGTTCTTGCGATTGTCGCAGGTGCCCTTGTTGCGTGCCGTTGAGCAGCCGACCAGATCGGCTGAGATCATCGAGTAGCCACCGCCACAGCAACCGCATTTGGTCAGGCTCGAGAAGAGGTATTTGGGACGCCGGCGCTCGCGGAAATGGTTCTCGGTCTCGTTATCGTCGTTCCGGTTTTGCTTGACGGTCTTCTGGCGCTCCTTCACGGCCTGCCAGAGATCCTCGTCGAGAACACGCAACTCCGGCACGTCCTGGGTGATCCACTCCGCCTCGGGGTTCATCCGCGCCTGGCGTTTACCCGTGTCTGGGTCCTTGATGAACCGTTGGCGGTTCCAGATCAGTTTGCCGACATACATCTCATTGTTGAGAATGCCGTTGCCCCTTTTTGGATTGCCATTGATTGTACTGAAGCCCCAATCGCCGCCGCCCGGCGCGGATATAGCATCCTTGTTCAGTTCGAAGGCGATCCGCTTGGCGGATTTTCCGGCGGCATAGTCGCGGAAGATCCGGCGGATGACATCAGCCTGAAACTCATTGATGGTCCGGTCACCGCGGACCGGCTCACCGTTTCCGTCGAACTTCTTTACCACATCATAACCATACGCGTTTCCGCCACCCGACTTGCCTAACTCGACCCTGCCACGCTGTCCCCGGCGGGTCTTATCGGCCAGGTCCTTCAGGAACAGGGCGTTCATCGTGCCTTTGAGGCCGACATGCAGATGGGTGACCTCGCCCTCCGAAAGAGTGACGATCTTCACATCCGAATACGCCATGCGTTTGAAGAGGCCGGCGATATCCTCCTGATCGCGTGAGAGGCGGTCCATGGCCTCGGCCAGCACGTAGCGGAAACGGCCACGGGTCGCGTCAGAGATTAGTGCCTGGATACCGGGACGGAGGAGAGAGGCGCCGGAGATTGCGTGGTCGGTGTATTCCTCGACCACCTGCCACCCTTGCTTCTCGGCATGGAGACGGCAGATGCGAAGCTGGTCGGCGATAGAAGCGTCGCGCTGATTGTCGGATGAATAGCGGGCGTAGATCGCGACCTTCAAAACGCACTCTCCTGTCGTATCAGGAGCGGGTTGTCCCGCGTTCCCGCGTCTGCTCCTCGAACGCTTCCCGCGCGGCACGACGGGCGAGCAGACGAACCAACTCGACCAGACGCGGGTCCGGACCGTCGCCACGGCGCAAGAGCGTCAATTCCGGCTCGTTGAGCCGAAGCGCACTCCTTTGCTTTGGGCGGTTGCCAGAATTCATCGCTGAGCCATTCGAAGCCGATTGCAAGTAGATCGGCTTTAAGATTGGCGCGAACGGAAGTATAAGCAACTGCAATCACGGGCGAATATTCGGCGACATTCGGCGCAGAGTCGTCGGTGCAAGCGAAATCTGGCGTAGCGAAGTGCGTTATGGAAGACGGAAAATACTGACCTTGCTCCGGTCTGCCGAGATTTTCTAAAACCAGTTCTGCCACCCTGTCCTCGCTTGTCTGCGCCACAAATCTGGACTATATATCCAGACATAGCATGGAGGATAGCCATGGGCAATGCCGCACAGAAAAGAGCTACGCAGAATTATCGAACACGCCTGACGCAGCGAGGGCTCACGCGTTTCGAGATCATGGCGCTTGAATCCGACCGCGAACTCATCCGCACCCTTGCGCGTCGTCTCGCTGAAGAAGGTCCAGAAGCGGAAGACGTCCGTGCGGCTGTCAAGACAGCCGTCGGCGGCAAGCCGCCTAAGCCCGGAAATATCCTAACCGCTCTGCGGCGATCGCCGCTTGTCGGCGCCGAACTCGACCTTTCCCGTCCCCGTGAAGAGGGGCGCAAGGTCGATCTGTGACGCGTTATCTTCTCGACACCAACATCATCAGCAATATCGTAAAGCCAAAGCCGTCGGAGTCGCTGCTGGACTGGATGGGCGAGCAGCGCGACGAGAACCTGTTTATTGCCTCGCTGACGATCGCCGAAATCCGGCGTGGCATTCTGGAAAAGCCGCGAGGCAAGAAGCGTGACAGCCTCGACGCTTGGTTCGCGGGCTCAGAGGGGCCGCAGGCACTGTTTGCGGATCGTATCCTGTCCTTCGACGATAAAGCCGGTCTGCTCTGGGCGCGGCTCATGGCGGAGGGCAAGATGGCTGGGCGCCCTCGCAGCGGTCTCGATATGATCATTGCGGCCGTCGCAGGCGCAAATGACTGTGTTGTGGTGACGGACAACGAAAAAGACTTCGTGGGGCTCCAGATCATAAATCCGCTGCGCCGCGGCTTGGAGGGGGGGGGAATAGAACAATGACGGCTGCGCCGCCTGTACCTATCGAGTATCAGCTCATTGGTTTGACGGAAGACGGCAACGCCGGCGATCTTCTGCTTGGGCTCGACCAGAAGCAGGGGCGCGTTCGTCTCCAGGCTCTGATCTCCGAATGGTTGCGGATGGAAAACCTCGTCGTTCTGACGGGGTCCGGCACGTCGGTTTCGGCGGGCGGCAAGACGATGGCGAACCTCGAAACTGCCGTCTTTGCGACCATTGAGGCTCTATCCGATGTGCCGGCCTCTATTGGTCCTATCATCAAGGCGCGGCAGGATGCCGTTTCGCTGGCCGATCTTCTGGACGAGCCGACGTTGGGGTTCGAGGCCTGGCTGTCCTTTGTCGCTAATGCACTTGTGGTTGGACAGTCAAAGGACGCGCCGTTCTCCGGCGTCTCATGGCCGGGCACACCAGCACCGAGCCTGGACGATCTCAAGTGGTTCGTCGATCGTCTGCGTATGTCGATTTTCGCCGAGTGTGCGCTGTCCTTGCCTGATACGGCCAAGGCGAAGTCCGCAAGTCAGATCGCTCCGCAGCTAGCGTTTCTCTCCAAGCTCGTGGCGCGCGACAGCAACCTCGGCCGAACCCACCTTTTCACGTTGAACTACGATACCCTCTTCGAGCAGGCCCTCGAACTTCTCGGTATCCAGTACTTCGATGGATTCACCGGCCGTGCCGCTGCCCGCTTCGATCCCTCGGTTTACGGGCTCGATATCTATTATCCGGGCGAGGTTGCCGAAGGTCGCGTAAGACGCTTCGACAAGTTCCTGCACTTCTACAAGCTGCATGGCTCCATTCACTGGTTTGAGCAGGACGGCGAGATGCGTGCGCGGCATCCTGATCTCGCTCCCTTCAAAACCTATGCGAGCCTCAAGCCGGACGAAAAGGGCGGCGCCCTCGTCGACTTGGCGGGTGGTACGCCATCGGTTGGAATTCTGCCAACCGCCAACAAGTTCGCGCAGACCCTGACGATGCCCTACGCGCATCTCTTCCGCTCCTTTCAGGTTCGTCTCGGTATTCCGCAGACCTTCCTGCTCGTTCTTGGCTACGGCTTCGGTGACGATCACGTCAGTCGCATTATTGAAAATGCGCTCATGAATCCGTCATTGGTGATGCTCGTAGTTGAGCCTAATCCAGCGAGCCCCGTCATCGAGCGGGTGCGCCGCTACAAGGACCTCGGCAAACGCGCTTTCGTGCTGACTCCAACCGACGCCGCCTTTGCTGTCGCCAAGTTCAGGCACGCCACCTTTGACGATTTCGCCCGCTCGGTAATGCCCGACGTGCAATGGCTGGACGACTTCTTGCGCCTGCGGCGGTTCGAGAAGCAGATTGCCTCCTCCACGACGGCGACCGAACCTGATCCGGTGGTGTAGGATGGATAATCCACGTCTCATCGGCCATATCGTTTCAGTTCAGGGCTTCCGGGTGAAGGTGGAATTGCTGCCCGAGACCCGATCGGCGCTGCGGGCGACCCTCGATGGAGTTCAGGCAGCGATCGCCATCAATGCCTATCTTACCTTCTCGCTTGGTGCGGGCGAAACCGTCATCGGCATCATCACCGATCTCGAGGCGCGGGAAAGCTTCGACCCTTCCAGCGGAGATGATCTCAGTCTGGAACTCATGAAGCCACGCCGGATTGCCAGTGTGCAGTTGTTGGGCACCATCGAGCACGCCGATGATGAGCCATCTTTCAGTCCAGGCATATCCGTTCTGCCGACGCTGGACACGCCGGCAGAAATCGGATCGCCCGACATCCTGCGCGCGATATTCGAGATCCCACCCCGTCGCAACAGGCCGGAAGGCTACGATGCCAAAGATTTCGACTACGACCTCAAAATCGGTTTTCCGACCGGCCAGGCGCGCAACGTCGTGCGGGCGTCCTACAATGACCTGTTCTCCAGGCCGTTGGCGATCGTCGGAAACACGGGCTCAGGGAAATCCTTCTCAGTGTCGAGCCTTATCCAGAAGGCAATGAAGGCGCTGGATGGTGCTGCCCAGGAGCCGCACGTCTTCATTCTCGACATCAATGGTGAATACGCCAAAGCCTTTCCCGCCACTGTGGCTGAGACACGCCTACCGGATCGCATCTATCTCAATGGCAAGGAGTTCAGCCTCCCGCTCTGGTTCCTGAACGCGGAAGAGATCTGCGCATGGCTAAGCGCATCGGAGCAGACGCAGGAACCCGTGCTGAAGGACTGGTGGGCGATCGCGAAGGGCGGCAACGCTACGGCTGCCGCCAGCCTCGGTTCGCTGCAAAATGCAATGAGCGCGCTCGATCAGCTTCTCAGCGAACTGACGAAAGTGAAAAGGAAGTTCGCAGGTTCTTACTGCGACGCCATTGTGGGCCACCTCGCGGATGCCGACATCGACACCGCGGCCTTCGAAGCCCTTTTCAAGACTCATCGCAGTGTCGATCAGTACAACCAGGACGTAATGGGCAATCAGGCTGCGATCGCGGCCGAAGCCGAGAAACTCAAGGACGCTATCCGGATCAAGATTGTCGGCGGTAGCGATACGGCGGAGGCAGGCGCGCGCACCGCAGATTCGCCGATCCCGATCGCGCGTGCGACGCTGACAGATCCGTCTCTGATCAATCGCGCCGTCTCGAAGGAAGATACCTTCAGGGTGGACGCCCATTTGACGACGCTGAAGCTGCGGTTGAAGACGCGCCTCGACGACAAGCGGTGGCGCGCATTCCTGAACTACGAAGACGCTGACACCGCCATCACTAATCTATCCGCCTGGTTCTCTCGCTTTGGTTTGGGCGCCGCCACAGGTCCGAAGGTGTCCGTGCTCGACCTTTCGATGCTGAGCAACGAAGTGCTTCCCTATGCCTGCGCCGTCATCGGGCGCGTGCTGCTGGAAGCGCGGGAACGCTTGCCCGCGGCGTCACGCTACAAGCACCCATGGGTACTCGTGCTGGAAGAGGCGCACAATTACGCCCGACCAGCTCGTACGGACGAGGATCGCGGTCATCGTCTGGCCCGGCTGACCTATGAGCGAATCGCAAAGGAAGGGCGCAAGTTCGGACTGTCGCTCATCATCGCCAGCCAACGCCCGAGCGAGATCAGCCAGACAATCATCAGCCAGTGCGCCAATTTCATCAGCCACCGTCTGCAAAACCCGGACGACATCGACCATTTCCGCCGGATCATCCCGATGCAGGCGCGGCGTCTGCTCGACCAGGTGACGATATTGTCGTCAGGCGAGGCGATTGTTTTTGGAAGCGCATTCCATATACCGACGCGGGTCCAGTTCGATCGTCCGGAGCCCGGCCCATACAGCCAGACAGCAGCGCCGTACCACGAATGGTCGAAGGAAAAGACCCCATTTCCTCTGGGCACAATCATCGACGCCTGGGGAGCATAGAAAAAGCCAACTGCTTCGGTATTTGAGGCCTATGCGACGCGCTCCCCGGTCCTCTGGCGCATCGCCGCTAGCTGTCGAATCCCTCCTTCGGCGACCATCGCCTCGTCTCGAATTTTCGCGGGCGAAAAGGATCGCCCACCAAGGCCAGGCCGTCGCGGAACAGCGCGTAATTATAGTCAGAGCCGTCGGCACGCCGCCCCCGGCTGTCCTCGCTAATACTGAAACCAGCGGGATCAAAGCTGGGCAGGCCAAGTCGTTCGGGACGATCTTCACTACCGGCTCGGATGATTCCGGTGAGGCTATCGAGGAACGCCCTGCAGGCCGTCTCCTCCATGACGAACCAACCAACCGACTCGCCCAGCAAACCGCGAACGATAGTGTCTCGAATGGCAAGCCGTCGCCAATTCGGATCGTCCCAGAGCTCATCGTGCCACCAATAGGGACGTAGAGCCGGCCAGATCGAGAAAGCGTTGCCAAGATACCAGCGGCCGGCATAGGGAAATCGGACGAAGGTGACTGGTCCGGATTCCACGGGAAACTCGCCAGCCGTATTGATCCAGTCGATCCAATTGACGACAGGGCTTATACCCATCAGCAGGAAGTTCGACCGGTGTGTCGCCAGCGCCATTTGCGTCGTCACGCCGCGGGCAACAGGCGGCTCGCTCGCGGGCGGCGGAGCCTTTTTCCTTGGTTTCGTAATCCGCGTTTCGGCTACGCTCAGGAAGGCGCCAGACGTACCCGGCTTCGAGCCAAAGGCCACGCAATAGCCGTGGATGATGTGGCCGAAGGGCGACTCCACATTCACATAGGGTTTCACCTGCCTTGCATATTTACGCTTTGCTTGCGCGGCGACAGTCTTTGCCGTGGCGTTGGCAGCGAATGAACCGTGGGCTTCAGCCAGCACGACACCGTGGCCATCGACGTTCCCGCCATCGTAAAGAAAGTCGGCGTGGGGATCGAGCGCGCTGGACAGGCAGGCCGCATTCGCGCGCCAGACATATCCCAAGGCGTTCATATAGAGATCGGTTATCCCGGCTCCGCACCGTGCGGTGAACAGGGTCCGTTCGGTATCAGCCAGGTCCGCAAAGTCATCCGTGAGTTTGAACATCGACGTGTTCGAGATCAGGCATTCCAGTTGAGCGAGTGCGCTCTTCTGAAGGCCGGCCAGCAGTTGCGCTCGCGCCTGACGTGTCGTCGCCGTTCTGGCGACGGCCGCCGCCAGCGCGACGGGAGAGAACGTCAGGGTCGACGCGGCCTGAGGCGCTTCGAAATGGGGTGATACCGGGCTGGGAACATGTCTGTGCTTTGTATGGGTCGTCAGGCCGATCGTGACGTCGACATCCCACAATTCGGCAGTTGCACTCACAACGTTCATCCGTCCCCCCAAGCGCTGGTCCTAATTGCTACTCGCCTTAGCGGTAATGTCGAAGTCAGGAATCGAAAGGCCGACGATCAGGTTAATGAACGTCTTCGCTTCAGCAATCGCAGCCTCGGCCTCCTTTGCATTGCTGAACGTGCCTTGATGCACGACTGCGTTTCGGACGGCATTGATGTTCTCGGCGGACTTGATGAGTGTCTTCCCGATTTGACTCTTCGCGGGGTGAGCGAAATAGATGGGCACGAACAGGCGGGTGACCTTGCCGTGGAGGCCGTTCGCCCACCGCAGGAACTGGTCGATGATCGTTGCGTCGAATTCGGTTTGGCGAGCCCATTCGGTTCGGATGGCGTAGTTCGCAGCGATCTCGGCAGCGGTTGCGCAACGCACAATCGCTGCCGAAGGCTCATCCCTCAAATGAAGGCCAGACAGCTTGTTCCACTGCGATTGCAGCTTCTCGAGATCGGATCGTTCATTGTAGGGTTTCTTGGATGTCTTCCTGTGCGTTTCGTTTGTCGTTTTTGTCATAGTCCCCAGCCCCATTAAAAACGCGCCTCCAGCAATATCGTTTATGATAATTTCTTCTGCTGGGCCGATAAATACTGAAATGCAATGTATTCACAGTATAGCGACTTAACGTCCCTGTTTAGAAAGAAGAAATGGCAGCGACAGCTACGGCGAATGCCTGCTCTCTCTTTCGCTCTCGCGAGCCGCACACACGGGGCGAGCATCAGCTTGGCCGCAAGCGGATGGGGAAAGCCTTCCCCCTGGCCGGCGCCAAGGTCGCCGGCGCACCCCCTTCTGCGGGGAGACCCCGCAACGCCCCCTAATAGTGAGAGTGTGGATCGGGTTTCCATGACGGGTTGAGGGCTGGAGAAGAGGTCTCCGGCGCCCGTCATGGAGATTGGTTCCATGAATATGCAGGTTCTCGATGGCCGCCGTGACGCGAGTGGTGGCTACAAGGTGGATGTCAGCCGTGGCGAGCGCATCGGCCGGGTATCCTCGGAATGGTTCTCGCGTCCTGCGGATGAGCGATATCTCTCGCTCAATGAACTGATGGATTCCGTGCGCGGCCGCGCCGAGCGTAGCCGGACGCGCGTAGTGGAAAGCGCACTCATTCATGTAGAGGCGAGTCGTACAGACGCTGAACACCTCTCTCTGATCTTGCCGGGCTCAGACACGCCGGTCGCGCCGACGCACTGGAGCTTCGGTCAGCTCGCCAGCCAGGTCGGCGCTCCCGCCGCCTATCTGCGCCAACTCCCTGCGGCGCTTGCTGGCATCAACCTGCAATACGGTCTGACGTCCAACCGCGCCGAGCAGATCAAGACGCTCGAAACCGACGACGGCCGTGTCGAACTACGCGCCGTTACCGGCCCTGACTACGGACGCATCTACGACTATGAGCTGGTCGAGGCCGTGCAGCGGATCGCCGGCAACGGCACCGGGGATACCCGTTGGAAGGTGCCGGGCGTGCTCGACTGGTCGACCGGCATCTACAATCCGCGTGTTGACATCACCAAGGATACGACCACGCTCTACGCTTCCGATCGGGACGTCTTCCTCTTCCTCGTGGACGATCTCAACCCCATCGAAGCCGGGCGTCTGCCGGACGGTTCGCCCGACCTCTACTTCCGGGGCTTCTATGTCTGGAATTCGGAAGTTGGAGCCAAAACGCTCGGCATGGCCAGTTTCTATCTCCGGGCGGTCTGCCAAAATCGCAATCTGTGGGGCGTCGAGGATTTCGAGGAAATCACCATCCGACACTCCAAATATGCCGCGTCCCGTTTCGCGCACGAGGCGGCTCCCGCGCTGCTGAACTTCGCCAATTCCTCACCGGTGCCTTTCATCAACGGCATCAAGGCGGCCCGCGAGCGGATCGTGGCGAAGAGCGACGAGGACCGCACCGACTTCCTGCGCAAGCGAGGCTTCTCCAAGGCCGAGACCGGCAAGATCATCGACACGGTGCTCGCCGAAGAGGGCAGGCCGCCCGAGTCTATCTTCGACTTCGTGGCCGGCATCACCGCCGTTGCGCGCGACAAGCCGCATCAGGATGCGCGCCTCGACATGGAGGCTAAGGCCAAGAAGCTGCTCGACCGGGCAGCCTGATATCCTTCAAGCCGGGAATGCGGATTTCCGTATTTCCGGCTTTGCACATTTGTGCCTTTCCGTTTCGCCGGTTTCGTGGCGCTGCCCTCCTAGAGTGAGAGGGCGGCGCTTCGCTTCGTGACGGGTATTGGGTCGGGAGAAAGGCTCTCGGCGCCCGTCGCGGAGACCACCCCGATGGCTACTGCTGTTCAGAAAATCACCCTGTCGTCCTCGCGCGACATTCCTTTCAACAAGCTCGTCTTGAGCCAGTCGAACGTCCGCCGCATCAAGGCCGGCGTTTCGATCGAGGACCTGGCGACTTCGATCGCGCGTCGCGGCCTGATCCAGAGCCTTCACGTCCGGCCTGTCCTCGATGCGGACGGTCAGGAAATCGGTATGTTCGAAGTGCCTGCCGGAGGACGCCGCTATCAGGCCCTCGCAATCCTGGTGAAACAGAAGCGCCTCGCAAACACCGCGGCGGTCCCCTGCGTCGTCGGCGATGCCGCCAGCAACATCCTGATGGAGGAGATTTCGTTCGCCGAGAATGACGAGCGCGTGCCGCCCCATCCGCTCGACCAGTATCGCGCCTTCCAGACCATGCGCGACAAGGGCATGACCGAGGAAGACATCGCCGCCGCCTTCCTCATCGACGTCAACGTCGTCAAGCAGCGCCTGCGCCTGGCATCCGTTTCGCCGATGCTGCTCGACATCTACGCCGAAGACGGCATCGAGCTGAAGCAGCTCATGGCCTTCACCGTCTCCGAGGACCATGCTCGCCAGGAACAGGTCTGGGCGTCCATCAAGGACGGATGGCAGAAGGAGCCCTGGCAGATTCGCCATATGCTGACCGAGACGGCGGTACGCGCGGCCGACAAGCGCGCCGTGTTTGTCGGCATCGACGCCTACGAGGCGGCGGGCGGCTACGTCCTGCGAGACCTGTTCGAGAGCGATAACGGCGGATGGCTGCAAGATCCGATCCTGCTCGATCGCCTGGTCGGCGAAAAGCTGAAGACCGTCGCCGAGGAAATTGCCGGCGAAGGCTGGAAGTGGGTCGAGTTCGCCGTCAACTTCCCCTATGGGTACAATGACGGCTTGCGGGCGATTGTCGGTACGGCTGCCGATCTATCTGACGAAGAGCGTGCCGCCCGTGAGGCGCTTCGGGACGAATATGATCGTCTCGAGGCCGAATATGGGGAAGCCGACGAACTGCCGGACGAGATCGATGAGCGCCTTGGCGAGATCGAGCAGGCGCTCGACGCCTTCGAGCACCGTCCGGTGATCTACGATCCGGCGGAAATCGCCCGCGCCGGCGTCTTCGTCAGCATCGATCGTGATGGCGATCTGTTCTTAGATCGCGGTTATGTCCGCCCCGAGGACGAAGCTCCGCTTGCCGATGATGTTGAAGAGAGCAATATCGATCACGACACTCCGGCCGCGGCAATAGCGGCCGATCGCGCCATCCAGCGCGCCGTCATCACTATCGGCGGCCAGCCGGCCGAGCCGGAGGATGAAGACGAGCAAGACGTCATCAAGCCGCTGCCCGAACGGCTAGTGATCGAACTGACTGCACATCGCTCGCTAGCGCTCCGCGATGCGGTCGGTGCCAATCCGCATGTCGCGCTCACGGCCCTGTTGCACAAGTTGGTGCGCGACACGTTCCATCGAACCTCCACCAGTGGAGCGAGCATTCAAGCCTCGGTCAGTCATGTCTTCTTCCGTGAACAGGGCAAGGATCTCGCCGATGCTCCATATGCGAAGTCCGTCAACCAGCGGCATGAGGGATGGAAAGCGGATATTCCGGCCGACGATAACGCGCTTTGGGATTGGCTCGCTGCACTCGACGACGCCAGCCGCCAGGCGCTGCTCGCCCATTGCGTCGCCTACGGGATCAACGCGCTTTATGAGCGCCCGAACCCGATGAGCGCCTCCGGCATCTCGCAGGCAGCCCTCGATCGCCGCATGGCCGAGTCTCATCGGCTGGCGCGCGCCACTGGTCTCGACATGGTGAACGCTGGCTTCCGCCCCACGGTCGAGAACTATCTCGGCCGTGTCACCAAGCCTCGCATCCTCGCCGCCGTCCGCGAAGGCTCCGGCGACCGGGCGGCAGACCTGATCGCCCATCTGAAGAAGGGCGACATGGCGCGGGAAGCCGAGCGTTTGCTCACCGAAAGCGGCTGGTTGCCCGAGCCGCTGCGCCTGACCGATCTCGACGAGGCTGCGGTTGGGGACGCTCCGATGGGCGCATTGGCCGATGGAGGCGGCGTCGACGAAGCGCTTCCTGATTTCCTCGCGGGCGACGACGAGGGTGAGGCCGACACTGACGGCAATCATGGTGCGATGATCGCCGCCGAATAATCGTGATGCGGGGCCGGTATGATCGGCCCCGCAATTGCGCTGCTCTTCAGAAATGGCGTTCCGCTGTCCGGCGGAGCGCCTTTTCTTATTTTGCGTTCAAAATTCCGACCCACAATTCAAGGATGGAGCTGTATCAATGGCGAACAGCATTTCTTGAATTTCTTGCCGCTCTGGCAAAAGCAGCGGTCATTTGGTCCAGTGTTGCGAGCGAGATCGACGAAGACGGCGCCAAGGCTTTGCTGGACGTCTCGTCCGAGTGCTGCGAGATAGGTGCGGTCCATGGTGGACTGGTTTCCCACGGAATGCCGTTCGATGGTTCGCTGCAACGTGTCGGCAGCCCGTATCCAATCCGGAACGCTGGCAAACTGGCCGAGGCTCTTCTTGATGTTGATCAGCCGCTTTTGCCCAACGAAATCGTATGTGCGGGCACGGTCCGGGAGAAACAGGATTCTAGTCTCACCGTTTATCGGCGGGGTGATGTCGAGCAACGCCCCGTCCTTCTCCCAAACCGCATGATGTTCCGCCTCGATGAACACGCGCGGCCATTCCCAGATCAGCCAGCCGTAGACGAGCGATCCGCCGTCACGGTCCACCTTGGCCGCGACATTGTTGAAGCATTCTGACGGTTGCGCCTCATTATCGGGCTGGACTGCGATGTAGGACGGCTTGGCGTCGGCATTGATACCGGCGCAGAACGCCCGTACGGCCGGGCTTAGCTCCTTCGGCGACGTCGTATAGCTCTTCTTGAACAGGTCGGTGCTGATTGCGGGCACGCCGATCCCCCGGGTTCGGTGTTACGGCGATCAGTCACGACGCACGACGACGACATGTGACAGGCCCCGGTCGACGGCCTGCTCCTTCGCCCGCTCTATCACCTCGTTCAGAAGCATGTCGAAGGGACCGGAGCCTCCCCAGTCCTTTTCGTCGCTGATGTGAAAATAACCTTTGTCACTCGTCCCGGGAACGCCGTCCCTGTGAACGCGCACAACGATGTGACGTTCGTCCGGCATGTCGGGCGGCGCCCAGATGACTGTTACCATTTTTCGGCCTCCATAACCCATGCACTCCCGTCACCATAGCGTCATCGACAAGACGGGCCATATCTGCACCAAGAATCATCCTGTACAGGGATGATATCTCAACCAATGGCGGACAGTTCCGATTTATGATTTTCTCCTTCTTATTTCCTTCGGAATAGTAGTTTGAATATCCGGCGAAACAATATTCGTCGTTGCATTGGGAGGGCGCATGGAAATCGAAGGACAAACGATCCGGGCGATATGGGATGCGTTGCAAAGACCGGAACCGTCCGATCGCCCTTTTCCGGCTTCGTTGGCTACAAGGATTACTGAGACTGGATGGGCATCGACAGCCGATATCGAAGATTTGCTGCTTATGCTCGACCGCAGATTGGATCCGCCTGCGGTCATTGATATCGAAAAATTCGCCGCCGCGCTGGACCTGCCGTTCCGCGCTGTCTTCTCGCGCCCGAAACATCGTCTCGATGACGGTTTCGGTCACTCCATGCTTTCCGCGATCGATACCGCCGCCTTTTGCATCTTCATCGAACGGCTGGGTTTCCGGAGCGACCTGACGATCTTGTGCGCTCGGCTCATGGGGGCAATTCCGCCGGTTTCCCATCTGAACGAGGACGAGATCTCGGTTCTCTTCTATGAGCAGAACCGTCATCGCATGCCGCCTGTAACCCTCTCGGCGCCTCACCGGCCATGGCGGGGAATGCGCACGATGCGACACAAGACCGGATCGGGTTACCGACTGGAGTATGTAATTGATGACGATGGTGAGCCACTGTGGCTGAAGATCGTCGCCCCGAAATATCGCAAGCGGCCGGAAACACAATCCGTGACCTGCCCCGATTGCGGAATGCTCTACGTCAAGGGCCTGCGAACCGACGAACAGGCGCACCGGTCGTTCCACCGCAAGCGTTTTGCCATCATCGATCCGAAGCCGAACCGGCAATTCGCCGATGCGTTGTCCCGCGATCTCGACGCTTCCTGGGTGGATGCGTCGTCTCCGAAATGGAAACGCAAGGCGGTCTATGATCGGGCGTTGGAGTTCAAGCGCGAGCTCGGCTACGACTTCGTGCAATGGGAGATCGATCCCGATCACGATGGCGAAGCGGTCGGATTCCTGTTTTCCGACGACGCGGATCGGATTGTCGGAGCCTGCGCGTTTCGCCCCCAGCCGGCTGGACGCGGCGACCACCCCTGGCGGCTCGACTGGATATGGATGTGCCCCGATGCGCGGCGCCGGGGTCTGTTGGGGCGCCAGTGGGATCGCTTTCGTCAGAGGTTCGGTGTCTTCGACATCGAGCCGCCGATCTCGGAAGCGATGCAGGCGTTTTTACGCAAGCGAGGATGCGCCGGTCTGATCAGGTGATCGTTTCGAGGAATTCGGCCAGCAGTCTGTTGAACGCCTGCGCCTCCTCGCGATGGACGGCATGCCCTGTCCCGGCGAGCCGGATTGGCTTGCCCGTCCAGACGTTCCGGTAAGAGAGGCTGTCGACATAGTCCAGATTGACGACCGGATCGTCGGCGCCGTTGATGATCAGCAGGGGTATTGCCGTCGTTTCGGCCACCTTACGCTGGTCGCTGGTTTTGCCGGCCTGTGCGTCTTCCATCATATATTGCCGCGCCCGACCGTCGGTGCGCCAGATAGCGGCGAGGAATGTTTCATTGCCCTCGTCCTGTTTCCCGAGCGCCATCCTGGCGATCATCCCGACCTGTTCTTCGGTGATGACGAGGCTGCCGGTATAGGCCATGTCCGGGCTGGGCACGAAGCCGGCGATCAGTCCCTCGATGCTGTTCTCGATCGGCGGCGTACCGAAAATGATCGCGCCGGCAATCGACTTTTCGACACGCGCGAGCAGTTCCAGAGTGATATGGCCACCGAGCGAATGGCCGAGCAGCGCGTATCGTGTGACGCCGATCCCGGCCAACAATTCGGAAACGGCGTTCGCATAGCCGGTCATGCTGTAGCTTCGGCGTGGGTCTGTCGCGTCGGATGAGCCTCCGTGACCGGGCAGGTCGATGGCAATGGTTCGGTACGTGTTCCCGAAGGCGGTGATCTGGAGCGCAAAGCTCTCTTTGCAAATAGAGTTGGCGTGCAACATCACAAGCGCAAGCCCATCGGCGCGATTATCGTAAAAGGCTATTCTGCCGTCTGATGTGTCGAAAAACTGTTCTTCCATATGTTCTCTCGTGTCGCTTGTCGTTCACGTCGCCGTCCCGGATTTGACGGAGACGGTAGCCGCACATGTTCACGACGCGGGGGAACGGCGCAATGTGCAGATCTGCATGTAACGGCGGTTGTTGGAAAGGAAGAGGGCCGTGGGACGGGGCGAGTCCCGGCGGTCGAGAGAGAGCGCTGACGGGGCTTGTCCTGTTCCCGCTCTCACGAGGACTACTCCATGTACATCATGTTGCCCGCGGCCGATGCTTCTGCCGCACCGCTTCCGCTCGATCGCGAACCGGCCGCTCCGTCTGCCGCTATACTCGCCGCGGCCAATCTGCTGCTTCCCCATCTCGAACGCGGCCAACCAGTCGACACCGGCATGCTGCGTGTCGCCATGGAAACGACGTTCGGCGCCTCCGATGCGTCGGGTGTCTGGGACTGGAAGGAGGCTTACGAGGCCGGCGAGATAGCGACCGTCCTGTTCCTGCGCAAATACGGAAAGACGCTGTTCCGTAAAGCAGGACAGCCGGCTTTGCGTCTTTCAGCGCTCATTAAAATAGCCGCGCTTCTGCCGACCCATACACGCCGCTCGGAAGAATCTCAGGCGCTCCAGCAGTTCTCGACGCCTGTGCCTTTGGGGCTTGCGGCCCTGACGGCGGCGGCGATCACGCCGGACGATCGCGTACTGGAGCCTTCGGCCGGCACGGGCCTCCTCGCCATTCTGGCCGAAATCAGCGGCGGCACGCTTCTCCTCAATGAGTTGGCTGGAATCCGCGCCGATCTGCTCGCCTCGCTGTTTCCAGCCAACACCGTCACGCGCGTCGATGCGGCCCAGATCGACGATCATCTCGCACCGAAAGCCGTACCGTCCGTGGTGCTGATGAATCCGCCGTTCTCGGCGCTCGCGAACGTCTCAGGCCGTGTCGCCGACGCAGGCTTTCGCCATATCGCCTCGGCGCTGAACCGCCTCGCGCCGGGTGGGCGGCTGGTGACGATCACCGGCGCCAATGTCGGCCCGGATCTTGCCGACTGGCGTGACGCCTTCACGCGGTTGCAGGAGCGTGGCCGCATCGTCTTCACCTCCGCCGTCGCCGGCTCGGTCTATCGCAAACATGGCACGACTTTTCCGACGCGGCTCACCGTCATCGATAAGCTGCCCGCCGACGATCCGGCCGTCTTCCCGGCTGCGCCGGGGATCGCGCCCGATGTCGCCACGCTGCTGGGCTGGATCGAGGCTCAGGTGCCGCCGCGGTTGCCGGTCACGCTGCCGGAAACCACAGCATCACGCTCGGCGGCAACGCCACGATCCGTGCGCGGCTATCTCGCGCGCTCGGCTTCGTCGCGTCCGGCTGCTGCTGTGGCCGCCGATCCAGAAGGCATCGAGCTGGCCTATGAGACCGTGGACTGGACTGCGGCCGAAGGCGCGCATCTGACGGACGCCATTTACGAGGAATACGGATTGCAGTCGATCCGTATTCCCGGCTCGACGGCCCATCCGACCAAGCTGGTGCAGTCGGCAGCGATGGCGAGCATTGCGCCGCCGAAGCCGGCCTATCGGCCGACGCTGCCCGCGAACATTCTCGGCCTCCTGTCCGACGCGCAGTTGGAGACCGTCATCTATGCCGGCGAGGCGCATGGCGAATATCTCGCTGGATCGTGGACAGTGGACGAGACCTTCGATGTCATCCAGGCCGCGCCCGCCGACGCCAAGCGTGCCGTCCGCTTCCGCCGCGGCTTCATGCTCGGCGACGGGACCGGCGCGGGGAAGGGACGCCAATCGGCTGGCGTCATCCTTGACAACTGGCTGCGCGGCCGCCGCAAGGCTGTATGGATCAGTAAATCCGACAAGTTGATCGAAGACGCGCAGCGCGATTGGTCGGCTCTCGGCATGGAGCGCCTTCTGGTGACGCCGCTCTCGCGCTTCCCGCAGGGCGGGCCTATCACGCTCTCGGAAGGCGTCCTATTTACAACCTATGCCACGCTACGCTCCGACGACCGTGGCGAGAGGGTTTCGCGCGTCCGGCAGATCGTTGAATGGTTGGGCTCCGATTTCGATGGAGTGATCATTTTCGACGAAAGCCATGCGATGCAGAACGCCGGCGGCGGCAGGGGAGAACGAGGCGACGTTGCCGCCTCGCAACAGGGGCGCGCTGGCCTCCGGCTTCAGCACGCCCTGCCGGATGCGCGCGTCGTCTATGTCTCGGCGACCGGCGCCACCACCGTCCACAATCTCGCCTATGCCCAGCGGCTCGGCCTCTGGGGTGGCGAGGATTTCCCCTTCGCCACACGCGCCGAATTTGTGGAGGCCATCGAGGACGGCGGCGTCGCGGCCATGGAGGTCCTGGCTCGCGATCTGCGCTCGCTCGGCCTCTACACCGCCCGCTCGCTCTCTTACGACGGCGTGGAATACGAACTGGTCGAGCATCAGCTCACCGACGAGCAGCGCCGCATCTACGACGCCTATGCCGGGGCGTTCGCCATCATCCATAACCATCTCGACGCAGCGATGCAGGCCGCCAACATCACCGGCAGCGACGGCACGCTGAACAGGCAGGCCAAGTCGGCCGCCCGCTCGGCCTTCGAGTCGGCCAAGCAGCGCTTCTTCGGCCATCTGCTGACGTCGATGAAGACGCCGACCCTGATCCGCTCGCTCGAGCGCGACCTCGAGCACGGCCATGCCGCCGTGATCCAGATCGTCTCGACCGGTGAAGCGCTGATGGAACGGCGGCTTGCCGAGATCCCGACCGAGGAATGGAACGACGTCCGCGTGGACATCACGCCCCGCGAATATGTGTTATCCGGAGCTCCGGATAAGACATAATATGCCGCGTCGGCGTTATGCTGAGTTCGGGGTTTCAAACTGTTGTTCTTCTGATTCATTTTCGGGTTTCCGCTTTGGATAATCATGATGTCTCTGCTCTCAACCGCAGAAGGACATCTCCAATGAACTCCCCCTCCAACTCTCCGCTCGGTGGCCATGCCGAGGCCGATGACCGCACTCTCGTCCGCAGGTATTTCACGGATAATCCCGGGCTGTCGGCGGGCGCGCTGAGTGCCGCCCGACATTTCCTGAAGTGGGTACGCGCCCGGAAGATCCCGATCAGAGACCTCGATGTATCGGCAGTGAATCGGTTCCTGCGCCATCGCTGCCGTTGCGGCCACTACAGACCTGCGCAATTGCGCAACCCGGCCTACGCGACCGATACCCGCAGGTTCCTGAGTTATCTCGAAGCCACCGGAATGGTCTTCATTGCCGATGACATCGCACGGCTCGCGCAATACCTGCAGGCCTATGCCGGGAAGCTCCGCGCCGCCCGTTACAGCGAAGTGACGTATTCGATGCGACTGAGCCAGGCGCGCCATTTCGCGGAATGGGCGCTGCAGATGCGTGTTCCGGCCCACGGGCTCGATGATGTCATTATCGACCAGTTCGCACATCATGATTGCCGATGCGGGATCAAAACCAAGCGCGGCAAACGGGTCAAGGGTTCAGGAACCAGGGATCGTCGTCGTGGTGCTCGTGCTTTTGTGCGGTTCCTTAGGGATGAGGGTCTGGTTCCGGTCGAAGAGCCTGACTGCGTCACCGCCTGCGATCCGCGCCTAACCGCGTTTGCGGAATGGCTGCACCGTGAACGTGGGGTAACGTCCGAGACCGTGCGGCGCTATGTGAACGAAGCGGACCGCTGGCTGGAGCGCCTTGGGGCAGCCCCGAAGGATTACAACGCGGCGGCAATCCGGTCGATCGTTCTGGATCAGGGCGAAGAGCGCTCCCGATCATCCGTACGCATGACGGTCACCGTGCTGCGTTCCTTCCTGCGCTTCACCATCATTCAAGGTGAATGCGCCCCGGCGCTTCTCCATGCGGTACCACCCGCTGTTCGGCGCAGGCTTTCGACCGTCCCGCGCACCATACCCACCGCGAAGATCGAAGAGATCATAGCCTCCTGTCGCACCGATACGCCGGTCGCGATACGGGACCGCGCCATTCTCCTCCTCCTCGCCCGGTTGGCCCTGCGCGCGGGAGACATCTGGCAACTGCGCCTGTCCGATATCGACTGGCGCGCGAGCCGGTTGCGATTGCATGGCAAGGGTAGACGCGGAGTGATGATGCCTCTGCCGCAGGATGCAGGCGATGCGGTGCTGGCCTATATCGAGGATGCTCGTCCGGTGGTCGCCACGGACAGAGTTTTTCTGCGAACCCAGGCTCCTTTCACCCCACTGCGATCCGCCGCCGAGATCGCCGGGATCGTTTCCCGTGTCCTGAACCGCGGCGGCTTTGCCGGCTTGCCGACCGGCTCACATGTCTTTCGCCATTCACTGGCGTCCGCCTGGTTACGCGGCGGTGCGGATCTTGACCAGATCGGTGTCGCGCTGCGCCACACCTCCCGCTATACGACAGCGATCTATGCCAAGGTCGATGTCGAGATGCTGGCAGAGGTAGCGCAGCCATGGCCGGGATGCGCGTCATGATGCATCACGATGTCGACCGCTTCGTCCAACTCAATCGCGCTCTTGGAATGAAGTTTGCCGCGCAAGAGACATCCTTGCGCGCCTTCGCGGATTTTGCCGCGGAACGTTCCATCACGCATGTGACGACCGCGCTGATCCTGGAATGGGCCGGTGGCGCCGCGACGCCTTATGCAGCGCAGGCCCGGTTTGATCGCGCCCGTGCCCTGACCATGTTTCTGCACGCGGAAGATGCGCGGCACGAGATACCGGCGATGGGCCTGCTGGGCCGTTCACGCCGACGGCGACGACCTGACGGAGGATGGCCTCATGATCCGCAAGGGCAAGTTCGGCAAGAGCCGCCTCGTACCGATACATCCTTCAACCCGCGCCGCGCTGGAACGGTATCTCGAAGCCCGCAGTGCCGTGCGCCATCCGGGCGATGATCTCTTCGTTCTGGGCCACGGCCGCGCCCCGACGGCGACAAGGGTTTACGTGGTCTTCGTTCGGATCGTGCGCAAGCTCGGTTATCGCAACCCAACAGGCCCTGGCCCCCGTGTGCACGATCTGCGCCATACATTCGCAGTGCGATCTCTCGAAGCTTGCGGGCACGATCCACAGGCGGTGTTGCGGCACATGAAGGCGCTGAGCACCTATCTCGGCCATGTCGATATCGCCAATACCTACTGGTACCTCGAGGCCACGCCGGTCCTGCTGAAGATGATCGCGTCGACCGCCGAAGATATCTGGATCGGAGGTACGGCATGACCCCGCTTGCTCCCGATCTTTCGGCCTTCCTGCGAACCCATCTCCCGGGCGACTGCGGAGCGAGCCGACATACCATCGCGGCCTATGCCCACGCGTTCACCCTTCTGCTGCGGTTTGCGGCGGGGCGGCTCAAGCGAACCCCTTCGGAACTCGCCATAGAAGACCTTGATGTGCAGATGATCAGGGCGTTCCTTGAACATATCGAGGAAGGGCGCGCCAACTCCGTCCGGTCCCGCAACGCGCGGCTGGCGGCGGTCAAATCGTTCTTCCGTTTCGTCGAACATCGACACCCAGCATGTCTTGAGCAGGCGATGATGATCCGGGCCATGCCGATCAAGCGGACAGATGCCAAGCTGATCGACTATCTGACCAGGGAAGAAGTCCGTGCCCTGCTTGCCGCGCCGAACCGTCACACGCCGGGTGGATTGCGGGACGGGGCGATGCTGCATCTGGCCTATGCCGCAGGGTTGAGGGCATCCGAACTGCTCGCGGTGCGAATGGACGATTTTCCCGAAGTTTCGTTGTCCAGCGTTCGGATCCTGGGCAAGGGGCGGCGGGAGCGCGTCCTGCCGCTCTGGAAGGAGACCCAAGCCACCATTCGCGCGTGGCTGGCTGTCCGGCCAGGCAATGTGGGGCCCGAACTGTTCCTGAACCGTGATGGTCGCCAGATGACACGGGACGGGTTCGCCTACAGGCTCAGGCAGCATGTGGCGACCGCCGAAGGCTTGGCACCCTCGATCGCCGCAAAGCACGTGACCCCGCATGTGCTGCGGCACAGCTGCGCCATGCATACGCTTCAGGCTACCGGCGATATCCGCAAGGTCGCGCTCTGGCTTGGACATACCAGCATCCAGACGACGGAGATGTATCTGCGCGCGGACCCGGCCGAGAAGCTCGCACTTCTGGATGCGCATCATGCCCCGCTGATCAAACCCGGCAAATTCCGGGAACCCTCGGACAAGCTGATGCAGATATTGGCCGTCGCGACACAGAGATCCTGACTGATCGGGCAGAATTGGTGTCCCGCTATCGGCGGGGCGCTATTCCATCACATAGCCGAGCGCCCGATAGCCGGTCCGTCGTTTGGCGGCCATTCTGGCGAGGACCGGGACCGAACTGTCGACATAATCGACCACCAGCACGTCCTTCTTTTCGTCATGCCGCCGATGCAACCTGCCGACATATTGCGCCAGCGTGCCTTTCCAGGCGATCGGCATTGTCAGGAACAGGGTGTCGAGCCGGGCGTCATCGAAGCCCTCGCCGATATAACGCCCTGTCGCGAGGATCAGCCGTTCCTCATCATCATCGACATTCAGCGCCGCATGCGCGGCATTCCGGTCCTTTGCGGACATGCCGCCACGGAGTACGACGATGTTTTTCACAAATCGGGAGAGTCGTTGATGAAGATGCTCGAGGTGATCCTTCCGCTCGGTCAGTACGATCGGTGAGCGTTTGACCTCAAGCGATTTCAACACGTCATTGAAGATCAGATCGTTTCGGGCCTCATCCTCCGCCAGAGCGGCATAGATTGCGGGGATGGACGGGCGTTCGGCTATGGCGAGGGCCTCCGGCAATCTGAATCTCGTATGACGTTCCCGCGCCCGATGGTGAAGGCCGTTTTCTGCTGCCTGTGATTTGGCGCTTACCTGATGGCGTACCGGACCGCATTGCATGAAGATGATCGGGTGATGCCCGTCTTTCCGGGCGACCGTTGCCGACAATCCCGTAACATAGCGCGCCTTCGATCTGCGGGCGACAAGCTCAAAGCTTGCAGCGGACAGGTGATGGCACTCATCGACGACAAGATGGCCGTAATCGGCAACGATATCGTCAACTTCGCCCTTGCGAACCAGGCTCTGGATCAGCGCCACGTCGATCACACCGGTGGGTTTGCGCTTTCCCGCGCCAATGGTGCCGATCTGCTTCGGGTCAATCTGCAGAAAGGACTTGAGGCGCTCGATCCATTGGCTAAGGAGTTCGCGACGATGAACAAGAACCAGCGTATTGCTGGCACGACGCGCGATCAGCGCCGAGGCCACAACCGTCTTGCCGAATGCGGTCGTGGCGGCAAGCACGCCGGTATCGTGTTCGGCCAATGCTTCGAACGCTCGCGATTGCTGTTGGCGAAGTTCGCCACGGAAGCAGACCGTCTCAGGCAAGCGGGTTCCGTCTTCACGCAAATCGTCCAGTTCGGCTCTCACACCGTGATCGGACAGGAACCCGACCACTTCGTCGAAGCTGCCGCGCGGCAGGGCGACGTGTCGGGGATGCAGTTCGGCACAGGACACAATGCGCGGCTTTCCGAATGTCGGCAGCCGCATCGCCTGCGCGCGATAGAATTCGGGGTTCTGGAACGCGGCCAGTCGCACCAGTTGGGCAACCATGGCCGAAGGCAACTCCGAGCGGTCGATATAGATCTGGTCGGCAATCGTTACCTTGATGGTCGGTGGAACGGGCACGTCGAGGCGTCGCGCCGTGCTGCGGCGTGACGGAGTCATCTTCCAGGGTTCGTCCGCCTGTTCGTCATCCACAGGCATGCGCACGCCCAGTATCCGCCCGGAAAGCTCGGCGGCTTCGACGAGCTTGGTCACCGCTGCCGCAGACAATCTCGGCAAGGAGGACAAATAGGCCCACTGATCGTCATACGGCCGCATGCCCGCGTCCACAAAGACGCTGTTGCCAGCCTTGCGCGCGGTGTTCTGGAGCGGCAGTGCGATCAGGTTGCCGAAGCCGCCGAGCGGCATGATATCCTGATTTGGAAACAGCCGGTCATAGGAAGCAAAACCGATTTCCGGCCGCCGCTCCATCGTTTCGGTGATCAGAACTGATCCAAACTGGCGTGCCACACGGGCAGAGACCGGTTCGGAGAAGAAGATCCAGATATGACCGCCATTTCCAGATCTCGATCGTTCCAGCGCTGCGGGAACGCCCTTTGCCCGACAGGTTTCGAGCAGCGCATTCGCGTCATCCGCCCAGGATGCCTTGTCAAAATCCGCCGCCAGAAACCAGCATGTATCACCGGATAGTAGCGGATAGACGCCGGCTACAAAATCGCCACTTCGGCCATCGCCACCGCGCAGGTGTTTTTCCATGACACTTTCGTCCGGCGGGATGAACTTCTGATGGAGGCATTCACCGCATTTGACCTTCGGTTTGCCGCATATTCCTTTCACCCATTCGTTGGCACAAGCAGGCGAATACCCCGAGCGACCGGTCTTCCTGTTGTCCCATCGCAACGGGAACACGTCAGGCCGACCGGCGAACAGGCTTCGGAACAGGTCAACCTTTTCGTGCGACGGCGAAGCATTCGTGACGGAGGCGTTCTCGAAGGAGGGCTGTTTCACGGTTGGCGCGGGCTCTGCAGCAAGACGAGCCTCAAGTGCCGCCATCTCGCGCTGAAGCTCATGCCGTTCAGCATCCAGATCGGCCAGCCGCGCTCGAACCCGCGTCAGGTTTTCCTCAATATCGTTCTTGTCGGTCACGCGTGATTTCCACCCAGTCTCTTCTGTCCCGCCCAGCATAATGCGCGGAAGAGGCCGGCGTAAGAAGGTCGGCATTAAGAGTTGGAGGGGGAGTTCGTTGGGGATGTCCTTCTGCGATTGAGAGCAGAGGCATCATGATTATCCAAAGCGGAAACCGAAAATGAATCAGAAGAACAACAGATTGAAACCCCGAACTCAGCATAACGCCGACGCGGCATATTATGTGCTCGACTATCTCGCGCACAGCTTCCCGACGCAGCTCTACGAGCCTTACACCGACAGCGAGGGCAATCTGTCGTCGCGGCCGGTCTATCGCGACGGTCAGCCCGTCGAGAGCCGGGAAGCCGCTGCCCGCCGCGACGAGTTGATCGAGCGGCTCGCCTCGCTCCCGCCCGTTCCCGGTGCCCTCGACCAGATCGTCCAGCGCTTCGGCACCGACATGGTGGCAGAGGTGACGGGACGCTCCCGCCGGATCATCCGCAAGGGCGATCGCCTTGCCGTCGAAAACCGCGCCCCATCCGCCAACCTGGCGGAAACGGCCGCGTTCATGGACGACCAGAAGCGCATCCTGGTCTTCTCCGACGCTGGCGGTACCGGGCGCAGCTATCATGCCGAGCTGTCGGCGCGAAACCGGCGCCTGCGCGTCCACTATCTCCTCGAACCGGGCTGGAAGGCGGATGCCGCCATTCAGGGGCTCGGCCGTACCAACCGGACGAACCAGGCGCAGCCGCCCTTGTTCCGTCCGATCGCGACCGATGTGAAGGCCGAGAAGCGTTTCCTCAGCACCATCGCCCGGCGTCTCGATACGCTCGGCGCGATCACGCGCGGGCAACGCCAGACCGGCGGCCAGGGCCTGTTCCGGCCAGAGGACAATCTGGAAAGCACCTACGCCCGCAACGCGCTGCGCCAGCTCTATCTCCTGCTGGTTCGCGGCAAGATCGAGGGCTGCTCGCTGGATCGCTTCGAGGCAGCCACCGGCCTGAAGCTAATGGACAGCAACGGCATCAAGGATGAGTTGCCGCCCATCACGACTTTCCTCAACCGCTTGCTCGCGCTCACCATCGAGCTTCAGGGCATCCTGTTCACCGCCTTCGAGCAGTTGCTCGACGCCAAGGTGCAGGGTGCCATCGCCAGCGGCATCTATGACGTCGGGCTGGAAACGCTGACGGCGGAGAGCTTCGTCGTCATCGACCGCAAGACGATCTACACCCATCCGGCGACGGGCGCGCAAACGCGGCTGCTCACCATCACCGAGCGGCGGCACAACCGGCCGATGACGCTGGCGGATGCTCTTGCCTATGCCGACGATGATCTCGGCAAGCTGTTGATCAACGCCAAGTCTGGTCGGGCTGCCGTGCAGGTTCCAGCGCCTTCGCTCATGCTGGATGACGGAGAGATCGAACGGCGCGTGCGGCTGATCCGGCCCATGGAGCACTATCACGCTTCGCTGAAGATGATGGCGGAAAGCCACTGGGAAGAAACCGATCGAGAAACCTTCGCGGCGGTCTGGAACCGGGAAATCTCCGAGGTTCCGACCCATTCCGACAGCACCATTCACGTCGTCGCCGGACTCCTCCTGCCGGTGTGGAAACGCCTGCCGAATGAATCGACGCGCGTTTACCGGCTTCAGACCGATGACGGCGAGCGCATCATCGGTCGTCGCGTCTCTCCGGCCTGGGCGGCGAACGCCACCGCGACCGGAACGACCAGCCTGTCCGCCGAGGACGCCCATGCGGCGCTGATGGAGGGGCGGACGATCCTTGATCTCACCGAGGGCCTCCAGCTTCGCCGCGCTCGTGTCATGGACGCCAACCGGATCGAGCTTTCCGGCTTCACCGAGGCCATGCGCGAGCGGCTGCGCGCCTATGGTCTCTTCACCGAGATCATCTCGTGGAAACTGCGCTTCTTCGTGCCAGTCGATGCCCCAGGCGTCGCCGTGCTCGCAAAGCTGCTCGGCACCTATCCGGTCGAGCGGATCGGCGAGCGGGAGGCGGCGTGATGGCCCGTCACGATGCTTCCGATCTGGCAATCCGTCTCGGCCGACAGGCCGAGGCGGTCTGCCGCGAATACCTGTCTTCCGGCCGTCGCTCCGGCAACTACTGGCTGGTCGGGGATGTCCAAAACACCCCCGGACGCTCGCTGTATGTCCGTCTCAAGGACACCGCCAAAGGCCCGGCAGGAAAGTGGACCGATGGCGCGACGGGACAGCACGGCGACCTCCTCGACGTCATCCGCGAGGCGCTCGGCCTTGTCGACTTCAGGGATGTGGCCGAGGAAGCACGCCGGTTCCTCAGTCTCCCGCATCTCGAACCGGAAAAGACGAGAACACCGACCGGCAAGACGTCAAGCATCGCCATTGGTTCACCTGAAGCGTCACGGCGCCTCTTCGCCATGTCGCAGCCGATCGGCGGCACCCTTGCGGAAATCTACCTTGGAGGCAGGGCGATCACGTCGCTCTTTGGCACCGCCGCGCTGCGTTACCACCCGCAGTGCTATTACAGGCCCGACGAGCATTCGCGCACCGAGATCTGGCCGGCGATCGTCGCTTCCGTCACCGATCTCGCCGGACGGCAGACCGGTGCGCACCGCACCTGGCTTTCCCCGGACGGTTCGGGCAAGGCGCCTGTTGAGACGCCGAGACGGGCGATGGGCGACCTTTTCGGGCACGGCGTCTGCTTCGGGGTGGCCGGTGAGGTGCTCGCCGCCGGAGAGGGAATCGAAACCGTGCTGTCGCCCCGCATGGTTCTGCCCCACATGCCGATGATGGCGGCGCTCTCGGCCGCCCACCTCGCTGCCATCCTGTTCCCGTCGACGTTGCGCCGGCTCTATGTACTGCGTGATCGCGACCCGGCCGGCGACGGTGCCAGAGACAGCCTGATCACCAGAGCAGCGAGCGTCGGCATCGAGGCGATCCCGGTGTCGCCGATCGGCGGGGACTTTAACGACGATCTGCGCTGGCGCGGCGTCGACGCCCTCCGGGCGGCTCTGAAGGATCAGCTTCATCCCGAAGACGTCAGCCGGTTCATGGAGAGATGAGACGACCGGTGGAGGATGAGGCGCGGCCCCAGGGCATCTTCGCCTGCCGCCTCCATTCATCACTGGAAGCATCCTTCCCGTGTCGGAGAGGCCGGCGCCCACGGCCTTCTGAGAGGGCGATCGGCTCACAAGCTGGCCCGCCGGGCAATGGCGGCGGCCGACTATTTTCCGCCGCGTCCTGCGGACGCTTTGCATCGCGAAGCAAAATAGCCGGCCTTTGCCATCAAGGCCCTCGCGGGAGCGCGAGGGCTGCCAGGCCGTCCCGCCTGTGAGCTTCGACGCCTGCGAAGGCCGCGATGGGCGCGGTCTCCAGACAAAGGACGCTCCCGATGATGAACGAAGACGAGAACGCAGGCTTCGAACCGGACCACACCTCATCCTCCACCGATCATCTCCTCACCGAACTCCAGCTCTACGGCTGGCGCCCGTTTCAGGACGAACCCGATCCAAGGCCGCTGCCGGAAGGCACCATGGTCGCCGCCGCAGTCGCAGACATCTTCGACGCCCTTCTCGCTACGCTCGGCGACACCCGCCTCGAACCCGACCTCGACGATCTGCTTTGGGGGGCTGTCAACCTCTTTCACCGTGCCGCCGGCCGGGTCGAGCGCGAGCTTGACGATAACGAGCAGGCACAGCGCCGCCTTCAGAGGGAACAGGATGGCAGCGAGGTCAAGAGCGTCGAACTCGAACGCCTCACGGCAGAGGGCCAGACCCTGATCGAGCGGCGCAACAGCTTGGAACTCTTCCGAGACCTCTCGGCGGAAGCTTTCGAGCACCACACCGGCACGCCTTGGCGGCCGCGCACCGGCTCGATGGTCAACCATCGCTATCTGACCTCGGCGGTGATCGACAGCCGCGACTTCCTTGCCGCGAAACGCCGGGCTGAGAAGGAGTTGCTGCTGCCCGCCGGCCCCAGGGTTGCTCTGACCGGCGGCGCCGACTTCAATGACCATCGGCTGATCTGGGGGCGGCTCGATCAGGTCCATGCCAAGCACCCCGACATGGTGCTGTTGCACGGCGGCACGCCGAAGGGTGCCGAACTGATCGCCTCCCGCTGGGCCGACCACCGCAAGGTGCCGCAGATCGCCTTCAAACCCGACTGGACGAAGCATGGCAAGGCCGCGCCCTTCAAGCGAAACGACGCCTTGCTCGACACCCTGCCGGTCGGTGTCCTCGTCTTCCCCGGTACGGGGATTCAGGACAATCTCGCCGACAAGGCGAAGAAGCTTGGCATCCCGGTCATGAAGTTCGACGGCGGCGCGTAAAGCGCCGCCGCTCGGCGGCTGTTTCAATCGCCTTTACTTGACGTAAGTCCGTATTCGGGTTCAAATGAAACATCTTAGCAGCAACGGTGAATTGGCATAGTCGCAGGCGGAGCGTATTTCCCGGCAGCCTGTCTTGGTTCTCAACCGTTATGCGGAGGCTGCCATGACGCTGATTCTGCTTGCCATCTCCCTGACGATCACGCTCTGCGTCATCGCCTACAATTTCGCAATCTACGCTTTGCCCTTCATGGTCGGGCTGACCGCCTTCCAATATGTCTATGGAATGGAAGCCGGCTTCCTGATGTCGGGCTTCGCCGCCATCGGCACGGCGGTGCTTTCTGTGGCGCTGGTCATTGCCGTCGTGGGCTTTGCCAAGAACCCGGCTTTGCGCCTGACCGCGCTCGCCATATTCGCAATCCCGGCAACCATCGCTGGCTATGCGCTCGTTCACGGTGTCACGAAGAATTTTATCGATTCGACGATCGCCTTGAACCTGCTCGGTGGCGCCGGTGGCCTGTTCATCGGCATCGCGGCGATGCTCGATCTCAACGCGCTCGGCACGGCAGTTCTCTCACGCTGATGCGGCCTCGACCTACCGCTCCATGGAAAACCTGTGGTGGCTTAGGCCATCGTGCCTTCGGCTCCGCTTAGAGCGGGACGATTGAGTCAGCGCCGTGGTGGCCGTCATCTTCGGTCTGCTTGGCCCGGCTCTGGAAGCCGATCATCGGATGGTGATCCCATGCGCTGAATTGTGGTCACCTCCGTTGCGGTTGGTCCGCTTCGTATAGCGAGGCAGCCGTGAGCACCTTCATATTGCCGTCTCGCAATGCTGCTGGGCGTACCTTCAGACGCCGAGGCGGGAACAGTGCCAAGTACCTGCGGCCCGATAGCCGTCCTTGTCCCGATCTGCCTTCCGGCGGACGGAGCGCGGTGGCCGGTGAAGGGTTCCTTCGGATATGCTTGGCGTGTGAGGGTTTCGGCACAGAGCCTGTCAGGGTGCTATTGCCAGCAAGGACGATGGTTCTGCTGCGCATCCCCGTTTGTGCTCTCAAAGGCACCAATCCCTCCGACTGACTGATCCCCTAAGACCGTTCGGTTTCTGACCGCAACCCGCGCGGCTCCGGACCGAGTTGGCGCAAGCGCCTGCCCGCCCCACTCCGGGCCTTACGGGTCAAGCTGCCGCTTAAAAGCGTCAGTGCAGGCATCTCCCGACGGCCTTGGCCGGGTCTCGTCGGAGGGATGGTCCCTCCGAGGAGCAACGGAGATACGAAAATGCAGAACATCGTCATTCTTGCCGGCAACATCGGCCAGGCCCCCGAAACCCGCAACACTCATGGCGGCACCAGCATCACCCACTTCACCTTGGCAACATCACGCCCCCGCTATTCGGAAGGCAAGGTGGTCCGGGACAAGGACGGCTACCGGGTCCAGGACACCGAATGGCACCGTATCACCGCCTTCAACGGCCTCGGCAAGACGATCCAGCAGCATTGCGAGAAGGGCATGAAGGTTCTGGTTCGCGGCCGCATCCACTATACGAAATGGACCGATCGCGACGGCGTCGATCGCTACAGCACGGAGATCATCGCCGAGACGGTGGACTTCCTGAGCCGAGCGAGGCAGACCGAAAACGAGGACGGTCAGTTCATCGACGACAGCGACATCCCGTTCTGAGCGGTGGCCAGAGGCCCGGCGGCGCAAGCCGCCGGGTTTTCCCATGTTCGCATCATATCGTGATCGCTGTTTGCTTGCCCTGGTGTGGCCGAGCCGAGGCCTCCATCCGGCTCGGGCGAACGGGAACAGCTTGATCCGGCCCAGTCATATTCGGCGGCGGGCATCACGCAACCGTCGCCAATGGCGCAAGGATAATCGAGACCATCAGGGTGGCGCCGTCGGCAGGCTCGAACATCCGGCAATGCAGGGATTTCCGGCTCACGTCAGCGCGCACTGCCCCGCTCTTTGAGACGCAACCTTGGTTTCAATCCCGGCCTTCCACGATCAACCCATGAAGGGTCGGACTATGCGAAGCATGCCGCCGCGCGAGGCTTCGCCTCGGCGGTGATCGCGGCCGGGACCAAAACACATCGGGCGCCTGTCGAGCGGGGAATGGTCTCCGCCTCCAAACAGGAGCCGGAAAATGTCCCTTGCAGATGCCCACGCCTTCGCCTTCAGCCTCGCCGCCACCCTGATGGTCACGATCGTTGTCTTCCGCGCCGGCGACGGCACGCTCAGCGTGATGCCCGCCGCCGAATACGACGGAGAAGACGATACCATCATCAAGGAGATAGACCCGTTCGCTTGAACCGGGCGGCGTTTACCGAAACCGAATCAGTTCGCGGCCGTACGCCGGATTCGCTGAATCAAATAGGGTTTTTGCTGGAGTTTCACAGCAAGAACGACTAAAATAGTCGTAGTTTTGGAATGTGCGTAGGTCCATGTGGGAGGTGATCATGCATGATCACCGCCCGACAATCTCGGGCCGCGCGCGCGTTGCTTGGTTGGACGCAGGAGACGCTCGCCGACAAGGCCCGTGTATCATTGACCGCCCTCAAACGCCTCGAATCCGAAAGCGGCTTCGAGGTATACGAGACCACGCGCGATCAGGTTCGTCGGTCTTTCGAAGACAATGGCATCGTCTTCCTCAATTCCGATCGTGGTGTGGGAGTTATGCTTGTTCGCGAGATGCTCTAATCCTGTCCCGACTGTATGGAGGCGCCGTATTCGCGGCTTCCACCTCTGTTTTGCCATCACAAATCCGTTAACAAGCACCAATACCTTGGATAGGATTCAGTAGTGGGGATCGTGTGACCAAAAACTTGCTCATGGACCATCCGCCGGCTGACGCGGAGCTCACCGCCTACGACCGGGCGCATCTAAAGCTGTATCTGCGTCTTCTCGATGCGGATGCCGATGGCGCGGATTGGCAGGAGGTTGCCGAGTTGGTCTTGCGCCTCGATCCCAGGAAAGACGCAGAACGCGCTCATCAAATCTACGCCTCGCATCTGGCTCGGGCGAAGTGGATGGTCGAGCAGGGCTATTCCGGCCTGATACGCGCCGCCCTTCACTGACCTTCGATCCAGGTGGTGCAGAACCCGCATCACGTTACGCTACCTTCGTTGTTCCCAAAACAAAAGCAACTTGAGATCGTAACCCTTGCATTGCCCACAGTCGTAAAGCGTATGTGGAGGTCAGGGGATGCCTGAACAACATGACTGGCGGACCGACGCCGACTATGACTTTATCGATCGATTGACAACGTCCGAGCTTGCTTGGGAATTCCTTCGGCGAAACGAGGATTACCGGAAAGCCTACGAGAGCCTCGCTGCGCGCGGGCAGCTTGATAGCGATCAGGCTCGCGCCGTCGCCGAACAATGGGGGTTGTGCTTTCGCCGCCGATCCCCAGCACACAGCACTCGATCATCCTATCTTCTGGACCCCGAATGCCGACCCTGGGGCAATTCTGCTCCACAGGATGTCCCTCGCTCCAGGCGATTCCGCCGCTGCTGAGGATTTCATCCGCGCGCACCCCTTTGACCGCATCGATGCTCTCCATCTGCGAATCGACGTTGCCGGTGAACGCCTTGAAATCACCCGTATCGATGCCCCATCCGACGGTATCCTCGTCGCTGTTCTGATCCTCGATGCCGCCGCGTTGGATCGGCTTCATGCGCTGAGCCGGTTTTGCGCGATGCTGTTTCGCCGTCGTGTCCCCACAGACATACGGCTGACGTCGCAACGCCGGCGGCGTATCCGCCAGATGCTGCGCGCATACGACGCTCGCCTGGACGGTGCGACTTACCGCGAAATCGCAATCGCCATCTATGGTGATGCGCGTATCGCCGCCGAACCATGGAAAACATCCTCTCTGCGCGATGCCGTCATAGGGCTCGTCGAAGGTAGTTTCGCCATGACCAGCGGCGGCTATCTCCAATTGCTGCGTCACCGTCATCGATCCTAACTGTTTCTGGCGAGTCGGGGGGTGGGGATTTTCGTCCCCCTTTGTTTCCCATCCCCCCAAAAGGTTTCCCTCCGCCACCGTGGTCGCCGTCCGCCGCTGATCCGCAGCGGCCGCCCGTAACCCCACGGAGGCTCGCCCCATGCGACCCGATCTCGCCGTTTTGCCGCCGCGCTACCTGCGCACCAAGGAAGCCGCCGAATTCCTCAGCCTGTCCGCCCGCACCCTTGAGAAGCATCGGACCTACGGCACAGGACCGGCCTATCGCAAACTTGGCGGTCGCGTCGTCTATGCCGTGGACGATCTCGAAGCCTGGGCCGAGCGCGGCGCCGTCACCTCGACCTCCGATCCGCGCGGCCAGGTGCTGCCGGCGAAGCGCCAGACGCTCCCCGCCGTTCCGCAGCCCGGCCGCTATGCACGCTGATCGCGGCCGGTTTTTCGAATGGCGGCGCGGCATAGGTCCCTCTCGGAGCGCGGGCAGCTCGATCTGTTCCGGGCGCTCCCCGGCGACTTCGCGCCAAGAGACGCGCAGGATCTCATGGCCTATCCCTTCTTCTCCCTCTCCAAGACCCATCGCGTCGCGCCGATTGATTTCGTCGCCGGCAATGTGACGATCCGGGTCGAGGCCGTCCCCGATCACGGCATGGCGACCATCTGGGACGCTGACATCCTGATCTGGGCGGCAAGCCAGATCGTCGAAGCCCGCGACACCGGACTTCGCACCTCCAGGCTGATGGCCGCCACCCCTTACGAAATCCTCTCCTATGTCGGGCGCGGCACCAGCGCGCGCGACTATCAGCGCCTCAAGGCCGCGCTCGACCGGCTGCAGTCGACCACGGTCTCCACCTCGATCCGCCAGACGGCCGAGGGCCGCCGCCATCGCTTCTCGTGGATCAACGAGTGGCAGGAGCGCACCGACCGCAACGGCCGCCCCGAGGGCATCGAGATGATCGTGCCGGACTGGTTCTACCAGGCCGTCCTTGATGACGCGCTGGTGCTCACCATCGACCGGGCCTATTTCGATCTGACCGGCGGCCTCGACCGTTGGCTCTACCGCATCGTGCGCAAGCACGGCGGCCGCCAGCGCGACGGTTGGCGTTTCGACTTCCGCCATCTTCACCAGAAATCCGGCAGCCTGTCGCCGTTCAAGCGCTTTGCCTTCGAGCTGCGCGACATCATCCGGCGCCAACCTCTGCCCGGCTACACGCTCTTCCTCGAAGCAGAGATCGGTGGGCGGATGCTACTCGCTTTCGAGCCAGCCGCGCCCTGTGGAAAACCTGTGGACGGCCTCGTGCTATCGGGAACCCGGACTATCGTGCTATCGGGAACCGGAGGCTCGTGCTATCAGGAACCCAAACAGGGTGTAACGCACAGAAATCAAACACGAAATCGCGCCCTTAACTTAGAGTCTAACCAAGAAACTAACCTTAAAGAGCGCGCGCGCGATGTGGAAAACCTCATCCGCGACGCCGCCAGAAGCCTCAGCACAGCCGCGAAGACGAGCATTCCGGTCACGCCATCCGCGCGCCCAGCGGCTCCCGATCACGCTGACACGGCTGCATCCGTCGATCCCGAAACACCTGGACTTCCTCTCGATCCGCCGGGAGGAAGCCGATGATCGTCGCGTTCCTCAATCAGAAGGGCGGCGTCGGCAAGACCACGCTGGCGCTGAACCTCGCCGGAGAATGGGCAGCGCGCGGCAAGCGCGTCACCCTGATCGATGCCGATCCGCAGGGCTCGGCGCTCGACTGGTCACAGCAACGCAGTCGTGAGGGCCTTCCCCGCCTGTTCGGCGTCGTCGGCCTGGCGCGTGACACGCTGCATCGCGAGGCGCCCGAACTCGCCCGCGACGTCGATCATGTCGTGATCGACGGACCGCCGCGTGTCGCCGGGCTCATGCGCTCGGCGCTCCTCGCTGCCGACCTCGTGCTGATCCCGGTGCAGCCATCACCGCTCGACGGTTGGGCCTCTGCCGAGATGCTGGCGCTGCTCTCCGAGGCGCGCATCTACCGGCCGGAGCTGGCCGCGCGCTTCGTGCTCAACCGCTGCGGCGCCCGCACCGTGCTGGCGCGTGAGACGGCCGAGACGCTAGCCGATCACGATCCGCCGGTGCTTATCAACACCATCGGCCAGCGCATCGCCTTTGCGGTTGCGGCGCAGTCCGGCCGCCTCGCGTCCGAGCTCGACGACGACACGCCCGCCGCGCGCGAGATCGCGACGCTGGCCGACGAAATCGGCCGGCTGTGCGTCGGGAGGATCGCGTCATGACGATCCTCACCGTCGACTGCCGCGACCTCATGCCGGCGCGCGGCCCGTTCGACATGATCCTCGCCGATCCGCCTTACGGCGACACCTCGCTCGCCTGGGATCGCCGCGTCGCCGGCTGGATCGCGTTTGCTCGCGCGGCGCTCACGCCCGCCGGTTCGCTCTGGGCGTTCGGCTCGCTGCGCCACTTCATGGCGACCGCCGACCAGTTCGCCAATGCCGGTCTGCAGCTCGCGCAGGAGGTGGTCTGGGAGAAGCAGAACGGATCGTCGTTCCATGCCGACCGCTTCAAGCGCGTGCATGAGCTAGCCGTTCAGTTCTACCCAGCCGAGACGGCGTGGCGTGACATCTACAACGACGTCCAAACCACGCCCGATGCGATGGCGCGCACCGTGCGGCGCAAGCAGCGCCCGCCGCACACCGGCCATATCGATGCCGGCCACTATGTCAACCAGGACGGCGGGCCGCGCCTCATGCGCTCGGTCATCTACCTGCGCAATTGCCATGGCCGCGCCATCCATCCGACCGAGAAGCCGTCGGCGCTGCTGGAAATCCTGATCCGCACGAGCTGCCCGGAGGGCGGGCTTGTCAGCGACTGGTTCGCCGGATCGGGCGCGGCCGGGGAAGCCTGCCGGCTTGCCGGCCGGCGCTATCTCGGCTGCGAGATCGACGACGACATGGCGGAGAAGGCCCGCGCCCGGATCGCATCGGAGCTGCCGTTCGACGGGAGTGCCGCATCATGAGCGAGCGCCCGCTCCGCAAAGGCTTCGCTTCCCGGCCTGCCGATCCCGAACAGTGGGTCAAGGCCGCGGATGCTCCCTCGCGCAACGGTGACGCCGCCGGTTTCACTGCGCGGCTAACCATCGACGTGACGCCCGACCTGCGCGGCAGGATCAAGATCACTGCCTTCCGGCGCGGCATCACCGTCGCCGACATGCTGCGCGACCTGTTCGCGCGCGAATTCCCCCCAACTGAAGGAACCTCCTCATGACCGGCAATGCGGCTCCCCGCTTGCGCGGCGGCCCATTGCCGTCCGCAGGCTCCAGCAACGACATGACCCATGTCGAGCTGACATGGATCGAGAAGAAGGTCGAATACTGGATCAGGTTCGGCCGGGAAGCCGGCGAACTGATCCTCGATCGCCGTCGGCGCGTCATCTCTTTCCGCCCGAACAGCACCTTCGCCTTCGCCCGCTGGGCGGCCAACGACTTCGGCACCGTCATTTCCCGCATCGACATCGTGCGCGCCATCGAGCCCGGCGAACCCTACCAGACGCTACCCTTCGTGCGTCCCGGCGGCGAAATCCTGCTCAAGATCGAAGGCTGGCCCAAGGTCGAGGACGTGCTGCGGCATGTCGATGCCATCGAACGCGCCGGCATCGACGCCTGCGACGTCGCCCCCGATCACTGGCGTCATGTCGCCCAGCAGATGCAGGTCGGCGAGGCACCGCGATCCTACACGCCGGAACGCCATCAGGCATGGCTCAAACGGCGAGAGATCGAAAGATGACCCGCTTCGGCTACGTCATGGTGACGTATTTCGCGGCGATGGGCGTCGCCGTCGCTGCGTTCATCCCGACATCCACCAAGCTGATCTGGAATGCCACCGCCAGCGCGCCGATCGGCTTCTACACCATCGCGCCGGCCGACCAGCTGGAGGTGCCCGAGCTTGTCGTCGTCATGCCGCCCGAACCGCTCGCCGACTTCATGGTCGAGCGCGGTTATGTCGGCCGCGGCGTGCCGTTGCTGAAGCGCGTCCTCGGATTGCCGGGACAGCGCGTGTGCCGCAGCCGTGACCTGATCACGGTCGACGGTATCGAGATGGGCGAAGCGCTTGACCGCGATCGCCTTGGCCGTCCGCTACCCGTCTGGCACGGCTGCCGCGTCGTCGCGGAGGACGAGCTTTTCCTGATGAACTGGGAAGTCCGCGACAGTCTCGACGGCCGCTATTTCGGGCCGCTTCCGGCCTCCGCCGTGATCGGCCGGGCAATCCCTCTCTTCACCGACGAGGACGGCGAAGGCCGCTTCGTCTGGCGCGCGCCGGCGCGGTGACGGCGCGAGCTTCGCAACCTTGCCGCACAACAAAGGAGACCATGAGCATGGCCCAGATTGGACATTTCACCCGCACGCAATCGGGCTTCGAAGGGCGCTTCAGAGCGCTCGGCATCGACGAGGAAATCACCCTTATTCATGCCGAACCTTTGGATTCTGAGAATGCCCCGGCCTACCGCGTTCTGCTCGGCGACGAGGAAGGCCTCGATATCGGCGCCGGCTGGTCGCATGTCGGCGATCGCGCCGGCGAATTCGTCTCCGTCGAGATCTACAGCCCGCTGTTCGGCGGCACGCTTCGCGCAAACCTCTTCCGTGCCGGTGACGACGGTTCCGCCTGGGGCCTGCACACCAACCCGCCGTCGAAGAAGCGGAAGGAGGACTGAATGGTGGCAATCGAGCATCGTGCCCGCGTCGGACGTCTTGCGGTCGTCCGACGCCGGATACTCCCCCTTCTTCTTTCCGGCCTGACCTTCGCTGCACCCGCCGCGTGTCCGGCTCTTGCACAATCGCTGCCGGCGACCCGCGTCGCGATCGCCGATCCGCATGCCGCGCACATCGCCGAGGCGTCGCAGCGCTTCGCTATCCCGCAGGCATGGATCGTCGCGGTGAAGCGCGCCGAAAGCCACGATGACGTGCGCGCCGTGTCGCCCGCCGGTGCGCTCGGCCTCATGCAGATCATGCCCGATACCTGGGCCGAGCTGCGCGCCCGTTACCGGCTCGGCCGCGATCCGTTCGATCCCCGCGACAACATCATCGCCGGCACCGCCTATCTGCGCGAGATGCTCGATCGCTACGGCACGGTTCCGGCCATGCTTGCGGCCTACAACGCCGGACCAGCACGCTACGACGAGCATCTTGCAACCGGCCGCGCTCTGCCGGCGGAAACACGCGCTTACGTCGCCTTGCTCGCGCCCGCGCTTGATGCCGTCGCACCGTCGGACAGACCGCGCACCGCGCTCCAGCCACCGGCCGATTGGCGGGAGGCACCGCTCTTCGTGGCGCGGGCAGGCGACCGCCAGCCTTCCGATGATCGCGCCGCCGATCGTTCGCCGGGCAACCTTCATCCCTCCGTTCCGGCGCAGGACGATAGCACCGCCGGATCACAGACGGTCCCCATTTTCCTCGCTCGTCGCGAGGGGGACGGTCCGAGATGACCCTCGACCGGCCCTTTCGTATGCTGTCGGGCTCTGGCGCATCCTGGAGGGTGCGGGGGGTGGTGGCAGGAACCGCAACCGAAGGATGGCAGGATAAAAGGGCGCACCTTGCGCGTCGGTCGGGTGGTTGTTTTTGCTGGGTTTTCCGGCCTGCTGCGCACATTGCCGGGCTTGCGCACAATGTTCGCCAAGGCACCAAAACTCTGTTTCTCATAGATTTTTTGCACATTGCGGGGCTGCGCCATGGCCGATGAACGCGAGTTTCGCATCCGGCCGGGGCGCATCCGCTCGACCCGCGCGCAATCGGCGCGGCCTTTCATCGCTCAGGCGCTCGCCGCGGCGAAGAAGGCCGGCGGCGGCGTGTCGCGTTCCGGCCGTGTCGTTTCCGGCAACCGCTCGCGCTTCGGCCACGGCCAGCGCGCCAGCATCCAGGCCAATCGGCTGATTTCGTCGCGCTCGCGCGGCGCCGTCGTCAAGGCGCGCGTCGTGCGCCATTCGGTGCGCTCAGCACCGCTCGGAACCCATCTCAATTATCTCCGCCGCGAAGGCGTGACCCGCGACGGGGAGAAGGCTCGCCTGTTCGGGCCGGGCACCGAGAATGCCGATGCAGGCGCATTTGCCGAGCGGTGCCAGGATGACCGGCATCATTTCCGGTTCATCGTCTCGCCCGACGACGCCGTGGAGATGACCGATCTCAAATCCTTCACCCGCAATCTCGTCGGGCAGATGGAGAAGGATCTTGGCACCCGGCTCGACTGGGTGGCCGTCGATCACTGGAACACCGAGCATCCGCACGTCCACCTGATCGTGCGCGGTGTCCGCGACGACGGCCAGGATCTCGTCATCTCGCGTGACTATATCAAGGAAGGCATGCGCGACCGCGCGCGCGATCTCATCACCCAGGAGCTGGGACCGCGCACCGACCTCGATATCCGCCGCACCCTGGAGCGCCAGATTGAATCGGAGCGCTGGACCCAGCTCGACCGGCAGCTTGTCCGGGATGCACGAGAAACCGGTATCATCGATCTTGCGCCGCGATCCGATCGCCAGCCCGACGAGTTCCATGCCCTGAAGGTTGGACGGCTGCGCAGGCTGGAAGTCCTTGGGCTGGCCGGACAGGTCGGCCATTCGCAATGGTTCATCAAGCCCGAGGCCGAGGCGGTGCTGCGCGAACTCGGCGAGCGCGGCGACATCATCAAGCGCATGCACAAGGCGCTGACGGAGCGCGGTATCGAGCGCGGCTCGGCCAACTATGTACTGGCGGGCGAAAGCCTTGATGAGCCGATCATCGGCCGGCTGGTCGATCGCGGTCTCGACGACGAGCTGAAGGGCTCGGCCTATGCCGTCGTCGATGGCGTCGACGCTCGTACCCATCACATCAAGTTGCCCGATCTTGATGCGGCGGGCGACAGCGCTCCCGGTTCGATCGTCGAGCTACGCAAATTCGATGACGCCCGCGGTGAACGCCGCGTCGCGCTCGCCGTCCGCTCCGATCTCGACATTGAGCGGCAGGTTACGGCGTCGGGCGCCACCTGGCTCGATCGGCAGGCCGTCGCGAGGGAATCGCTGTCGCTTTCCGACGGCGGTTTCGGCGCCGAGGTGCAGCAGGCCATGGAACGGCGCGCTGACCATCTTGTCGAACAGGGACTGGCCGTGCGCCAGGGCCGCAGCGTGGTGTTCGCCCGAAGGTTGGTCGACACGCTGCGCCGCCGCGAACTGGACGCGCTTGGCGAGAAACTCGCCACCGAGACGGGCCAGCCGTTTAACCGGGCCGGCAGCGGCGAATATGTCGCCGGCACTTATCGTCAGCGCTTCGCGCTCGCCTCCGGCCGCTTTGCCATGATCGAGGTCATCAGTGGGGATGGGGGCCTCGGCTTCCAGCTCGTGCCTTGGTCGCCATCCCTCGAAAAGCAGCTCGGCAAACACGTCTCCGGTGTCGCCCGCGACGACGGCGGCATCGACTGGAGCTTTGGTCGCAAGCGGGGGCTCGGCCTCTAATCCTCAACGTCATAGAAAGGACCATCGCATGTCTGCGACCAAAATTCTCTGGGGTCAGATCCTTACCGTCCTTCTGATCGTGCTGATGACGACCTGGGGCGCGACACAGTGGACGGCCTGGCGCCTCGGTTTCCAGCCCCAGCTCGGTGATCCCTGGTTTGCGATCGCCGGCTGGCCGATCTACTATCCGCCGGCCTTTTTCTGGTGGTGGTACTTCTACGACGCCTATGCGCCGCCGATCTTTGTCGAAGGCGGCATGATCGCGGCGTCCGGCGGCTTCATCGCTATCGCCGTCGCGATCGGGATGTCGGTCTGGCGTGCGCGCGAGGCGAAAAACGTCGCCACCTATGGCTCGGCGCGCTGGGCTGAGATGGAGGAGGTGAAGGCTGCCGGGTTGCTCGGAGCCGATGGCGTTGTGCTCGGTAGGCTCGATCGAGATTATCTGCGGCATGATGGTCCCGAGCACACTCTATGCTTTGCCCCGACCAGATCGGGTAAAGGGGTGGGCTTGGTGGTGCCCTCACTCCTGACCTGGCCGGGCAGCGCGCTCGTTCACGATATCAAGGGCGAGAACTGGCAGCTCACCTCCGGTTTCCGATCTCGCCATGGCCGCGTGCTGCTGTTCGACCCGACCAATGCGAAATCCGCGGCCTACAATCCTCTGCTCGAGGTGCGGCGCGGTGAGTGGGAGGTCCGCGACGTTCAGAACATCGCCGACATTCTGGTCGATCCTGAAGGTTCGCTCGAGAAGCGAAACCACTGGGAGAAGACCAGCCATGCCCTTCTGGTCGGCGTGATCCTGCATGTCCTCTATGCCGAGAAGGATAAGACGCTCGCCGGCGTTGCGGCCTTCCTCTCCGACCCGAAGCGGCCGATCGAATCGACGCTCGCTGCCATGATGAAGACGGCACATCTCGGAGAAGCCGGTCCGCATCCGGTCATCGCCAGCGCCGCGCGCGAGCTGCTGAACAAATCCGACAATGAACGCTCCGGCGTGCTGTCCACGGCAATGTCGTTCCTGGGCCTCTATCGCGATCCGGTTGTCGCCGAGGTGACGCGCCGTTGTGACTGGCGCATCACCGACATCGTGGGCGGCAAGCGTCCGGCGACCCTCTACCTCGTCGTGCCGCCGAGCGACATCAACCGCACCAAGCCGCTCATTCGCCTGATCCTCAATCAGATCGGCCGCCGCCTGACCGAGGATCTGCAGGCGAAGACAGGACGGCATCGCCTGCTGCTGATGCTGGATGAGTTTCCGAGCCTGGGCAGGCTGGATTTCTTCGAGAGCGCTCTGGCCTTCATGGCGGGCTATGGCTTGAAGTCGTTCCTGATCGCTCAGTCGTTGAACCAGATCGAGAAGGCATACGGGCCGAACAACTCGATCCTCGACAACTGCCATGTGCGCGTGTCGTTCGCGACCAATGACGAGAGGACCGCGAAAAGGGTGAGCGACGCGCTCGGCACCGCTACCGAAATGAAGGCGATGAAGAACTATGCCGGGCATCGTCTGTCGCCCTGGCTCGGACACCTGATGGTCTCACGTTCGGAAACCGCGCGACCGCTGCTCACCCCCGGCGAAATCATGCAGCTCCCGCCGGCCGACGAGATCGTCATGGTCGCCGGAACGCCGCCAATCCGGGCGAAGAAGGCGCGCTATTACGAGGATGCGCGGTTTCAGGAGCGGATATTGCCGCCGCCCAAACTGACCCGCCCCGAAAAGCCGCGGCCGGATGACTGGAGCAACCTGCCAATTCCGGCTCGACCGGAAGCCGCCGAGACGCTTGCGAGCGCGGGAACGGAAGACGAAGACCCGACCGAATCCGAGCGCCGGCAGCAACCCGAGCTGAACCGGGTGAAGCCTGTCGAGAAGAAGGAGCCGATCGAAAACGAATTCGAGATCGATCCGCTCGACGAGATGGAGGAGGAAGCAACCCGCAACCGGCGCATGGCCCGCCTCATGCAAGGCGTAGCCCGGCAGGTCTCGCTCGATCCCAATGACGGAATGGAGCTGTGAACGCCATGACCGGCCGAAAAAAGAAGACGCAGATCTCCGTCTATCTCGAACCTGACGTCATGACGATGCTCTCGGACTATGTCGCTCGCCGGGAACAGCCGATGTCCCTGGTGGTGGAAGCGGCCGTCGCTTCCTTCCTGTCGCCGGACGACGCCGAACGGCGCGAGGCGATCCTCGCCAAACGCCTCGACCAGATCGATCGCCGCATGACCCGATTGGAACGTGATGTCGGCATTTCGGTTGAGACGCTCGCTGTCTTCGTTCGCTTCTGGCTCACGAGCACGCCGGCGCTGCCCGAGCCGGCGGCGCAGGCGGCACGCGCCAAGGCTGCTGAACGCTATGAGGCGTTCGTGACCGCGCTCGGTCGGCGGCTGGCACAGGGGCCGAAGCTCAGGCAGGAAGTCAGCGAGGACGTGGGCGACTCACCAAACGGTCAGGCTTCGGCGCGCGCGGGCATGCATGGTGAATAGCAACCGCCGTATCGAGATCAAGAAGATCGCCGACCCGCCGTTTTCCTGTATTTGCACGCTACATTACTACGACGCCAATTCCTTGTTGAATCGGCCTGATTTGCGGCTCTTTTAATCATCCCCGTCCGGGGATCGTCTGATTTTCCCCGGCCGGAAACGGGGATCGGATGGCAGTCTCTCATCGAAATTCGGAAGGCTTTGCCCGCGGTGCGCGGATGCTGCGCACCGCGCTGGGTGCTGCCATCGCCCGTCTTCTGGAAGACCCCGGCGTCGTCGAGGTGATGCTCAATCCCGATGGGCGGCTGTGGATCGACCGTCTCTCGGAAGGCATGTCCGACACCGGCGAGCGCATCTCGCCCGCGGACGGCGAACGCATCATCCGCCTGGTCGCCCATCATGTCGGCGCGGAGGTCCATGCCGGCGCTCCGCGTGTCTCGGCCGAACTGCCTGAGAGTGGCGAGCGCTTCGAGGGTCTCCTGCCTCCGATCGTCACAGGCCCGGCCTTCGCTATCCGCAAACCGGCAGTCTCGGTGTTCACCCTCGACGACTATGTTGCGGCAGGAACCATGACCGCCGATCAGGCGGCATTCCTGCGCGAGGCTGTCGCCGCGCACACCAATATTCTTGTCGCCGGCGGTACGGGCACCGGCAAGACGACGCTGACCAACGCGCTTCTCTCGGAAGTGGCGAAGGGGCAAGACCGGCTCCTCATCATCGAGGATACCCGCGAACTTCAAAGCCGGTCCGAGAACAAGGTGCCGATGCGCACCAAGGACTTCATCGCCAATCTCACGGATCTGGCGCGCTCGGCCATGCGCTTTCGTCCCGACCGTATCATCGTCGGCGAGGTGCGCGGTCCCGAAGCCCTCGACCTCCTGAAACTCTGGGGCACCGGCCATCCCGGCGGGATCGGCACCATTCACGCCGGCACCAGCCTCGGCGCGCTTCGCCGCCTCGAACAGCTCATCCAGGAAGCCGTCGTCACTGTCCCCAAGGCGCTGATCGCCGAAACCATCGGCATGGTGGCGGTTCTCTCCGGACGCGGTTCCGCGCGACGGCTCTCGGAACTCGCCCGCGTCGAAGGTCTCGGACCTAACGGCGATTACGGCGTCGCTCCCGCTCATCTTTCCTCCGACCGCCAACCGCTCCCGAAAGGAGAAACGTCATGACTTTCCATGTTCCGCCGATTCTGTCCGCTCTGCCGCGGCAGGCGAACACATCCACCCCGCCGATCCTGCGCGGCATCCGCCGCCACCTTTTGGGTTCGATGGCGCTCGCCACGATCATGATGATGGCGGCTGTGCCGGCTCACGCGTCCGGTTCCTCTATGCCGTGGGAAGCGCCGCTTCAGTCGATCCTCGAATCCATCGAGGGGCCGGTTGCCAAGATCGTCGCTGTCATCATCATCATCGCTACCGGCCTGGCGCTGGCCTTCGGTGACACCAGCGGCGGCTTCCGCCGCTTGATCCAGATCGTCTTCGGCCTGTCGATCGCCTTTGCCGCCAGCTCCTTCTTCCTCAGCTTCTTCTCGTTTGGCGGCGGAGCCTTGGTGTAATGGCCGCCGTCCTCGAACATTTCGACGCGGTGCCGGGATTCTCTGTCCCGGTCCATCGCGCCTTGACCGAGCACATCCTGCTCGGCGGCGCGCCGAGAAGCATTGCCATCATGAACGGCACCTTGGCCGGGGCCGTGGGTCTCGGCTTGCGTCTCTGGCTGGTCGGCCTCGCCATCTGGGCCGTCGGGCATTTCGCGGCAGTCTGGGCGGCGAAACGCGACCCGCTGTTCGTCGAGGTTGGTCGCCGTCACCTGCGCATCCCCGGTCATCTTGCGGTTTGAGGAGTGCGGCCATGCTGAACCTTTCCGAATATCGCCGCACCGCCAGCCGGCTTGCGGATTTCCTGCCCTGGGCTGCGCTCGTCGGCGAGGGTGTCGTTCTGAACAAGGACGGATCGTTGCAACGGACCGCCCGGTTTCGTGGCCCCGATCTGGAATCGTCCGTCGCAGCCGAACTTGTCGCCGTCGCCGCGCGGCTGAACAATGCCTTCCGGCGTCTCGGCTCCGGCTGGGCGATCTTCGTCGAGGCGCAGCGTCATGAGGCTGCGACCTATCCCGACAGCCGCTTTCCCGATCCGGCATCCGCATTGCTGGACGCCGAGCGCAAGGCCGATTTCGAGGAACAGGGCAGCCATTTCATTTCAGGTTACTTCCTGACCTTCTCCTATCTTTCGCCTGCTGAAGATGCCGCGCGTGCCGAGACCTGGCTCTACGAGGGACGCGAACGCTCCGGCGTCGATCCGAACGAGGTCCTGCGCGGCTTTATCGATCGCACCGACCGCGTGCTGGGGCTCCTCGACGGCTTTATGCCGGAATGCGACTGGCTCGATGACAGCGAGACGCTGACCTACCTGCACTCGACCATCTCGACCAACCGGCATCGCGTCCGTGTGCCCGAGACGCCGATGTATCTCGATGCGCTGCTGGCCGATCAGCCGCTGACCGGTGGACTGGAGCCGCGTCTCGGCGACACCCATCTGCGCATCCTCACCATTGTCGGCTTCCCGACTGCGACGACACCCGGAATTCTCGACGAGCTGAACAGGCTCGCCTTTCCCTATCGCTGGTCAACGCGCGCGATCCTGCTCGACAAGACCGACGCCATCCGGCTGCTCACCCGCATCCGCCGCCAGTGGTTCGCCAAACGCAAGTCGATCGCGGCCATTCTGAAAGAGGTGATGACCAACGAGGCGTCGGTTCTCGTGGATACCGACGCCGCAAACAAGGCCGCCGACGCGGACATCGCTCTTCAGGAACTCGGCGCCGACTATGCCGGCATGGCCTATGTCACGGCAACCATCTCCGTATGGGACACCGATCCCCGCCTGGCCGATGAAAAGCTTCGTCTTGTCGAAAAAGTGGTCCAGGGCCGCGACTTCACGGCGATGCCCGAAACCATCAATGCCGTCGACGCCTGGCTCGGTTCGCTGCCGGGGCATGTTTATGCCAATGTGCGCCAGCCGCCGATATCGACACTCAATCTCGCCCACATGATCCCCCTCAGTGCCGTGTGGGCGGGACCGGAACGGGATGACCATCTTGGTAGCACCCCCTTGCTTTACGGCAAGACCGAGGGAAGCACCCCGTTCCGGCTTTCCATCCATGTCGGCGACGTCGGCCACACGCTCGTCGTTGGGCCGACCGGCTCTGGCAAGAGCGTGCTGCTCGCCTGCATGGCGCTCCAGTTCCGGCGCTATGAGCAAGCCCAAGTTTTCGCATTCGATTTCGGGGGATCGATCCGGGCCGCGGCCCTTGCCATGGGCGGCGACTGGCATGATCTCGGCGGCGATCTCACCGAGGGGGACGCTTTTTCGGTCTCGCTCCAGCCGCTCGCCCGCATCCGTGACGTGCCGGAACGCGCCTGGGCGGCCGACTGGATCGTCGCCATCCTGACACGCGAGAGCATCGCGATCACGCCGGATGTCAAGGAGCACATCTGGACGGCGCTGACCTCGCTCGCCTCGGCCCCGGTCGAGGAACGGACCATCACTGGCCTGACGGTGCTGCTGCAATCGAATGACCTGAAGCAGGCGCTCAGGCCGTATTGTGTCGGCGGTCCCTATGGCCGGCTGCTCGATGCCGAAACCGAGCACCTCGGCAGTGCGTCGGTGCAGGCTTTCGAGATCGAGGGACTGGTCGGCACGGGCGCTGCTCCGGCCGTCCTGTCCTACCTGTTCCACCGCATCGGCGACCGGCTCGATGGCTCACCCACTTTGCTCATCATTGACGAGGGCTGGCTGGCGCTCGATGACGAAGCCTTTTCCGGGCAGTTGCGGGAATGGCTGAAGACCCTCAGAAAAAAGAACGCCTCGGTTATTTTCGCCACGCAGTCGCTCTCCGACATCGACAATTCGGAGATCGCGCCGGCGATCATCGAAAGCTGCCCGACGCGCCTGCTTCTTCCGAATGAGCGCGCTGTCGAACCGCAGATCACCGCGATCTATCAGCGATTTGGCTTGAACGCGCGCCAGATCGAGATCCTCGCGCGGGCCACGCCGAAAAAGGACTATTACTGCCAAAGCCGCAGGGGGAACCGCCTGTTTGACTTGGGCCTGTCCGAAGTCGGCCTGGCACTGACGGCCGCCTCCTCGAAATCCGATCAGTCCGCCATCGCCCGCATCTTCGCTGAACACGGCCGGGACGGCTTTCTCGCCGCCTGGCTGCGCCTGCGCGGCGTCGATTGGGCGGCCGACCTCATTCCCGACCTCGCCAATCTCATCCCCCAGCCCGACAAGGAGGCTCAACCATGAAGACCTGTCGTACCCGCGCGGCGCTGCTCGCCGCATCCCTCCTGACCCTTTCCGGTCCGATCTCGATCGTTCTGGCGCCGCCGGCATCCGCCGCCTGGATCGTCTACGACCCGACGAACTATTCTCAGAATCTTCTGTCCGCTGCCCGCGCCCTGGAGCAGATCAACAATCAGATCACCAGCCTGCAAAACGAAGCGCAGATGCTGATCAACCAAGCCCGCAATCTGGCAAGCCTGCCGTATTCGTCGCTCCAGCAGATCCAGCAGTCCGTTCAGCGCACGCAGCAGCTACTGTCCCAGGCGCAGAACATTGCCTTCGACGTCAGCCAGATCGATCAGGCGTTCCAGTCGAAATACGCCAATGTCTCGCTCTCGGCCACCGATGCGCAGCTCGTCTCCGATGCCAAGGAGCGCTGGCGCAACAGCATCGGCGGCCTTCAGGACGCCATGCGCGTGCAGGCTACCGTCGTCGGCAATATCGATACCAACCGCACCGAGATGTCGCAACTGGTCGGCCAGAGCCAGGGTGCGACCGGCGCGCTTCAGGCCGCACAGGCAGGCAATCAGCTTCTCGCCCTCCAGTCGCAGCAGCTCTCCGACCTGACGGCCCTGCTTGCCGCCAATGGCCGGTCCACCGCGCTCACCGAAGCCGAGCGCGCCGCCGCAGCCGAACAGGGCCGCGTCCAACGCCAGCGCTTTCTGACGCCGGGCTCCGGCTATCAGGCCGGCAGCGCCAAGATGTTCAACTGAGGACGCAGCCATGGATGGCAAGATGCTGGCCCGGCTGGCCGCTGTCGTCTTCATCGCCGTCGCGATCACCGCGACGGCGACCGAGATGCTCAGAAAGAGAGAGGCTCCCGCACCATGGACACGCCCCACACCCGCCATCGACTCGCCGGCAGATCCGCTCCGCCTCGGCCAGCGCCGGTGCCAGGAGCTTGGGCAGGCCGCCACCGGCGATGCCGAATGTTTGCGCGTCTGGTCGGAAACCCGCGACCGCTTCCTCGGCAGAATTGCGGTGCAGGCTGCTCCACAGACGATCGAAGGACGATGATTCATGGGCGGCAGCGGCGTCATCGACAATTTCCTCGGGGTCTTCACCTCCTATATCGACAGTGGCTTCGGTCTTCTCGGCGGCGAGGTCGCCTTCATCGCCACCACGTTGATCGTCATCGACGTGACGCTCGCCGCCCTGTTCTGGAGTTGGGGCGCCGACGACGACATCATCGCCCGTCTAGTGAAGAAGACCCTGTTCGTCGGGGCTTTCGCCTACATCATCGACAACTGGAACAATCTGGCGAGGATCATCTTCGAGAGCTTCGCCGGCCTCGGCCTCAAGGGATCGGGCACCGGCTTTTCGACGGCGGATCTCCTTCGCCCCGGACGGGTGGCGCAAGTCGGCCTCGACGCGGCCCGCCCGCTGCTGGAATCCATTTCCGACCTGATGGGCTGGGTCGCATTCTTCGAGAATTTCATCCAGATCGCATGCCTGCTGTTCGCTTGGGCGCTCGTCCTCTTGGCTTTCTTTATTCTGGCGATCCAGTTGTTCGTCACACTGATCGAATTCAAGCTGACCGTTCTTGCCGGATTTGTCCTCATCCCATTCGGATTGTTTGGGAAGACGGCCTTCATGGCCGAAAGGGTCCTCGGCAGTGTCATCTCTTCCGGCATCAAGGTGCTGGTGCTCGCCGTCATCATCGGCATCGGCTCGACGCTGTTCAGCGAGTTCACCTCCGGCTTCGGCGGGGTCACGCCGACGATCGACGACGCGATGGCGATCGTGCTCGCAGCACTTTCCCTGGTCGGTCTCGGCATCTTCGGACCGGGCATCGCCAACGGCCTCGTGTCCGGCGGCCCGCAGCTTGGCGCCGGTGCAGCCGTCAGTACCGGCCTTGCCGTCGGCGGTGCTGCACTTGCCGCAGGCGGTGCGGCGGGCCTGGCCTTGCGGGGGGGCGCTGCGGCTTTGTCCGGCGGCGCGGCCGCTGTTCGTGGTGGCGCAGCGGCAGCGGGCGCTGCCTCGACCGCCTACAATCTCGGATCGATGGGACAGACCGGCGCCTCGGGCATGGCGTCCGGTCTCGGCGGTGTCGCGCGAGGAGCAGGCTCCGCCGCCGTTTCGCCTCTGAAGCGCGCCGCCGGCCGTGCGTCCGAAAGCGTCAAATCGAATTTCTCCGACGGCGTGAAAGGCGGCTTCAGCGCCACCGGCGGCTCTTCCACGCTCGACACCGTCGGCGGCGATGAGGCCGCCAACGACGATTCCTTTGCCGCCGCTCCGGCGGCTTCGCGCAATGGCGCCCCCGATTGGGCCAGGCGCATGAAACGCAGCCAGCACGTCAGCCACGGCGTTTCCGCCGCCGCCCATGCCGTTCGATCGGGCGACAGCCATGGCGGCGGCTCTTCCGTCAATCTCTCCGAAAGTGACCGCTCATGAGCTTCTTCAAACGACCGGCAGCCCATTACGGCAAGACTCCGCAACCCGAAACACCCTATCAGAAGGCCGCGCAGGTCTGGGACGAGCGTATCGGCTCGGCCCGCGTGCAGGCGAGAAACTGGAGGCTCATGGCGTTCGGAAGCCTGATCCTTTCGGCGGGCTTTGCTGCCGCGCTCGTTTGGCAGTCCACACGTGGGACCGTCGTTCCGTGGGTCGTACAGGTCGACAAGCTCGGCCAGGCCCAGACCGTCGCCGCTGCCACCGCCGACTACCGTCCCACCGATCCGCAGGTCGCATGGCATCTGGCGCGATTCATCGAGCAGGTCAGGAGCATTCCCGCCGATCCCATCATCGTCCGCCAGAACTGGCTGCGCGCCTATGACTGGACGACGGATCGCGGCGCGACAGCGCTGAATGACTATGCGCGGTCTAATGACCCCTTCACCAAGGTCGGCAAGCAGCAGGTCGCCGTCGAGGTGTCGAGCGTCATTCGCGCGTCGCCAGACAGCTTCCGTGTCGCCTGGGTCGAGCGCCGCTACGAGAACGGCCAGCTTTCCACCACCGAGCGCTGGACCGCGATCCTGACCATCGTGATCCAGCCGCCCCGCGATGCTGAACGGCTCAAGTCCAATCCTCTCGGCATCTACGTCAACGCGATTTCGTGGTCGAGGGAGATGGGCGAATGAACAAGCCGCCAATCCGCAGAGCCGGAAACCCGTCTTTCCGTAAACCCGCATTTGCTGCCGTGCTCCTGTCCGCCGCGGCACTGGCCGGCTGCGCCACGCCGCAAAAGCCGCCACAGATCCGCTACGATGCCGATGTGCCGGCGCTGCCGGCCGTTCCCGCCGTGCTGACCGACGATCGCCCGAAGCCGCTGCACATTCCTCCGGGCTGGACGCCAGCGCGCGGCGGCGTCAACGCGACCACACCGACCGGCCGGGTTCAGAACGCCAACGCGGCGGCCCGCGTTGAGCCGCGCCGGGAAGGCTACTACAATGCGATCCAGATCTATCCCTGGAGCGAGGGCGCGCTCTATCAGGTCTATGCCGCACCGGGCCAGATCACCGACATCGCGCTCGAACCCGGTGAAAGCCTGACCGGCGCCGGACCGATCGCGGCCGGCGACACCACGCGCTGGATCATCGGCGACACCGAGAGCGGCAGCGGCACGACCCGGCGCGTCCATGTGCTGGTGAAGCCCTCGCGCCCCGACATCACCACCAATCTGGTGATTTCCACCGATCGGCGCACCTACATGCTCGAACTGCGATCCGACGAAACACCTTACATGCCGTCGGTCGCCTGGTCCTATCCGCAGGTGCCGGGTTCACGGCTATCCATTCCCGACGCGCCGGCGATTCCAGCCGTGGCGGGGCGCAACTACCGCTATGGTCTCACTGGCGACACGCCGCCTTGGCGGCCGGTCTCCGTCTATGACGACGGCCGCAAGGTCTATGTCGAATTCCCGCGCGGCATCGTGCAAGGGGAATTCCCGCCGCTCTTCGTCATCGGTCCGGAAGGTGAGGCACAGATCGCCAATACCCGAATCTATCGGAACATCCTGATCGTGGATCGCCTCTTCGGTGCGGCGGAATTGCGCCTGGGTAGCGGCAAGCATCAGCAGACGGTGAGGATCGTCCGAACAAGCGGAGTCGTGCAGGCGCCGGCAGTCCAAACCAGGGAAGGAGGGCGGTCGTCATGAGCGAGGCCGATAACCGCGAAGATGCAATCCAGGCCCCCGGTCTTGTTCCACGCATGCGCTTGCGGGCAGAACCGCCGCGCGTCACCCGGCTATCCTGCAAGGTGCTCGCCGGCCTTGGTCTGGTCGCGTCGCTCGGCATCGGTGGAGCATTGATTTATGCGCTTCAGACCCGAGATCGCGGCAATGGTGGCGAAGAACTCTACTCGACCGAGAACCGGACCACTGCCGACGGTTTGGCAGGCTTGCCGCGGGACTATACCGGTCCCATCCTGGGGCCGGCTTTGCCGGGGGATCTCGGCCGTCCTATCCTCAGTGCGCAGGATCGTGGTCAGCCTGTCGTTGTGCCGACGATGACGGCTCCGAACGTCGATCCGGCCGAGCAACGACGCCTCGCCGAAGCGGAAGCTGCCCGAACCAGCCGCCTGTTCTTCCAGACAGAAACACGGACAACGGCCAGCGCGATAACGCCCAACGCGAATACCACGCCCAATCTTGCCGGGCTCGATCAGGCCGGCACTCCCACGGCACAGGACCGGCAGGCCGCCTTCCTCAACGCTGCCGTCGATCGCCGCACGGTTGCAGCCGATCGCGTGATGCCGCCGGCCTCGCCCTATGTGCTGCAGGCCGGTTCGGTGATATCCGGAGCGCTTATCACCGGCATTCGCTCCGATCTCCCCGGCCAGATCACCGCCCAGGTCACCGAGAATATCTACGACAGCCCGACCGGCCGTATTCTGCTTGTGCCGCAGGGTACCCGCATCATTGGCCAATATGATAACAATGTCGGCTTCGGCCAGAGGCGCGTCCTTCTGGTCTGGAACCGGCTGATATTCCCAAATGGACGATCAATCGTTCTTGAACGGCAGCCTGGCGCCGATACGCAGGGCTATGCCGGTCTCGAGGATGGCGTCGACTATCACTGGTGGGATCTGGCGAAAGCTGCTGGCCTCTCGACATTGCTCGCGGTCGGCGCAGAGCTTGCCATGGATGACGAAGACCGGCTGGTTCAGGCTATCCGCAATGGTGCGCAAGATACCATCAACGATGCTGGCCAGCAGATCATCCGCCGCCAGTTGCAGATCGCGCCCACACTCACCATCAGGCCAGGTTTCCCTGTGCGGATCATCGTCACCCGTGACCTTGTGATGGAGCCCTATAGAGGTTAACCCGATGGCAAAATTGAAGCTTGGGCCACTCGTCGACGACAGGCCCGTCAAGGTGAGTATTGAACTTCCCGGACCGCTATATCGGGATCTTGTTGCCTATGCGGAGTTGCTAAACCGTCAGCAACCGGGCCAATCGTCGGCCGATCCCGCCAAGCTGATCGTGCCTATGCTTCAGCGGTTCATTGCGACCGATCGCGGCTTCGCAAAGGAAAAGCGCGCTGTTCGGGGTGTTTCTGGCGCACCGTCTCAAACACCAAAGATTGACGAATAGTGCTAAAGTAGCGGAGCACCCGGCAACGCTCACCGAGCGCTATCGGCCTGATTGACAATTGCATTCCATCGCGCTTTTCCCGTAGCCAGGTCCAGGAAGTGCTTCAGTGCTGGATTGTGATTCTTTGGCGACCAGACAGCACTAAAACGAATGTCTTCCAGGCCATCCGAGATGGGAACGAACACGACTTCCTTGTGTGCGCCGCCGGACGTTGACGACAATATGAGCGAAATGCCGAACCCCTCTCCGACCATGTTCAAAAGATTATCTCGTCCGACTCCCTGAATGGATATTCTCGGTTCGGAATCGGATCTGGAAAGCTGCCGCAGCAGATATTGATCCAATTCCGCCCCAGCGATACCGGCCGGGATCAAGAATGTCTCGTTGCGCACATCTGCCCAGGAAACGCTCTCTGCCGTTGCAAGAAGATGTCGTTTTGGCAGCGCGAGGAAAAGTCGCTCGGTCCACAGTTGAACCGTTTTGCAACCGGCTAACTGAGGCTCTCTCGGAAGAAAGGCCACATCGATGCGGCCGCTGAGAAGATTGGCGGCTGCCACTTCGGACGTCGATTCCTCTATTTTCACCTCTACACCGCGGAAGCGGGAATGATATTCGCCTACGAGATTGGGAAGGAAGCCGCTTGCCAGGGACGTCATCAGCCCGATTCGTATCTCACCTGTGTCGCCGTGATGCGCCGTTTGCATGTCCTTCACAGCTTGATGCAAATGAGATGCGCCGAATGCTGCGTTTTGCAGAAACCGCGCTCCTGCAGCGGTCAATTTTGCTCCGGTCCGACTGCGAGTAAAAAGGGGTACGCCAAGACGCCGTTCAAGCAGTTGGACTCGGCGGCTTACAGTAGATTGGGACATGGCGACGGCATCCGCCGCACGGCGAAAACTTCCGTGTTCGGCAACCAATAACGCGTATCGTAAGTATCGCAGGTCAAGCGCGAGGTCTGGCATCCAACAGTCTTTTATGCTGCCCTAAAAGTAATCGCCGAGCGACAATTTGGTTCTTGAAGTCCGCATCCAATCCCTTGCTTTCGCTTTTTTCCCTTCGCCATTCATCTATGCTGCCAACTTGACTTGCTCGGTCGGTCGCTCCGCTATCCCGTCATGCGAACGCCGACACCTCCATTGTCCGTAATAGGCCGCTCGAGGTCATGCACGTTGCGTTCCGGTGAGCCCTTCGGATATCTCTTGGCTTCCGGTGGTGAGAACCATGCCCACCCACCCTTACTGGCCCGCTTGATTCGATTTTCTGCCAGATCAGTCGCGTCGTCAGGATAGAAGCTCACACCAACGCTTGCGCCAAGCACAATCCTCGTCCCGGCAATCCGGATGGGACACTTGAGCGCTCTTTCGACACGTCGGCAAACCTGCTCTGCCTGGTACGGCGATCTCATGTTCTCGACGAGAATGGCAAACTCATCCCCACCTAATCGGTACACTGTATCGTCGCCGCGAACACACGCGCGAAGCCTGTTGGCGATCAAGAACAGCGCTTCGTCACCGGCATCATGTCCCAGTAGTTCATTGATTTTCTTGAAATCATCGAGATCGATCAGAATAAGAGCGGTCATCGGCCGCACGTCGTCTTCATAAGATGTTGCGATACTGGTCCATTTCGCTGACAACCGCTGCCGATTACCAAGGCTCGTCAACGGGTCTTCGAAGGCGATGCGTCTTAGCGTCTCCTCCACCCGCTTTCGGTCGGAGACATCCTCGAATGTAGCAATCCCGACCCTTATGTCATGTAGAAGGACGCCACGCTGGTTGACGGTGACGATACCGCCATTCGCCGACACCACGTCCAGTTCCAATGGTTCTACTTTGGATATTCCGGTGGAATCGGCTTTCCACAGACGGTTCCAGTACTGACGAGCTAACAGTTGCTGTTCCAGTTTTGGATAGCTTTGTTCAATCCATGCATCCACAGTTGAGAAATGACTTTCGTTATAACCGAAGGTCTCCTTGAAAGCACGGTTCATGAATTGGATATTACCCACCGGTATTGTCGCCCACGAGATTGGAATTGGCAGAGCATCAAGAATGATGTGCTTATCCCGAAGCGAGAGCCTGGTATGCTTTACTCGCTCAAGAAACTCCTCCACGCTATCTCCTGTTGCAACTCCGCATTGTTTACCTTCGTGAATTTTCCGTTTTCGAGCATTTCATAGCTTCAGGAAGGATTGCTGTTCCGTGTCACGCACACCTTCCTCACCCTGTTCGATCACTCTTTGGAGCGGGGGCCGAAGAGCGCTTTAACAACACGCGGACCGTACCAGACGATGACAGCCAAAGCTGCGATCAACAACAGCGTGCCGACCATTTCGTAGACAGGAAAACCCACCGCGTCTCTTGAAACGAAGAGGGCCACCACAACGCCTGCAGCAGACAGAATTGCTTGGGCTAGGATACGAACCATAGGAAACGTCTCGAATTCTTGTCACAAACGTTCTGGAGCAGGGACAGGCTGGATGTTGTTCTACTGTCGAAAACTAAGAACCGGATCGCCATGCCCAGTCCCTGATTTCTGGCATATCCTCGCCATGTTCACAGACATAGGCGAAATGCTCCTGCAGCTTGCCGCGCAGGCTTTCGACCACATGACCGGCCCTTTCCTTCAGGCCCGGCACGCGCTCGATCGCCTCGATGGCGAGGTGGTAGCGGTCGAGCTGGTTCAGCACTGTCATGTCGAAGGGCGTCGTGGTCGTGCCTTCCTCAACGAAACCTCGAACATGGATGTTCTGATGGTTGGTGCGTTTATAGGTCAGCCGGTGGATGAGGTAGGGGTAGCCGTGATAGGCGAAGATCACCGGCCGCTCGGTGGTGAACATCCGGTCGAAATCCTCGTCGGAAATCCCGTGCGGATGCTGATCCTTTGATTGCAGCGTCATCAGGTCGACGACGTTGACGACGCGAATCTTCAGGTCCGGGATCGCTTCTCTCAGAATGGATACCGCAGCCAGTGTTTCCATCGTCGGCACGTCGCCGGCGCATGCCATCACCACGTCAGGCGAGATCGTATCCTCTTCATTGCCAGCCCAGTCCCATATGCCGATACCGGCCTGGCAATGCTTGGCGGCATCCTCGATGCTGAGCCATTGCGGCTCCGGCTGCTTGCCGGCGACGATCACGTTGATCCGGTCCCAGGTTTTGAGGCAATGGTCGGCCACCCACAGAAGCGTGTTGGCATCTGGCGGCAGGTAGATGCGCACCACGTCTGCCTTCTTGTTGGCGACGAGATCGACGAAGCCCGGATCCTGGTGGCTGAAGCCGTTATGGTCCTGCCGCCACACGTGCGAGGTGAGCAGGTAGTTGAGCGACGAGACCGGCTTTCTCCATTCTAGCTCGCGCGTCACCTTCAGCCACTTGGCATGCTGGTTGAACATGCTGTCGATGATGTGGATGAAGGCTTCGTAGCAGGAGAAGAAGCCGTGCCGGCCGGTCAGCAGGTAGCCTTCCAGCCATCCCTGGCACAGATGCTCCGACAGCACTTCCATCACCCGCCCGTCGGGCGACAGATGTACGTCATAGGGTTCGATCTTCTCCATCCAAACGCGGTCGGTCACGTCGAACACGGCACCCAGCCGGTTCGATTCCGTCTCGTCCGGGCCGAAGATGCGAAAATTCTTCTCCGTATCGTTGAGGGTCAGGATGTCCCGTAGATATTTCCCGAGGACTTCCGTCGTCTGCACCACGGTCTTGCCGGGCTCCGGCACATCGACCGCGTAGTCGGAAAGCGGCGGGCATTTCAATTCCTTGCGCAGCACCCCGCCATTGGCATGCGGGTTGGCACCCATGCGGCGTTCGCCTTCCGGCGCCAGCGCCTTCAGTTCCGGCTTCAGCCCGCCAGCGAGGTCGAACAGATCTTCCGGATCGTAGGAACGCATCCACTCTTCGAGGATCTTGCGGTGGTCTTCATTCTCCCGGCAATTGGCGACCGGCACCTGGTGCGAGCGCCAGAAACCCTCGACCTTCTTGCCGTCGACTTCCTTTGGCCCCGTCCAACCTTTCGGGCTGCGCAGCACGATCATCGGCCAGCGCGGCAGTTCGGCATAGGGCGTTCCACCCCCCTTTGAACTATGGCGAGCCTTGTCCTGGATAACCCGGATCGTATCCGTTGCCTTGTCCATTGCGCCTGCCATCAGCCGGTGCATCGCTTCCGGCTCATGGCCTTCGACGAAGATCGGCTCGTAGCCATAGCCTTCGAACAGTTTCTTGAGATCCTCGTCGGGAATGCGCGAAAGCAGCGTCGGATTGGCGATCTTGTAGCCGTTCAAATGCAGAATCGGCAGAACGGCACCGTCGCGGGCGGGGTTGAGAAACTTGTTGGAATGCCAGCTTGCGGCGAGCGGTCCGGTTTCCGCCTCACCGTCACCCACCACGCAGGCGACGATCAGGTTCGGGTTGTCGAAGGCCGCGCCATACGCATGCACGAGTGCATAGCCGAGTTCGCCGCCTTCATGGATCGATCCGGGCGTTTCCGGTGCCGCATGGCTCGGAATGCCGCCGGGGAAGGAGAACTGCCGGAACAGCCTGTGCATGCCCTCGGCGTCTTCCGGAACCTCTGGATAGATCTCGCTATAGATGCCCTCGAGCCAGGTATTGGCGACCATGCCTGGGCCGCCATGGCCCGGACCGCAAATATAGATGACGCTGAGGTTGCGCTTTTTGATCACCCGGTTGAGATGCGCGTAGATGAAGTTCAGCCCCGGCGTTGTGCCCCAGTGGCCGAGCAGGCGCGGCTTGATATGCTGGGGCTGCAGCGGTTCGCGCAGGAGCGGATTATCGAGAAGATAGATCTGGCCGACCGATAGATAATTGGCGGCGCACCAGTAGCGATGGATTAGATTGATTTCTGCGGCGTCCAATGAGGCTGCCGTGTTGAAATTTTTTTGCTGCATATTCCCGCCCTCAGCTCGCCCAAAGCACGCCAACAGTTTGGCTGACGTGGGAAAAACCAGCATCCCCTGAATCGACATGCTAATTCCAAGTCATCATGTGATGACTATCAGCGACCATATATCCGTTCATGTGGGATGATGGCAAGTGAAAATACAGAAACTATTGCGTTTATTCGTTGACGACTGAGATTATTGTTGGTCATGGTGATGGGCACCCAGAATTTACTGAGTGATAGAAAGAAGTGAACTCTTGCGACGGCTGGAAGACATTGTCTCCCCAACGGAAATATTGCTGGACCGGCGGCTGCATGAGCTCATTGTCAGCAGGATGCCGGATTTCCGTCGTAGTTGATCAGTCTTCCAGATGTCTGGCGTTGCCACCCATGGCCACACCACCGTCGACAGGTAGTGCATGGCCAATCACGTAGCTGCCAGCGTCCGATGCAAGCCACATCATTGCTTGAGCAACCTCGAGCCCAATACCGCTGGCTGCGCCAGTAATGGGTACAATATAGCCGCCAAAACCATAAGTGACGTTCATTGCCCATTTTCCCTTCATCGTTAAAAGCCAACGATACAACCTCGCTGACAGTCAGTAAGCGATCTGGCCATTGACTAGTCCTCCAGACGTCCCGGACAGTTCCTGTTGCAAGATCTTTCGCGCTTCTGGGCTGACCACCGACATCGGGGCCGCAACGACAGTTCTCGCCGCGGAGCCGGCCAGATTGACCGTACCGATTGCAGCCATCCCGACGTGATCGGCCAATGTCACCTGGCCGCCCTCGAGGGATTGTCCAGCCAGACGTTTCCCCAGGAGCCCGATGATTTCTGGACTATCGGCAAAGGCGTTGTGACCGAGGGCGTCCTTGGAACGCACGGTGCTGGTATCGATCACTGTGATCCCAAGCTGTTTCAGCACGCCGGTATAAGGGGTGGTATCGACACCGCCGACACGGTTGACTCCACCGGAGATCCATCTCGAAACCTCAAGCGCCCGGTCGCGCGTCGAGGCAAAAATGGTGAACTGCGGCCGCTTCGGCCCCATCTCTATGAGTTGACGGCGGAAGACGTCGACATCGATATCGGGCGACGCCAGCACGACGTTGCGGACCTTCGCCGGGATCGTCTTTTCGCGCATCGCGATCCCGCGCAGAGCCTCGGCCGTCAGCCATGTCCCCATGGAATGGGCAAGGATCGTGATATCGCCGACGTCAGGGCTGCGGGCAGCCTGGATGATCAAATCCTCCAGGGCACGGCGTGAATAGTTCGTGCTTTCCTTGTCGTAGAGATAGCCAAGAACGCTGGCACGGGAGGGCCAGGTGAACAGGATCGGAGCGGCATCGGTTCCCGCGTCATGGGTGATCTGGGCAAAACGAAAGACAGCATCTGCATAGGTGTTGTTGAAGCCATGCACGAAGATGATCACCTGCCGCTTTGCATTACGGTTCTTGCGAAACCAGTTGAGCGCCTGATGCTCTGAGCTGACCTTCTCGTCCTTGAGCACGGCGAACTCTTTCTCAGGGTTCGGGGGCACGCGCTTCGGCCACTGGACCTCCCCGACCTTCCGCGCCTCATCCGGCGGGATGGAAACGGTGAGGTTGTTGAGCGAGATCGCCGTTCCGCGCTCTCCGGAATAAAGCTCGCCGGGATCTGCGGCGGGTTTTCGGGTGGTCGCGACCAGCATGTCGACGCGGCTTGTGTCGTTCGTCGTCAACGCCACGGGCTGAAGGACATTCTCCGGCCGGCCCGCGCAGCCGCTGAGCATGGAAAGAAGGAGGGGAAACAATACGATGCGCCCTCGCCATGAGCGCGAATTGCGTGAGCAGGCTTTTCGGGCGGCAACGGCATTCATTGACGAAAGCCGTCGTAGCGATGACGTGTAGTCAATTGTGTTCGACATCGCGGGGAATCCTGAACCAGGTTACGTAGAGAGCGGGAAGGAACAGCAGGGTCAGGACGGTTCCGACGACGATGCCGCCCATCATGGCGTAGGCCATCGGTCCCCAGAACACCTCTCTTGAGATGGGGATCAACGCCAGCGTCGCCGCGGCGGCCGTCAGCATGATCGGTCGCATCCGATGCTCCGTCGCCTCGACGACGGCCTGCCACGGAGGGGTCCCTGCCTTGCGCAGGTCTTCGATCTGGACGATCAGGATGACCGAGTTTCGGATGAGGATACCGATCAGGGCAAGCACGCCGAGGATTGCGACGAAACCTAATGGCGCTCGACTCAGAACGAGCACAGCGACGACACCGATCAAGGCGAGCGGGGCGACCGAGAAGACGAGGAGCAATCTATGGAAGCTTTGAAGTTGCGTCATCAGAAGCGTCGTCATGACGAAAATCATGACCGGCACCACATTGATAATCGGCGCCTGGGACTTGGAGCTCTCCTCGACCGTACCGCCGACGGCGATATCGTATCCCGGTTCCAAAGAGGCTTTCAGTTCTTCTATCTTCGGGTCGAGCTGCCGAACTATCGTCGCAGGCTGCATCGTGTCCCTTATACCGGCCTTGATCGTGATCGTCGGTATCCGGTTGCGTCGCCAGATCGTCGGTTGCTCCAGGTCGTAATCGAATTTGGCGACGGAGGAGAGCGGGATGGACTTCCCGCTGGCGCTTGGCAGTTGGAGATCGAGCAGACTGTCAATAGAGGCGCGTTCTTGTGCCTCCGCCCGTCCGACAACGTTGATCAGATAGATCGCATCGCGGACCTGCGTCACGGTCGCGCCCTGGACGATGCCGTTCAGCGCCGTTGCGATATCCTCGGAAGAAACACCGAGCTGCCGGGCCTTGTCCTGGAGAACGTCGACCTTCACTACCCGTGCAGGCTCATTCCAGTCGAAGACGAGGCCGGTCAGAGAAGAATCGGACATCACGATCCCGGCAGTTTTTTGCGCTAACTCGCGCACTTTCTGAATATCCGGGCCAGAAATTCGGTACTGGACCGGCTTGCCGACCGGCGGACCGAAGTCCAGCGTCTTGACGAAAGCGTCGGTGCCCGGAAAAGTCTTCAGCAAATAAGCCTGCAAGTCGGCCCTGAGCCGGTCGCGGACCTCAAGACCCTTCGAGACGATGACGATCTGGCCGAAGGTGGGATCGTCGGGCTGGACGTCGAAGGACAGAATGAAGCGCGGGGCACCCCTACCGACATAGCTCGACCAGTGATCGATGTCGGGATTGCCGGCGAGCTTCTCCCGCTCGAATTGCGCCATCTGCCGGTTCGTCTCGGCCATGGAACTGTTTTGCGGCAGGTTCCAGTCGATGATCAACTCCGGACGGTCGGACGCGGGAAAGAATTGCTGCTGAACCAGCGACATCCCGGCAACGGACAGGCCAAACGCGGCGACTGTCACGATGATGGTCGTCCAGCGAAAGCGAAGGCAGAGCTGAAGCAGCCATGAGAAGGCTGCTCCCATACGGCTCTTGTGCTCCTCGTGCTTTTTCATTGTCTTCGGCAGGATCGTCACGCCCAGCAGAGGGGTGAACAGAACGGCGACGATCCAGGACACGGTCAGCGAAACCGCCAGTACGACGAAAAGCGTGAAGGTGAATTCGCCGGCGCTGCTGTTGTTGAAACCGATCGGCAGGAACCCTGCGACGGTGACCAGCGTGCCGGTCAGCATCGGAAAGGCAGTCGATATGTAGACATGGGTCGCGGCCTTGCGCAGAGTGTCACCGACCTCCAGGCGGGCCACCATCATTTCGACGGCGATCATTGCATCGTCGACCAGAAGGCCGAGCGCGATAATGAGGGCGCCGAGCGAGATACGCTGCAGCGAAATACCGGAATACTGCATCACCATGAAGGTGATGGCGAGCACCAGCGGGATGGAGATCGCCACGACCAGCCCGGCGCGCAGGCCAAGGCTGATGAAGCTGATGGCGAGCACGATGGCGACAGCCTCGAACAAAGCTCTGGTAAAGCCGGAAACGGCTTCGTCGACCACGGCCGGTTGATCTGAGACATGATCGACGGACACGCCGAGCGGCAGATCCTGCACGATGCGCTCCATCATCTCGTCGAGAGCGTGACCAAATTCGAGTAGATTGCCACCGGCCTTCATTCCGATTGCAAGCCCGATCGCCGGCTTGCCATTGAACCGGAACAGCGACGATGGAGGATCGACGTAACCACGTTTGACGGTTGCAACATCCGTCAGCGGAAAAAAGCGATCGTTGACGCGCAGGTTGATCGCCCGGAGGCTGTCTTCGGAGATGAAGCGGCCACCGACGCGCAGAGCGATGCGCTCCGGCCCGGCGTCGATGAAGCCCGATTGGGTGACGGCATTCTGCTTTTGCAGGGTTTCGACGATGTCGGACTGATTGATTCCAAGCGCTGCGATCTTGCGGGTGGAGAACTCCAGATAGATCACCTCGTCCTGGGCGCCAATGATGTCGACCTTGCCAACATTCGGCACTGTCAGGACCTTGGTGCGGGCATCCTCGACGAGATCGCGCAACTGCCTCTGATTCAAGCCGTCGGCGGTGAAGGCAAAGATGTTTCCGTAAACATCGCCGAATTGATCGTTGAAGAAGGGGCCGACGACGCCTGACGGAAACTGCTGCTGGATGTCGCCAATCATGTTGCGGACGCGCTGCCAGGTCGCTGGGACATTGCGCGCCTTGGTGGTCGGAAGAAGATCAACGAAGATCGTGGTCTTGCCGGCGGTCGTGAGGCTCCGCGTCCGATCGAGGCTGTCGAGCTCCTGAAGCTTTTTCTCGATGCGATCGGTGACCTGCTGGGTGACCTCTTCGGCCGAAGCGCCCGGCCATTGCGCCTGGATCACCATCGTCTTGATAGTAAAAGACGGATCCTCCTCGCGTCCAAGGTTGAGGTAAGCGTACATGCCAGCGACCGCGAAGGCGATCATGAAATACCAGACGAAGGAACGATGTTCGAGCGCCCAGTCCGATAGATTGAAATTCTTCATGGGCGCATCTCCTGTCCTGGCCTTATCTTCTGTCCCTCCTGAAGTTCACTGACTCCTGCAACCACGACTCTTTCTTCCGCGGTCAGTCCCGATTTGACCCGTACAAGTGGGTTCTCCGGCCCGGTTTGTTCCAGGACAACCGTACGCGACGACACGCTCAGGGTATTCGGATCGATCACCCAAACACTAGGGACGCCATTCTTCTCCACGATTGCCGAGCGGGGCACTTCCACGGCTTGGATGCGTTGGCGCTCCGTGAACGTGGCGGTCACGACCGCACCGAAGCGGAAGACCTCGGGGGGCTTTTCCAGGGCGATTTTCACCCTGTAGGTTCGGGTGTCCGCGTCCGCCTGCGGAGCGATCTCCCGGACCTGTCCGGATGTCCGCAAGCTGCCATCGAGCTGCAGCGCAACGTCTACATGGTTGGACGAAGTGATAGACGAAACCTGCGCCTCGGGCACGTCTATGATGACATCGCGCTGATCGAGCCGCGCGAGTTTCAGGACGGCTTGTCCGGCTGTAACGGTCTGGCCCACTTCAACGGAGGTTGAGGTGATCACGCCGTCGAACTCCGCCTCTAACCGAGCATAGCCAAGCTGCTCCCGGGTCTTGGCCAGATTGGCTTGCGCTTTCGCGACATTCGCCTGTGCCGACTTGAGCCCCTGTTCGGCAAGTTCGAGGTCGGCAACGCTGGCGGTGTTAGTCGCAGCGAGCATGCGTTTGCGTTGCTCGTTAATCACGGCGTTCTCGAGTTGGGCATTCGCATTTCTGAGATCGGCTTGCGCGCTGATCACGGCGAGCTGCAATGTGAGCGGATCGATCTCCGCGAGAATGTCGCCCTTCCTGACGATGTCGCCTGTCTCAACCTGTCGCGCGATAACACGGCCAAGAACCCGGAATGCGAGTTCGGTCTCCACCCGCGGCTGAACGACACCGGCAAAACTCAAGGCTTGGGAACGACCGGCTGTCACGTCCATCCAGACTACGGGTCGCGGTGGCGTGTTTTCCGCTGCAGCGGGCTGGTAGGGTAAGGACCAGACGATGACTGTTGCGATATAGAGCATAGTAGCTGGGGACGGGCGCTTCATCTCAGTTACCCTCCCAGTTCACGACCTGGTCGGGCCGAAGGAACTTGCCGCCTTCCGTGACAACCAGTTCCTGTGCGGAGACCCCCTTTGCGGCAGTGAATTCGCCTGCGCGGTAACTTGCTACAGTGATCGGGCGAAGTGCGACGGTGCGCTTGGCCGCATCCACGATCCAAACTGCGGGCTTCCCGTCAGCCGACGCCATCGCGCTCCACGGCAATGTGATCGCAGCCTCTTGAGACGCTTGAAAAGTGCCGATCACGGGAGTTCCAAGGGACCATTGGACATTGTCGGGAAGTGCCAATTTCACGCGGATCGTTCCGGTCGTCGTATCGATGACCGGCGCGACCTCTCTCACTTTTGCAGGGATACCACCGCCAGGATTCGAGACTGGCACCACGGTCGCCTCATCGCCCGGTGGCCCGGCCAGGAAAAATGCCTCGAAGACATCGAAGACCGCATCACGGGGACCATCATGGGCGAGCGTGAAGGCAGGCTGTGCCGCTGATACGACCTGCCCAACCTCGATGCTGCGCGCAGTGATGATGCCGTCAGCATTGGCTTTGAGTTCGGTGTGGGAGAGTGCGTCGCGAGTGATCGCCAGGGACGCTTTGGCGGACTCCAGCGACCCTTCTGCCGTCGCCAATTCCTCTTTCGCCTGATCGTAGGTCGACTGGGCGATTGCGCGTGTCTCCACCAATGTCTGATAGCGCTGAAAGGCGAGTTTCTTTTGATTGAGTGTCGCTTGCGCCGCCAGAAGACCAGCCTCAGCCGACTCCACGTCGGCGCGTTGCTCGGTGTCATCGATCCGAGCCAGAACATCTCCGGCGTGCACATGTGAACCGATATCCACCCGCCGCTCTATGACCTTGCCGGCGGAGCGGAACGCGAGGTCGGTCTGGATGCGCGCTCGTATCTCGCCTGAGACGCCTGTGCTGCGCTGATGCTCGATCATTGCAGCGTGAATCACGCGTACCGGCTGCGGTGGCGCCGCTGTTGTCTTGGCATTGTCGTCGCATGCCGCAAGCAACATGCCGGTCAAACCGAGACCAATCACGCGAAATCGAATTTTGGAAGTGCGATGCCGGCTCGTAAACTCGCCGGCATCATATCGTTCTTGCTTCTTCAAATAACTTCCAGTCAGAGTAAGATCTCCTGCGATTGTCTGCGAGGCTTCGAGCCGGCAGATTTCTGGCGCGGGGCGCTTGTCGTGTCTTGACGTCCAGACGCGTTGGGCGAAACGGCTGACGCATTGACGCTTGCGGCTACCGGGTGCTGCCGGCCAATTCTTTGCCCAGTTGGTCCGCCGCCGAGCGTACCCCGGCCTTCGCGGCGTCGAGCCCCCCGAAATTGGCGGTGATGTCGAGTGCGTTCGCGCTTCTGCTCGCAACATGGGCGTAGAGCAGGGCCCGGTCTGGGCATCCTCGATCTCGACGGCATAGGACACCCAGCCGGAGAATGTGCCGCGACCGCCAGTGGCCTGAGCGCCCGCATTGACGACAAGGCCGACCGGCAGAACATGCGAAACGGTGGACAGCACCGGTGTGCTTGCTTCTGCACCGGTCAGTGTCAGCCTGGCGCGCAACGTACCCGGTCCGGGCTGTGCAACGAGTTGAAGACGTCGGCTGAGGACCTTGGAAAACTCCTGATGCATGTAGCTGGCAAGTGCCTGCCGGTCGGTAGCCGACATCTTGCCGAATTGGGCGTCCGGCCCTGCATAGATCGCCGTGGGTGGAATAATCACACGACTGTAGGCTGCGAAATTCACATCCGGCCGACGGTAGGCATAGGGCCTTGTCTTGTCCGAGGTCGGGCGTAGAAACGCCGACGAAGACAGCGCTTGAGACGGTGGCGGTGTTGTTGCGCAGGCGGCGAGGGCGAGCGCCATCGCGCAAGCCGCCAGGCCACGCACCCAAATATTGGAAGGCCGCCTCCGAGGTGCCTGGGACGGACCGGAAATCGGGGTCAGACTATTTGCGCGATTATCCAAAGTTCACCTCATGTGCATGGCCCGCTGTCACGGTGTTTTCTTCACCGGCAGAACGGTCCTCAGCTTTTGAACGAAAATCCCGAGGCGGTGATCCGCCTCGGCCTGACTTGCGTCATGGCTAACGATCGGGGACGGCGTGTACTCGTCTCCGGCTTGAGGTTCGTCTTAACGCTCCACGACGCCCCTACGGAATTGGAGGCCGCCACCAGGCTGCCGCATGATCGCGCCACCGGCGCAACGGTCTGGGCCGCATGCTCCTCGTGCCGCGGCGCCGCCGCCGTAAGGGCCGCGAACAACGGCAGAACCGCCGCATGCCGCTCCGACGCAGCCACCTCGCGCAACGCCGCCGTAGCCCGGGCCGCCGCGATAATACGTGTTCCACTGTCCGTGCCACGGCTGGCCGGCATAATGGTTGTTCCAGTAAGCCTGATTGAAGGCGACAACGGTCAATCCGATCATCGGAATGAGCGCCGGTGAAAGAGCTACTGTTTGGCCTTGATAGTAGATGCTGACATAGTTCGAAGAGACCCAGCCGCGTGCTCCTCCCCACGAGACGTCGCACCAGGACGCTGCATCAAGGCACCCGTAGATGGTAAGAGCTGCGCTCGGCGGCATCGTCATGACCACTGGATACCATGTTCCCGGCCCGGCCCTCAGATTGACGCTGCCGACCGTCGCTCCTTTTGTTGCCGCTACAGCCGGGCCTGATGCGACGGCCATACACAGCGCTGCCAATGCACCCAGGATACGGCGGCGCGTAACCCAAATACGCTTTATGTTCATAACTTTCTCCTTTGAAATCGTTGAGCTTTCCTGAGTCAACGCGTCCGACAACTTGAACGAGCAGATCAAAGTCGTTCAAATATTTACAAGTTGACGACGCTCCAACGGCTGTCGTTTGGCCCATCGTCTTCGGAGCCATCAGGGTCGCCAAAGCGGTAGGCGCTGACACATCTCGATCGTCGAAGCCGCCTCGTTCGACACGCACAGCTCATATCCGTCCTCGGCGGCATACAGAGTGACGCAAACGGTATTCGGCATTCCGTTTTCCATCGGGAAACAGAGCGCCTCGATGGATTCGTTCTCCCATGGGATCGTGACGGGCCGCTCGCGGGCAGCCGCGTTAACAGAGACGGAAATGCCGGCAAGCAGCATCAAAGCAAAGCAGGTAAAACCGCGCCTCTTACTCATTGTCCCTCGCTTGTAATGCTGAATAGAAGGTCGATGTCCGGGCAGTTTCTTTCTTGCCACGGAGCGAAATGCAATTAACGGCAATCGCCATCCGACCTGTTGCCAAGGGTTCGAGGCAACGGTGCATTCTGAAAGATTGACCTACTCCATAACTGGTTGGCCCCGAGGCAAACGGCCGTTGCTCGCGCCAGCGCTGCGATGGTTTTCGGTCGGTATTTTTCAATCATCAGCAGCTTCCCGAATGGATGAATTGCTACTGATACGAAGTGCGGCGCCCGATGCGACATTCCGGTTGGATTTTTTTCGGAGCTGCCATTCAGATCTGAGATCTTATGGTGAGCAGCAGTAAGGGAAGGACATGCAACATGAGCTGGTCCAGTTGGCGCAGATGATCGACTGGCCGTTTCTGAAAGGTAACCGGCCGCTGAGCACCGTTGTTCAGCGTCAGGCGGCCTTCGGTTCGGCGTGATGGAGCGGGGACCAGTTCCACGGGAGCAACTCGTCGAGCCGGTTGACCATGTGGTCCTTGATCC